>Ga0209636_10006666_pt1 | contig 11797 bp, 12 predicted proteins | sample DeeMarSWOR152_54_FD_187464 | JGI IMG/M metagenome (GOLD analysis project Ga0209636, IMG submission 187464) | Marine sediment microbial communities from White Oak River estuary, North Carolina - WOR-1-52-54 (SPAdes) (version 2) | ecosystem: Environmental > Aquatic > Marine > Intertidal zone >... | reverse complement strand
TTACGTAACTGCGAGTGCAAGGCCCCGAAGATCGGGATGAATTGCAACCAGAGCCTCACAATACTATTCCCGTTCGATTCATCCCGATTTTCGGGGCAACTATCAAGAATATATAAGGGCATACCGAAAAAAGACATCCCCATGTTCCATGCAAAAAAAGACATCTCCATACTCCCATGAAAGTTTCTTTTCTCAATAACCCTGTAGCGAAGTGTCGGGGTCATGTGCTAAATTGAGGGGAGAGGTAATTATCATGGAGGTCATTCATGGCCCATTTTAGTGCACGTGATGTGAGGGAAATACTTCAGACGATCGAGGATGGCATTACATTTGTGCCAAACATTAGTAAGCTAGACAAGATGAAAATGAGAAGCCAGATCAGGAAACAAACTAACTGGCTCTCAGGATTGACCAATCCAAAGGCAGAGTTGGTCTTCCTGAAATTGCAGGAAAAACTCTCAGATGTCTTCCGTTTATATCCTTATGGATTTAATGAAAAACTCAACAAGCTCATACACAAGAAAGTAGCAGATACACAGTCCAAGAAGTATCCTGAGAACATGAAATAAGATATACATCCTCAGTCATTGCGGCGTTCATTCTCTTTCTTGAGCCTGAACGCCTGCTGGAGCTTATCCCCCAAAGATCCTAACCGCTGTCCCGTGTCCTTTTTATAGCTCCTCCAGCTCTCCTCATACCTTGAATCACCAGGGCTGAGGGTTATCTTTCGTTCACCTGTATTGATCTGCTCGACAACGACCAGAATAGTATCTCCTGTCCGTAGCTTTTCAATAGATGTCGCGTTATCTGATCTCTCGAAATTCGACTTTGGGAGAAGGCCAGTAACGCCAGGTTCCAAGGTAACAAAATATCCAAATTGCTCCTTTCTCTCTACGATACCTTCGACTGCCTGTCCCACATGGTACTTTCCTTCTACATCCACCCAGGGGTCTCCCTCAGCATCCTTCATGCTTAACGAGATCCTCCTTCTCTCTGGATCGATCTCCTTTATTACAACGGAAACCGTCTCACCAGGATGTACGATATCTTCTGGTTTCAAAACCCGCTTTAAGTAACTCATCTCACTGATATGGACCATCCCTTCTATTCCAGGCCCTATCTCTACAAAGGCACCAAAATCGGCGCATCGTGTCACCTTTCCAATAGCCCTGTCTCCCTCATGGAATTGTTCCTGTACCGTATCCCAGGGATCTCCAGTGAGTTGTTTGATAGAGAGGCTTATCTTTATCTGCGCAGGACCTTCACCTTGTTCAACCCCTACCACCTTTACATTGACTGAATCTCCCACGTGAAGGAACTCATCTGGTTTCTCCAGCCTCGACCAGCTGAGTTCCGAAAGGTGAACCATGCCCTCGATTCCGGGAAAGAGCTCAACAAAGGCCCCATAAGGGAGCAATCGTGTCACTCTCCCCTCCAGTTCAGCACCAATGATGAGACCTTCAAGAAACTTCTCTCGCCCTTTGTCTAGCTCCCTGTTCAGATGTTCACGCCTTGAAACGACGATATTCTTGCCGCCCTCCTCAAACTGGGTAATCAAAAACTGGTAGGTGTTGCCCACGTAATCATGGACATTGTCCACAAAATGTAAGTCCATCTGCCCGATAGGGCAAAAGGCCCTCCTGTGCATGATCTCCACATTACAACCACCTTTGCAGGGCCCTTTCACCTTTCCCTCCACAGGGATCCCCCTTTCAAAGGCTTCCCATAAGAGACTGAGTCCGCCAATTCCAGAAATAGCCTTGGAGAGCCTGATTTCATGTTCATTGCGTGAAACTACGTAGAGCTCCAGGATATCCCCTTCCCTGAATGGCAGCTCACCATTTTCATCAAGGAGTTCCTCTTTATCCACCACACCGTCAATCTTACCACCCGTATCAACAAAAACGCTCTCCCTTCCAATAGAGATAATCTCTCCTTTTACCTTATCGCCCACACGGGTATCTTCGCTCCTGCTGGTGGTGCTCGTGGTGTAGGATTCAAACAGATCGGCAAAGCTTTTTTCTTTGCTATCGTTGTGACCTTTTGGATCTTCAGGCATGTACTAGCTCCCCTCGCAATTTACTCTGTCTCTCATTGCGTATCGTATAGTACTATAGTAACGTAATGTAGATAAAGGATTTACCTGTGATTACCACTTTTTCAAGCCAAGTGGTATGTTTTTTTCAACAGGGTCCCCCCCTCACGGATGCTTCCTTCCTCCATTGATCTATTTGGCCATCAACTCGCAGCTCACTCTCCCATTCTATATCGCAAACCCATAACCATTTCGCATAACCTGGCCAACACACAGAAACTCAATGAGATTGCGGCTCATATAAAGATTGTAAAATCCCTCTGGAGTGTGTATATCAGTCTACCATGAAAATATTTCTTCTCTTGCTCTTCTGGAGCCTCTGGTTTCTTAATTTTTGCTCTCGAATGGTCATCTCCCCTCTCCTCCCCATTATTGAAGATGAGCTCACTATAAGCCACGCCCTTGCTGGCAGCATCTTCTCTTTTCTCTCCATAGGCCAGGCCATTGCCATGCTACTGTCAGGTCTTTTCTCCCCTCGTATAGGCTACAAAAGAACTATTATCGTGAGCTTCGCGATTCTCACGGGAGCAGTATTTTCCTTTAAATATGCCGATACCTACCTTTCTCTTACACTCACTTCCTTGATCCTCGGGCTTGGAACAGGCTCATATTTGCCCAGCGCTATTCCGCTTTTAACGGCACTCTTCGAACGTGAACACTGGGGAAGGACCATTTCCTTTCATGAATCAGCTGGATCTCTTAGCATCCTCGCTGTTCCGCTCCTGACAGCCCTCGCCTTACGTCTTTTTTATTGGAGAGACCTTTTTTTCATCCTAAGTGGAACCTGCATGATGATTCTTATCATATTTTGGGTGTTTTCTCCGAACCCCCGAATCGAAGAGGAAAAAGGAGCCCATCTATTACTCATACTGGGTCGAAAAGATTTCTGGATCATCACTATCCTTTTTATCTTTGCCGCATCAAATATCCTCGGCCTCTACAATGTGATCCCTCTTTTTCTCGTGAAAGAGAAAGGAATGCATCTGGAGATGGCTAATGCTATTTTTGGGTTTTCCCGTTTCGGGGGACTTTTTGCCATTGTCATTGGAGGCCTTCTTGTGGATCGATACGGGGTGAAAAAGATACTCTTCTCTGTGCTGCTCATCGCAGGACTCTCAACGATTGGTCTCGCTCTCGCTCATACCCTCCCTCTGCTGGTGATAATGCTTTTTATTCAGGCAACTGTTTCTGTGTTTTTCCCTGTCGCCCTGGTAGCCATTTCTAAACTCACACGTGTCAACGAACGAAGTACCTTTACTGGCACAGCTATGGGTATCGCGGGGATCGTGGGGCTTGGTGTGACCCCCCCTATATTGGGTGCAGTAGCCGATACCTGGAGTTTCCAGAGCGGTATCCTTTTCCTGGGAGTGATCACTGCGCTATCCTGTATGGCCGTGAGGAAGTTACAAAAGATCTAGTCTTATACATCACTTTGCGTTTCTTCTACCCTGCCTTTTCTTTTGACACCCATGCGCCGTTATTCTATGTTTTATTAAGGTACAGATGATTCATTGAACCTGGAAACACGCTGAGATCCTGCCAGCACTCGGGCTTGGATAGGGTTACGGTATCTGCCTGCTTCATCATTATCTGAACCACTCGACCAAGAGGACGTGCAACTATGGGGTGTCTGGGACTGATACTGCTGCTTCTCATTACACTTCCCGCTTTCTTCATCCTCGTGTTACTCAATGTGGTGACCATCTCCTTTAGCAAGCTTGGCCTTTCCTCCGAGGGCGCGCTCCTTATTCTCTTTGCAATCCTGCTGGGGAGCACTATCAATATCCCCATCTCACGCCGACATATTGCATATAGATCGCCCAGACCTTCCTATATGCAGTTTTTCTTCTATATACCGCCACCGGTAACCCATCAGGTGATCACCGTGAATGTAGGCGGTGCGGTAATCCCCGTGTGTGTTGCTCTCTACCTCTTGCAACACGCGCCATTCGTACCTACACTTATCGTCACAGCAGTAATGGTGGTGGTGACAAGATTTTTGGCCAAGCCTGTGGTAGGGAGGGGGATTGCAATGCCATTCTGGATCCCGCCCTTGTTCTCTGCAGGACTGGCCTTGCTGCTGTCCCGGCACAATCCGGCGCCAGTGGCTTACATATCCGGGGTGGTGGGTACCATTATCGGGGCCGACCTACTCAACTGGCATCACTTCAAAAAACTCGGCTCCCAGGTTGTGAGCATAGGCGGCGCTGGTGTGTTTGATGGGATATTCCTGACAGGGATAGTAGCTGCACTCATCGCCTGATGCGTACCCAGGAACAATGCGAGATTGCAGCACCTCCTCGATCTTTTTTTTTATTACTTCGTCCATATCCTTATAATAGAGAAGGTTTCTGGACTGTCAAGAGGGGATCGCGTCTCCATTTGTCATGTATCGTGACAATGAGGATGTGTTCCTAAATCTCCACTAGGGCAGAAACACCTTCTGGCGGTAATACCGGAGCTCGTGAATGGATTCATGTATATCCTTCAAAGCAAGGTGGGCCTTTTGTTTCGTGTAGGCGGGAACATCCGGGTACCACCGCCTGACCAGCTCCTTTATCGTGCTCACGTCAATGTTTCGATAGTGAAAGAACCCTTCGAGGGTTGGCATCTGCGTGAGTAAGAATTGGCGATCCTTCAATACCGAGTTTCCGCACAAGGGGGGTTCCCCTTTTTCACAATGGACAGAGAGGAACTCCAGTGTCCTCTTCTCAGCACCTCTGCAGTCGTAGGGAGAGGTCCTGACCCGATCAAGCAGGCCCGATTTCCTATGCTGATTCTTGCTCCACTCTTCCATCCGCATGAGTACCTCCTCGGGATGGTGTATCGCAATGTTTGGGCCCTCGGCCACAATCTCCAGCGAATCATCGGTGACAATCGTGGCGATCTCAAGGATGAACTCCTCTTCAGGGTCAAGCCCGGTCATCTCTAGATCTAACCAGATGAGTCTATTGTTCAATACACGCCCCACCTATGTGCTGACAACTGCATTTCACCATTCAGTCTCATTTGGATTGAAGGTATGAAATATATTGCAAACTACCCCTGGTGTCAAAAGAAAATGCGTATTATACCTCAATTCAAGGTGAGGGCTCACCCCCTTGGACGGAACAATAACATGACAAGGTCACCTCATAGTAAGAATCAACATATTGATTTTTAAGCGTATTGATGGGTATGGACGTTGACGTTACTCTGATCATGAGTGATCTTTTGACAAAGTATAATTATTACCATATTATTTTTTCTTAACGAAATTAAGGCGACAATCTCTTATTTTTATCGTGTGCGGCCCAGAAAGGTCATCGGGGAGCGGGCGTGAGGTAAAAATTTATATACACAAAGGCCCTCGCCTGTTCTCCTGCTGAGGATACCATATGCCATACATCGTTGAAGCACAAGGTTTGAACAAGACATTCGGGGATCTGAGGGCTGTTGATGGTATTTCATTTCATATCCTGCCTGGAGAGTGCTTCGGTATTTTAGGGCCTAACGGGGCCGGAAAGACAACCACCATTCGCATGATATATGGCTTTTCCCCCATGACAGGTGGCAGTCTTAAGGTCTTTGGTCTCGATGCATCCAGTGAGTGGCGCACCATCAAATCTCGCATTGGTGTGTGCCAGCAGGAAAACAACTTGGACCCCGACCTCACGGTTCAGCAAAACCTGGAGGTATTTGCTCGCTACTTCGATATCCCCAGGAAAGAGGCACGTCAACGAGCCATTAGGCTGCTGGCGTTTATCGCGCTCCAACACCGTAAGGATGCGAAGGTAATCGAGCTCTCGGGTGGCATGATGCGCCGTCTGGTTCTGGCTCGCGCACTCATCAACGATCCAGAGCTCTTGATCCTTGATGAACCCACCACTGGCCTGGACCCACAATCTCGGCACCAGGTCTGGGAGCGGCTGGAAGAACTCCGATCCAAGGGACTTTCGATCCTGCTGACTACCCACTATATGGATGAGGCCTCTCGCCTGTGTGACCGGCTCGTGATCGTGGATCACGGGCAAATCCTGGTAGAAGGAAGGCCCATGGATCTCATCAGACAACACGTGGGCCACGATGTGATTGAGGTTGCAGAGCCAAGCAAGGAACTGCAGGACTTTGTCAACGCGCAACGAATGGAGCACGAGGATCTTGGTCATCGGCTGGTCATCTACGACAGGGAGGGCGAGAAGATGTTTCGCACGATAAGCAACGAGTACTGCAATGAGGGGTGCATCCTGCGCATGGCCACCCTGGAGGACGTATTCTTGAAATTAACTGGTCGAGGCTTGAGGGAATGAGTACCGCGTTTCCCATGCATATCTCCAGACGGTTCATGAAGGTGTGGCATAGGAACCTCATCGTGTACCAGAAGACCTGGAAGATCAACTTTCTCCCACCCCTTCTCGAGCCACTCTTTTACCTGGTGGCCTTTGGTGTGGGATTAGCTGCCCTGGTGGGAAACATCATATACGAAGGTTTCGAGGTTTCCTATGTCTTTTTTATCGCACCTGCCCTGATTGCAATTAACATCATGTACAACGCCTTTTTCGAGAATACCTACGCGTCGTTTGTGAGGATGTACTATCAAAGGACATTCGACGCCATGATGGCAACCCCCCTCAACCTGCCAGAGGTCATCACCGGCGAGATCTTTTGGGGTGCCACCAAATCCATGATCGCCACGGCGATCATGCAGACAATCATCAGCGCGTTTGGCCTCATCCAGTATCCGACTGGCCTTCTAATGGTACCCCTGGCATTTTTGGGCGGCATTGCCTTTGGTTCCATTGGCATGTTTTTTACCGGCATTGTAGCGACCATAGAGATGTTCAACCTGCCTATCTTTTTGTTCGTGACACCTATGTTTCTTTTCAGTGGGACCTTTTTCCCCCTTGATAATCTCCCCATGTGGGCTCAAAAACTGGCCACTATCCTGCCACTGACCCACCTTGTGAAGCTCACCCGGGCCTTCAGCTTCGGTATCATAGAGGCTGGGCTTCTATGGAGCATTGGCTACCTGGTGCTCTTTTGCCTTGTCTTTTTCCCCCTGGCTATCTATAAAATGGAGCGGCGCTTGATTAAGTAACACAGTATGAGTACCTATGAAGACTTAGAGAATGGAGGTGATCAAGAAGTGGAAGAAAAGATTGAAGTGACAGCCACCTACGATCGGGATTCAAAGAGGTATCACCGATACAACATTGATGAAGGCAAGGGGATCGCGGGGTCTGTGTATATTCCCAAGGGAGAAAATCCGATCTGCAAGGAAATCCTGATCAAACTAAGGGTGAAAACGTAAAATCAATGAGATCATAGAAATCCCTATGGATTAGAGAAATCTGTAGGGGCTTTTTTTATGAGCAAAATTGATAATTTATCTAATGATATGGAACCTATGTCCTTCTATTTCTCTTTAACCCAAACTATGCAGCAGGCATCGCAACGAGGTTTGAAAAACATCGGCAAAACGCAAAGCTGTAACGATTTTGTGTAGAAGATATCCCTATTCCTCACACTAATTATCAGGTCACAGGGAATATATCCTGGACTTATTCTACAGGGTTAAGGCAATAATCTCTTGCTTCTTAATCTGTTTAAGAGATGACCCCATGCAATGACGAGAAGAAAGGAGGAATTGTCTCATGGCTTTTCGAGCGCCTATAAAGGTTTGTTTCAGTGACATCGATAATGCGGGGATCGTCTACTATCCCCGTTTCATGCATTATTTCCATCTGGCAATGGAGGAGTTTTTCAGCGCTGAACTGGGTATCGATTTTGCGGATATCCTATATAAACACAACCTCTCCCTTCCCACCGTACATCTGGAAAGCGACTTTCGGCTGCGGATGAAATACGGCGATCGAATTGATATGGAGGTCAGGGTGATCAACATAGGCAGAACCTCGATTACCTGGGGGTACAGAGGATATCGGGTGGGCGATGAAGAAGAACTTGTCGTGGAAGGGAACAATGTCACAGTCTGCGTCACCACGGACACCTTTGAAAAAATCGGTGTCCCTGAATGGCTGAGACATGGCTTAACTGCCTATATGGAGAGATTCGATACCCCGGAAGTCGCGTGACACACGTCTGGGGGCATTGGACGGTACTGCGAAACGGGGAAAGGGAGAAGCGGGGAAATGGATAGACTTACATGCAATGAACCGGTTGGCTACCACCTGCTGAGCATTAAATGTAAAAAAGATTTGGCCACCTCGTTCCCTAGTGAAATGAGAGCGAAATATCTTGTAATCGATATCGATGTTGACTTCCCATAGAATTTATCATAGAACTCTCTGAAACAAGCGCAGGCATATGTCCTGTCCGTAAGATTCTTGACGAGCTAAAGTGATCCACCATGAAAGAACCAACAAACTTTGATCGAGATCTCGACGAAGTGTTGCTGAAATACTAGGGGCCTCAGTTCAGATCCAAATTCAATGACATAGGAGTCCGACAAAGCACGCCGTGGCCGAAAGTAGGGCGAATTAAGACGCATCGCGGGGAAGCCATAAGATTCTTGCGGGCACCTCATCTGTCAAAACCTACACCACGCTATAGAAAGGAGGTATGGAGGTGAAATTTCCCAAACCATTTAATCTGGATGGTAAGGTAGCCGTAGTAACGGGAGCTGCAAGCGGTTTAGGGGTCGCGTTTGCCGAGGCAATGGCCGAAGCAGGAGCGGAGGTGGCTTGTGCTGACATCAATATCAAAGGATGTGAAGAAACGGTGGAAAAGGTGAAGCGAACCGGCCAAAACGCTATAGCCATACATTGCGACGTGTCAAAAGAAGAAGACGTGAAAAGGATGATGGAAAAAACGGTGGAAACTTTCGGCCGTGTGGACATCCTTTTCAACAACGCCGGTATCGCCGAGGAAAATCCCAAACCATTGCATGAATACACTACAGAGGAATGGAACCGGATCCTCGCAGTCGATCTCCAGGGTGTATTTTTCTGTGCGAGAGAGGCCCTTAAGATCATGGTGAAGCAGAAGAGCGGAAAGATTATCAACATTGCGTCTGTGTGGGGGTTGGCGGGTTCGTCAAGCGTTATGCCTGTACCGGCTTACAACGCTGCCAAGGGAGCGGTAGTGAATCTGACTCGCGAGCTTGGGCTTGAATATGCTGCGATAGGTATCAACGTAAACGCTATCTGCCCGGGCTTCTACCGGACTGACCTGGGGGGTGGCAGCGATGACCCTGAGTTTGTTCAGGCCGTTGAGGAATTTGTCCCAGCTGGTAAGATGGCTGACCCCGATGACCTAAAGGGTACTGCAATCTACTTAGCGTCTGAGGCTTCTGACTACATGTGTGGTCAAATGATTGTAACAGATGGCGGTATTTTAGCAAAGTAATAATAAAGGGTTGGGTTTCAACAGGTTGCTGAGACTTACCTCCTGCACGAAACCCTTTGATTACGTGCCCCGGTGAGTCAGCCGTAAGATATTTCCAGAGTAAATCATCTCCTTGTCCTCCTGAGGGATTTCCAGATGTTGGATTGAGGTAATCGCCTCATGGATATCGCCAATTACATGAGGGTAATCAGAGCCCAAGACCAGACGCTGGGCACCCACGAAAGAGTAAGCACACATAAGGGCAGGCTCGAAAAAGCTTACCGTGTCGTAATAGAAACGCTTCAAATAGTCAATAGCTGGACCTGTAATGTTCTCCTGACATTCTGGATAGGCTTCATAGCAGTTTTGAATCCTTTCTGCCAGGTAGGGAATGGCTCCTCCTAAGTGAGACACAATAAACTTGAGATTAGGAAATCTCTCCATCACCCCCCCCATGACTAATCGTACCACAGCCACACAGAGCTCCATCTCAAAGCCGATCATAGGACCGAGACGATAATCCTTGTATGTCTCCTTATCCATTGGTGCCCGGGGATGCATGTGGATTGGCAGATCATAGCCTGAGATACACTCATAAAAGGGGAATAAGAGCTCATTGTCCAGGCCTCTGCCGTTAATATTTGTACCGATGCACGCCCCCTGAAACTTCAGCTCCTCGATACACCGTGTAAGTTCTTTCACGGTTCGCTCGGGGTCAAGGTAGGGCAATGTCGCAAGGGCCATGAAATGGCTTGGATGGTCGCGGCAAATCTGGGCAATCTCGTCATTCACCACCCTGGAAAGGTTTTCACCCATTTCCACAGGAAAGATGTCCACACTAGGGGCCGACAAGGTCAGGATCTGCATGTCAAAGCCAGCTTGATCCATATCCTCTATTCGTTGGTTGACGTCTCGCATAGGCGAGGTGATTGTGACTATCCGGGTTCCCCGCTGAACGAGGATTTGTCTGCCCCACTCATCTTTCTCCACAGTAATGCCAACCGTTGAGCCGTCTTTTTCCAGCTGCTTCAGAAACCTAGTGGGATAAAAATGATTATGGATATCGATCTTCATTTATGCCTCCTTGTTTGATATCTCTTAGACACCAATCTTGATGGTTTCGTAAAAAGTCCTATAATCGTCATGCCGGACTTGATCCGGCATCCAGAACCTGTTGAATTTACTGGATTCCGGCTTCCGCCGGAATAACAAAAGAGACAGATTTCAGACTTTTTACGATTTCATCAAGCTTAGTTCACAATCGTGTCCTTTTTTGATTGGGATCTCCTGGTGTTTCCGGGCTTTTCCTCTTTGAGGTATCAGCCGGTTATGGATATAGAATATTCATATTATGGCTGCCCCCTCGTTCTGGAGCCGTGGAGGATTTGAGTTTTTTTGTCCGCATAATATGGCTAAATAAGAACAGGGCCATGAAAACCAGCGCGAATCCTCTGATTGCAAGGTTTGGGATGAAGAGACAGATGCCACATATGGTTAAAAGGATAGTTTCCCATACCATGAGGTGTGTAAGAAAATGCCTCTCAAAGGCAACCCCTATTGTTATTGCACCCAGGACAACAAGGAAAAATGTTGAAATTATCTCCAGTGGGGAGCCGATCATCAAGATGCCTGGGTTAAACACAAAGGCCCAGGGGACGAGAAAAGCAGCAAAGCCCAGGCGCACTGCGCGGAAACCCGTGATCCACGGGTCACCGCCAGAGATGCCCGCGGCAATATACGCCCCCACGCATACCGGAGGGGTGATAAAGGAAAGGCAGCCAAAGTAGAATAGGAACATGTGGGCTGAAATAGGTTCAACCCCCGCCTTTATCAATGCAGGGGCAAGCAAGATCACCGTTAATATATACACGGACACCGCGGTCATTCCCATCCCCAGTATAAAGGCAGCGCTCGCCGTCAGGATTAAGAGAATCATCAGATTGCCGCCACTTATGGTGAGAAGCTGAGAGGTAAATCTGGTCCCAGCCCCTGTTATTGCTATAGAGCCAACAAGGATACCAATAGCCGTACACAGGGGAATTATTGACATCATTCCTCTCGCTGAATCCTCCAGGGCTTTGAGTAGTTTCCTGGGGGTGAGCCTGCTTTTCTTCTTAAAGGAACTGACAATTATCAAGGCCCCTATGGTATACATAATCGAGGTTTGGGCCGAGTACCTGATTATCCCTAAGAGAAATATGAGGAGGGCAAAGGGGAGCAAGTATTGCCAGCCCCCCACTAATGTTTTTTTCAGAGATGGCAGATCTTCCCTGGGCAAACCCCTGAGGCCGATTTTTGTGGCCTCCAAATCGACCTGTACAAGCAGGGTTGCATAATAGGCGATGGCAGGCAGAAAGGCGGCAACGCAGACACTCC
>Ga0209636_10006665_pt1 | contig 11798 bp, 15 predicted proteins | sample DeeMarSWOR152_54_FD_187464 | JGI IMG/M metagenome (GOLD analysis project Ga0209636, IMG submission 187464) | Marine sediment microbial communities from White Oak River estuary, North Carolina - WOR-1-52-54 (SPAdes) (version 2) | ecosystem: Environmental > Aquatic > Marine > Intertidal zone >... | reverse complement strand
GAGCGTTTTAGAGCTGACTGGAAGAAGGTGATGGGCGAGAAAGGAATTACTGTAAAAGCCCCCACAAAACCATAGATATAAAAAGGAAAGGTATTTAAAAAGAGGCTACTATGTTAAATATGGCGCAACTAGAAAGTAAAAATCGGGATGAACTGGAGGCGATGGCTAAGGAGTATGGCATCATCGGCTACTCTGCTTTGAAGAAGTCCGAGCTTATCCACCGCATCCTGCAAGCGGAAGCACAGCAACAGGGAAATATGTTTATAACAGGCATCTTAGAGACCATCAGCGAGGGCTACGGCTTCCTCCGACAGGATACCTTCCGGCGTGGTGCTAATGATGTCTATGTATCAAATTCCCAGATCCGCCGTTTCAACTTAAGAGACGGCGATGCTATTTGTGGCCAGGCTAGACCTCCTAAAGAAAGCGAGAAATACTACAGCTTACTTCGAGTAGAGAGTATCAATGAACTCGACGCTGAACTAGTAAGAACGCGCCGCAATTTCGGTTCGCTGACGCCCACCTTCGCTAACAAGCTCATCAATCTGGAAACAACATCAGATGAGTTATCCACTCGTCTAATCAATCTGGTGACACCTATAGGCCGGGGGCAAAGAGGGCTTATTGTATCACCACCTAAGGCAGGCAAGACTGTGCTTCTTCAAAAAATTGCCAACGCCATAACTACTAACTACAATGATATTCACCTCATGGTTTGCCTTATTGGAGAAAGGCCCGAAGAGGTCACCGATATGAAGAGGTCAGTTAAGGCTGAGGTTATTGCTGCCACCTTCGATGAACCGGTAGAAAGCCAGACTCGGGTAGCGGAATTAGCATTAGAGAGAGCCAAAAGGCTGGTAGAAACGGGCAAAGACGTGGTCATACTCCTTGACGGCATTACCAGGCTTACAAGAGCTTATAACTTAGCCCTCCCCCCTAGCGGGCGTACTTTATCGGGTGGTATTGATTCAACAGCATTGCATCCTCCCAAGCGTTTCTTTGGTACTGCTCGCAACATTGAGGAGGGTGGGAGTCTAACCATCATTGCTACTTGCCTCGTGGATACCGGTAGCCGTATGGATGACCTCATATATGAAGAGTTTAAGGGAACAGGTAACATGGAACTCCACTTAGATAGAAAATTATCTGAGCGAAGGGTCTTCCCGGCTATAGACATTGTGCCCAGCGGCACAAGGAGAGAAGAGCTTTTGATGGATGACAATACCTTGAAACAAGTATGGCTGCTCAGGCGTGTAATTAGTATGATAGATAGCGATTCACCTAATCACGGTGAGGCTACACAAAGGATCTTGGAAAGGCTGGTTAAGACAAAGAATAACGCTGAATTCTTAGCTACTCTGTCTAAGGATATCTAGGAAATATAATTGCCTTGGCTGCCACTCCAAATGAAGTGAAGAAGCGAAACCATCCCAGCTGGCTGGATAGATTCAAACTGAGGGTCAGAAAGGCCCTGGGCATGAATATTATCCTCTGTGATAGTTGTAAATGGGACTGGAGAAGTGCTTGTCATCGCCCTGAGCGCCCCAACGCCACCTGGTGCCCTGATTACACGAAGAAAGGGAAATAATTAAATTCTTGGCTGGCCGAGGGAGTTGAATCTCATCCTACTGAGATAATCCTCTTTCAAACTTCCGCCCATCTGGATTACCGTAATAGTAAAAGGCATTCTAAGTTCTAATTTAGCTACGAAAGGGCATGTACTTGATGCGCACGCAGGCAGCCTGCCAATTCGCTATAAAGCAGCAAAATATCAGCTCTTCGATATGCTATCTTTTATTTGAGCTGGTCTCTCGAGTAGTTAAGGATTCTTCGGGCTGTGACAAGCATATTAATCTGCCCCGTTCCCTCAAAGATATCATTAATCTTGGCATCGCGCATCCACTTCTCTAGTAGATGCTTTCGAGAATAGCCCAGTGGCCCCATAATCTCAACTGCTTTCTGCGTGATTCTGGTAATGGCAAGGCCGGCCTTTGTCTTAGCCATTGACGACTCCAGGCTGTTGGGTTGACCCTGGCTCATTATCCATAGAGCCCGTAAGGTAAGCAGCTTGGCCGCCTTATAATTCGCTTCCATTTCCATTATATCCCGTTCCAGAGCAGTGAGCTTCTGCCTGGGTGTGCCATAGCGTATCTTTATGCCTTCGTTCTCCAGTGTTTCCTTAACAAAATCCAAGGCAGCACGTCCGACGCCGATGGCCTGGGCAGCTATAATAGGTCGTGTAGCATCAAAAGTTGCCATTGCTCCTCTGAAACCTTTAGTTTCTTTTTTCTTGACCTCTGGGCTGCCAAGTATATTGTCAAAGGGAATACGGCAATTATCGAAAACGACGGTAACCGTGTCACTGGCTCGGATGCCCAGTTTTTTCTCCATCTTTTCTACCCTCATCCCCGGGGTGCCGGCTGGCACCACAAAAGACTTCATGCCGGCTCGTCCTGCCGATTTATCCACGGTCGCCCACACTACCACAAAACCATCGGAATCTTCCAAGGCGCGTTTGCCCATAGTAACAAAAATCTTTTCACCGTTGAGCACCCATTCTTCGCCATCACGCACAGCGGTGGCACTGATAGCGGCGGTATCCGAGCCAGCCTGTGGCTCTGTCATTGCCATAGCACCCCATGTCGGCTTATCCCCTCCAAAGACAGCCAGGAAACGTGTCATCTGCTCTCGTGTACCCGAAGCAAAAACGGCAGCACCCCCGAGTCCCGGACCGGGAATACATAAATAAAGACCTGCGTCTCCCCAGCATAGCTCTTCGGTTCTTAGAGCTGCCGCTACATCCATGCCCATGGCTGCCGTGCCATCGCCTCTTCTCTGCCACATCGTATCAATAAGCTCTTGGGGGCTTTCATGTTCATGTTCATCGTAATAGCGACTTACAGGGCGAAATAGCTCTTTGGCAAGCTCGTGAGCTGCCTTAATGCCTTCTTTCTGTTCTGGCGTCAGTTCAAAATCTATCATTATGCCATACCTCCTTTTATACTATAGCCATTCCGTCGAATGTAACAAATCCTCGACCATTCCTCAGCCAAAGCTCCACCGGATGCTCTCGCACATAACCATGCCCGCCCAGAATCTGTACAGCACGGTCAGTTACCATTAGAGCCATATCATCGGCATAGGCCTTTACCAGAGACGCTTCCTTGGTCGCTTCTTCTTTGCGGTTTAACTTCCAGGCAGCCTCCCAGGTCATTAATCTGGTAGCATCGATTTCAATTGCCATCTCTGCCAGCATAAAAGCGATTGCTTGCCGGGAGGCTATAGGCTCCCCAAAGGCAACGCGCTCCTTGGCATAGTCCCTGGAAAATTCGAAGGCGGCTCTGGCTACCCCTACAGCCATTGCCGACAATGCTACCCGTGAGCAATTCATAATACGGTCAAAATCACATCCCTTCTGACCACCTAACCGGTTCTCCTTGGGAACACGACAGTTCTTCAGGCTAAGCTCGTATGTGGCGAGAGCTTTTATGCCCATATTCTTTTCCCGCTCGCCAACCTCAAGCCCCTTTGTACCTTTTTCAATGATGAAACCCTGGCTGCCACCATCTTCCCTGGCGTAGACGAGCACCAATTCAGCCTCAGCGGCCAGGGGCACATAACTCTTTTCACCATTAAGAACATACTCATTACCATCGGCTCGGGCAGTGGTTGAAAGTGAGTTAGGGTCAAAACCAAAGCGTGGCTCAATGAGCGCAGCGGTAGCTGCCCTGTACTTTTCGTTACAGACAAGCGGCAGATATTTCTTTCTCTGCGAATCAGTGCCCATCTCCATGACAGGATACGCAAACAGGGCCGGACAGAGGATATGCATTGCCATAGAGAGGTCACCCCAGGCCAGTTCTTCGTTTATCAGTGAACCTGTGATAGCTGAGTGCTCCCCGCCAGATCCGCCGTAGTCCTCAGGTATACTGCTGGAAACAAGCCCCATATTCCAGGCAGTATCTATTACACTGTCAGGAATCTCACCACTTTCATCGCATTCCCGGTAAATTTTACGCATCTCATCACCAGCAAACTGCTTCACCATGGCCACAATCATTTGTTGTTCTTCTGTGGGGCTGAAAGAAATCATATTACCCTCCTTTCGTATTATCTTTTAATAGGTATACAATACATTCGACATATCTTGCTTTAGACTTACGTATTTTAGCAGCCGCATGGTCTTTGGTCAACGGTGACATCTGGAGTTTCTGGCACCTGAAATACAGATCGGACTGTTGCTAAACGCCCTCGATTATCATCATTTGGCAATCCAGCTTGTCTTCTTTCCAGTAAATTACGAATTTAACCCTCTTTCCTTCTATTAAATATCTTTCGCTTTAGCTGCGGAGCTTTTTAAAGTCTATTGATTCTAGGAAAGCTTTGAGTAGCTCAATCTTTTCTTCAAGTTTTTTGTCCTCGCGCCTGCTTTCCATATATTGGTCCACTAAATTCCAGAATTCCTCCTTGGCTGCAGTTTCTATACAGTGGTCAAGATTGGGGAAAAATTCAATCCCATCCATATTTTAATTTATACCGCTAAGCTGTGGCTATGGTTAAAAACTTGACAAATTTGACATGGTATATTATCATTATTATTGACATATGTTCAAAATTCGTAGCGAAAATGGGGTGATTTTTAGTGGCTAGGCCAGCGAAGTTGCGATGTGTTTCTCAGTTGCCGAATGTAGGCTTTTTTAGGCCGGTGGGGATTCCGGCTAATGTTCTGCAGGGTATTCGCATTTCACTTGAGGAACTCGAGTCTATCCGTCTAAAGGATTTAGAGGGGCTGGAACAAGAAGAGTGTGCGCAACAGATGCGGATTTCCAGGCCGACTTTCCATCGTATATTGCAATCGGCTCGCGAAAAGCTGGCCGATGCGCTGATTAATGGCAAGGCAATTCAAATTGAAGGAGGCGACTTTGAGCTTGTCCAACGTCTCTTCAGATGTGGAAATGATGGACATGAGTGGAATGTACCTTTTGAGGCAATGGCAAAGAAACTTCCTTTGTCTTGCCCAAAATGTTTAAGTGGCAATATCCAGCCCATACCTTTGCCTCCATTTGCTTCAGGCAGAGGATATGGCAGAGGATTCCGCGGTGGCAGACGTTGGTGAAGAAATAGAGAAGAAATAAAAAGGAAAGGAGGTGATAAATATGCCATTTGGAGATGGAACTGGACCGATGGGACTAGGGTCGATGACCGGAAGGGGCATGGGCTTTTGCGCTGGTTTTGGCTCGCCAGGCTTTGCCAACCCCGTGCCTGGTTACCCTTACCGTTATGGTTATGGTCCTCTAGTGCCGATGTGGCCCAGACGGAGTTGGGGCTTCGGCCGTGCTTTGGGTCGTGGGTTTGGCCGTGGCTTTGGTCGTGGTTGGCGAAGATGGGGACCTTATGGATACCCTTGGGTGTCAGTTTAGGAATCCCTTAAAGGGGTAACAAAATGTGGCCTTGCATGGATTCTGGCATCTGTGGATATGGCACGGGTATAGAATGCCTTATTGGTATCCCTATAGAGGTTATGGGTATGCTTACCCTTGGGGAGCCATGCCCAGGGAGGGAAAGATAAGATTGCTTGAAGAGCAGGAGGGATGTCTGACTACTGAATTGAACGGTGTGAGAAAGAGGTTTGAAGAAGTTCGGAAATAGAAAGGAGGTGAAAAATGCCTAATGGATATGGTAGAGGATTTGGAAGAGGGGGAGGGGGATGGGGATTCGGTTTCAGAGGAAGCTCTCCTCCTTGGCCTTATATTGGCATAGGAAGGGGAGGATTGCCGAGGTGCGGTTATTTCCTCAGTGGAGCCGCAGGAGTGCCTGTCCCGCCAGCTTATCCCTCTTATGGCAGCCCTGGGACTATGCCTTATTATGGAGGAATAGCTTATCCGGGAGCTATGCCATATGGTTATACAGGAGCACCTATGGGAGCCGATCCCTATGCACCGCAGATGACCAGGGAGCAGGAGCTGGACTTTCTGAGAAGTCAGGCTGAAGCAATAAAGGGACAGTTGGAGCAGATTGATGCTAGAATAAAAGAACTGGAGACGAACTAAACTAGAAAGGGGTGCATCATGAAAATTGCATTATCAGCAACAGCTCCTGGTTTGGATGCCGAGGTAGACCCTCGTTTTGGGAGGTGTCAATACTTCATCATCATTGATCCTCAAAGCATGGAGATTGAGGCCTTGGATAACTCTAATGCTATGGCTGCTGGGGGTGCAGGCATCAGCACAGCCCAGATGATTGCCAGCAAAGGAGTGGAGGTCGTGCTCACGGGTAATTGTGGGCCTAATGCCTACCAAACCCTTTCAGCAGCGGGGGTCCAGGTAATCACCGGTGTTTCGGGTAGGATAAAGGATGCTATTGAAGCCTACAAAGCAGGGAGGTTTCAATCGAGCGCTCAGCCCAGTGTCGGCTCACATTATGGTATGGGAATGGGTATGGGGCAAGGTATGGGCAGAGGTATGGGCAGAGGCATGGGCAGAGGTATGGGAGTGGGACCAGGGATAATGCCTCAAGCAATGAGCCCAGAGCAAGAGATAGAGATGCTCAAGTCTCAAGCTCAAACGCTCGGCCAACAGCTGAATGAAATCCAGCACCGTCTTGAAGAGCTGGAAAAAGGGAGGTAAGCTATGCCAATCTATGAATACCAGTGTGCACACTGTGGGCAGAAATTTGAAGTTCGCCAAGCCATTGGTGAAGATGGTTCTAGTTTGAGTTGTCCTAAGTGCCATGCTGGCGACCCCAAAAAACTCCTTTCCTCATTTTTTAGCCGCGGCTCAAGTGGCCCCGAACCCTCAGAGGTGAGTTGCCCAACTTGTAGTTCTGGGGTCTGTGGGCTGCCGCCGATGGGGTAAATCAAAACCAATTCTTGGCGGAGGTGAATTATGCCTAGAGGAGATGGTACAGGCCCTTATGGGCAAGGTCCTGGAACTGGCAGGGGATTAGGACGTGGTAGGGGTAGGGGCAGAATGAGTGGAAACCGCCCTGGCGCAGGTCCCAGTGGAGATTGCCTATGTCCTAGTTGTGGAACAAAGATTCCTCATCAGGCAGGGGTTCCTTGCTATAACCTAAATTGCCCCAAGTGTGGGGCAAAGATGATTCGGGAATAGTATGATAATCTCTGTTGCCAGTGGTAAAGGTGGCACAGGAAAGACGCTGGTGGCTACCAGCTTAGCTCTTTCCCTGAGCGATAATTATATAGTCCAACTGCTGGACTGTGATGCAGAGGAACCGAATGCTAATATTCTTCTCCATCTAGCCATAAACCAGAGCCACCGCGTGTATATTCCTATTCCCAAGGTAGACGAAACGAAATGTACTTATTGTGGTAAATGCGCTGAAGTATGCGCCTATAATGCCATCGCTGTGCTTAAGAGTAAAGTGCTTGTTTTCCCTGAATTGTGTCATGGTTGTGGGGCATGTTCTTACCTGTGCCCTGAGTCTGCTATTACCGAGGAAGGAAGGGAGGTGGGGGTAGTTGAAAGAGGTGAGTCAGGCAATTTGGAATTAATTCAAGGGAAACTTAATGTAGGCGAAGCGATGGCCCCACCCGTAATCAGGGAGGTGAAGACGTATGTTGACCCTGCAAATACAATAATCATCGATGTTCCTCCGGGAACCTCTTGTCCTGTAGTAGAGGCGGTAGAAGGGAGTGACTTTTGTCTCCTTGTGACCGAGCCTACTCCTTTTGGGTTAAATGATCTTTCACTGGCAGTGGATGTAGTGAGAAAGCTGGGTATTCCCTGTGGGGTGGTAATTAATCGTGTTGGCGTAGGAAGTAAGGAAGTTGAGAAGTATTGTCATCGGGAAGGAATACCAATTTTATTGAGAATCCCGTTGGATAGAAATATCGCTATGCTCTATTCCCAAGGGATTCCCTTAATAGAAGGGCTACCTCGGTGGCGTGAGGAGTTTCTCAGACTTTTTCAGGACATCAAAGATATAATTGTTGCTAGCAGGGTAGCAACATGATGGACTGGTAAGAAGTTGCCATAGATGGCGGGACACACCTCACATAGATAGTGGATATGTATGAAGAGCTAGGCTTTGAAGTTCGCCTGGAGGAAGTTCAACCCGAAGAGGTTGAGTATTGCACCAAATGTTTGCAGGAAAGCGGTGAAATGATATACCGGGTCCATGCCCGGCGCAAGCCAGAAAGCCAGGAATAAATGAAGGAAATCGTGGTTCTTAGTGGCAAGGGAGGAACAGGGAAGACATCTATTGTGGCATCCTTTGCGTCCCTAGCCCAAAGTAAGGTATTAGCTGACTGTGATGTAGACGCTGCCGACCTTCATCTCCTCCTTAAACCAAAGGTTAAGGAGGAAAAGGAATTCTGGAGTGGGCATGTCGCTTTTATCGACCAAGAGAAGTGCACAGAATGTGGCTTATGTCAGGAACTGTGCCGCTTTGGGGCTATTCGTGATTTTGAAGTTGACCCACTCTCCTGTGAAGGATGTGGCTTCTGCTACGAGGTTTGTCCTGTTGATGCCATCACTATGAAGGACAGCATGAGTGGACATTCGTTTATCTCGGAAACAAAATACGGTTATTTATGCCATGCAAGGTTGGGTATTGCCCAAGAAAACTCAGGAAAGTTGGTAGCGTTAGTGAGGCAGAACGCCAAGCTCATCGCTGAGAGAGAAAATTTAGACTACATCATCACCGATGGTCCTCCCGGCATAGGCTGCCCGGTTATCTCCTCGCTATCGGGTGCCAGTCTGGCATTGCTGGTGACTGAGCCCACGCTATCAGGGATTCATGACCTTGAGCGTGTTATTGGCGTTTGCCGCCACTTCAGCGTTCCTGTTTCAGTTTGCGTAAATAAATATGACATCAATGAAGAGAATACCTGTCTAATTGAAAGCTATTGTGGTAATGAGGGAATAGAGGTGGCTGCTAGGATTTCTTTTGATAATGTAATGACTGAAGCGATTGTTAAGGGACTGCCTGTAGTAGAATATTCCAATAACAAAGTAACGCAGCAACTAAAAGAGCTGTGGCAAATTATTCCAGCCAAATTAGAAAATAGGAGGTAGAGATGCCAATTTATGAATACAGATGCTTGGAATGCGGGAGGGTTTCAGAGATATTTCTCCGCAGCCTTAACAGTCAAAATGTCCAATGTCCGGCATGTGGCAGCTACAAACTGGACAAACTTCTCTCAGCCTCGTATACTCTGAAGACTGATGCCTCTACACCCGGCACGACCTGTTGTGGCAGGACAGAGCGTTGCGAGACGCCTCCTTGTTCCTTGAACGACACTTGCAGGAGGGATAGCAAATGAGATTGGCAATACCTATAGTGGATGGTAAGGTGGCTGCTCACTTTGGCCATTGCAGCCATTTTGCCTTATTCGATGTTGATGAAGCGACTAAGGCGGTTGTTAAGAAGGAGGTCATACAATCACCGGGACATCAGCCCGGATTTCTTCCTGCATGGCTGGCTGAAGAAGGGGTTTCCGTTGTTATAGCTAGCGGCATGGGTTCCCGAGCCCAGGCAATTTTCAGCGAGAATCGCATTGAAGTCGTTATTGGCGTGCTTGATGATGACCCTGAGAAGGCTGTTCTGGATTATATAAAAGGCGAGTTAGCGACAGGCAGTAATATATGTGACCATTAAATAAGGGAGATTAAATGGCTAAAGAACTTGGTGTTACCTGTGCCAAGTGTGCCAAAAGAGTGTGTCAGCCAGCCATAAAGGCTAATGAGGTACCCTCTATTGATGAGGCCCCACCTTTCTGCCCTATGAGATTGTTCCCCGAACTTATAGACAAGGCTGTCGTGGAATATGACAAACCAGAGACTAGGGAATTTGCTCGCTTGGCATCAGTGCAGGAATTTGAGTGTTATGAATGGACGGAAGAAGGACTAAGAACCAGATTTCCACGAATCGAAGAGTTGATCCAGTTTGCCAACAAGTGCGGCTACCATAAGTTGGGCATCGCTTTTTGCCTCGGATTATGGAACGAAGCTCGGATGCTCAGCGATATTTTAGAAAACAAGGGATTCGAAGTTATTTCTGTTTGCTGTAAGGTAGGTGCTGTGGCCAAAGAAAGAATTGGTATAAAGCCGGAGCAGAAGATCGCGGGGCCAGAAAATTGGGAATCAATGTGTAGTCCCATAGTCCAAGCAGAGGTTATCAACATTGAAGAGGTTGATCTGGCTATCATGTTAGGACTTTGCATCGGACACGACACTTTGTTTATCAAATACTGCCGCGTTCCTATGACAGTGCTGGCGGTAAAAGACAGAGTCACAGGGCATAATCCTTTGGCTGCCTTGTATCTATCAAAATCTGTCTATTACGGAAGATTATCGACTAAAAGAAAGAAAGCGGACGTGTAGTGTAAGTTGCTTGGTCTATTACAGAATGGCTGAATGAGACGCCTTGAGAATAGATGTCTGAACTGATTATTGGTCTTTATGTTCGTACGAAAGCACTTTCCAGTTGTAGAAATTTGGATAGGGCGAGGTGATTACGGGAGCAAGATAGGTAGCCAATGATTATTGTTGGTCTGACCGGAAATGTAGGCACAGGCAAGAGCACGGTAGCCAATATTTTCAAAGAGTTGGGGGCTTATGTAATTGATTGGGATGAACTGGCTCGGGAGGTGGTCCGTCCTCACTCTGGAGCTTGGAAAGAAATAGTGGAGTATTTTGGGAAGAATATCTTAAATGCGGACCTGACTATCAATCGGCAGAAGTTAGCTGACATAGTATTCTCCGACAGAGAAAAACTGGAGAAGCTAAACCAGATAGTCCATCCTGAAGTGTTCAAGGAAGACGAAAGAATTTCAAATGAAATCAAAAGTCTTGCTCCGGATGCTGTAATTATTAAGGACATTCCGTTACTGTTTGAGCTTACGCGCCCCGTATTTGTGGATAAAATAGTTGTTGTTTCTGCCAGTGAACAAACTCAACTAAGACGATTGGAAGAAAAGGGGATAAGTCGGGAGGATGCTCAAAACAGGATGAAGTCCCAACTTCCTCTTGAGGAAAAAGTCAAATCTGCCGATTTCGTTATTAATAATGATGGTTCACTTGAAATGACAAAGAGGCAGGCAAAGGAAATATATTCTTTGTTAAGCCAAGGCTGATCTTAACAAATTGTCAACAGGAGGTGATTTTGTGAATCAAATCGAGGCAAAATTAGAAGAAGCACTGAATAAAGTGCTTGTCCCCGGGGCAATGCGTAGCTTAGTACAGATGAACCTAGTTCGAAGCGCTGCAGTTAAGGATGGCAAGGCGAAAGTAACTTTAGCTTCGACTGCCATCCCTGCCCAATATCATAGTTGGCTGAAGGACAAAGCAGCGGCAGCGGTTAGTGAGCTTTCCGGGATGGAAGAAGTAACTGTTGACCTTATCGAAGCCAAGCCCCAAGAACTTAATCAGATTGAGAAAATAATAGCAGTTATGAGTGGTAAAGGAGGAGTCGGCAAATCTCTGGTAGCTGGTTTATTAGCTAGCTCTTTTGCTCGGGAAGGAAAAGACGTGGGCATACTCGACGCTGATATCACTGGCTCCAGTATCCCTAAGATGTTTGGTTTAGATGCTCGCCCCAGCGGTAGCGAGACAGGTATTTTGCCCGTATTATCGAGCTCTGGAATTGAAATTATGTCCATGAATTTGCTTTTGCCCAGTGAGGATGAAGCGGTTATCTGGAGAGGGCCTCTCATGTCTAAAGCTATCACGCAATTCTGGGAGGAAGTTCTTTGGGGCAAGCTGGACTATCTCATAATAGACCTGCCACCGGGTACTGGAGATGCCCCATTGACGGTACTGCAGGTAATACCCATATCA
>Ga0209636_10006664_pt1 | contig 11801 bp, 12 predicted proteins | sample DeeMarSWOR152_54_FD_187464 | JGI IMG/M metagenome (GOLD analysis project Ga0209636, IMG submission 187464) | Marine sediment microbial communities from White Oak River estuary, North Carolina - WOR-1-52-54 (SPAdes) (version 2) | ecosystem: Environmental > Aquatic > Marine > Intertidal zone >... | reverse complement strand
AGAAAATGGTTAATCCCGTAGCATTTTGAGCATAAGCATCAACATAATTGAATAGCACAATATCATCATAAAGATCAATTAATGATTGTGTGAGATCCTGAATCAATATATTATTGCTAAAATTGTAATGGAGGGTATTTAGAAATGATCCTAAATCCAAGTAAGATTGATCAAATGAATATGTGGATAATCTAATATCTGCTATCCTAGTTATTTCTTGTGGAAGGAGATTGCTTAATTCGACGGAAAGTTTTGACAGTTCATTAATAAATGGTGTTAGTGCAGAACAGTTTACCACTGAATGAGTATGATCCCATTTCCATGTGTACCATTCCAGAGATGTACGAACTATAATTTCTGCTAATTCTAAAGGTTCCATTGAAGGCTTGTTACATAATTCTTCAATAAAAGCTTTGTAATCAAGGCCTTCAGTTACAGAAAATTGCTCAGAAAATACAATATAATCTGTGAAGGTTCGAGATTCATAGGCTAGTTCAAGCGTACCCATTTTACATGAATCGAGAGCAACAACATCCACAAAGAGTCCAGACATTGCTTGCTGAAATTCATCGAGAGTTAGGTGATCGTCGTTAGAAATATCAAAACTAAAGCCACTTACCGCACCGCCATGGCCGATATAGGTAAGAGCATATTTTTCAGCAGGATAGTTACTTTGAGTCCAAAGTACAAAATTTCTGTAAGTATTAGGATTACCGAGGTTTAATTCATTGAATTCTTGAATGAGCTCGGAACTAATTACTCTTGTATCATTATCTGGAACAACATGATAATAGCGTGAGTTTGTCCAATTACCATTTGAACTGTCATAACCAGGGATGCGATCAACTAAAGCAACCACTTCTATACCTGAACCGAGTTTAAAGCCATCTTCAAGTTCTTGTAAACAATCCAAAGCAGCATGTTCTCCAAATATCGCTTCAGCATTAACAATTGCCATAATCGTCCATTGATTAGAATTTGAAGTATCTTTATTTGAAAATGATTTTAGATCAGTTCGAACCTCTAGATCTGACGCATAATAGTTTTTTGTAATAGGGTGATTATTAGAGGTTATAAATTGAAAAATCGAAGTAAAAATAAATAATAGAATAATTATTTGTAAGTATTGATTCTTTGTGGTCTTGAAGATCATGCCAGCTCACTTTTTCCTGTAGATTGTATTTACCATTATAGAATTCAACTATTCAAAATTATGAATAGCACCTTCTTTAATGTTGGTTCAGTTATTAAAAGTATATGTGATCTTAAAGATTACAGTTAGTGCAATTATAATTGTGGAGGTTGCTTATTATCTTTTTAATAGTCTATATCCAATATATACTTTGAACAACTTAATCAACGTTAAATGACATTATACATATCGATAACCGTATATTAGAAAAAAGAATCATTTTTTTCATTTACTATTCGGACACATTACGAGAACCAACCCTTTTCATTATATAAAAAAAAGGCTATCGTGAATTAAAACTCATTGAGTAACAGAATCCCTCATTAAAAACAATGAGAATCATAAAAAATAATTCCTAAATTATTTATCTATTTAAAAAAGGAGAAAGGAAAATAAATTCAGAAAAAAATACCGCAAGAATTGCGGGAATACTATTTATTGGTACAACGATTGCGGGGATGCTATCTGTTGTATTTTTCAGATCTAATTTACAAAGCCCAGTCGACCTAGCAAAGATTGCTACAAATGAAACCTTGGTATTTAGTTTAGGAGCGCTAATGTATAATTTAATATTCTTCCAAGTAAAACTCATTTCACTTTGGTTATCCATTTGGGGTCTGATAGCAGCCATGTTGGTGTTTATTTTTGGTCTATTAAATCTAGTTGATAGACCTTCATTATTAGCGATCTCAGAATTATTGAATTTCCCAAATTTTCTGGGTGAGATAGTTTTAGTAGTATGGTTGATAGTAAAAGGATTTAATTCAGCTGATCAAATTCGGTTTAAACCCAAAACGTATTGAAGATGAAAGAAATGACTACAGAATTAATGAAAGCAGTAATCTGCACAAAATATGGCCCACCTGAGGTTCTTGAATTTAGAGAAATTGAGAAGCCAATTCCTAAGGACAATGAAGTCCTTATCAAAATCTATGCAACATCAGGGCATATTGGGGATTCACGAATGCGGAGATTCGATGTACCAGGTGGGCTGATTATTCAAATTCTCGCCCGATTAATGCTAGGAATAAATAGACCGAGTAGGATTGCTAAAAGTTCCATCCTAGGTATGGATCTTGCTGGAGAAATAGTAGAAGTAGGTAAAGATGTTACAAAATTCAAGAAAGGAGATCAAGTGTTTGCGTCAACATATTGGTCATGCTTTGGAGGATATGCTGAATACAAATGTATGGCTGAAGATGCAAAGGGATTATCCCTTAAGCCAACTAACATGACTTATGAGGAAGCAGCTGTTATTCCTGCTAGCGGGATCACTGCCTGGGGAATCATTAAGATGGCAAATATTCAGAGTGGACAAAAAGTGTTGATCTATGGTGCGTCTGGCAGTGTAGGTACGTTTGCTGTTCAAATGGCTAAAGCACTCGGAGCTGAAGTGACAGGAGTTTGTAGCACATCAAATTTGGAACTTATAAGCTCACTAGGTTCCGATGAAGTGATTGATTACACTAAAGAGGATTTTAGTGAAAGCGGGGGAGTATATGATGTAATTTTTGATGCTGTAGATAAATATAAGGGTGATTATAAGAAAGTCCTCAAAGATTCAGGTATCTATCTTAATGTTGATAAGTCTTCAGACAAAATTGACTCTAAGAAAGCAACTTCCTTGCTTGATGAGCTCAAGGAGCTGATTGAGGCAGGAAAGCTCAAGGCAGTGATTGATAAACACTTCTCATGGAATGAGATTGTAGAAGCGCATCGTTATGTCGACTCTGGTAGAAAGAAAGGCAATGTGTCTATAACTATAGTACAGTCGGATTAAAGTTCTTTCTTTTCTTCATTCTCATTATTATTAATAGACTTTCTGGCGAAATTCGGGATTTATATGAGGAAAAGGGTCTGCTTAAAATACGCTTTCATGAAAGAGTGCCAAGCAGCGTTTTAATGGGTGAAAACAAATTGGAAAAGAAATATGGAAATAAAATGTCGGTAATGGGTTATTACTTTAAAAATATCATTAGATATTGGAGAAAAACCTTCAAAATGATGTTTCGTTATGAGTCATCTGAATGGTCTGAAATCACTGTAGATGAATTGTATGAACGTTTTACTACTAATCAACCAGCATTAATACCATTAATACTTGATATTCGCACCATTCAGGAATATACAGATGCACACATTCCAACTGCTAGACAAATTTTCATTACTGAAATAAAATCTAATTTAGAGAGTCTTCAGGCATTCAAAGAAAAAGAAATTGTTACTATCTGTCCAGGAGGAGGTTTATCTTTGGTTGCCGTTGATATTTTAGTTGATGCAGATTTTAAAGATGTTAAAAGCTTAAAGGGTGGTATGGATCTTTGGATTGAAAAGGGATATCCCACTACTACAGCTGATGAATTTTTCTACCCTTCTAAAAAAGATAGGAAAAAAATAATCAAAGAAAAACAGTCTTTGGATAAAAAATATAATGGTAAAGTCCATTATACTGTGGATGCACGAGGATTGAGCTGTCCTCAACCTATTATGAAATCTGTAAAAGCTCTGAGAGCTTTAGAAATTAGTCAGGTTCTTGAAATTTTAACCACTGATCCAGGAAGTAAAGCTGATATACCAGCTTGGGTTCGTTCAACTGGTCATGAACTCTTAATCTTTGAAGAACGCGGACCTAAAGATTTCCGCTTTCTTGTTCAGCGAATGAAATAAAATTAGATCCCCGATCGTTTAATGAGCCTAATATTTTTTTACGAATCTGTTGAGGTACTTTTATATTGATATTTTCAGAGGAATTCACTGATTCAGTCTATACAGTTACATTAGTTTTTTTTGATCTATCAAACGTTAATATTGATTTTTATCCTTTTCCTTTATCTCATACTCGAAGTGGTGAAATTCAAACGGATATTCTTTCTTTATATTGTGTTATAGATCCTCTTACGAATATTTTTTGTAGAATGCTTGTCAATTTACTTATTTGGAAGTATAAAAGTCATACAATCTTACTATTCCTTATGCTTGCTAATATTTCCCTATTAAAAGAGGTAGTTGGAGCTTTTTTTGGTTTTATTAATATTCCAATATTTACTGATTGGTGTGACCTAATTATTTATGCAAACTCGGTCAGGTTGGATTTATATGGATAAAAAAGTTATAATTTATTGTTTTATGGTTTTAATACTCACTTTAATTGGTTTTACAAATGAAATACAGCTTGAGAACCAAGTACTAGTTGAAAATCAAAAAATTTTAGATAATAACTGTTTTAATTTTCCGAAATCAAGTTGTTCTGTATTCACAGTGGAATTTAATGGTTCTGTTTTCTTTGGAAATAATGAAGATGAAGGTGGATCAAGAAAAAATACTCGAGTGTGGTTTGTTCCAGCATCAGACAATTTTACTTATGGTTGTGCTTATTTTGGCTTCTACGATAATCAACCTGGCGCGGATGATGTAGACAACCTAGCTATTGGAGGGATAAATACTCAAGGTCTGTGTTTTGATGCGCTTGGTATACCCCCTCCCCATTTAGTACTTTCAAATATAAGTGGCCCAACTAGAAGTCGGATTGACGACTGGGGAACGATTTTAAGTGAATGTGCATCAGTTCAGGAAGTAATACAGTGGAATCTAAACCACAATATGGGTGGTTATTGGTATAATCAGCTTCACTGGGCTGATGTGTCAGGTGATGCCGTTATAATTAGCCCAGGATCCAATGATTCGCTTGCTTTTACTCGTAAAGTATCCGATCATTTGATTTCAACAAATTTTAACCTTGCAGGTTACAATCTTAGTGACCCCACTACTTATTATCCTTGTGACCGATATAGGACTATACAAACAATCCTAAACATCTATCTGTCAAATGATGAGTTAACTATTGAATATGTGAGAGATATATTGGATGCTGTTCATTTTCCTGAAACATCAGAATATATTGGAACTGTTTATTACACTATTTTTGATCTTAAATCCAGAGATATTTATCTTTACATTTTAGGGGACTATGATCAGGTTTTCACCTTAAATCTAGATGAAGAGCTAGAGAAGGGAGAACATGAAATGAGAATTACAATGAATGGATATTTTTCTCCTAATTCTTCGAAGTCAACAATTGGATTTGAAGTACTCCTGTGTATACTTAGTCTAATTCCAATAATGAGATTCATGAGATTCTATAAACCAAAAACATAATAGCTATTCCTTAATAATATATAATCTCTTGAAAGAATGATGTTGCATAACGTTGGGTATAACTAGTTTTTTATATAAAACGTTATATAAGAAGTAACATATCATTGGATAAGTTCTTCAGTTGAATGACCGACTAGTTTTATTCTCTGAAGCATTATTACTTTGCTTTTTGTGATTGCCTTACTGTGCTTGGTCTATGCTTTTGTCTCCATTCTTAGTGGCAAACGTCTCCTCCAGTATTAGAATTCTGGTCGTATTGGCACTATGGTCATTGGCGCTGAATCTGTTTAATTTTCCCTTTGGTACGATTTTTGGTATCGCTGCCCCCTATATCTTATCTCAACCTGAAGTCGAAAAGCTCTATACCAAGTATTAGTCACATTCTCGTGAGGAGGGAATTTTCTCCTGATTTTCTCTTTATTCTCCTATCGATGCTTTATGATAGGTAATGTCGTTTAGCCTAACTTACCAAATAAACTCTTCTGTTCACTTGGGATCAATAGAACAATTTGAATCTTTTAATCCTCTAAAAATGCGGAAGCTTTGATGAAATTTTTCTATTGCTCCATGAAGATCCCCATTAATTTGTAAAATATCTCCGAAAAAAAAATGACGTCACATGTATATCCATGATTTAGTTTTCGCTGATTTTTGGCAAAGCGAAAGATTTCTATTAAAAATGTTATTTTTCATGTCTGTAATCCATTAAATCATAAACCATGGATTTTTGTTTGATTATCCGTTCAAACAGCGATGAAATTATCTAGAAACATCATGATAACAAATCCAAGAATAACACCAAAAGTTGCTGGCCGTTCATGCCCTTTCCGATGACTTTCAGGGATGATTTCATCAGAAACTATAAAGATCATTGCACCTGCTGCAAAAGCCATTCCAAAGCCTAGAATACCCGATACAATAGATACGGCGGCAGCACCAAGCAATCCCCCAACGGGTTCGACCAAACCTGTAAATAGTGTTATTTTCAAAGCCTCTTTTCGGGTATAACCTTCACGTACCAGTGGTAAAGCAACAGCGGTACCTTCAGGAATATTTTGTAATCCAATAGCTAAAGCGACAACAATACCAGCACTAATTAATTTAGGATCAGCAATAGCAGAACCAAAAGACACACCAACCGCTAATCCCTCAGGAAAGTTATGAATAGTGATAGCTATGACAAATAACCATGTTGCAGCTAACCTTTTCGACATTTTTTGTGAACCTTCTGATATAATTTCCACTGTCCTATTTGGTCCCCTTATAAAATGTTCATGAGGTGCCCATCGATCTATAAGATGAATAAACAACCCTCCGCAAATAAATCCAAGTACAGTGATAAAAACAGGTTCTAAATCCCACGAACTAAAATAAGGAACCATCTCTAATGCAGGAACTAATAGACTGAACGCGGAAGCAGCCAGCATAACACCTGCAGCAAAGCCTAACATTATATCTAAATTTCTGTCTGATATTTCTCTTCCAAAAAGAATTGGAATAGCTCCAATAGATGTTGCTAATCCAGCGGCAAGAGAGGCACCCGCGCCTAGTATTATAATTTCAAATGGCTGTACCATTTTCTTCGCCTCTTATAAAAAAGTATATGATTATTGATAATTTATGTTTTGAGATCTAATATTTTATTATATCTCTCTTCGAAATTCATATCTGGTTCATTGTGAGTCTAGTTTTTAGATTCGTATTCTTGCTTAATAATTTCATCTCATCTAATCATTAATTCTTAAGAGAATTCATCTTAATAATAATTATCTCAATATTGGAATTTACTCATTCTTTACTTATTTTTTTACATTTTACCACCATTCTATTTAACCTTCTTAAGTTCCATTAATCAGGCTAATAATCCATATTGTACGAAACTTACTCTTCTTTTCACTTGGAAAAACTTATATTTATCCAAGCATGTCTCACGGATGAACTCTGATGACTACTACTATTGAGATTAAAGGGTTCCTAGAGGAACGCCTGGAATTACTTGTTAAATCTGGTCTTTATTCCTAGAAAAGTGAAGCTGTTCGTGATAGTATTCGCCACTTACTCAAAGAGTTAGATATAAAAGAGCTAGCTTTTAAATTATATAAGGATAATCAAATATCGACTGGTTTAGCACTAGAAATTGCTGAGATGGATTTAGTTTCTTTCTTAGAACAGTGTGGACGACGAGTTATCAAACCTAGAACCGGATCTGAGAGTATTGATGAATTAAAAGAAGACATTAAGGGTCTATTGAATGAATAACACGAAATTAGTTGTACCCGATACCTCCTGTATCATTTTATTCTCCCAATTTAATCGAATGAAATTATTGGGGGATATTATTGACAGACTCGGTGGAAAACTTGTTTTATTAAGTCCAGTAATAGCTGAATTACGTTGACGAGATTTCGATCAATGACCTTAAAAATTATCAAACTAAATTTCATATTGGAAAAGGAGAAGTCTCAATAATAAAATTTGGGGAGAAAAGGGATATTATTGATGATTTCAAAGGTAATTATTCGATGTATCAGAATCCCTGAAAGATAAATTAATATAATTCAGTGACCACTATGAATTTAATCAGTGGGATGAATGTTAATACATAAAAGGAGATTAGGCCAAGGAGTAATTTTTTGGGTACTGTGTTTTCAAGTACTAGCCATAACTGCTCAGGATCATCCAATCTTGACTGAAGTCTGGATGGTAACAGAAGGGGATCACCAAACCTATTTTTTCAAGAAAATATATGATTATACTCAAGACCCCCCAAATCAGATCAGAGTAGAATATACCTCACCCTCAGGGGAAATGAGTCTTCTAATTTATAAGCAAGGGATGAAAATCACTTATACTATCACAACCATTGATCAGGATGAGGTTCTAGCAAACATGCAACTTAATCAAAGCTGTATCGTAGAAATAAATCCACCTGTAACCAAAACAATTGCTGATCGTACGTATTGGGAAAATGAATATGCTGACTCAAACACTACCAAAATTTCTAATGATCTAATTATTTCAGAGACTACAGAATCATTTGGAGGGTATACTACCAGATCTATCTATAAATGGAATTGGAAGACTGGATGGATGGAGTATTTATATTTTTCTGGACAGAATGACACCACGCTATTTGTTGAGTATGAAATAGAAAATATTACGACGACATCAATATTTCCTCCTAATTTTGTTTATGGAGTGGGAATTTTAGCTGGAATTGGTGGAATCCTGGGTATTCGTATGCTTCGATCACATAAAAAACGCTAGGTTAATCATTCACAACGGAATTATTATCTCCCCTGGGGATCAATATTACAATTATGAGGAAATTATTGTATCCTGGTTGCAAGAACCTGGTTCGACCCTCGTAAAAAAACTATGTATAATATTATAGTAATATTTCTTAACTAAAGATGAGTTGGGAATTTTAATAAATTTTTTCAGGAAAGGGAACATATCAGAAGGGATTAGAAATGAGTGAGGACGAATTATTAATAAAAATCTCTGTTATAGGGAGTAATACTAATCTTAATTATAAATTTGGCAATTTAACAGCTGAAAATAGATGGAAAATAAATTATTTACCAATTTTAGGACGTGATTTGCCAATTAAGAGAATTAAAATAGAGAATCGAAGGATAAAACTCATTATACAAATTCTAGCTGGAGAAGATTCTTTCTTTGAATTGCGAACAAAAAGTTACTATCGAGGATCAGCAGGTTGCTTGATTCTCTTTGATAAAGGAAATCTTGAGAGTTTTAATGCTGTTAAAAGATTTTATAGAGAATTTCATAAGGCCTTAAGTAAAAGTTGAGAGTTTTACGCAAGTTTAAATGCATCTCTGAGGATAACCAAACTTAACATTAAATCTCTTATTAATTTAATTATTATTTTTGTGTCCTTCCTATATCATTTTTTTTCGGAACAAGACGTTGGTATTCCACACAAACCTCTATCTATTCCTATAATTTTTTTATATGTCTGAAGCTAAGAATTCTGTAGATGTTCGAATCTTAATTCCTAAATTTTTTTCGATTCGATTTCGTTTGCCTACTAGAGATCGTAAATCATTAGTTATAAGGATAGCAGTGTGTTGAAATGCAGCTACTAAATAAGGAACATCCTTTACTTCTAAATCCAATATTTTAGCAATAATTCTAAATTCAGGGATACGTCGTACTTCTGAGATGAGGGATTCAGTGAAAAGTTCCTTGAAATCAGTTTTGATATACTTAAGAGAGCATATTTCCCAAAAACGTGTTTCTAATTCAGTATAAGAAATTGAAAGTCTGGTTGACAATCTTTTAAGAACTCGTAGTATTTCTACAATCATGTAACTGGTTAATATCACTTGATACTTGTTATGAGTTATTCTATTTCTCAGCCCAGACTCTTTCTTAAAAAAATCAGTAATCCAAACATTACAATCAAAGATCACGGATTGAATTTCACTTTTCCTATGTTTGTCCATTAGAAAACTCTATCCATCATCTAAAAGCTCTTTTTCTACTTCTGTCCGAGCTGTTTCAACTTCTTCCTTTAAAGCATCTGATGAGAGTTTTTCTAATTGCGTTATTAAGGTGTTTAGTGCATTTTCAGGGGTGTATTCAAAAGACCTTGGAATAAAAACGTCTCCTCCAAGCAATGAAAATAATTTTCGACGAATGAGGAATTCTCTAATGGCTTCTCGCGTGAATTCGGCTTTACTTTTATAACCAAGCTGATATAAGACTTTTTGGACTGCTTCATCCATTCTTTTGTTAATTTTGATAGTCCAAATAATGTCTTCTTGAGTCGAGCTCATTTTTATACCTGGGTATTTCTAGAAATACTCTAGTAATTAAACATTTTCTTCTTTAAGTATTGATTATTGCACATTTGTATATAAAAATAATTCACCTAAAAGAAGGTTGTAAAGTAATTATTTGCCTCCATATTCGTTAATTAGTTGAATATCATTCCAAATAGTTTCAATATGTCAACAATCTAATCAATGATTATTAAAAAATAAGGAAAGGTTTATTTGTTTGGGTGCTACTCTCCCCATAACCAAGATTATTTTGCTATGGTTTATAATTGTGAAGAAAAGTTTTAAAGCCGCACGTAAATCAATAATACATAACTAAGGTGAGTGGGAATATAATGAAAATAAGAAAATCAATAACAAATATATGGTTAATTTTAACATTTTGTTCTTCAATTTTCATTCTTATTATACCAATTTTAACTTCATCTACATATGACGATGTAGAATTACGATATGACCCCCAAGTTTTTTCAAAATCGTGCAACATGTCCCAAAGTATTATTGAAAACTATAACTGGACATTAGAATTATTTTTTTCCAATAATCCAAGAATTTATGGCATTCAGATCTACCTTCCTTTTTCTTTTCAATCCCTTAATAAATTTCATACAAATGATGGTGACGGCTGTTACATCTTAAATACCTCTTTCTGGGTTAACGAAATGATGTATTCCCATGAAACATTTCATCATTGCGCTATTGGATCAGGACTTAGGTGGATCTTTCCTTCTAGTGAGAAAAAACCTCTTTCTTCCATATTGCATACTGGTATGAATATCATAAAAGTTGAAACTGATTTCTGGTCAGAAATAAATATAGCTGGAGATGATGTCTCACTTTTCAAAGCAGGACCACTCATGACGATCATTAAAGCTAATCGCTCAATTGATGGAATAGCAGAACCAGCTAAAATGTTCTTCTTCCAAGGTATTAATGCATATTTCTTACAACTTATCACTAGTGCCATTCTTCTGCCAGCTACTTATCTGATAAAAATTCCTCTCTTTTCAAGATCAGGAAGAAATTCATAAACAGTAATTACTTTCAAACAAAAGAATTTATTTTCAGACGTTAGCAAATTGGAAGAGTTTCTAAAAAACTTTTTATGGTGTATAAATCAAGTTATTGCGCATGTGTGGATACCTGCTATAGTTTTTTAGTGAATTCTGTTCAAATAATAAACATAAGGAAAATTATCTATCAATCCTTTTTTTTTAGGGAAAAAAGTAGCACTTTTTGTTAATTCAATGTAGATTGAAGAAAAAGTGTCCAACGTGCCCTATGAAGGATTGTCGTCATTCAGGTTTTTCAAACTAAACAGTGAAAATAGAAAAGTAAAGGTAATGAAATCATAAGTTTGAGATGACAATATATACCCAAGTGAGATGTGCGCGAAATTCTAATTTTTTCTTTTTTGACTTTTCAGGGGAGAAAGAAGAACAATAATCCGACAATAATATGATTATTATTGAGCGAGAGAGGTGAGGAATACATTCGACTAAAAATGCCCATCACACTACTCTTGCTCAGTTATGGGGTAATAATAACCTCTTTTTTAACTATTGTGTATGTCAGAAGCGAGTATTATAAACAATTGTGAGAGGTGTTCGAAACTTTTATCCCCGAACGTAAGAGAGGGAGTAGGG
>Ga0209636_10006663_pt1 | contig 11802 bp, 12 predicted proteins | sample DeeMarSWOR152_54_FD_187464 | JGI IMG/M metagenome (GOLD analysis project Ga0209636, IMG submission 187464) | Marine sediment microbial communities from White Oak River estuary, North Carolina - WOR-1-52-54 (SPAdes) (version 2) | ecosystem: Environmental > Aquatic > Marine > Intertidal zone >... | reverse complement strand
TCTCGCCATCCAGAAAAACGTCTCCCGCATCCGGTTTGGTCAATCCCCCGATACATCGCAGTAATGTGGTCTTGCCGCACCCAGAAGGGCCCAGAAAGGTGATCAGTTCTCCCTTCCTGACCTCTGTGGAGACGTTTTTCAACGCCTTCACTGCGCCGAAGCTCTTGTATATCTCCCTCAGAACGAGCACCGGCCTACTTTCCTCATTCATTTCATACCCCTCCTCCAGCGGCTGTGGGTCTCAATCCTGTCCATCTGCTCAGGGCCTGAATGATGGCCAGACTTGCCCCGACAATGGCGATCAATTTGTACGTTGTGGCGGACGCCAGTCCTATGTAGCCGTAGTTTGCCCACTGAAAGATAAATACCGAAGCCAGGTTCTGACCAGGGGAGACGAGGAAAACCACTGCACTCAAGGAGACCATCGAGGTCATAAACACATACATGAACCCATACATGAATGCCGGGAAGACGATGGGCAAGACGATTCTCCTGAATGTCGTGGCCGTGCTGGCTCCCAGATTCAAGGATGCCTCTTCCACTTCTATACTGAGTTGGTTAAGCTTGTTGATTCCCGCCTCCATTCCCACCGCCAGGAAGCGGAACATGCAGTTAATGACCAGAATCATCATTGTTCCCGTGAGCAGCAGCGGTGGTCTGTTAAAGGCAAATATATAGCCGATTCCGAAAACCGTGCCCGGCAGAGTGAATCCCGCTAGAGCTATTCCTTCCAGTGCGGTCCGGGCTCTGAAGCTTCCCCGCACAATAACATAGGCTAGAAGAACCCCCATTATCGCGCCGAAGCAACCGGAGAGCAGGGAAACCCTTAAGCTGTTCACCAGCGCCATGTTGGAACGCCAATCCAGAATGTGGTTGAGGGTAAACGTGTTATCCACCCCCACAATATTGGTTAGCGTCCCCATCCCTACTACCCCAAAGGTGACGAAAATGAGGCCGCTCACGAGGATCGCGACGAGAAGAAAAGGGATTAAAATGGCAGGATTTATACGCCTGGGCTCTGCCGCTACGGGTTTACCCAGGATGGTCGTGTACCCTTTGCCCTTGATCAGGTAGTTCTGAATGACGAAGATGATCGCGCAGGGAAGTATTAAGAACATGGACAGAACGCTGCCCATGTTGAAGTTCATCTCTATGCCGGTAACGATGGTGTAGATATCCGGCGCCAGGAACGGAGTCCGCCCGCTCAAAATTGCTACGTTGCCGAACTCCGATATCGCCATGACAAAAACGATCAGAGCGGCTTTTAAGATGCCAGGAGTGAGTAAGGGGATGATGATGCTGCGCAGGATCTTTCCTTCCGAAGCCCCCAGATTGGCAGCACTGTCCTCCAAGTTCGGATTAAGCGTGCTGATGGAGTTCTCGATCATCAGGTAAGCCAGGGGGAGAAAAGCCAGTGTCTGGGCAATGACACATCCAGAAAAGCCGTAGATATTCCAGTTGAGGTTGAGCGCTTTGGTGATCATTCCATTTCGGCCCAGAAGTATTATCAGGGAAAGGGCAAAAATATAGGGGGGTGCGATCAGGGGTAGGAGGGAAAGCATTTTCAAAGGTTTGCGCAGGAACCTGGGCCCTCGGGTCGTGATATAGGAGATGATGAAACCGACACTGATGCAGACAGTTGTGGTCAAGATACCGAGAATCAGGGTATTGATCAGGGACTGATAATAGTACGGTTCTGTGAGAAAGTTTTTGTAGTGCTGTAACGTAAATCCTTCCGAACCGGCTATGCTCTTAATCAGAACCGCAATAAGTGGCCAGAGAAGGAAAGTGGCCAGAAGCAAGAATAATAGGATCCCGGTAGTGCTGATCGTGCGTGCAGCTACAAAGTCTTTGATGCTCTGCCATAGAGTTCTGGACCTCCTCGTTATTCTTGCTTCTGCCACTTCGTTCATATCCTCCCAAGCTCCTCTTTACCGCGGCGCTCTACCGACTCTCTTTTTCCATTCCTTCAAGAGCCTGTCTTTATTGGCTACCGCCCAACCCTGATCGATGTTGGGAATGTACCTGGGTATTCCGCCGTAAAGGGCGGGTTTTACCGACGGGTCTTTCGTTACATAGCCCGCCAGTTCGCTCCAGAACTTGCAAAATTCTGTGCTTCCGATGAAGTCGATGACCTTCTGACAGGTATACAGCTTTTTCGTCCCCTTGAGGATGATTGCACCCGCGAAGCCAAAACCAATTCCTTCTTTGGGGACCGTATAGACCAGGGGATACCCCCCCCTGATTCGCGGCATGACCATCTCATCCGAGGTGATACCGAGCATGAACTCTCCCCTGCCCACGAGGTCACTGGGGACATTACCGCCCCGGGTATACTGGGTGACATTCTTGTTCAATGCCTCCAGGTATTGCCACCCCGCTTCTTCTCCTTTGCCCGTATTGAAGCCGTAGAGAGTAATAAAGCTGTACACCATCATGTAGGCTGTCCCGGAGGTCAACGGTGACGGCATAACGATTTGGTCTTTCCACTTGGCATCCAGTAGCTCATCCCAGCTTTCAGGCAATGTGTAACCCTTTTTGGCAAGCAAATCCTTGTTTCCGACCAGTACAAAGGCCCAATTCCCCTGGTTCCACCAGAATCCGTCCTTATCCACCCACACATCACCTGCTCCCCGCCAGATCGGAGAATCGTAGGACACAGACCATCCTTTCTGCTTGGCTTCCACCATAAGGGGGAAGCCTATGTTCAGGGCCATGTCCCCCGTAAAATTCGGAGCTTCCGCCTTGATCCTGGAGTGGATGACTCCGTGGGACTCGGAGGTGAATCGGATTTCGACGCCCAGCTTATCCTGGATGAACTTCGCCACTTTTCCGCCAATCTCTACGGATCCTGAGCCCTCATAGACCGTGATAAAAGGTGCCAACTTCTCCTTTGCGGCCACAGCTTCCTTCTGCCCGGTGGTGAATGCCGCCCCTACAAAGAGAAGAACCAATAGAAGAATGATTAGAATTTTTTTCATAAATTTCCCCTCCTTTCGAATTTTAAAATAATCATTTTGTGAAAAATGCTTTTGATCACCCCCCTTCTTTTTAGGATTTACGCGTGCTACCCAAACATTGGTTTGGGACATTTACCGACTATAGTACGGATCAAGGCGAGAGTCAAATCAATAAAATTTATATTTTGCAAAAAATTTGCTTATATTGAGATGATCGACAGGCCTTGTAAAAGTGGTGACCTTCAGGATAATTTGTTCGGATTTGTGCACGATCTTTGCCGCCACATCGATCACTTTGCGCCGTAGCGTTGTAGCATAAGCCCCTATAGGGACAACCGCTTGACAGACGTCTTCCTTGAAGGCCTCATAGAGGGAAAAGGCCACCAGCATGGTGTAATAGAAAGCCGCATTGGGGGCGAAACGCTTGAAGGGCAGCGTCTCCGGTCCAAACTCTCTCATGTCGAAATTCCGATAGATTCTTGGATTTCGGAAACTTGGTTATCGATTGACATATGCTACCCTTTAGGATATAAAGCACAGCCAGTCATGTGGACGCTATTGAGCGGAATATTCCTTGGTTGGGGGCTCGGTGGGAACGACTCCGCCAACATCTTCGGAACAGGGGTTGCCACTGGCATCGTCAAGTATCGTACGGCAATTGTCCTGACGGCCATCTTCGTGATCATAGGCGCCCTCCTGGAGGGACCGAAATGCATGGCAACCGTTGGTGAACTGTCGCGTCTGCTCCCCATAGCTGCCTTTGGGTGTACATTGGCTGCTGGCATTACGATGGCCATTCTCACCTACCTGGCTATTCCAGCCTCAACTTCGCAGGCCATTATCGGAGCGGTCATGGGGGCCAGTATTCTTTCAGGCTCGGCCGATTTCGCGAAGTTATACAAGATTGTTTCCTGTTGGATTCTTACCCCTATCGGCGGAATCGTTATCGCTTTCTTCCTCCACAGGGTGCTGGGATATCTCTTGGAGAAGTGGGTGAGAAGCATCAGGTATCGGAACCTGCTCTTTTCCGTCGGCATAATCATGGCTGGCTGCTACGGAGCGTATTCCCTTGGCAGCAACAATGTGGCCAACGTGACAGGGGTTTATGTAGGTGCAGGGCTCTTGTCAGTCCCAATGGCATCCCTCATCGGGGGGTTGAGTATTGCGGGTGGCGTGCTAACGTATAGCAGAAAAGTGATGATGACGGTAGGGAGAAGAATCGTTCCGTTAGACCCCTTTTCCGCCTTCATCGCGGTCTTGTCCGAAGCGCTGACCCTCCACATATTCACGCAAATAGGGGTACCGGTCTCTTCTTCCCAGGCCATAGTCGGAGCTGTAGTGGGTGTAGGGCTCGTTCGGGATTTCCGTGCCGTGAGCTTTAGGATGCTTGCCGAAATAGCTATCGGGTGGGTTTCGACACCGATTTCGGCCGGCCTTTTGTCATACCTGATTATAAGGGGAATTACTTAGGAGGGAGTCATGGTGCGACTGGGCCGTATCTGGAAGCTTTATATCACGTATACCATTGTACTCCTGGTCTGTATGATCGCGGGCGGTCTCATTTTGCAGGCGAAGTTAAAGGGGATACTGGAGGAACACCTTACCGATGATGTTGTTACCCTCACTAAGGTTATCGTAAAAAATCTTCCTGATACCGAGAATCCCGCTGTTTTGGATCCGTTTTGTCAGGCTTATGGGGAGATTGCCGGTGTCCGTATAACGATCATAAAGGGGGACGGGACCGTGATCGGGGAATCGGATCGGAAGTCCATGGGCATGGAGAAACACTTGGATAGAATCGAGGTAAAGGGCGCCATCAGTAAAGGGATAGGCACCAGTGTCCGCCATAGCGGGACGCTGGGCATCGATATGCTCTACGTTGCGTCCCTCCTCGAGGACAAGGGGAAGATCATTCGGCTATCCATGCCCATGGCCGCGGTGAAGGCAATTGAAGACAAGATTATGATATTCCTCACCTTTGGACTCTATCTCACTCCAATTGTGGCCGTTATCATCTGTTTCTTCTTTACCCAGTATATGGCATACAAGGATCGAAGGACCGGCTAACAGATTCATTCGCCATTGTGAGGAGGTAAGGGACTTTATATTTCCCAAGAATCGGAGGAGTACTATCATGGGAATGAGAAAAGAGAAGGATGTCTTGGATCTCATCGAAAAACATATGGATAAGATAGAGGAATGCTTGAAAACGGCCATGGAAACCATCGAATACTACATCGGGGGTAATATCGACGGAGCAAAATCAGCGGCTTTAAAGACTGACCATTTAGAGACGGAGACGGATGAGATTCGCCGTGAGGTGGAAGAGCTCCTCTTCTCCGGCGCCTTTTTGCCCAACCTTCGCCAGGATATTCATGTCCTCGTCGAGCAACTCGATAAGATTGCGGATAAAGCCGAATCATGCTGCGATATGATCCTGGGCCAGCGGCCTGAAATTCCCGAGGGGTTTAAGGGCGATTTTCTGGAGGTGGCGCGGGAATCTTGGGCCAGTTATGACCCGCTGAAGGTAGCGATACTGAGTTTGCTCTCCGAAAAGAATGTGGATATCGAGTTCATCCGCGAGAAGACCAAAGAGGTTGGGATAAAGGAGTCCGATGTGGACGGCCTGGAATGGAAGCTGACCCGAAGGATTTTCACCTCCGATCTTCCATTGGCCAATAAGCTTCACCTCCAGCACTGGCTGGAAAAGATAACCGAAATATCGGATAGGGCTGAGGATGCATCCGACTGGGTGAGTAGTTTGATCTTCAAGACGCGGATATGAATGAGAAGGTTTCCTTGGTTTACAACCCTGGTAAAGGAATAGTGAACCATGTGGACGCTTTCAAAGCCTGCCCCAGTGAGGGCCTTTACGGCCTTTGTAGCCGCCCAAGGATGCCAAGACTGTAAGTAAGCGGATGCTGATTGAAATAGGAATTTGCTGGATATCAACGCCCCTGTTTTCGGGGCTCCTATCCTAGGATATCACAAAGAATCTGGTAAGGGGCAGCTTGAACAGGAAAAAGGACCGCATAGAGGATGCGATCCCTCATTTCTCTTCAGGTCGGAAGAGCACGACCGGCAAGGGGCAGTGCCGGACCACCTTTTCCGCTACGCTTCCCATCAACCACCTGCCCACCCCGGTTCTTCCATGGGTGAACATGGCCACGGCATCGATACCTGGTTCGTGACAGAAATCGACGATTTCCTCAGCCCCCTTGCCGTATCTCACATGGGATTCCACGTCCAAACCCTTCTTCCTGAGCTTTTCCTCAACCCCCTTGAGGTATTCCTCAGCTTCGCGAACAGCCTCAACTTCGGCCTTTATCTCGTCTTGTCCGGGGAGGGTGTGAGCCAGGGCAACGCGAAGCAGAACAATCTTTGCCTTGTGGATAGATGCTAAGTCTTCTACATGGGGAAGAATAGATTCGGCGACTTCCGAGCCATCCAACGGTACTAAAATTCTCTCAAACATAACCTCATCCCTCCTCGCGTTCTCGTGACGATCGAATAGCGGGAACGACCATACCAAATTTGAAATGGGCTTGTCAAGGCCGCGCCAGCATATATTTTTCAGGTCACCGGGGCTGATATCGGGGGTTTCCAAATGATCTTTACGTAAAGGGGGAGGATCCTATCGAGATCGAGATGGGTGTTAATGGTCTGACCATTTTTAATTTTTTTCATTTTTTTCTTGACAAAGGGCGGAGAAAGCTGTATAAAAGTGGCGCTTTGGGTCCTCGGGGGGACTGGATAAACCCATTTTAAGGAAGGGGGTGATAACGGAAAAAATCAATCCGTCCTAAATTCATGCGAAAGGGGGTAATTAGATGAAGAAATTACTACTCATTGCGACGTTAGTTCTCTGCATCGGCATCTTTGGGGTAACGGGCGCTAAGGCAGCGGAGATTCCTCTGGGGCTTCTCCTTCCCTACACCGGCGTTTGGGCATGGGTGGGGGCAGGGGCTGACCCAGGAGCCGACTTAGCGGTGCAGGAAATCAACGAGTTGCCACCGCTGGGCATGAAGATCAAGCTCCACAAGGAGGATACCCAGACGCAATCCAAGCCGGCCATTGAGGGTGCCAGGAAGCTCTACGACGTCCACAAGGTGGTCGGCATCGTTGGCCCCACATCTGCTACTGTGCGCTCCTGTATCCCCATCACGAAAGAGGCCGGGGCAGCGGAGGTTTCTCCAACGGCCGGGACGACCAAACTGGATGTCATCGGCGGGGGGATTGATGGCGAGCACATCTACCGGACCGTCTCCTCGGATGTGGTTATGACTGCTGGAATGGTCTGGTGGGCCATGAACAAGCTCCCCAAGAAGCCTAAAGTAGTTGCTACCTTCACAGCCGATACCGAGGGGTCACGGAGCATCTATGGGGGGTCTGTGGATGCGCTGAAGGCGGTAGGGATGCCCCCGGTGACGGAAATCGAGTTCGCCCTCAATCAGGCGTCATACCGGGCCGAGCTGAAGAAGCTCTTCGCAAAAAAACCGGACGTGATCTTCTGGGAGGCAAATCCGGAAACAGACGCCGTGATCTTCAAGCAGTGGTACGAGATGGGCCTGGGGGGCCAGTGGATCGGGTCGGACTTTGCCAACCGCACCAGTGCTAAAGCAAGTCTTCCCGCCAGCGAGGGCGCCATTGGCGTCAACCCAGGGCTGTTGGTAAGTCCCAAATCCGACGCGTGGATCAAGCGGCTTGAAAAAGTCTCGAAAAAACCGGGGTATCAGCCTTTCTCCGCCAACACATACGATGCTTGCATGATCTTCGCCCTGGCCATCGAACGCACGGGAACCATTGCCAAAGACTGGGGCACCACCACCGCGGATCATCGCAAGGCCATCATCAATAGCCTGCGGGCTGTGGCCTGCCCTCCCGGTGAGAAGGTTGAGACCTATGCCGATGGAATTAAGGCGCTGCGCGCCGGCAAGGAGATCAACTACGAGGGGATGGCCGGAACCCAAGACTGGAACAAGTTCGGAGACCCGGTCACCTACCTGAAGGCAGAGGTGATGACGGTGAAGGACCCCACCGGGATGGCGAGGATCGGGACTGTGACGCCCGATATGATCAAGGATATCGTGGACAAGGTGTTGAAGATGCGGGCCGCACGGGCCAAGTAAACCATAGGCTGGGGGTGGGATCCAAATCTCGCCCCCAGCCAGTTCTCAGTGATTTTCATCAGTCTCTATTCAACATTCAACCATTTTGCAGCAGATAAAGGTGGTTTGTCATGGAAGATCTCCTCAGCTACGGGTTGCTTACCTTCGCGTCGCTGGCCTTGCCAGCGCTTGGTTTGTGCCTTTCCATCAAGGTGGTCAAGTACTTCAACCTTGCCTATGGTGATTTGGTTACCCTGGGAGCATATCTCGCCCTGCTCTTCAACCTCAGCTTTGGCTTAAACATCATTTGGGCCATGATGATCACCATCGTTTTAACGGCCATTGCCGGCGTCGCGGCTCACAAGGGAATCTTTAAGCCCCTGATGGATCGGAGAGTTGGCCCGCTAACGCTTCTGGTGGTGTCCCTGGGGGTGGGCTTCGTGATCCGAAACGTCCTCCTCATCGGATGGGGTCCCCAGCCCTACCAATATAAAATGCCTCTGGCGCGGGCCATCCATTTGGGGCCATTTTTCTTCACGCCGTTTCAAGTCGTCATGATTGCCATGTGTCTCGGTGTGGCAGTGGGCATATTCCTCATGCTTCGCTATACCCAGCTCGGCCGTCTCATGCGGGCTACCGCCGACAATCCGGAGCTCTCCGAAATCAGAGGGATCGATATCGAAAAGGTATACTCGTATACGTGGTTCATCGCGTGCGGCCTTGCCGCCCTTGGCGGGGTTTTCATGTCGATCCTGGGGACCATTACCACCTGGATGGGTATCCACGGGCTCGTAACGATTTTCGCCTGTCTCATCGTGGGAGGAATTGACAACCCCTATGGAGCGGTAATCGGAGCCCTCATCGTGGCTTTCGCCATGGAAGCCACGGCTCTATGGTTATCGCCTCCATACAAGGTGGCCATAGCTTATGTCATCTTCATCATCGTCTTGCTCGTCAAGCCGAGCGGTCTCTTTGCAGCCAGGAGGGGTTAAATGGAGTACCTACTTACGATCTTGACGATAGTAGGCATCTACTGCATTCTTGGGCTGGCGTTGAACCTCCATTTCGGGTATACCAACCTTCCCAATTTCGGGATTGCGGGGTTCTTCGCCATAGGGGCATATACGTCTGCCATCCTGACGGTTCCCTATCGGTTTCTGGAGATGGAGATTTTCGCGGGATTCCCAGGAGGGGTTCCCGGGCGTATCGAGGCCCCCTTCATCGTGGGCATTTTGGCAGCCACTGTTCTCTCGGGCTTTGTGGGCTTCCTCATCGGAATTCCCGTGCTCCGGCTTCGGGAGGACTACCTGGCGGTGGCCTCCATCGGGGTGGCTGAGGCCATCCATTTCATCGCCCTCAACGAGCTCTGGCTCACCATCGGCTCGGCGGGGATTCGTTTGATCCCGATGCCCTTTGCCAACCGTTACTTATTTTTCCTCATAGTGCTGTTGGTCCTGGCTATCGTCTATTGGGTCATTAGCCGGTTGGTTCGATCCCCCTTCGGTCGGGTATGGAGGGCGACCCGCGAGGATGAGACGGTCACGGCATCGTTGGGGAAGTCCATAGTCAGGTCCAGGATGTGGGCGTGGGTGATCGGATGCGCCTTCATGGGGAGCGCGGGGAGCCTGTGGGCCCACTACGCCATGGCCATTCAACCTGGTGAGTTCGTCCCGACAACAACTTTCTTGGTTTGGATATTCGTGATCGTTGGGGGGTTGAGAAATCAAAAGGGCGTCCTTATCGGCGCCCTGGTGATCATCGGGCTTTTCGAGCAGGGAACGCGGTTTCTCCCTGCCTTCGGTGCCCCTTATGTGGTTCCCGCATTGCGGTTGATCATCATTGGGGTGCTGCTCGTTGTATTCATCCGGTTCAGGCCAGAAGGGGTGCTTCCAGAGCGGGCGACAATGATCGAGGATCACATGAAAACGATTTAGCTCTTATAACAGGGAAAGAGGGTACTTCCATGGCAAGCATTTTCGAGGCTAAAGAGGTGTATAAATACTTCGGCGGGATTAAGGCCGTTGACGGATTCTCAATGGACGTGGGGGAAAAGCAGATTACCGGTCTCATCGGTCCCAACGGGGCGGGGAAGACCACCTTCTTCAACGTCGCCGCTGGGATTTATAGCCCGGATAGAGGTGAGATTTCGTTCAAGGGGGACCGTATCGGTGGCTTGCGACCCGATCAGATTTGCCAAAAAGGACTCACCCGGACCTTCCAGATCGCCAGGGGATTGGGGGAGATGACGGTGTGGGAGAATGTGATGCTTGCCCCCAAGAGGCAAACGGGGGAGAGTCCGTTCGGGGCTTTTTCCTTTCGGCAAGTCCGAAAACAGGAGAAGGAACACTGGGAGAGGGCGGCTGGGCTTTTGCAGGAGATGGGGCTCTATGGGCAACGCAATGAATATGCGAGAAACCTAAGCGCTGGTGAGCGAAAGATGCTCGAGATATCCCGGGCTATTATGACGGATCCCGAAATACTCCTGTTGGATGAACCCACGGCAGGGGCAACCGTTGACGAGACCAAGAAGATCATGGCTGAGATAGGACGATTGAGGGATGAGAGGGGTTACACGTTTCTCGTAGTTGAGCACAAAATGGAGGTCATCATGAATATCTGTAACCCCATCTACGTAATGCACAACGGGCAAAACCTGGCGGATGGAAGCCCGCGGGAGGTACAGACCAACGAGCAGGTTCGTGAAGTCTACTTGGGGGGATAGTACGATGAATCTGTTGGAAATAAAGGGCCTCAAATCCGGCTATGGAAAGGCCCTCATCTTACAGGATGTATCCATCGAGGTAGAGGAGGGAGGGTTTACGGCCATCATCGGCCCCAATGGTGCGGGGAAAACAACCCTGCTCAGGTCGATTTATGGCATTGCCGACCTGTATGAGGGAACCGTTCATTTCAGGGGCGAGGATATCACCAAACAGAGCCCCGCGAATATTTCACTTAAGGGGGTCAACTACGTGCCCCAGGATAACAGTATCTTCAGTTCCCTTACCGTCTTGGAGAACCTGCGAATGGGTGCCACCGTCATAAAGGGTAGGGGAAGGAGCATTGAGGAACGCTTGGAAGCGATTTACGAGCGGTTTCCGAGGTTAAAGGACCGGAGAAATCAGCTCGGAGGGACCCTAAGCGGCGGGGAGCGGCAGATGCTGGCCATCAGTTGCGCCCTGATGACGGATCCCGACCTGATCTTGCTGGATGAACCGAGCGCCGGCCTCCAACCGACCCTTGTGCAGGGTCTGTTTGAGGAGATCAAAGGGATCCACGATGGGGGGAAAACCATCCTCATCGTGGAGCAGAATGCCAAGATGGCCTTGGAGTATGCCCGGAAGGGATACGTGCTTGAAGGGGGAAGGATAAAGATCCAGGACGATGCGAAAAAACTGCTGGAGACCGAGGAGGTGATCAAGCACTACCTGGCCGTTTAGTGGGGAACCGTGACGCGTGTCCGTAATCCGTGTCCGTGAAAATCGAGAAAAATCGTGATGTGTGTTCGTGGTACGTATCCGTGATTCGTGTCCGTGGAAAACTTACCTTCAATCCCACCGAAGAATCTCAGGATCCCATAGCCTCCAAGACCACTTCCGTAATATCCATTACCTTGAGATCCATTTTCCGCTTTCTGGCAATCCCCGCGATGGTCCTGATGCACTGCTGACAGGACGTTACCACCACTTCAGCTCCGGTCTTCTGGATTTCCTCAATCTTCTTCTGAGCGATGG
>Ga0209636_10006662_pt1 | contig 11802 bp, 8 predicted proteins | sample DeeMarSWOR152_54_FD_187464 | JGI IMG/M metagenome (GOLD analysis project Ga0209636, IMG submission 187464) | Marine sediment microbial communities from White Oak River estuary, North Carolina - WOR-1-52-54 (SPAdes) (version 2) | ecosystem: Environmental > Aquatic > Marine > Intertidal zone >... | reverse complement strand
CAAATGTTCCAACAGAAGGAAAGACAACTAGGCTTCCACCCAGATAATTCAGCCATACCCATTTCTGTGAGTTAAGATGGGTTGGCCCTAAAAAAGGGCCTGCTTTAGAGTAAACATTATGACATCGAGAACAGAAATCTTTGTAGACGCGCTTGGCACCATGGGCGGAGTCTTCGTAGTGGCAGTTGATGCATACATTCATGTCAAACTTCTCCCCAAGATCACCCTTGCGATGCCCTGATATCTTCCCTAAAGAAGCGCCTTTCAAGATTCCTTCGACCATGACTTCAGCATGGCATTGACCGCAGGTTTCCCCGACATTCCTTTCGTTTATCGATGACAAAGGGTTATCATGGCGCAGAACACGATGTCTAGTATGACAATGGAAGCACAAGGGGAACTCTTTATTAGGAGAAGGAATGGAAAAGGTTAAATGGATATTTTTCTGATACTCTTCTTCTTCCTCAGGATGACAGCGGGCACAATCCACATCGATGAAACCTTCCCTAAAGTGAAGATAGGGATTGGCATTAAAGTGGCAGTCGACACACATCATTTTCCCTAGGCGATGGACATCTTGAGCCCATTCCTCAGGATTTACATACAGGGAACGTATCGTTCCTTCAGATGTAATCTGGAAGATATCGGGTTTTCCATGGCAAGAGAGACAATCCTGGTCAGTATAAGTTTGAGAAAAAGACCTGTGAAAAAGGAAAATAAGGAAGATGAAGGATATAAATATGCTCTTTCTTAAACCCATGCCTGCCAAAGAGCGTTCTTAAGAATTGTTCTGGTTGTTCTCGAGGAGAGAGCTGTGCTCTTGATGCTGTTGAGCCGAACTCTGCTTGTCACCCATACAATATTGGATGGACAGCACTTGTTAACACAATGTGCCGCTGATGTCAAGCAAAATGTCTGAACTAAAATTCATAGACCATACCTAACCGGAATACCCGAGGAGATTGGATTTCGGTCGCAAAACGAAGTGGATATTCTGGTCCTGTCCATTCGTTTTCTTCCGTAGCTAGGCTGGAGTTGAGGATGTTAAAGCCGTCGAGTATGATTCGAAATTTCCCTTTCCCCCAATTAAATATTTTTTCTATCCGGATATCAACAGTAAGATTGTATTCGTATCTAGATACGCCCCGAGGATGGGCTTGGATGAAAAAAGGCCCCTGGTTCATGCCTGTGACAATTATTTTCCTGGCGAAAGGCTGTCCATCATAGTATTTTATGATGCCTCCTACCCGAATGTTCCAAGGAACTAAAAAATTAAAGCCGATTCTTCCAGTATAGGCCCGGTCAAATCGTAATCTTCCTCTGGCATTAATGAGGGTATTGGGATTGTTGTGCAAACTCCCAACAAGTCCATTATCGTTTTCCCATTCTGTATTGCCCGGACTTGTTGTTCCCACAGCCCTGGTGGCTGTAAGAGAGAGAAAAAAGGTGAATTTAGAACCGTAACTTTTGACCAACACCAGGTCTAAGCCTTGATATTGAGGCGTCCCTTCTGAATCCGGGTTAGTAAGAAGAAAGAAATCCTGGCCCAAGGTGTTTTCTCTTTGGTTATAAATGGTAAAAATAAGGTCATCATGGGTTCCGGGGATTCTGTCGTCTCCGCTATCGAAATACTCAACAGGGTCGTAGGCTGTAATAGGCACGCCGATGTTGATTGTCTGGATGAGATTCCTGGTTTCTCTAAAAAAACCGCTGAGACTGAAGTACAATCCTGAATTAAAGACGTGAACGAGAGATATAGACAGTTCATCAGTATAAGGTCTTTTCAAGTCAGGATCTATTGAGCTAAAGAAAGGTCCTTCTCTTCGGATAAGCATCCGGGCTTCCCCTTCTTGGTACTGCCGATCATTATTGGTATCTTCCCAGGAGTAGACTTCACCTCCTAACGCATTTGAATTCCCAAAAGTAAGCAGGTTGAGAGGCAACGTAAAGTAATATCTGGCTAGAGATATCTTAAATAATGTTTTTTTACTCTTGGATAGAGGGAAAATTAAGCCCAGACGTGGAGAGAGGTTAAGCCAGTTTACCCTATTTTCTTTTGTGGAGCTATCATCGGACGAATTGAAGTTGGCGAGGCCTGGTTCTTGAGAAGGAATCCAGCCCCTGCTGTAGGCAAGGTGAAGGCCAAAATAGAAAGAGAAAAAATTGGAGAAAGTAAGGCTGTCTTGAACAAACAAATTGAAGAGAAAGGCCGATTCTCGGTGATCGAGGGGTGTGTTGTATTTAATGATTTCCAAAGGCTGCCTTTCAAAGAAGTGGAGATGAAGGTTATCCCTAACTTCTTTCTTTGAGGAAGAACGGCTGTGTTGGAGCTGGATTCCGTATTGGAATCGATGGCTAGCCCTAAACATATTTGTTACTAAAGACTCTCCTCTAAAGAGAAAATTTAATGAAGACCGATTGTCTTCAGAAGCAAATGAGGCGGGTCCGGAAGGGATATTTTTAAAGATTTCCAAGCCATGCTGACCGATTGCGTCTTCTTGCAGACGCGAATTGATTCGGCCTTGATTAAGGCTCAATCCTGCTTTGAAAAAGTTGCTATCACTGGGATGCCAATCCCAGGTCAATTGGAAAACATTGTAAAGATTTTTTTGTTTGGTGGTCGTGGAAGAGAGTATGCCCCTTTTAGCTCCGAAGGTAGGATGGGAGATTATCTGTCCTGTCCAGAGAAATTGAAGAGCGTTTCTGGAACCACGATAACTTAAACTTAATAACCCTGAATAAATGGAAGCCTCATCTTCATCTTCATAGTCAGCTAAATCACGGGCGATATAAGTAGCTATCCAGGAGGTGAAAAAGAAAAGTTTGTCCCTGATAAGGGGCCCTGAAAGATGGACGTGGCTGTCCAAGTAAGAATTGAAGGAATGGCTTTCTAAAATTCCCTCCTGCTCCAAAGCGGGAGTCACATTGGAACTTCCCAGGCTTTTTTCAATACCAAAGAGAGAAACTCCCCCATGGTAATCCGGATGGCCTTTTTCAGTGATGAGATTATAATAGGCGCCCGGAGCAAGAGCTTGAGGAGGGTGACCCGCATTGATAAGCTGAGCGAAACGAAGAGAATAGATATCTGGGAAAAAAAGAGGCATTCCTGTCCAGTAAGGATCGGTCACATCCAGACCATTGAGGAGATAGATATTCTGAGTCCAAGAGCAGCCACCTCGTGAACTGAAGAGGGCAGGGCTGCTACTCCAGAGTCCTCCTATGTCGATGCGGTTCGTGGTGGCTGATAAATCCTGATTTTCTACCAAGGACCAGATGTTGTGAGCTGAAGGATATACGTGAATTTGAGATTTCTCGATAACGGTTTGATGCACGCAACTTGAGTAGTCGAAAGGAGGATGAAGAGAAGAAATTTCTTTTTTTCCTTGAAGCTCTAAAGTGATTCTTAAGTAAAGATTGCGCCCAGGTTCAAAGGGAATTTTTTCTTGATTGAACGGATGGAATCCGTTTGCCTGACAGCGAATGGAGTAAAATCCAGAGGGAAATCCACACAGCCTGAAATAACCTGATTCGTCGCTAACAAGGTTTTTCTGGAACCTGAACTCTCTTGAGGAGACTATAATCTTGGCTTCAGGGATGGGATTTTGATCTCTATCAAAAACTCGACCCAATAAACTACTGGATTCCTCTGGGTAGGCAATCGAGATAAAGGCTTGAACAAAGATGAACAAAGAGAGAAGAAAATGTAAGATTTTTCCACGTAAGATTAACAGTTTCCTTGTTCTCATTTATTTTAAAGTCTCAATATTTTTTACTTTTTGATTCTATCTGTCAAGGCATTTGAAAGTTTTATAAACATCTTTTTCCCAAGGATTCAAAAATTATAATTAAGTTTTTGGGAATAGAAATTCTTCTCGAGTTTTTCAAACTTGTAAAAATTATCTTTTTTATCTACAGTAGATGACAAGAGTAAATTTATAAAACACAACATTCTGGAAATTCTCAGAAGCCTTGATGGGCCTGAAGATGAGACTGGTAATTTCTTCTCAAGGGTCAAAACAATTAAAAGAAACATGTACATTATAAGGTTCTTATAAAAGAGGGAAATATGAAAGAAAAATGGGATTTAATCATATTGGGAGGCGGTCCAGGAGGATACGTGGCCGCCCTTAGAGGGGCTCAACTTAAAAGAAGAGTCATCCTGATCGAGAGAGATGAGTTAGGGGGCACATGTATGAATTATGGATGCATCCCCACGAAATATCTTCTTCATCAGACACAGATTTATAGGGAATTAAGGGAATCCAAAAATATTGAAGGAGCATTGGATAAGATGAAACTCAACTGGAAAAAAGTTCAAGAAGAAAATAAACACGTAGTGAACCGGCTTGTCAAAGGCATAGAGTTTCTTTTAATGAAAAACGGAGTCAAAGTCATAAAGGGAACAGGCTTTTTAAAAAATGAAAATCAGGTTACTGTCGAGGAAAATGGAGAAGCAAAAGTTCTTGAGTCCAATAATATTATTCTTGCTATGGGGAGTCGGCCTGCCGAACTTCCCTTTCTGGTCCCAAATGGGAAGGAAGTCATAACGAGTCGCGAAGCGCTGGAGTTAGAAAGCATTCCAAAGAAGATACTTGTTGTCGGGGCAGGAGCCATCGGACTTGAGATAGGTACCATTTACCAGAGGGTAGGGACTGAGGTCGTTGTTTTGGAAATCATGCCGACTATTCTACCTGGAAGTGATAAAGACATGGTGACTCGGTTAGAGAGAATTCTTAAACGCCAGGGGCTCGAAATTCATACCCAGCTGAAAATCGAAGAGAGTCTAATCAAAGCAGGCAAGGTATGTCTCAAGGGAATAAATCTTCTTACTCAATCTTCTTTCGAGTTTGAGGCAGATAAGGTTCTGCTAGCAACAGGAAGAAGGCCCAACTCAGAGAGTTTAAGGGGCCAAGTTCCTGATACATTCTTTGACGAGCAGGGATTTGTTAAGGTAAGCCCTCAGCTTGAAACCGGCCTTTCAGGAATTTATGCTGTCGGAGACCTGATCGGAGGTAAGCTTTTGGCGCACAAAGCTTCGCATGAAGGGATTATTGCTACTGAGAATATATCGGGCACAAAGAAGTCTCTAAATTATAAAGCCCTGCCTAACGCTGTTTATACAGAACCTGAGTTTTCCTCTGTTGGTCTGACAGAGGAGGAAGCCCAACAAATGGGAATTAAGACTCAGGTCGGAGCGTTCTCGCTCCAAGCGAATGGAAGAGCTCTTGCCATGGGAAAGTCAGAAGGTATGGTCAAGATTGTCGCTGATGAAAAGGACAAAATCATCGGAGCCCATTTGCTGGCACCCAAGGCGAGTGAGCTTATGGCTGAAATGAGTTTGGCCATTTCCAAAGGGATGAAACTTCAAGAAGTGTCTTCTTCAATCCACATTCATCCCACTTTATCAGAAGCTGTAATGGAAGCAGCTCTGAACGCCAAAAAAGAAGCTCTTCATGTTTTGAATATATAAGAGGCATTCTGCGGCAGATCGCTATCAATACTAAAGAAATTCTATGATGTTAAAATTTCATAAAGTTCATTATCTTAAATAACCTAGAGCTCTAAGCCTTTCCTTGAGGTCTTTATCCAAGGTGACTCTTTCTTTTACTGTTCTTTTCTTTTCTATTTTTTTGTATTCTTTTTCCATTTTCTTTATGAGTTGAGAACACAAATTACTATATTTTTTGATTTGGGCTAAGTTCTTTTTTTCTTTTGGGTCTTTTGCTAAGTCATAAAGTTCTATCATGATTTCTTTAAAGTCAAGAGATACTCTCTCTACATAAGGAGATAAAATTTTTCTATTTAGAATAAGCTTGAGGTTCCCTTTATTTGTGGCCAGAAGAGTTGGCACAACTTTGGAATTCCATAAAGCTAACTCACAGAAGAAAGTCCTATCATTCTTTTCTTTGCCTTCAATAAGGGGCAAGAGACTTTTTCCATCAATTCTGCCTGAATTCGAGTTGATTTTTAGGAAATCTAGGATGGTGGGCATTATATCCGTAATCCTGGCTATCTTCTTTATTTTCTTTCCATTATAGTGGAAATAAGGAAATTTTATGATTAGAGGGATTCTAATTCCTTCTTCATAGATAGTGTGGTCATGGAGCCAGGCATCATGGTCATAAAACTCTTCTCCATGGTCGCTGGTGAGGATGATCATCGTTTTGTCATAAATATTAAATTTTTTTAAATAATCCAGTACGGCTTTCACAAAGAAGGTATCGGTATACTTAATTTCGCCATCATAAAGCGCAACAATGTTGTCCTTTTCTTCTTTTGAAAAGGATGTCTCAAATCTCCCTTGGCCCTGAAAGAGGTCAGCTGGGTGGACTTTATCCCATTTGTGTTCATCTGTTAGATAAGCCTTTCCTAAAGCAGAAAGATTTGCATAAGGAGCATGTGGCTGGTAGGTATGAAGAAAAAGAAAGAACTTTTTATCTTTGTTTCGATACAGCCATTGGCAAGCGTTTTTAGCTAGGAGTTCAGCCTCGTCATAACGAAGAGCTTTCTCACCCAGAAGTTTCAATTCCTGATAATCATCAAAACCTTTGCAAAATCCATAGTCTGCATTCAAATAACCGCCTCCTGTGAAGGCAGCGCAGAAATAATCATTAACTCTCAGAAAATCAGCAAGAGTTTTAATATCAACTCTCATCTTCTCATGAGGATTGTAGATTTGATGTTGTGTACAGTTCAGAGAGGTCAGCATTGAAATATGGCTAGGAAGAGTCCAGCTAGTGGTGCTGTAAGTGTTCAAGAAGTGAACGCCTTCCTCGGCAAGATGGTCAATTGTTGGGCTTGTATTCCTATCATATCCATAGCAACTGAGATGATCAGGCCTTAAAGTATCTAATGAAATGAGAATAATGTTTATGTCATTCTCTTCTGCCGGCTGATAAACCATGGGATTAATCCATATTGGGATGGAACCGAGAACATCGTTTTTACTTGATCTTTGAGTAACATCTTCTGTAATGAAAGACAATTTGACTTTTTTCCCTGCATAGGAAGAGAGGTCGATTTTTTCTGAGAGGCGTTCCTCGGTCGATTCTGGAGTTAAATTTTTGTCCAGGATATACCAATCCGCTTCCGAGTCTCTGATAATAATTTTAAAATTTGTAATGTTTCTTGGCTTTTTCGAAACGTTCAAAAATCCATATTCAAATTCAAGGATTCCTCTTGGTGGGATTCTTAAGGGAATTGTGAATTCGGTTCTTGGAGGGGCCAATATTGAATTTTGAGAGTTTCGACTATTTTTTTGTTTATTCAAGATTTTTATTTTCCTTTTGATCATGTAAGGATTATCTTTAATACCTAAATCATAAATCGGATATTTATTCTTAAGGTTATAAAGGTATAACAAATTATCAATCTTGAATAATCGCTTTTTAACTCCGGGGATGAATTCGTAAGTGTAGTACTTAAAATGAAATTTTCCCTTTGGGGGCTCTTTTTTTTCTCTCTGGGGCTTTGATAACAACAGTATATCAGAAGAGTTCAAGATTTTAACCATTCCTATACTCAAAAAATCTTTTTCCAGGATTGCATCTTTTGCCTTAGGAACAACACATTGGATTTCAATCACATGTTTACCTAGCTTGACTTCTCTCTTGATTCTGAACCATTTTTTTCTAATAACTTTTATATCTTTCACTTCTCTGTTGTTGAAAAATATTTTCAAATGAGGTCTAAAAGTTTTCCAGTTTCTGTTTACCGCATAAATGTCAATTATGGCTTGTCCATCTGCGAGAAATCTTTCAAATTTTAAGGACTTACCATGAGTAAGAAGCACTCGATGAAGATCTTTATTAAAGCCTTCAAATTGTTTGAGTTTTAATATTTCGCTCGTTTTTAGCCAACTCCATCCCTCGTGTGAAGTGTTCGTTAATTTTTTAACTTTTTTTCCATTTCTAAATAACTCTGTTTCTTCGGCAGCCTTTAATTCTTGATCTCCCAAGATAGGATGTTTGCTTGAAATACCCCATACTTCCTGTACGTTGTTTGAAAGTTCTAAGAGGTATTTCCACTTTCCTGTCAGTTTGACTTCGACAAATTCAAATTTTTTTATCAAATCCTTAAAAGGGCTCTCAACAATATTTTCGTGAGATAAATGATCGACTATTTTGTGTTGTCCGAATTCTTTTTCTTTGAAAAGATGACATTGGATTACAGAAATGGTAATCACAAATAAAAACAACGATTTAATTATTCTTGGGTTAGATGGATCCATCTGTCTAATGAAAGCAGTCATAATGAAATTTAGAGAGAGTCATTTTATGTAGCCAAGGCCTCGGAGCATTTCTTTGGTTTTATCGTCTATCTTGATTTCTTTCTTTGTTCTCAAAATCTCAAGAGCAAAAGAATCTAGCCTTTGTTTGAGGCTTAAGACTTCTGGAGGAAGGTGAATATCTTGGTATATGTTTTCCTTCTCAGCAGGATCTTCTCTCAAGTTGTACAATTCGTATTCTCTTTGTTCTGGAGTTAGAATCAGATGCCAAGGAAATTTCAAAAGGGCGAATACATCCATGAAAGCTTCAGGTTTGTAGGTCTCTTGGAAAATCGTGACTTCTTTGTCTTTGAGAGAGAAAAGATTTCTTCCTTGAAAAGAAGGCAGTTGATCAAAATCCATGATTTCCATAATACTCGGAGCAATATCCAAAAGTGTTACTGGCTCTTTCCTTCTGATTCCTATTTCAACAGCAAATGGGTTATATATTATGAGAGGGACTTGAGTGTAGACTCCATAGAGAAAATGAATGTGGCCGAAATGATAACGATCAAAATAGCCTTTGTATTCGCCTAGACATTCTCCATGGTCACCGACCATAAGAATGTGGGTTTTTCTGAGCAGTTTCAGTTTTCTCAGTTTTGCCATAAGCTTGCCTATTTCTCTATCCATGTATTCTACTTCTTTTTTGTAGAAGTCTCTTTTTCCCACTATGGGAAGAATGAGTTTACCGCGGAAAGTCAGCCTTAGCGGGAGGGGGGTAGATTTTCCCTTGATTGTAATGTGGGCCCTTTTTTTCGCTAAAAATTTGTTTTTCTCTCTCTTAGCAGACCAGCCTCGTTTGAATTGAATCTTGATGTCTTTTTGATCGGGTTCAGCAGAGAAATCGAATATGTCAAAGTTTGCTAGGAAATCATTACGCTCTTCTATATACTTATTTTTAATATCAAGCCGCAAGAAATTATTGCCTTTTCTCATATTCAGGTTGACTTCATACCGGATATTTTTGGTTAAGAAGTATTCACCGATGAACTGGCCATTCAGAAATATTTTGAGATCAGGAGGAGAGTCAGGCGGAGCGTATGGTGCATGAGGATCTGAGTAATGAACCCACAAGAAAAATCTTTGATTCTTATTCCACTCAAGCCAGGAGAAAACTCTCTGATTGATCTCTTCGGCAGTTGCATACCATCGATCCTCAGGTAAATCATCATTATAAACATCAAAGCCTTCATCCAATCCAAAGCTTGCGTCCAGGACACCCAATGAAACAAAGGCAGCTGTGGTGAACCCTTGCTTCTTAAAAACATTGACGAAGGAGGGCCTTTTCTTCTGTTTTAGAATAATTTGACCATTATTGTAGTTTTTTACAACGTAAGGAGGCTGGGAAAAAAAGATAGAAGCATGGGATGGTAAAGTGATAGGAATAAGACTATAGCAATTTTCAAAAAGAATGCCTTTCTCGGCGAAGGAATCAATGTTTGGGGTTGAAGCATTGTTCCGAGAGTAAGCACTTATGAAATCTGCCCTTTGCGTGTCTAGAGTGACCAGAACAAAATTTGGATTGATGGCTCTTTTTTTACAGCCTGAGAAAAGGAGAATAACGCCCCCGAGGAGGACCATGCTAAGGGCAAATCGTTTTCTTTCCATCAGCTTAGCTAAGTAGGGTCTCGGTTTTTCAAGTGCTCATTATGGATAATATAAAAAAAAATGTCAAAATGTTTGCAAATTTGAATTTAATTATATAAAATTTATGCCTTTATTTACGACGAGTCATGATTGAAATATTCCTGGTTTTCTTAATCTTTGGCCTTCTCGGCGTAATGTTGCTTTTAATGAATAAGTTCCTTGGGCCAAGAAGATCTAATCCCACCAAAGAATCCCCATTCGAATGCGGAAGCCCTTATCTTCAAGAAGGAATAAATCCCTTTCCAATAAAGTTTTATCTTGTGGCCTTCCTCTTCCTACTTTTCGATATAGAGGTTGTGTTTTTCTTCCCTTGGGCATTAATCTTCAAGGAGATGGGTCTGACAGCCTTGATCGTGATGTTTGCTTATATATTTGTTCTAGTCTTGGGCTTCATTTATGCTTGGAAAAAAGGGGCTTTTGAGTGGGAATAAAGAAGATGTTTCTTATAAAAATTTCCAGTAAATAAAGAGTATGATGGAAGGGAATTTTATTACAACTAAATTCAATTATATGCTGGGCTGGGCTCGGAAGTATTCCCTTTTTCACTATCCCTATATCACTGCCTGCTGTGGAATGGAATACATGTCCACAGTCTGTTCCCATTTCGATTTAGACCGTTTTGGAGCTGGATGGACAAGATTTTCTCCTCGACAATCAGATTTGATATTCGTGGTCGGAACTATCACTCAAAAATTAGCTCCTGTGCTCAAGACTGTTTATGAACAGATGACCGAGCCTAAGTGGGTCGTTGCCTTTGGTGCGTGCGCAGTAAGCGGAGGTATCTATGATAATTATGCTGTTCTTCAGGGGATTGATTCCATCATTCCGGTGGATATATACATTCCAGGATGCCCTCCTCGACCCGAGACAGTTTTGAATGCCTTTATCAAACTTCAGGAAAAAATACAAAACCAAGAGCAGGAATGGCGATGGAAGAAAAGAAAATATTAGATTTACTCAAAGAAAGATTCCAGAATAAGATCAAAGAAACATCTTCTCAGCACGGGGATGAAACTCTGGTCATCGACCGAGATTCTCTGCTGGAAGTCGTGACTTTTTTAAGAGATAAGCCCTATGAATACAACTTGCTTCTCGACCTGACTTGCGTGGATTTTCTAGGCCAAGACCCGCGCTTCGAGATGGTCTATCACTTGTTTTCTCTTGCCAAGAATCATCGCCTCAGAATAAAAGCGAAATTATCCGAGAAAGACCTCAGCATCGATTCTCTGACATCTCTATGGAATAATGCCAACTGGCTGGAGAGGGAAGTCTATGATATGTTCGGAATCCATTTTGATGGTCATCCTGATTTAAGACGGATTTTTATGTATGACGGTTTTGAAGGTTACCCTTTACGCAAGGATTACCCCTTAAGGAAAAGGCAGCCTAGGATTCCATTGAGGAAATAAGATGCCGACGAGAATTCAAAAAGAAGCTCGAAAAGAAAGCCTGCTTTTAAACATGGGACCGTCTCATCCGGCCATGCACGGGACAATTCGGGTTATGGTTGAGCTTGATGGAGAAAGAATCCTCAATTCAGAATTAGAGGTGGGGTATCTCCATCGAGGTTTCGAAAAAATTTGTGAAAACCGCACTTATTTTAATTTACTTCCCTATACAGATAGGTTGAATTATGTTTCCCCACTGATTAACAACCTCGGTTATGTGATGACAGTCGAGAAAATGCTAGGCACAGAGATTCCAGAGAGAGCGCAGTATATTCGAGTTATCATGAGCGAGCTCTCGAGAATTTCAGACCATCTGACCTGTTTGGCCGCCATGGCCATGGAATGCGGGGCCTTCACTGTTTTCCTCTATAAAATTAAAGCTCGAGAATTTATCTGGGATGTAATCGAGGAGACAACAGGTGCCCGGATGAATTCTCG
>Ga0209636_10006661_pt1 | contig 11804 bp, 10 predicted proteins | sample DeeMarSWOR152_54_FD_187464 | JGI IMG/M metagenome (GOLD analysis project Ga0209636, IMG submission 187464) | Marine sediment microbial communities from White Oak River estuary, North Carolina - WOR-1-52-54 (SPAdes) (version 2) | ecosystem: Environmental > Aquatic > Marine > Intertidal zone >... | reverse complement strand
ACTTTGTCAGCTCGTAGATTCTCAGTGGTAGTTGGCGATACGAAAACTGGGCGTCGTGGGCAATAAGAAACTGGCCAAAACACGCACTGAACCTCAAGAAAAATTCTTTACCACCAGACTCCAACACATACTGCCTAGCTGGAAACCGGTCTAGATACTTAGCTAAGCTCGGATGCTCGAAATCGTACATGACCGGAGTTTCCACTTCCATGGCTCCATACTCAGCCACCCTCTGAGTTACAAACTGCTCGAGCAAAGATTTGATCAAACTGCCTTTTGGATACCACCTGAAATTCCCCCGGTCGCTGCCGGACTCGTAATCAGCAATCTCCAGCCTCCTCATGAGTTTTACGTGAGGCGGAACCTGTTGAACCGCTCTCACCTTCTCAATTTCATATGTCGCAAACTTTTCCAGATTCTCGTGTCCAGAGAAGTCGAAATTCTTAACTGGAGTCATCTTTCCGTTCGTCTGCATGATGAACCAAGAAGACTTTAACCTTTCTTCCGCCTTCAAAGCCTTTGAGACAATTTCCTTCTCTTCGGTCTCGGTTGGCACAATTACCTTAGCTTGCTCAGCCAAGGGATGTCCCTTTATGGAGATGGAGAACTGCTTGCACCAGCCGAAGGGAGTTCGATATGTTTCGATGCCAGCCTCTTTTGCGTATTTCTCTATCGCCTTGACGACTTTTAGAGCATCAGAGGGCTTAGCTAAGTTGCTACTCAAGTGAGCGTACGGATATATCAGAACCGTGTTGACTTTCAACTGTTGAAGAGAGGATCTTATCTCTTCCACAGCTTTTCTGGCAACAGCTTCGTCATCTCCTTTTTCAACGCACGTGAACAGTACCACAAGCTCTTCTAGTCGCTTTCTCTTTTTCTCGCACTTCTCTGCAGTCGCGATTTCCCTTTCTATTGGTTCGTACTCTATGAAGTCAGAGTGCAGCTGGAGTATCCTCAGCCTCTGTACCTCCACTGCTCCAACATCTTTTCTTTTTTGGTCTCCTTCTTGAATTCTTTATAGTGATCCTTACAGAGGTAAGCTCTCCCTCTTCTCGCTCCGTCAACTTTTAACCCAGCATTGCTCACTCTCTCGTTGGAGAGGGAGCGAACTGCCAGCTTGTCGCACCCAATGACGCCACATTTCACACCCTTTGCGACTTTGCCCAAGTGGTGAATCCTCCAATTGTCTCTTTCTTAAATTGTTGACCGCTTAAGTCCTTTCTCATAGATTTCGGTAGCCCTCTTATAGGTTTCTTTCTTTTCCCCAAACAGAGTAGGTCCCTTGCCCTCTACCACAAAGGAGGAAGCAGATGACCCAACGCAAGCGCACCACGCTGGGTCTTTCCCTTGAATGTGTTCAGCTAAGAAGGCGCCCATGAAAGCGTCTCCGGCGCCAGTGAGATCCTTCACAACTCTTGGTTTGCAAGCCGGGATTTCGCAGATTTCTCCATCAGTAAGCAATGATGATCCTTTCTTTCCTCTTGTTACTATTATCATTCTTGGCCCATAGCTGTGAATTTTTTGCATCGCCAGCTGCAAGTTGGTTAACCCTGTTGCAACCTTGATTTCGCTGAGCGATGATTTGTACACGTCGATTTGCCGGAGAATTCCAGTTTCTTCCCACCTTCCCAATTTCGCGTTTCCCTGTGCATCAAATCTTCGCAAAAACCCTTGCGGATCAAGAGACAAAGTATCAGTTAAAGCCCGCAGTTTGTCGATGATACCTATGGACAGCTCGTTTGCCACAGATGCCGCGTGAGCGACTTTGGCTCGTAGAGAATTAGGCACATCTTCTGGGTAAATAGACGGGGCTCGGCTCTCCAGTTGGAGCTCTCGCCCTCCCCTCTTATACTTCAAAAGGAATCTTGTGGTTGAAGCGTTTCTAACTTGTTTGAGTCCGAACAAGTCCACTCCATTTGCCTTCAGCCACGCGACATACTCGCTTGGAAAATCTCCTCCTACTTTGGAGATCACGGCAGCATTTGCGCCCAGTTTTCTAGCCGCTAGCGAAACATAGGTTGGCGGTCCACCTAGCGTGGGTTTTGAAGCGAATATTTTCGGAGGGAATATTCGGTCAATGGTCAAGTGGCCAATGGTTACCAGGTCAAGCATAATTTTCCTCTTTGAAAAACCATGTGTACTGGAATTATTTTTGCGTAAGGTTATAAATCTGTTTCAACATGTTGTAAAGGTTGAGGAAAAAAATGCCAGTGAAGCGCAAGTCGAGGGGGAGATCTAAGGGTGGGAAAGGAAAGGGCGCTCTCGTTCAGTGTAGCAGTTGTGGCGAATTGGTTCCCCGCGACAAAGCCAAGAAGTCTTCTCGCCGTGTGTCGATGGTCGACTCTTCTTTATACAAAGAACTTCGTCAGAAGGGTGCTTACATAACCAGCCGACCTGTTACGAAGTATTACTGTATTTCTTGTGCAGTGCACCGTGGTGTGGTGAAGGTGCGCGCGAGAGACGAGCGAAAGACGCGGCCTCGGAGAAGAAGGAGACGTTAACCTGAAGGCGAAGTTTCTTCTTGTTGAGACATGCGAAAATAGACAACGCGCTGAATCACAGTGAAATTTGTGAGGATTGCCAGAATGACTATTGCCCAGCCTAACGCTTCTTCTCGCCAAACAACACTGAGAAGACTGGCTGCTGCCAATATAATTATGCGTTCAGCTCGTTCAGCAATGCCCACAGCCTCCATTCTGGCTCCCGCCGCTTCAGCTCTTGCTCGGGCGTAGCTCACAAGCAATGAGCCTGTTAAGGCGGCAAGGCCCCATAGTGGATGGCATAATCCGCCGAGAATGATGCCACCGAGAATGAGGGCGTCGGTGTACCGATCCAGCATGGAGTCGAGGAAACTGCCGAAGCTTGTGGCTTCCCCGAAGATCCTTGCGATAGCACCGTCCAGGGCGTCGAAAAAGCCTGAGGCTAGAAGCAAGATGGTGGCAGCTACTAAAGAGATTTGATGAAACTGCGAGTTTGAATATAACAATGCTGAAAACACGCCGCACATTATTCCCATGGTGCTCACTCGATTTGGCGTTAGTCCTATCCTACGGGCAAGTTTGGCTTCATAAGATATCCAGAGCTGAAACCTTTCCTTCAGCTTTGTAAGCAACTCACCTCTACCATCCACAACTCTATGGTCACAATTTTTATTTAAAAACAGTCTCTGTAAAAGAGATAGTGGAGAATGCTTATGATCCATATGGTTCCATTAAGAATGAACGGCAAGACAGCAATAGGCTTGAGCGTAGACTTGCCTGATTCTCCTCCCCTTGTAATGATTGTAGGAAGAACAGGTTTCGTGATGTGCGGCTTCCTCAATGTGGAAGTAGCGGAAAAACTGAGCGTGACTGCTGCAATGGTGACTGGAGTGAAAGGCTTTGACGACATTTTCAAAGCTCAGGTCAAAGCGGTTACGTCCAAGGCGGAGAGCAAGGGAATAAAGGTTGGAATGAAAGGAAAAGACGCCGTCAAACTCCTGCTTTGAAATCTTAATAGGCTATTGCCACCCTGACCACATTTTCTGCCCTTCGCCCGCAAACAACGCATTTACCGCTAACCTTCTCTTCGGTGTCGGTGGGAACTCCTAATACGCGTGCGTCCACTGCTTCTTCCAGTTGGTGGCCACACTCCGCGTGGCTGCACCACAAAACCTCAACGATGCCAGCTCTTTTGCGTAACAGCTGCTTCGCTTCTTCCAAACTGTCAACTCTGTGAATTCGATCTTTCATCCACTGCCAAGATCTCTGCTGTATATCCTGGGTCATCTTTTCTATGAGCTTCTGAACGGTTTCTACAAGCTCGTTGATTTTGCAGGTTTGTTTCTCCAAAGTGTCGCGTCGAATAATAGTTGCTTCGTTATTTTCCAGGTCCTTTGGTCCCACTTCAATACGTAGTGGGATTCCTCGCAACTCCCAGTAATAGAATTTGGACCCTGGAGTCAAATCAGCTCGGAGGTCTAACTCAACCTTAAGATCTGCTTGCAATAGCGTAGTACCAATACTTTCGCAAGCTTGGTTGATCTGTCTCTCCTTTTTCTTGTAGGGGATGGGGACAACTATGACTTGAATAGGTGCGACATTCGGCGGCAACACCACTCCGTTATCGTCGCCATGGACACTTAAGACGGCTGCTATAGCTCTTCCTGAGATTCCATAACATGTCTGCCAAACATGCCCTTGCATTCCCTTTTCAGTCTCAAAAGTGATGTCGAATGCCTTTGAGAAATTTTGACCTAGATTGTGAACAGTTCCAATCTGAAGAGTTCTTCCGTCTGGTGTTATCATGTCGAACGAAAGCGTGTAGATAGCACCCGCAAACTTGTCCCAGTCCGGTCTCTGCGAAATGCTGTAAGGAACACCTATCGCATTAAAGAACTTCTTGTAAACTTCCACCGCCTCCCTCACTTGCGCCTCAGCATCTTCCCGTGTTGCGTGGGAAGTGTGGGCTTCCTTGAAGGAGGCCACCTCTCGCATTCTTATGAGGGGGCGTGTGGCCTTTGTTTCGTATCGAAAGATGTTTACGATCTGATAGAGCCTTATTGGTAGATCTGCGTGAGATCTTATCCATAGCTTCAACATGGGAGCTATAACGGTTTCACTCGTTGGTCTCAAGGCGTACTTTACCTTGAGAGGTGTCAAGCCTCCCTTCGTGACCCAGAAGCACTCTTCCTCAAAGCTTTTCACGTGGACGGATTCTTTGACTAATGATGTTTCCGGAATCATAAGAGGGAACAAAGTCTCACTGTGGCCAGTGGAATCAAGCAAATCTCGCAGAATTTGAAAAACGTTTTTGCGAATCTTAAACCCATAAGGCATCCAAACTCCGCAGCCTTTGATGGGGTATCGGTAGTCCATTATGCCCGCTTCTATCAGAACGTTGCGAAACCATTCGCCGTATCGTTTACTCCACCGCTTCCTCTCCAAGGTTGACATGATGCAACAACCGGTTCAACTTGTAACAACATCTACTTGACGTCGTTTCGGCATTAGTTCTCTAATCACATGCGCATGTTAAAACTCTTTCTTTAACTTTGGGTGTCGATACGTTAGACTCTAAACGGAGATTGAGCAGCGGTCTTCTATTTCGGCACGTGCACTTTGTAGTTAACTACTACACATGTCACTCAGCCATGTCGGCGTAGTTCGATTCTGGATTTTCCTCGGGAGAAGTGCATACTCTATTGATCAGCGTGAAGAGAGTTATGAGCGTTTGCTCGTTGAGAGCTGTTGGGGGCAAAGGGAGGTTCTTATTCGAAGGATTGAGTAACCACATTAATAGCAATCCTCGAACTATTGCTCCAAGTTGAAGCAACGAGTCTTTGGGGCCAGATTTCCTATGCATTTCGGGCATAAGGTCGGCATGAATGCATGACGGGAAGCCACGGAGTCTGTTAATAACCAGCTTTTTTCACGAGTTCTCTGACTGAAATATACGCTGAAGATGAGGAGGGGAGTTCAAGTAGCGATTTGCCAGAGATAACGTAGTTTTCAACTTCCTTGTCGTAGGCGATTTTTCCTAGATATCTTAGTTTTGTTCTCTTTTCAACTTCTGCTCGCAAGCCTTCTGGAAACCTGTAGCCTCCGACAACATAGAAATTTTCGAAGTTTATCTTGACTTCTTTGGCGATTTTGTATGCCCTCTCCACATGGTTGAAGGATTTTCTGGAAGGATCTATCAAGTCGAATATGTCGTCTACCTTGGAAGCTATCCTTCTGTTTAAGTGCTCTAATCCAGCTGGAGAATCGATAAGAACGTGTCTGTATGTTTTCGTTAAGCCTTCGAGGGCTCTTTTTAGCGATGCGTCTGGCAGGCAGTAACATCCCTCTACAAATTTTGTCCCAATAGCGATCATATCGAAGGAAGCCCCTTCATACAGTCCCTTTGACCAAATCTCACTTTCTATCCTTTCTGAAGGGGGAATTCCAACCGAGGTGCCTCCTTTCTCTATAAAGGTTTCAATTAGCAATTCGGATATGGTCTTTTTTCCATCTTCTTTAAAGTCTATTCCCACCATTTCTGCCAAGTTTTGGTCTGGGTCCAAGTCTATTAGAAGCAGCGGGGTGTCGTCCATTTCAGTAAAATATTTTGTCATGAGGGCGACAAAACTCGTTTTGCCGCTGCCTCCTCTACCCATAGATACGATCTTTTTCATTTGATCCATCTTCTGCTCTGGCTAACTGAGTGAGCTGATTATAATAACTATTTTGGACACTGCAATAACTTCGTTTAGCAAACGGGGACCCTGTGTGTTTTGCTCATGTGGGAGGTGCATGGAATGCGCGCGCATATATCCAACAAATTTGAAGGAAAAATCGTCTTGAACAAGCGGACAGGTTCTACTTTGCTGTCCAGCTATTTTCAACACTTTCAACGTGCCGCAGGCATACACTATGCAATTCTTGCATTTTGGCGAAGACGAAAGTATTATAAATTGTTTTTAGAAATAACGTATTTTTCGGAGGAGAATGGCTTCTCTTTTGGTATAGGTGAATGAAATGGTGACGATGGAAGAGGTAGCTGAGTATGCGTTCATGGCTTTCGTGGCGATCGCTGTCATAGCCGGGTTGGCATTGGGTTACATGGCTTACAATGCTGATGACACGTATCCTTTGGGGTTTGCTGATGAAGGAGTTGCGGACGCTAGGGGGTACGTGACTTTGATCATGCTTGTCCTTGGCATCGTAGTGGGGCTCGTGAGCATCACTGCGAAGGAGGTGCAGTCATTCTTGATGGCTGCAATCGCCTTGATGGTGGCGAGGATCGGGATTGGCACAACAGCTGACGTGTGGGCTCCCCTCGGCGAAGTTCACATGCTACTGCCTTACTGGGCAACCGAAATATTGAATTACATCGTAGCCTTTGCCGCTCCAGCAGCCGTCTTGATCGCAGTAAAGTCAGTGTGGACTCTGGCAAGGAAAAAATAACCTCCCTCTTTTTTGTACACAGCTTGCTTTTCTGCATAGAGCTATTTTTACCAGAAAGCTTTATTTATTCAAAATCGAGAAGAGAAAGTTCTGCCGAGGGAATGCAAATGAGTGCTGTGTATGAAAAGGAGAAGAAGAAACTCCTTGAGAGAACGAAGCGTTCTGAGGAAATCTCCAAGCTGAGTGCAGAAGTAACCCCTTTTGGCGTTCACAGCAACTACCGAGCTATGGATCCTTATCCTATATACTTCACCAAGGGAAAAGGAAGCAAACTATGGGATGCCGACGGCAATGAGTACATTGACTTTCACATGGCTTTTGGCGTTTTGGTTGCTGGTCATTCTCACCCACTCCTAGTAGAAGCAATGAAAGACAGAATTGCAAACGGCACAATTTTAGGCTTCGAATTCGAAGATTCCTACAAACTTGCGAAACTCATATGCGAACGTTTCAGAGTTGACAAGGTAAAGTTTTCTTCCACTGGAGGAGAGTCCACAAATTATGCGGTTAGATTCGCTAGGGCCTATACCGAACGAAAAAAAATCTTGAAGTTTGAGGGATGCTACCACGGTTTCCCAGACAGTTTCATGGTAAATGTGAAACCTACAGTGGCTAAGGCAGGACACCCTAGATTTCCAAATCAGGTTCCCGCGTCTAAAGGAATCCTAGAAGAAGCGGTCAAACAGACCTTGATAGCACCTTTCAACGATTTGGAAGCTGTGGAAACAATAATGAATAAACATGGAAACGAAGTGGCAGCCATCATTCTCGAACCTATACCGATGAACATGGGCTACATTCTTCCCAAACCCGGATTCCTGGAAGGACTGAGGAAAATAGCTGATGAATATAATTCAATTCTCATCTTTGACGAGGTGAAAACAAGTGGAAAATTCTACAGAGGAGCCGCTGACTACTTCAAAGTCAAGCCAGACCTTGTGACCATGGCCAAAGCCGTTGCGGGGGGCTATCCCCTATCTGTCGTGGCTGGAAAAAAGGACATAATGAACTCTGTCGTGCCAGGTGTCATCTCCCATGCAGGCACTTTCAATTCCAACTCACTCGTCATAACCGCAGGGTTGGTAACTCTTTCAAAGATATTGACAGAAAAAGCTATGAGTAAAGCTACAAGACTTTCCGAGATGTTGGCCAAAGGATACGAAGACACGATAGATGACGCTAAAATCCACGCGCTAGTCAAGTGGGCTGGAACAAGCGGCACAGTTCACTTCTCGAAGGCCAAGAAGATTGAAAACTGGAGAGACTTCGTAAACACAATTGACATTTCTAGATGGTTCCTCTACACGGTAATCATGCTAAACAGAGGAATCGTACCTAGCGCTTTAGGCCCAGATGAACAATGGACAATTTCTGTTCAACACACAAAGGAAGACATAGAGAAACACTTAGAGGTCTTCAAAGAAATCGCGGGACACGTAAAAGAACTCGACCTTGAAATGCCAATGATTGAAGCAATCTGATTTCAGCGAGTACTTCTGGGGAGCAACCTCAAAACAGTTTTCCTTTTTTTCAAACCATACTGCTGCAATCGCCTAGCGCAGACTCCCTTAATCAAATGATGTGTGATTCCATCTTCTCGTGTATCTGAATACCTCTCTTTAAGAGTTCATCAAAGAACTTCATAGAGTCTAGGCTTGCCTCTGGCGGGAACACTCCTTTTCTTTCGGCTTTTCCTCTTGCGATCATCTGTGCTCCAATCGAAAGGGGTATCCCAACATTTTTGCCGTATGCTGACCTTCCTCCCCACTCATCCATCGGTGGATGGCTGTTTTTGAGAGTGATTTTCGCAGGTTTTCCACCTTTCTGCCCAGTTACCTCCACAATCAAGCCGTAGGCCCACACGGGATTTCTCTTGGCCTCTGGGTTTTGAAGAAGGAAACTAAACATGAAGTCTATGGGTCTCACTTTTTTTCCGTCTATATCAACTGGCTGCTTTTGGTAGAAATTGTATTTCACCATTAATTTGGTCAGCTCCATGGTTGACGGTGGGAAGCACCCCCGCACTTCCACTTTCTTCAGCTCTGGAAACGTTCTAGGCAACGTTTGGGTTTCCGGGTGAGGGATATAAACGACCTCTTGTTTGCCGATCTGTTCATGGAATTCCACAATTTTCGCTCCTTCGAAAGGGTCGATCTTGACGAAATTTCCGTTTTCGTAGTAGACTCTTTCGTCCACTGCTGGATCGAACTCCCAAAACGTAGTGTGTAAGAGACCAGGCGCAATGGCGGTAGATCTGAACGCGGCAAATGAAATCTGCACTTCCTCTGCACGGTCAAGTTTGTCTATTCCGTACTTGGCCATCAGGTTTGTCGTGCCGGGTGTGGCTCCGCATCCAGCTATATACGTGATCCCTGCGTTCTTTGCCTCTTGGTCGAGGGCAAACTGATCCTCTTCAGCTGACAGATCTATGCCATTTACTCCAGCTTTTATGCAAGCTTTTGTCACGTTGAAGTCATACTTGAAGGGCAAGGCGCAGGTAACAACGTCGAAGCCCGTCATCGTATTGGCAAGTTCGTTGACTCTGTTTGCGTCAACTTTGACAACCGAAAGCCTCTTGTCGCCTAGTTTAGTGATGAACTCCTTTGTCCTCTCAATAGCTAGGTCGCCTATGACAATCTCTGAAAAATCGCTCGTATTCACTAGGTCCTTTGTGGTCTCTGAACCCATCGCTCCGGTTCCACCGAGAACTAGTATCCGCATTTTACATAACCTCAGCCTTGTTGATCTAGAGGATGAGCCCTATAAATCCGTCGCTTCAAAGTGCATAGGCATAGAGAAACTAAATTAGGTGCCTTTCAATTCTTTCATGTGCTACTATGCCTTTTTCGGCTAGTTTTGTGAGAAAGGCCTTCCGTTCTTCGTGTTTCAGTTCCTCAGGTGGGAGTACACCCACCGTTTTGATTTTTCGGTTGCCGACCATCTCAGCGAAGACTGCAGCGGGAACGGCAGTCACATAAGATGTATGAGTTGCTCCAGGTATCCTTTTGTGCGTTTCTTGTATACTTGGGAAAGGTACGTACAAGGTGCGAACTGTTTCTGCACCTTTTTCCTCCCCTCTAGCTTCCACTAGAACGCATCCGCTGCTTTCAACAACCACTCCTGCCTCGATTTTGCGTGCCATCTCATCTATTAGAAGAGTATGTGGAGTCAGAGCAAACAGGACTTTTCGAGGAACCACTTGGATGCCGTTAACCTCTACGGGTTTTTCACGTACTAGGCCTAGTTGAACTACAGCCTCGGCTACTGGATCGTGGGGATATTTGAAGCCCAAAAACCTCAAACCCTTTCCTATAAACCGTGGGAGAGTATGAACCTCTTCATGAGCGTGCCAGACAACAGTTTGCGGATCATAAGGATCAGGAAACTCGTAGATCTCCTTCCCGCTAAAAGGGGGGACCTTTTTGAATTCTCCATTTTCGAAGACAGTGGGTTCTTCAGCCATGTCCATCCACATCGTCTCTGGAGACCACCTTGAGATGACTTCTTTAGCCTTAAATCTAGCATAGAATCTAATGATTACTCGGTCCACCCTGTCTAGTTGTTCACTTGCGTTTTTTGCAAGCACGTTTGTAATTCCTGGAGATATTCCTGTGTTTATTAACGCAGTCAACCCGATGTCTTTCCATTTGTCACTGAGCGCTAGCTCTCTCGAAATATTTTCGTAAGGAGGACCGGAAGCAAGGTCTATATAATGAGCCCCAGCCTGTAAGGCCTCATCCATTATTCTCCAATTAAACATTGGCAGAGTTGAATTAACCACAACATCTATACTCCCCTCAAAGATTTTCGCAGTTCATCGATTTTGCTTACATCAACGCGTTGTGCGGAGGCTTTCTCGCTATCGACCCAGTCCACCAGCCGCACAGCGTTCTCCAGCTTTCTTCCAGCACAAACTACTTCGGATACCTCAGGGTTTCTAGACAAATCAGTGCATATAACTGATCCTTGAACCCCATACCCTCCCAGAACCAGCACTTTCATACCCATGACTGAACAAAATATCGAGTTTAAGTTTTATGGCGATCCAATGCCTAGACTATCAATTTTTTCAAAGGCAGCGTACGCCAGAACCCAAACTCGTAGAAAGATTCCTCAACAGTTCTGAAGCGTTCGCAGAGTGTTAATGGCGATATTGTATGATTCACTAGCGGTGCAAGGGGGGTTGAAAAGACGGGCAAAAGAGATCTGCTGATTTCTTGGATGGGACACTCCTCTCGAAAAAATAGAAGCGATACTAATCACTTGTCTACATGGCTCAGAGACAACTGCAGCCTAGCGGTCGAAGGAAACAGAATAGCAACTGAAAGCCTCAAAGCCCAGAGTTTCGTTGATGCTTCTGTATCCGCCAAGCCATAGCGAGTTGCCATTTTGTTCTTACTGCAACCGAGATCGACAAAATGAGAGAGGTACCTGGAGATTAGCGCCCTCATCTTTGTTGGTGATATCGTCGTTCATCATATCAAGAAAGAGGCTGTCTCAACCTTTTTTGATGGATGTATATACATCGTAACCAAATTATGTAGGCAAAAGCCCGCGTTTTCAATAGTCACTAGCATAGGGAAGACAATTTTTGGTGATTTTGGTTAGCATTGAATTACAATAGCACTGTGTATCACTTAAGTTATTTTTCATTCTGGCACCTAATGAAAACACGCTTTTCCCTGGTGTTAGCGGATACAACAGCGTATGTTTGGATGTATGCATACCCAAACGGACAGAAGGGTTACTATTACTACCTATGCCTCGACACGCTTAAGCAATTGTGTAAGACTGTCATGGCCGAAAGAAACCCTTGCGTAAACCGGGTCGTTGAGGAAATCCTTCGCTGCGACACAGACAAGCGGCGAGAGATTGACT
>Ga0209636_10006660_pt1 | contig 11806 bp, 10 predicted proteins | sample DeeMarSWOR152_54_FD_187464 | JGI IMG/M metagenome (GOLD analysis project Ga0209636, IMG submission 187464) | Marine sediment microbial communities from White Oak River estuary, North Carolina - WOR-1-52-54 (SPAdes) (version 2) | ecosystem: Environmental > Aquatic > Marine > Intertidal zone >... | reverse complement strand
ATGGTAAATAAAACGTGTCTGAAGCAATGGCCAGTCAAAACTTTTGCCATTAAAGGAAACAATACCATTAAATTGTTTTAATAGTTCATGGATGGCATGAAGAGTGGAAAGTTCATCGGGAAAATCCCGGAGAAAAAATTGCTTGATGACAAATTTATCATTTTCAAAATAACCGAATCCAGTTAAAAAGATATAAGTACCACTTCCACCTGCAAGTCCCGTGGTTTCTGTATCAAAAAAAAGCGTTTGACGTAAATCCATCTGCAATAAATTTTCGTCTTTACCAGCGAGGTGTAAAAAGTATGGTGAAACTTCATCAATCTGTCCTAAAGGAACAGCGCCATGTTTATCATTTACATCAAATTCTTTTGTTCGTACGAAAGATAATCCATAATCAGTCTCTATTAATTCGCCATCAATTATCTTTTCAATTCCCAATTGAGATTCAAGTCTTTTTTCTTCCCGATGTTGTGGTTTTTGAATTTGATCAATAAATTTAAGTTTTTCTCTAATGTCCATATCAATTGTGGGCTTGTTCAGGAATTGGTTTTCTCTAACAACAAAGATAAGTTATGCTATTACACTTTCAAGCAATTACTGAGTTCCAATTGAAAATTAATGGAAAATTTAATTTATCTGGATAATACAGCGACGTCTTTTCCGAAACCGAAAGAAGTATATGACTTTATGAATTCTACCAGATACATAGTGTTAATCCAGGGCGCTCAGGACATGATATGACTCTTGAGACTGAAGAAATTGTCTATTCGACTCGCAAAATGTTAACCAAATTTTTTAATGGGACCGATCATAACCATCTTACATTTAGCTATAATGCCACTGATTCCCTCAATATGATCATCGACGGTATGGTCCCAAAAGAGGGATCACGTGATCACCAGCAACCTTGAACATAATTCTGTTCATGAATAATCCAGGTCTTGAACGAAATCTCAAAAACAATAATTAATTTGCTTCATCGTAAAAATCTCTTGACTTTTTAGGTTTTTGTTAATATCTTTCAATACTTAAATTAGGATAATAAATGCCAGCATTTGATGATCTAATTCTGGAAAAGAAGATATGAAGCGTACTTTATTTTTATTAACGGTTATTCTATTTTTTCTATTCTCTCAAAACTCTCTGATTTCTGGTGGCAAATGGTACAATTATTACGAAGACGGTCTCAAGGAAATGAATCGGGGTAACTGGGCGAAAGCCATCGAATATTTCCAGGAAGCCATCAGGGCAAAATACAAAGACATAAAAAAAATTAAAACTTATGGTATGCACTTCATCGAATATTTCCCACATCGAGAAATCGGTATTTGTTACTACCATCTGAGTAATTATGATCTGGCAAAAAGCGAACTTAAACTTTCTCTCTCCCAGGAATATTCAGCCCGGGCACAGGAATATCTTTCTAAACTTCAAGGTGCCCAACAGGTTCAACGTCCTGTTCAACCGATAATTAAATCAAAAGAGCAACCCAAAATTATACCACCACCTCCTCCAGAAGTCACCCCTCTAGAGCAGGTAAAATTAGTCGGTGAACGAATGGGCCTGGCCGTGCTTCCCTTTCAAACCAAAGGATTGGGAACAGAGATGGGGGAGATTAATGTGGTCGAACAGATGATGACGACCTTCTTCAATCTTAACCGATTTAAGCTGTTTGAGCGAACGCAGTTGGAAAAAATTCTGGAAGAACAAAAACTGGGAATGGCAGGGATTTTAGATGCCTCAACTGCGGCAGAAATCGGAAAAGGAATCGGTGTCGATGCTATCGTTCTTGGCAGTGTTACGCGAGCAGGGTCTAACATTGCCATCGATGCTCGACTTATTGATACCGAAACAGCCGAGATTATTACCGCCCAGGATGAAATGAGTGCCAGAACTTCTATTCAAGATTTAAAAAATATGATCAACCGTTTAGCAACAAAAATATCACAGGATTTACCACTGGTTGAAGGCTATGTAATCGGTGTGGACGGAGATCGCCTGACAATGGATATTGGTACAAATAAGGGTTTAAAGAAGGGGATGAAATGTATCGTTTACAAAGAAGGCAGAGAGATCATCCATCCCATGACGAAAAAGGTGTTGGGTAAAGAAACAGAAGAATTAGGAGAAGTAAAACTCATTCAAGTTTTCCCAGAATATTCTGTTGGTCAAGTCATTAAGACGAATGCAGGTTTTTTTGAAATCGGAAATAAGATAATTACCAAATAACTTTTAACAAATACTTCAGGAGGATTTATGAAAGCGAAAATATTTTTAGTATTTGTTTTTACATTAGCAGTTGTTCTTGTCAGTCAAGAACTTTCTTTTGCCCAATTTGAAATTGATTTCAATTTTATCGGTGCGGGTGCCCGAGCTCGTGGAATGGGCGGTGCTTTCATCGGTGGCGCTGATGACGCTACGGCAGCTTCCTGGAATCCTGCAGGATTGGTTTTCTTAGAGAATCCAGAAGCATCGGTGGTTTATGTTTATTCTTCCGTTTATCAAACCATTGATGACGAGGAAGTGGAAGATCTCGGTTTGAGTCACGGTTATCTTAATTTCGTAAGTGCTGCATTACCATTGTCTATCGGAGAAAGAAATGTGGTCGGCTGTATCGCTTACCAGCGAATGATCGATTTATTTAATAAAAGCGGACAGACACTGGAAGATGATTTTGGAAATCTCTATTTTTACGACACGAAAACGAAAGGTGGCGTAGATGCAATTTCCCCATCATTAGGAATTCAAGTTTCGCCCCAATTTTCCATTGGTTTGGCTTACAACATTTATGTCGGTAGTACAACGACCAAATGGAAATATTTAGCCACTGATGAAGAGGTTGATGCCCCAAAAGAGACATATAGTGGCGGAAATTTATCCATGGGCGGGATGTTAGACCTTGGCATGTTTCGAGTTGGAGCAGTTTATAAAACACCCTATACTTTAAAAGCCGAACGTGATGAAAATTTAGGTGGCAGTCTGGTTAATTTCTTTGGATATGAATTTGAAATGAAAATGCCTTCCATGTTTGGAATTGGCGTTATGGTTGAACCAACATCCAATTTGCGTCTTGCTGCTGATTATGAATTGCGTGGCTTTTCCAATTTTGAAACCAGGCGAAAATGGACTTCCGCTGATCTGGCATTTCTTAATCGGGATGAATTTGAAAAAGCAGATTGGGTAAATGTGAATCAATTGCGACTTGGGGCTGAATACTTGTTAATGTCTGGAAATAATGTGATTCCTTTAAGGCTTGGTTTAAAAACAGAACCCAAACCGTTTAAAGACGCTAACGATGATCAGGTAATGGGTGCTGCGTTAACTATGGGGCTGGGACTGGTAAGCCATGCTTTTAGTCTTGGTGCAACACTGGAATACAGTGCGCTAACTTTAGAATTTTTTGATACTGAAATTACCACCAGTCAATTGAATTTCCTGGTTTCAGGAATTTTTTATTTTGGTAAATAATAAATTTTTTTGAGCAATATTTTTTATTAAATATCTTAGCGGAACAGCAATTTTAACGTTGTTCCGCTTTTTTATTATATTGACATTTATGAAAATATTTTGTATGTTAATTTTAACAAATAAATTGAGGTAGGTGAACATCAGATTTGAAGATTATTGCGAAACTATATGTTTTGATCATTTTTGTTTGTCTATTTCTTTATTGTATTGACCGAGAGAGACTGAATCCAATCGATCCGCAAAATCCAGAAACAGCGGGAAGACTGCATGGATTGAGAATTTATTCAGAGTATGATCGGGCTATATTGCAATGGAAACAATTCCAGTCAAATGGGATTCAGGGGTACCGTATTTATCGCAAGCAATATTTAGATCTAACATTTAATCCAATCCATTTAGTACCGTCTGATTCCAATCAATATATCGATCAAGGATTGGTTTATAACAAAAAATATAACTATTTCATTACAGTACTAGGCGGAGATTTTGAAACAGCCAGCAGTGATACGGTTTCAATCATTCCAGGTCCTACGATTATCTGGGCGACGGACGTCTACAATCGTCGCATATTAAAAATCTCCCACGACGGTGCACATGAAATTAAACAAATCCCAGTCGATGGCTATCCCTGGGCATTAGCTTACGATAATGAAAATAGTGTCCTCTGGTATACTGATGTGTTTTTAAATCGAGTTTATAACATTAAATCCCAAACTTATGAAATTGTATTGGATATCTCCTATGGCGAGCCAATCGATATGGTTTTGGATAAATTTAATGATCGAGTTTGGGTTGCTGATGAAACTCAAGGCAAAATATTCGTATTTAATAGACAGGGTGAGAAGATCGGAGAGATGGACGGTTTTGAAAAGCCAGTGAGTATCGACTGCCATTTAAACGATGGATTTTGCTGGGTAGCTGATTCAAAGGATGGGAGTATCACTAAAATATCAAATGCATTGCAAACAGTTGTGCAAATTGAGGATTTGTATAATCCTACAAGCGTTTCAGTAGATCAGCTTACTGGAGATTGTTGGGTGGCAGATAGTTCTCGCATTCTCAAATACGACATGAAGGGTAAACTCAGGCTTACAATAGAACCGCAAGCCAATTTTTTAAGATATTTAGCAGTGGATTCAGAACTTGGTCATTGTTGGATTTTAGATTTCAATTTTTATGCTTATCAATCTCGCTTGTTCTGTTTTAACAATAATGGAGATAAACTACTCGAATTATCTGGCTTAAGCTGGCCTGAGAATTTAAAAGTCAATCCTTTTGACCATAGTTGTATTGTGACTGATTCGGGTGCGGGTCGAATTTTGAAGATTTCATCGGATGGAACGATAATCGGGCAGGTAACTGGCTACGATTACACTCGTGGATTATTTATTGAATTTTAGGGATTAAATATTATGGATCAAACAAAGTTGAAGCGGAGCGATTATCTGTTATTTTTAATTGCCATTTTCATGTTATTGGTTTATATTTTCCTCTATCCCCAGATCTTCCCACAAGCATCGTTAAAACTTAAATTAACTGAAACACAAATCTCTCAGCGTGCCAATCAAATTCTTGAAGATTTAGGTTACAATACTGCTGATTTTACCCATCGTCTCACATTACGCCAGAATCTTGAGCAAATCCGTTATCTTCAAAAGCAGTTCGGTTTGAAAAGAGCCAATGAAATTATCGAACAGAATTTAATTCCAGTCTTTTACTGGAAGATAGATTTAAAAGAAAAATCTGAACCCAAAAATGTCATTCAATTTTCTTATGATTCTAAGGAAGAAGCCAAAGAAGTGGTCGAAAAAGCGTTGTCAGATACGATATCAGTCAGTCTAAACGTTGCGGGTGAATTCATTCAGCTCGAAGTTCAGCTCGGCGAAAAAGACCAGGTCGATACTCTCTCCTATGAACAGGCGCTCACTCTGGCACGTTCATTATTAAAAAAGACACAAGCTGAAAGATTTCATTTATTTAAATTAAATTCCCCAAAAAATGAAAGCCAGCAATGGAGAATAGAACATCATTTCACCTGGGAAAACAGTCAGCCAGTTTACGATGAGACAGAAACAATTAAAATATCCATTTATGGAAATTTTGTAAATAAATATCAAGCTGTATTCACACCGCCGAAAGATGTTATCATATCATCGTCAAAGTCAGAGCTTAGGGCAATTCCTGTCGTTATTGCATTGATCACCATTGTTATTCTTTTTGTTGTGCTGTTGATTAAAAAATTAAGAAAGGATGAGATCGAATTAAGGAGTAATGTTGTTCTGAGCGTGCTGGTTACGTTGGGATGGATGCTTATCCTGGTTAACAATATTCAATTTAGTGAGGAAAAGGTACTCTTTGCTATTATCATTTCGCTAATCGTTACCTCGCCTTTTGTTTTTATCGGCTTTCTGATTGTAAGCAGTATCAGCGAATCGAGCGCCAGAGACGTATGGGAAGAAAAATTATTAACTTTTGATGCATTGAAAAAACGGACGATTCTATTTCCCCAATTTTCTTTGTCAATTTTCAGGGGACTTGCCCTGGCTTTTATTGCGGCTGGCTTGTTGACTTTGCTGTTGAAAATTGCATCACTCATAAATAATTATTACATGGATTTTGAAGATAGCAACCTGACCGCAAAATTTTCATTGCTACCCGTTGTCTATGTGATCGCTGTGGCACTCATGCGCACTGGTTTTTATGAATTTATTTTTCGATTGTTCTTTGTTTCAACGTTCAGACGAAAAGTCAACAAATCGCTCACGATTATCACTATATGTGCACTGATTGCAATTTTTTCTTATGGTGGTTATGCGGATTTAAGAATTTCTCCCTACTTCGTAAATCTATCAATTAACTTTTTCATGGCAGTGCTGTTTATCGCCTCTTTTATCAAGTGGGATTTCATGACCGTCTGGATTGGCGCTTTGGCTTATTGTCTGCTTCGTGAATTGTATCCCATGATATATTTTGATAACGGTTTTTTAATGTGGAATGGTATCTCGATGTGGATCATTTTTGGAATTATGATTTTATTGGGAGTAATTGGCTATTTTAGAAAAGTAGATATTCGAGAAATCCAGCGATATGTGCCGTCATACCTTATCCGTCGCGAAGAACGAGAACGGCTCCAGCGAGAATTTGAAATTGCCCGACGAGTGCAGTTTAGCTTTTTACCGAGAGAGAAGCCAAAGTTAAAAGGCATTGATGTCGCCAGCATCTGTATTCCTGCAATGGAAGTCGGTGGCGATTATTACGATTTCATTGAATTGGACGATCATCGCCTGGGTGTAGTCATCGGCGATGTTTCGGGCAAAGGCATTTCAGCCGCGTTTCACATGACGTTAACAAAAGGATTTCTCAAATCTCAGGCAAAATCTGGTTTGTCCCCCAGGGAAATCATGATTAATTTGAATGAGCTGTTTTACGAGAATGTGGAACGAGGTACGTTCATCAGCATGATTTATGGAATTTTCGATCTGCAGGGGCGGACATTTACCTTTGCCCGAGCAGGGCACAATCCTCTGCTCATTCAAAAAGGAATGGATGAGAAGGTTGAGATTCTATGTCCAAAGGGATTGGCATTGGGTTTGGAAAAAGGAATCCTTTTCGAGCGCGTCATTGAAGAATATACCATCGGAATTCAATCCAATGATATTTTTGTATTTTACACCGATGGCTTTTCCGAAGCGATGAACAATAAAAAAGAAGAATTTGGAGAGGAAAGGTTACAAAACCTGTTGAAGATAAATTTATTACCATCAGCAGAGCATATTATCAATCATATTAAAACCGAAATTATCAATTTTGTCGGCGATGCACCGCAGCATGATGATATGACTATGTTGGTGGTTAAGATATTGTAGCTATTATTTTTTTTTAGTTTTGTTGGGCTGTATTTTTTTTGTCTGGATAATCTGGAAAATTCCAAATGACAAAATCCAATTTCCAAATAAATTCCAATGACCAAAAATACAAATTCCAAAATGGAGGTAAATCCTTTCAAAGGTTGCGAACCTTTGAAAGGGTATCTCGCATCAAAAGATTTTCAAACATCAATTTTCATTGACCAAAACACAGGTTTGAGCTTTGAAATTTCGTTATTGAAATTTATTTGAATTTTGTCATTTGAGATTTGGTATTTCATCCGTTGGGTTGTTTTCCGCCTAGGCGGATTGGAAAAGAATTTCAAAATAACATATAGAAAAAAATGAATCCATTAAAGAACATTTCTCGTTATTGGCTGCTCCCAGCCATTTTGATAATTCTCGTTCTAATAATCGATATCGCCACTTTGTTTAATCTATTCGAACCAACAAACAAAATCCGAAATCTAATCCTCATCATCGCCATTGTCTCAATCATCCCATTGATACAAAAATTTCACCAGAATATCTCAGTTTATGACAAAGTCAAGCTGCTTTTCTGGTCGGTCTTATCCGTTCTGGTGATTAATTTTTTGTACCGAGGACAGGATACATTATATCGCTCAGTTCAAAGTTTTTTATCTCATACCATTATTGCCTGGCTAACGATTATCGGCATTCTACTGGCGATCACTGCTATTCGTGATCTCATTTTGGTTCATCGAAAGAAAAGGACCAGCAGGAATTTCTATTTGCTGCTTACAGCCATAATTATTTTTGGTTTATTCGCCAGGCAGGATTTTCCTGGATTTAATTTGAATTTGACTTCACCTGGAACTTCGATTTCGATAATTCCGAAATGGATATCAATGCTTTCTTTAATTTTTTCTATTTTGATGGTCTATCTCATTGTGCTCAATTCTTTTCGAACGCAGTGGGTGAAGGTGTTGAACAAAAGGCAGAAGATAAAAACTTTTTTCCTCAGTGCTGTTATTTTTGGGCTGCTCATTGTCGCTTTATTTGTTATTACTGATAGCTCAGGCAAAAAGCTGGGTGCGCTTTATCAATATAGCACAGCCATTGGCAATTTTACCTGGTCATGCCTGCTGTTTATCTTTGTCTACCTGTTCTTTTCGATCGTCGTGGTTCTGCTCCATCTGCCAACCGCTGGGGTTTATGATCGAAAGGTGAAGGAAATTTCATCGCTGCATCAACTGTCGAGTATCATTTTAGGCGTATTTGATATCGAGCAACTATCACAAATTATTCTCAAACGAACCATCGAAGTGACTGGCGCTAATTATGGCTGGCTGATATTAAAACGTCCCACATCCAATGAATATGATCTCGTGGGTCAGAAAAATGTGCCGAGCAAGCTGCTAAATTATTTATCGACCAATACCTCCAATGAGCTGACGGGCTGGATTATCAGCAACAGAGAAGCTCTGACCATCGATCAAATTTCCAAATATAAATTGACATCGCAACTGGATTACTGGAAGCGGATTTCAGGCTCGCTATTGGGCATCCCGCTGGTTTCAGGTGACCGAGTTGTTGGGCTACTATTCGCTGTAAAAAATGTCGAGTATGGTTTTTTACCTGACGATAAAGTTTTAATGACAGCTTTTGCCAACAATGCCACCATCGCTATTGAAAATGCCAGATTAGTTCAAAAATCAGTTGAAAAAGAGAAGTATGAACAGGAGCTCAAGATCGCCCATGAAGCCCAGATGAAACTGCTGCCTCGCAAGATGCCCAAATTTGACCTGTTAGACATCGATGCGGCATGCCTTACCGCCAATGAAGTTGGCGGCGATTATTATGATTTTTTTCAATTTGATCCATCGAAGTTTGGTGTCGTGATTGGCGATGTCTCGGGCAAGGGGCCTGAGGCGGCGTTTTACATGGCAGAGGTCAAAGGCGTACTGGAATCACTGAGCAACATTTACGATTCTCCCAAAGATCTGCTGACTCATGCCAATAAAATCCTTTATAAAACATTTGATCGCAAAACATTTTTCAGTGCCATTTACGGCATTTTTGATATCAAGAAAAAAACGTTTACTTACTGTCGAGCAGGACATTGTCCGCTGCTCTATTGGAATCAGAATGAGGAAGAAATCTTTCTGATCGAGCCCGCTGGATTAGCCCTGGGCCTGGACTCAGGGAAAAAATTCGATAGGACATTAGAAGAACAGAATATTAGTCTGAAAAAAGGCGATATTTTTATTCTCTACACCGACGGCGTGAATGAAGCTCGCAATAACAGGCAGGAAGAATTTGAAGAACAAAGACTATGCGATGTCGTCGTTCAAAATTTTGTAAGGGATTCCAGGGAATTAAAGGGCGAAATTCTCAAAAATATCGATCATTTTGTTGGAGCGCAATCCCGACACGATGATTTAACCATGGTCGTAATTAAGATCAGGTAGATTTTTTAATTGCTTATTTCGTTTAAATTCTGTATATTTTTTAACTCTACTTAGTCATATTTAGGATAGAAGGGGAGTGCGATGCCTTTATGCATCGCAAAAATGCATTCCATAAAGGGAATGCACTCCATTTTAATCCAAATCGATTGAATTAAACGAAACTCCTTCAATTAACCTGACTAAGTAGTATTAATAATAAGGAATATAAAAAATATTAAGATACTCAGGGACAGAAAAGGCACACAAATATTTTCAACTTTTTTTTTGTGTTCGTTCAGTTTTTGTGAGCTACTAAAAGAGATGAAAGAATCTGACAAAAAAACCATAAAAAAATGGATCGAAGTTTGGAAAGAAGCAGGCACTGCCTTGCAAGAAATAAAGATAAATGAACTTCGATCTGACGATTATTATCAAAAGAATAAACAATTTTTGAATGAGATGCTGCAATATGCTTTTGAGCATCGAACGGTTCGATTGACTAGTGGCTTGGTTGAACAGCAAAAGTTTTTTATGAAATTAAGAAAAAACCCAGAGGAAAAAGAATAGAAGAATGAGTACCATCAGAATTACAATACCTGATTCACTTCACCAGGCAGCAATTGATTTGGCAAAGAAGGATAAAATATCCATAAGTCAGTTCATTGCTATTGCATTGGCAGAAAAAATATCGGCTCTAAAGACAGCAAACTACTTAGAAGATCGAGCGAAACGGGGGAATAGAGAAAAATTCTTAAAAGTATTAGAAAAAGTTAGAGACGTTGAACCAGAAGAATATGATCGTTTGTGATTTATCGTACGAAGTAAAATCAGACAAATTATATTAAATGAACAATGACGAAGCAAAGAATTTGATTGGATGTTGCGGATTATATTGTGGGTTATGTAACAAGTACCAGTCAAGAGCACCAAGCAGATGTATCGGCTGTAAATTGGGTGAACAACACTCATGGTGCAGTATTTGGAATTGCTGTGTAAAGAAACACGGATTTGAGACCTGTACTGAATGCGAAGAAGTATTTTATTGTGAAATTTTCTTGAGAAGAAAAGTCGCAGAGTGGATTCCAGCCACTGATAATTTACGCCAAATAAATCAAATTAGTTTAGAGAGATGGTTAAATGAACAAAGAGAAAGACAGGCATTATTAGAAAAGTTACTCCAAAATTATAATGAAGGTCGATCAATGAGTTTTTACTGTAAAGTCTGTTCTCGAATGTCAATCGAGTTAATTAACGAGGCGATAGAAAAAGCAAAGGAAAAATTTGTAAGGGAAAAAGTAGCTGAATCTGATATGAAATCAAAAGCAAAGATTTTAAAAGTAGTCATCAGAGATTTGGCATTAAAAGGCAATGTTAATTTGAGTTGAAAAGAAAGAAATGATTTAAGAACAAATCAAAAATACATCAAAAATCATAAATCGTTAATCTTTGTTCTGAGATCAAATGATAGAGGCTGATATAGTTAAAAAACCAAAAAAAGAGCATATCCCCCAAACAGAGTCAATCACGGAACTGGCTGATTTTTGGGATACCCATGACATCACCGACTTCGAAGATGAATTAGAGGAACTCAAAGAGCCTGTTTTTGAACGGCGGAAACAACTGAAAACACAAAGGAATAAAATGAGCCCTAAAATACTTCAAGAAGGTGCTTTGATCTTCTGGTTTCATAGTTACGATGCGCTTTTTGAGAATAGAGCCAGTGTTCACGTAGGAAAAGGTTCACAAAATGATGCTAATGATGCAAAAATATAGTTGGAGCCTACAATTGAAGTAGCTAAACCAGGACGTACCTTAAGAACTCATGAATTAAATCGAGCATTAAAAATCATAGAACAAAACCATGATTATTTGATGGAGCAATGGTATGAATACAGCAGTAGAGACAATTGATAAAAAATTCAAAGTCAAGCGTTATAAAGTTCAATTTCCCATTTCGGCTTATACGTTTCCGACAGAAACTCGTATTCATCGGGTTCGCTTTGATGATAATTATATACATATTGAGCTCACAGATGAACGTATTCTTTCGATACCACTCTG
>Ga0209636_10006659_pt1 | contig 11808 bp, 8 predicted proteins | sample DeeMarSWOR152_54_FD_187464 | JGI IMG/M metagenome (GOLD analysis project Ga0209636, IMG submission 187464) | Marine sediment microbial communities from White Oak River estuary, North Carolina - WOR-1-52-54 (SPAdes) (version 2) | ecosystem: Environmental > Aquatic > Marine > Intertidal zone >... | reverse complement strand
CCCGAGGCATCCTGGGTCTGGACGGTCATGATGCCGGAAACTGCCCCGGCGGTAATCGTCTGAGGGTCAGTGGTGAAGACTATCTGGGAGACTGGCGGAATTACCTCATTGAAATCAAACTCATATACATATGCCGTCCTTGCATTTTTATCTTCATTTTTGAACTTCAACCTGGCACTTGTGACCGATTCTGTACTACCAATACTGAGCACTTTCCAAGCATCCCAAGAGATATCTGCAGTACTTATGTCATACCAGCCACTATCATAGTAAACCTCAATTTGAAAATCGCTGATCTTGTTACTGCTCCGTCCAATGTAATACCGAATCTTGTCACAAAGAATAGCTGAATCGAGGGTTAGTTCAAGCGGGCTACTCCAGCCTTTCCCTGGAACACTACAATAAGCACGGGTTACTGGAGGATCTGTATCATCGTTATAGGCTTCAGCCTCATCATTCCACTGGCTGCCGGGGTCATCATGGCCTGTAGGGCTTACCCAACCAGGACTGGCATAAGCAACATCGTACCCAAGGGAAAGCCTGCCGTAGGGCTCGATACTAACTTTCCCCATAGGCAGAAGTAGGCCAGCAAGAAGCAATGCCAGCACTACTTGAGCAATTACCCGCGATTTCTTATTAGTCACTAGCCTTCTTAGCATAGCTAATAATCCCCGCCTCCGCCGCTTAAACTTGTCTATCAATATGATTTAGCCAGCTTAGAGTCGAGTTCGATAGCTAGGACAGTTCCTGATTAATTTGCCTTGTACTCCCAGCGGACCACCCTCATCAGGATGGTTTCGATGCCAAAGTCATCTCCGATCTGGATGCTGATGGTCACCGGATTGGTTACCTCGCTGAGGTCTGCGTTGTCCATGCTGAATTCAAACTCCCCTTTCTTCCAGTCGATTTTCATCTTCGTGATGATGCCAGCACTGCCTTTGGGACACTTATATTCACACGTTTCGCCTTTCTTTCCCTTCTCCACCATGCAGATAGTCTCACAGCAGATAGTCTCACACAGCGTCCCCACGGTGACGGTAACATCATCAGAGATGTCCACACCATCGCCATTAACAAGGTCGAGCTCAAGCGTTCCCTTCACGCTAAACCTGTCATCGCCGGGATTCCCGAAGTCGATGCTGGCCAGGTCTATCTTAAACTCCGACATGAACAGAAGGGGGTAAGAGCACTGCAGCCAGGGGTCGAAACAGACATTATCCGAAACTCTATCACCGGTGCCGCCGGGGTTCGAAGTGAGATGATACGGTCCGCTGGAATGCCCCCACCAGTTGCAGGTGGCATCAACAACATCAGAGGCATTATTATTAACTCCATATGGGGTATTGTTGCAAATGTTGTTGAAGTTTATGTGAACACTCGCGGCATCAACAGGAGATTCAATCCCAATTCCCCCCACATGAGGTTTCACCGATGGGTTCAACACATTGTCATGCACGCTGTTATTTTGAATGGTGATGTCATTGATAGCGAAAGCCAGATAGATGGCACCGTTTTCGCTGTGGCAGTTGTAAATCTCATTCCCCTCGACGGTAACGCCACTCATATATACCGAGATGCCATCCTGGGTTATGTCGTGAATGACATTATCCTTAATCAGGATATCTCTCAAGGCTGCGTTATCGCCGCCCTTGCTACCAACCTTGATGCCATCGTTGCCTCCAATACCACTATCTCGCACCAGGTTGCCGATGATTTCCATGTGCTCAGCACCATAGATGTAAATTGCGGCATTCTCGCCATGAATGCCCGCCACCTCGTTGTACCTGATGACACCATAAGACGACGTATCAGCGATATTTAAGCCGTCTCCCGCATCAGCAATCTCAAACACATAGTTGTATTCCAGCACACCATTGGTGCATTTCTTGAGCTGAACACCCTCATCGCCGAGGCCATCGTGGATGATGCAGTATTTAACAGTAGTTCCAGTATGCGGATTCCCCTGATAAATCATGTCCTTAGTGCCGGACTTTACCTCAAGGCCGTTGATGACCACATTCTCTGCATCAACAAGGATGATATTGCCAAGCGTGCTATCAGTGCCATCAATCACGGCCTCTGATGCGGACCCAGCGGTTCGAGTGCTGCCTTGCGAAGGTCGTGGGTCGACATTAGCCTGAGGACCCTGAAGGACTAGGTTATCCTTGTTGATGACAATCGTTGAAGTAGGATTGTACGTCCCCGCCGCCACAATAATGGTGTCGCCAGAGCTCGAGGCATTAACGGCAGCCTGGATAGTTGAGTAGTCAGTGGGGACATTGATGGTGGCTGCCAAAGCCGGCACCGCTGTCACCAGGCTGAAGCTCAGCACCAGCACCAGGGCAAATAAGATACTAAAAATTTTCCTTTTCAACTTCCTTACCCTCCTTTTTTGAGAGTGAATTTTCCTCTATCCGTCTCTGCTATTGGCACCACCCCCTTTCTGTCAGTCCGGTTGATTCGCCAGATGTTGAAAGAGCCGGAAAAAATAATGGCGGTTAGGTTACCTCTTCATCCCGTGCCTCACCACTTCCCCTTCTTGCGTAACCTGACCACCACTGTATCCGTTCCAGTTAAAGCATAATTTACCCACACGGACACCTCTTGTTCCTGTGCGCACAAACATAGCACTCTTCTTCTGGTTTGTCAATAGGTTGATGGGTTTTTTAACAATCTCAGCCCAAATTTAACCCTGTGGAGGAAATAAATTGCTCTTGACCAGTGAGTTTTGCCATTTGACAAACGGGAAGTGGGCTGGTAAGATTATTTCTCGTGAGCACGCTGAATGACCCTGTGGTTACATTCTTGAAGGAGTTAATGCGCCGGAGGAAGCGTTTGCCGAGTCAACTGGCCGCTGATTTAGGTGTTAGCCATGCTACCGTTCACCGCTGGCTTACCGGTAAAGATGTTCCCAGTATCCGGTCTTGCCAGAGGCTGGCTGAATATAGCAGGGTGCCCTTGCAAAAGGTTCTTTCCGTTGTTGGTTACCTGCCTAAAGTAGCTGAGGCAGAAACCCCTGAGTGGCCTGAGTTTCGCGATTATGCTCGCCGGAAGTATCCTGACGAACTGGATGAAGACCTGATTTCTATGATTGAGGACCTCATTGAGCGGCGGAGGAGGCGAAAGTATGACTGGGGGAAAGATTCCTAAGTGGGAAGCTGAACTGTGGTCCTATGTAAGCAGGGGCGACGGTATGCGTTGCCCCATATATAGCCATTGTCCACTCAGACGGAAGAATAACTACTGTCCTGATGATAGTAAAGAATCCATCAACCAACTGATTGATAGTGAGCGATTTGATTCTAATTATTATTGTAAATGGGAGATATTTGGCGGGCCATTTAAAAAAGTAGAGATGCTGGCACAGAGCTGCCTTAGAAAGGGGAAAGTTCGCTCCCCACCGGTTCCAACACAGCTTATTTTGCTGGCTGACGAGAAGCACCCCATAAGCATCCACCCGCTGCCATTAAAGGCTTATCATGGTGCCATCTGGCATCTGAAGGAGGGGTGGGTAATACAACTTAACGATGGTGAGACCTCTGCTGACAACAGATTTACTCTATTCCACGAGGCTTTCCATATCTTAGCCCATTGTAGAAGCACCCCGGTGTTTAGGAAAAGAGACACTGTGCAGGGTTGTTTCAATGAGATGTTGGCTGACTACTTTGCCATCTGTATCCTGATGCCTAGAAAGTGGGTACAGGAAAAGTGGGTACAGGTTAAAGATGCGGACACGATGGCAGAAATGTTTGATGTTCCAAAGGTAGCAATGGGGCTTAGGCTTAAGACCCTGCATTTAATTTAGCAAACAGTGACCTACCCCCAAATGATACTGACCTGCCCCCAATAGCGATACCAAGGAAGTTGAAAGGCAAGTTAGCATATATGACTTGCCTTTTTGTTTTTGCTATCTCTTGGGTCATCTTATTCGTCATATACATATTATAAAGCAAGAAAGATGCTCTACTTCTTCCAGGAGGCTGGAGCAAGCCTCAAGTGTCCCATTTTTGTCGACAATTTACGTAAATTAACAAAAAAAGACTTGACAAATGTTGTCACATATGTTATAGAAGATTCAATATGACGGAGATTGCAGATAAATTAAGACATTGTCGAGTTAGCAAAGGATTGACGCAAGAGCAGCTTGCCCGGAATATCGGCGTCTCACTGAACACCGTGCAAAGATGGGAGTCCGGCAAGACAAGACCGTCGCCGCTTGCAATGGAAAAATTGCAAGAATTGTTTAAGGAAATACTTGAGCGTGACCAGCTCAGATTATTTTGAAAGGTGTTTATTTACTAAATGGAAATTAGTACAGTAACTTCCACCCTGCCAGACGGGACAGTTTATAGTAAAAGGAAGAATTTCTGTCCCTTTTCCACATCCCCTTTGGAATCCTATGTGCCAATCGTAGGTGAAGACGAGATAGAAAGACTGCTGGACATAGCTCAGCGTCTTAAAGGCTTGAAGCTACTGGAAATTAGCGCAACTGTCCGTGGTGGTGGTGTCGCCGAGATGTTATATAGCTCGATCCCATTCCTGAACGCACTAGGTATTGAGGCGGAATGGAAGATCCTCAACGGAAGAAAAGGATATTTCGAGTGCACGAAGAGATTGCATAATCTCTTACAAGGCATGTTGGGTTCCTTCACTCCAGAGATGGAACAGGTCTACCATAGCCAGCTTGAGGAACTGGCCAGTACCTTTCTTATCGACTATACACCTGATGTAGTAATCGTACATGATCCTCAGCCACTGGGTTTAACTCGATATCTGAAGGGAAACAAGGCAAGTTGGATTTGGAGATGTCACATAGATATAGAGCCCATAATAAGGTCTGATAATGGCTTGTTGAATTCCCTCACTGATTTGATAGGGAACTATAATGCCAGCATATTCTCGACGATTCACTATGTTTACCCACTTTGGGATTTACCTAAATTTATAATCCCTCCCTTTATTGATCCACTATCGGAGAAAAATAGAGAACTGGCTCAGGAAGAGATAGATGAAGTCCTGATTAAATATCGAATAGATACTCAGATTCCCATCATTGCTCAAATCGGAAGATTTGACCCTTGGAAAGGATTGGACAGGACTATTGCCGTATACCGCCGGGTAAGGGAAGAGAAAAAATGCCAGCTTGTTTTAGCCGGTGGCTTTGCCGACGATGACCCTGAAGGTGAGAGGGTTTTCGCGGATGTTTGTTCCAAGACAAAAGATGATAAAGATATTCATATACTTAGACTTTCGCTGGACAATCGTCTGGAAAATTACAGGGAGGTGAATGCACTCCAGCGAGCAGCTAGTTTGATAATGCAACCATCAACTAGAGAAGGCTTTGGACTAGTAATTACTGAATCAATGTGGAAAGGTAAACCAGTTATAGCTGGTAACGTGGGCGGCATTCCTTTTCAGATTATGGATGGTGATACTGGCTATTATTACCAGACTACCCAAAAAACTGCGCAGAAAGTGCTTTACTTACTGAATAATCCTACAGCAGCCGCAGTCATGGGCAAAAAGGGTCAGAATCATGTTAGGGAGCATTTTGCTATCCCCGCAAGGATAGCAGATTATCTCATGGCTATAGACATGACGATGAACATGTCTGCGGATAAGAAAAAATACACTAATTGCATTACAAGTTTTTATCCCTGGTTCAGGCTGCAGAGGCAGAGATGAGACTCGTATAATACAGCAAAATAACAGATGGCTTAGCTCTTCATCTACTCTTTATTAAGTTAAAATGACCTATAAAGCTGTTTAACGGCGTCCTCTGTAATCTAATCATATATATCTGTAAACATATTTAAAGGCTGAACAATTAGCCCTTCAGTCCCGCGGCCCGATGGTCGCAGGTTCGAATCTTACCCCGCTACCAAGAAACAAATGAGGCATAGATTTTGAGAATCTGTGCCTTCTGTCTTGAAAAGTAATGGCTACCGTGGTATGTTTTTTTGCACATTCTGCTTGTTAAGGCAGGCAGTATACTACCGTTCAATAACGAGGGAAAGGAACCAGTGTGGTAATCTGCTTCACAAGATAAGGTATTTTTATTATCGGTACTAGAAGAGTGAACACGCCCAGCAGAAGTTATAACAGCAGTCTAGGGATCAATCAGCTAGTGGTTGCTTCCAACCGCTTACCTGTGGTCGTGTCGAAGGAAAGCGGGAGGTGGCAAGCTAAACCAAGTTCCGGCGGATTGGTCACTGCGCTTACCCCGGTTTTGGCTGAGAGTGGCGGATTGTGGATTGGATGGACTGGAACACAGAAACAACCATTTTTAGATGACATACTGGCCAAAGCAAGCACAGATTCGGGATACATACTGGAACCAGTCTGGCTTACAGAAAAAGAGGTTGACCAATACTATTTCGGATTCTCCAATGAAATAATGTGGCCCCTTTTTCATGACTTACAATCCCGATGTAACTTCGACCCTGCGTACTGGAACACGTACCGGTCAGTGAATCGAAAGTTCGCCCGGGTGATAGAGAAGAAAGCCCAGCCAAATGACTACATCTGGGTACAAGATTATCACCTTATGCTGGTAGCCAGAGAGCTGCGTCGCCTTAGTGTTCACAGCAAATTAGGATTCTTTCTCCATACCCCTTTCCCCGCACCAGACATGTATATGAAGCTGCCTTGGCGCAAGGAGATTTTGGCTGCGTTGCTAGAGTATGACTTACTTGGTTTCCAGACTTCACGGGACAGGAATAACTTCGCTCACTGCGTGGAAGCTGTGTTTCAAAGACAGGGCATTGACACCCGGAGGCAGGTGGCTACAGTTCAGACGCCAAAACGGGAAGTACTTATCGGTAGTTTTCCAATAAGTATAGACTTTAAAAGCTTTGCCCGCGAAGCGGCGTCAGAGACTGTGGCCCAAGGAGCCCGAAAACTGCGTGATGCGGTACCGAATTGCAAAATAGTCCTCGGCGTGGACCGTTTAGACTACTCAAAGGGGGTCCCGGAAAGGCTGAGAGGTTTCCGACGTGCGCTGGAACGGTTCCCTGCTTTACGTGGCAGGCTCACATTAGTTCAAATCATGGTGCCCAGCCGTGAGGACATCCTCCAGTACCGGGCCTTAAGAAGTGAGATTGAGGGTCTGGTAGGTGAGATTAACGGCATATATAGTCAACCGGGATGGATACCGATTAATTATATTTTCAGAAGCCTCTCGCGAGCCGATCTCCTTGCCTACTATCGCGCTGCTGATATTGCCCTGGTTACACCCTTAAAGGATGGGATGAACCTTATCTCAAAGGAGTACTGTGCAGCCAATGTTGATGAAAACGGGGTGCTGATACTGAGTGAGTTTGCTGGTGCAGCAAGCCAGTTGGGACGAGCTTCGCTCCTGGTTAACCCTTATGATGTGGAAGGCGTCGCCAATGCAATCAAGCAAGCATACAGTATGAGTAACCATGAGAGGCAATGGCGAATGCGGAGAGCCCGAAGACTAATTGCAAAACGTGATATACACTGGTGGGTGGACTCGTTCCTCCGCACAGCATTTACCAACTGAGAAAAATGGTTTATTTATGTTCCGTTCACATTGCCGTTGAAAGGAATATAAGACTTAATCTGTAAGACTAAAGATTAAATTACTTGGCTAGTTAATTGGAGGCTATAATGGACACAATTTATCTTGTCCCCCACAGTCATTATGATGCAGTTTGGGCTTTCACTAAGGAAGACTATCTTTATATCAATATTGAGCAAATCTTAAAACAAGCCGTAAGTTTGATGGAAAAAGCAGAATACAAATTCCTGATAGAACAAACTGCTTTATTAGAAGAAATTGAACGAAGAAACCCAAGCCTATTCGCTGAACTCAGTAAATTTATCGAACAGGGGAAGATAGAAATCGCTGATGGTGAATATCTAATGGCTGACACCATGATTCCTAGTGGGGAAACCCTGGTTAGAGAAATACTTTTTGGGAAGCGTTACATAAAGGCAAAATTTGGCGTTGATGTCCCGGTAATGTGGGGGGCTGATAGCTTTGGCTACAATGCCCAACTGCCACAGATATACACAAAATCGGGCTACCGGTATTTTGCTTTTCGGAGAGGAGCAAGTAAGGATAGACCTAGTGAGTTTTGGTGGCAGGGCTTGGACGGAACCAGGATTTTAGCCCACTGGATGCCTCTCGGTTATCGGGCTGGTTTGGATCTCAATAACCTGGAGGAGAGTTTTAACAAACTCAAAACGCTTGCCGCTACCAATCACATATTAATGCCCTCTGGAAGTGGCTCAATTCCTCCTCAACCTAAGACCGGCCGGGCAGTGAAGAAATGGAACAAAACTCACCAGAACTCTAAAATGATTATCACCGGCCCCTCTGAATTTTTCAAAGCAATAGAGAAGAGGTCGAAAAATTTTAAAATCAGAAAGGGAGAACTTTACTCAGGACGATACTCCCAGATATTCCCTCACTGTTCTTCCAGCAGAATTTGGATAAAACAGAATTTAAGAAAATACGAACATTTAACACTGGCCTGTGAAAAATGGGTTACTGTTGCCTGGCTACTGGGAGTCCCGTATCCGGTAGACGAATTCAGGGACAACTGGAAGAAGGTTTTGTGGGGGGCCTTTCACGATGTGGCTCCTGGAACCGGCATGGATGAAGGCTATGAAGAGGCGAAAGACAACTTCAACTATCTTCAAATCCATCTGAATCAGGTTCTTAGCGACTTTCTAACCGTCATCGCTAAGAACTTGCAAAGCCAGGATGACATCATAATCTTTAACCCTCTTTCCTGGGAAGTAAAAAACTGGGTCGAGGTAGAACTGGGGTTTGACCGGGGGAAAATTAAGAGAATCGGAGGGGTAAGAAGCGGCAGAGAAGAAGTTGAGGTTGAGATTCTGGAATTTTCGCGCTATGGGGATGATTCCTACCAAACTGTCAAACTTGGTTTTGTGGCAACTGTTCCTGCTTTTGGGTACCGGACTTATAAAATCTTAAGGAGAAACCCGCGCGGCAATGAAGTGCCTAAAATTAAAATTACAGGTAATATCATTCAAAATCAATTTTTTAAGATTAAGTTTGACCCGTCTAACGGGCTAATTGACCTTTATCATGACGGGAAACATTTAGCCAAAGGTAATGAACTGGTTGTGGAGGAAGAAACAGGTGACCTTTATTATCATCGGCAGCATTTTGCAGAAGCTTTCAAGACAGAAAGTAATCAGGGCGTTAAATTCGGTAGATTCAGAATGAAGGGTTTCAAAATCAAAAAAACTCCGCTGAGAAGGATAATCAATGTTGAAAGTGAATACTGTTCTTCAATATGGCCTTATCGGCTCTTGGACGAATTAAGACCCATTTTGTGGCGGCATAACTTTATATCTGTTTCCAAGCATATAATTATCTATAATGAAATACCCCGTATTGATTTCCTGACCATTATTAACAATCGTCATCCTCAAATGCGAATGAGGGTAAGATTCTTAACCAATATTACCTCCCCACGGTACCAGTCTGAATCTCAATATGGTGTGGTAAGCCGACCGGTAAACCAATACTACAGTAAAACCAGGGGGGATTGGAAAGAAAAACCCTGTGGCATCTATCCGGCACTGAACTGGATTGACTATTCAGATAAAGAAAGAGGAATAACATTAATCAATAAAGGACTGCCAGCCCATGAAATAAGAGATGGAGCCATCTATTTAACCTTGCTGCGTAGCATTCTGATGCTTTCCGCCGATGGTATCACCGGGCCGGCTATTCCTACCCCCGACGCTCAAGAGCTCAAGACTTACTCCTTTGAGTACTCTCTCTTCCCACATCGAAAAGGCTGGAAAGAGAGCAATGCCTTTAAGCCTGCCTATGAATTCAATTACAATCTAATGGGCTTCCAGTTGCCAGTGGTAAAGGGTACCAGGACTCTTCCTCACCAGTTTTCCTTTGTAGAAGTAAAACCAGAAAACCTTATCCTGGTTGCTTTTAAGAAGACAGAAGACACTAATGCAGTGATTCTGAGACTCTTTGAAACAAAAGGGGAGAAAGCTAGTGGGGAAATACGTCTGTTCAAAGAACCCAGCTCAGTAAAAACAGCTAATTTGTTAGAGGAAGAGGAGAGAGAGCTCAAGTTCAGAGGTAAGAGAATAAGACTCCAGGTTAAACCATTCGAAATAGTAACCTTAAAGATAGAATTTTAAACCACGTTGATAAACAATAAGCCAAATTGTGTAATTACAAAATAGTCAATCTGGGTATTCACATAGCAAATGCCCTCCCCTAAATCTGGCTTACTTTGGGACAAGGCTTGCCAAAGGTGTTACTCCCTACAAAATCACGATGTTATCAATAGCGAAGTTGACTGAGGTCGACACGAGTAACCTCTATATCAATCGGGGTAGGTACGCCTTCACGGATTATGGTCAAGAGCACTTTACTCCCCACCGGACCTTGGATTCTAAGTATTATCTCCCCTTCTCGCATTTCTGAGAAGCTAACCCCGTCCACGGCGGTGATCACATCACCCAATTCTATGCCAGCTCCCTTAGCAGGCGAATCCTGGGCGAATTCCTTTACCTTGATTCCTTGTTCGACAAACTCAATTTTGACTCCGATACGGCCGTTAGTAAGCTCGACAACCTTTGCCCAATCTTCGCTATTTGGCTTAATCAGAATTGAATGTATTTTCCCATCCCTAATAAGAAATTCATAGCTGACGTTTATGTGCTCCATGCCAATAATCCGGAAGTCATCACCACTTATTTTTGCTGAACATGATACTTTATCGCCATCGACGCTGAAAGGGCTTGTGAGAGAGTGCTGGTGATGCCATGCTGTGTCTTTTCTTAAACCAGCCTCCACTTCAGTCTTACCTTCAACGCTTATCCCTGGCGGTTCTTGGCAAAAAATCACGTCATCCGATAGTAGGCTGAGACCAGTATCAATATCATTACGGGAAGAAGCCTGCAAAAAGGCTTCAGCTATGGCCTCTGGCTCAGTCGATGCTGGAGTATCTGCTACCCGAGTACAGCTAGTAAGTAAAAGGACAATAACTAGCAGACTAATAACAAGAACCTTCTTCATCTCACCTCTTGCAAAACTTATATCGTGTCAGAGTTATGATATAATAAGCGACAGAACTAAGACAATACCCACAGCGTGCAAGACAGTAACAAAAAAGTAAAAAGTTCAATCCAGCCAGCCTTAATGCCGTCAACTCCAACTTAGAAAGTGATGAAACTAATGGAGGTATGTCACCAAATTTGAAAGTGTTGACCTATAGGAATATTAAGGAAGGAGTAAAATATGCACAATGAGATTATCGAAAACCTGAAAACTGCCATTTTAGAATATGATGTGGAAGGAGCGGCAAGCTGGGCTAAAAAAGCAGTCCAGGAAAAGATGGATCCCAGTATAGCTCTAGATGCTATGACAGAGGCCATAAGACAAGTCGGCGATGGCTTTAGTAGAGGAATCTTTTTTCTCCCTGAATTAGTTGGTGCCGCCGAAGCCATGTCAGCTGCCACACCTGTAATAGAGGAAGAGCTGAAGAGGGTAGGTGCTAAGAGAAAAGCCTTAGGTACTGTCGCTATAGGTGCAGTTTACGGGGATATCCATACCATAGGAAAAACTATGGTAGCCACGCTGCTTACTGCTGAGGGCTTTGTTGTGTATGACCTAGGTATCAATGTCACCAGTGAGACTTTCATAGAGGCAGTTGATAAGTATAACCTGGACATTCTGGCTATGTCTGCACTTATGACTACAACCGCACCGGAGCAGAGAAAAGTTATTAGCGCCTTAAAAGACAAGGGCATAAGAGATAAAGTGAAGATAATGGT
>Ga0209636_10006658_pt1 | contig 11809 bp, 9 predicted proteins | sample DeeMarSWOR152_54_FD_187464 | JGI IMG/M metagenome (GOLD analysis project Ga0209636, IMG submission 187464) | Marine sediment microbial communities from White Oak River estuary, North Carolina - WOR-1-52-54 (SPAdes) (version 2) | ecosystem: Environmental > Aquatic > Marine > Intertidal zone >... | reverse complement strand
TAGACATTTCTGATATTTTAGAAGAAATTTCGTCGAGTAATTTGTTTTCCTCAGCGGAAAAGCCTTCTCTATTTTCAGAAATGAGCTTTACAGATGGTCCACTAAACATAATGACAGTATCTCGTCCTTTGAAGCTCTGGTGTATTAGTTTAAGATGTAAAGCAGCGCTCTTCGGATTGTTTAATCTGACATCAATCACAGCTTTATTCGTTTCTGAAGCTTTCATACCTCCAAAAACAGAAAAGCTGGCTACAATTAATAAGCATACTGAAAGAATTAGGCTAACAGTTTTTACTCTTGATGTATTTTTCATTTTTATTCCTTTCGATTAAAAGGTTAATTGAATTAATTTCTCAATATGCAATCTTTATACCATAAATGCATAATAAATTTGAACATAACCATAACTAATTAATTTTTAATGCTATATGATTCTTTAATTGTCTTAGACTAAATTTTAAAACTGTCTTATTTATTTGATTAAATTGGACAGTTAAATGGGACACTTTTTAGAGAAAGAATGGCAATTGACTTTATAATTCATTTTTATTCAATACATTAAGCAAAATAAAATAAATTTTAAAAACATAATAACTGTCTCACTTATCTCAGGTGTTCCCCTTTTCAATCTCCTCAAATATAAACACCTCTGGCGGTTCGCTGACTGTGGCTTCTTGCATTGCTGCTTTTAATTCGCCAGACTGCAGAAATTTGGAGGCAGTTTCAACACTGTCCCATTGAAACGTCAGACAGAGATTATTAGGTTCATCAGGTACATGTCCAATGCTGTACGATAATTCGCCTCCAGCTCGGCGTTGTGGAATAAAAGCCTCAAATGCTTTCTTCCACTTGGAATAATTTCCAACTTTGTGTCGAATGAATACTCTAATCATAATATCTCCTTAGATAATTATTTATTAATTTATAGATTATAGAAAATAAAGGAGCAAAAAAATTGCACTACCTACTATTATTCCAAATCCATATTATTTGTTACTTAATTAAAAACGTAAGTCAATATAGTAATTAAATTAACTTTTTGCAATCAGGGATTCCCTGATTTTGGGGTTCGAAAAACCTGAAAGTAGGGTAGGGGAATCCCTGATAGAGATGAAATAATTGGACATAACTTCTTAAATGAGGGTTTTATGTAAGTTTTTATGAAAAGAAATGTTTTTAAATCATTTTATCTTTTTTAGGTGGTAAGATGACATAAGACAGGTTATAGGACATTTCCTTACCAGATTTCTTTCATATTGGTATAAAATTATATATCAATGGATACTAATCAAATGGAAACTTTTTGGTAAATCTATAATTCTGTAAATATAAAATAATTGATTTTAATTAAAAGTCAAGTCTTTTTTGTCGAGGGCCACAACAATTCCCCACCCTAAGTCGCTTTAGGGTCACAATAATTCCCCACCCCTGGGGTCATAACTATTCCCCACCCCAGGGTCATTACAATTCCCCCACTTGTTGACAAATAGGGTCATTTCAATTCCCCCATCTTCAGGGTCACATTATTCCCCCACCTGTTTTGCTTTCATAATAAAAATTTTATATTTTTCCTCCAGAGAAAAATAATTAATCAAATGGAGGAAGAAATGGCTTTTAAAAGGATTACCACTATGGAAATTTACGAAATTATTCGTCGTTGGCATCATCATCAATCTATCCGATCAATTTCAAAAGCGATGGGCATTGATCGAAAAACTGTCAGAAAGTTTATCAATCACATCAAAGATAAAGATATCACCTTAGATAGCCCTCTACCATCCAAGGATCAACTGATGGCTTTAATCGAAGATGCTTTGCCCAACAGCCAACGTCCGTCCACAGCGCAACAAATCTTACAGCCTTTTTTACCAGAGATTATTGAATTGGTCACTCACAACAAAACGCCGCTTAAACCCAAAACCGCATTTGAAGTGATCTGTATCAAGCACGATCTTTCAGACCATGTTAGCTACAGCTCTTTCAAACGCTTTGTCAGAGCCAATAGCAGTATCATCTTACCTGATAAGTCAAAATCTACATGCCGCATTGAAGTACCACCTGGCAGTGAAGTTCAAATCGACTATGGACGGATGGGACTTTTGTGCGATTCCATAACCAATAACAAGAAAGTTGTTTATGCCTTTATTGGCACGCTTTCTCATAGTCGTCACAAATATGTTGAATTCGTCTATACTCAAAATCAACAAAGTTTTGTCGCTTCCCATGTCAATATGTTTGAATACTTTGGTGGTGTCACCGATCGTATCAACCTGGATAATTTGAAAAGCGGCGTTATCAAGCCCGATCTCTATGATCCCCAATTCAATCGTGCTTATCAAGAAATGGCAGAACATTACAACTGCTTTATTGACCCCTGTCGGGTTGCTTCTCCGAAAGATAAAGGAAAAGTCGAGCGTGACGTGCAAACCATCCGTGAACAGTTTCGCAAACTATTGGTGCTCAATCCTGACCTAAATATTAGCAAAGCAAACCAATTGATCAACAATTGGTGCATCGAACAATATGGACAGAAAGATCACGGAACGACTCATTTAAAACCTTATCTCACTTTTATTGATGTTGAAAAGCCCGCCCTGAAGCCATTACCCTTAGAACCATTCGAGATCGCTCAATGGAAAGAGGCAACCGTTCATCCCGACCATTATATTCAATTTAATAAAAAGGCTTACTCGGTACCTTTTAGCCTCTGCGATGTCGGTAACAAAGTTTGGGTTCGGGGCACCCATAAAATCGTGCAAATTTATTTTCAAAATAGACTCATCAAACAACACCTGATCACAGCAGGCTATCGCCATACTGATTTTAATGATTTTCCAGAAAATGTCAAAGCAGCCTTAGATGAAGGCGTGCCGCTTCAGTTGCAGACCAAAGCAAAAAAGATTGGTGCAAACTTCCAACAATTAATTCGCAAAACGCTCAAACCCCATGCCTTTGTTAATTTGAGAAAAGCACAAGGCATCGTTCGATTAGCTCAACAATACAACCCATTACTCATCGAACAAGCTGCAACTTTTGCCCTGCAACAAAATATCGCGGTGACACCGAAAAATTTTGTTCGATTGCTGAACACTTTAATCCACCAAGATCAAGGGCAACCACAATTGCCAATCTCTGACCAAACCAAAGAATTTATCAGAGATATTGACTATTTCTTTAATGAACGATAAAACTAAAGGAGACTAGCTGATGAACACTCATGCACAATTAAAAACACAACTTAAAACGCTCAAACTTTCTGGCATGTTAGAAAATCTTGACCTTCGCATGTTGGAAGCACAACAAAATCAGTTAGCATATTCTGAATTTCTGGCCATGCTCCTCAATGATGAAATCGAAACCAGAAATATGAGAAAATTAACACGGCTTATCAGTCAGGCGAATTTAGGTGTTGAAAAAACATTGGAAACGTTTGACTTCTCGTTTAATCCATCGATCAACGCCGCCCATATTCGGGAATTGGCAACCTGTCGTTTCCTTGAGCGGGGAGAAGGCATCTTTTTCATTGGCCCAACAGGCACGGGTAAAACCCATCTCGCTAAGGCGCTCTGCCATCAAGCATGTCGCAACCATTTTACCGTTGCCTTTTACAATTTCCATCATTTGTTCAATCAACTCAACAAAGCCGCTTTTAAAGATCAATTAGCTCAATTGATGAAATACCTCATTAAAGTTGATCTACTTGCCATTGATGATTTCGGCTTTAAAAAAATCACCCAACAACAAGCTGAATATCTCTATGAAATCACAGACAGCAGATATGCTGTTAAATCCATTATCATCACCAGTAACCGAGCTATTAACGATTGGCCGGCGATCTTCCCCGATCCCGTGATCGCCAACGCCATATTAGATCGCCTGGCTCACCATTCTTATCAATTCATTATTAAAGGAGAATCGTATCGAAAAAAAATTAAGCCCCTATTTCAAAACGCTTAAGGCAAAAACTAGCCTGGCAATTTAAAACGCTTGACATTCATTTGTAGGGTTATTATATTATCGCTAACTAGCAAAATAGGTGGGGGAATTGTCGTGACCCCGCTATGGGGAATATCGTGACCCTTGACATTTTTTTGCAGTTTATACTTAATATAAATATTTTCCCTGTTCCTAATTCTCTTCATTGTGTCTTTCAATTATTTATTTGGATATTTATAAATTATTTAAAATTTGAAAGAAGCTAAATTCTACGCCTGAAAGTTATTTCGTCAATCAAAGATCAGTCCCAGCCAAACTCGTACTCCGTACATCGAAAACCAGAATCCACTAACCTCGCACTCGTTACATCGAAAACCAGAACCCAGATAACCTCGTACTCTTTACATCGAAACCCACAACCCAACTAACCTCGTACTCCGTACATCGAAAACCAGAACCCAGCCAACCTCGTACTCCGTACATTGAAAGCCCAGCCCCCAAAGCTATAAACCAAATTCGCAAATCTTAAATCAAATATCTACAATCCAAAACCCCCTTCCCCCCACCCAAAAATTCAAAACGCTTATAATTTCAAATTAGGATTATAAATCTAATTTAGATTTGAACGATAAAGCAGGTGCATTTTTGTGGGTTTTGAATTTTGATTTGAGAAAATTGATATTTCTTTTATTATATTCCTTAAGGAAAATATCAATTTCCTCAAATGCTATTTCCCCCGTTGTAAATGAATTATATAAAAAATATCCAATAAATTTTCATAGAGAGATATAAAATCATTCAAATCATTTTAATCAGATTGCTCATTAAAACAAAAAAAGCACTGTTGATCAGCGCTCATTTTAATAGCCTAATTTTTTCCATTCCGAAATCTTCATTTCCTGTCCTCGAATTGAGGATAAAATCAAAAATCAAAATAATCTAATGTTAGTCCTGGTTATGAATTTTCAATTTTAATTTAAGTCTATGTTTCTTATTTCAAATATTCAGTGTAGTTCGTTTCATCAATTTAGCTTGTTAATAATCTCCTTTCAGAAGTCGCCTTGCCCTGTTCCGTTTTTTTCTAATCTCACCATCTGAACCACCCTCCCAGCCCGATGCCAAGCAGGAAGATAAAAAAATGGTATGATTATATCGGAATTGCTATCTGGCTATCCATTTTTTGTACCGCATTCAAGTGACATCTCGTTTAAGCCTTTTTTTAATCTCACCACCTGATTCCGCCCTCCCATCCCGAAGCCAAGCGAGAAGATAGAAAAAAACTCCACAGGGCGGCGGCTCCTTGGTGCCTTTGTTCTCTATGTAAGATATGTTATCTAAATTAGGTTTATTTTAAATACTAAAACTTTATTTGGATTGTCTGTATTTTGTTTTTTATTTAAAGAAAAATGAAAAGGCTGATAGAAAAATTCTACCAGCCATTCAGTCTTTCAATTTGGTTATAAATAAACCTTCATAAAATCTTCATAAAATATATTTTTTATCCTTGTTTTTTATATATCTTATAAAGAAAATCTGTGGTCTCATAACCCAAAGGTCGTAGGTTCGAATCCTACCCCCGCTACTAATGAAGCCTGGAGAATTCCAGGCTTTTTTATTTTTGGAGCAATAACAAAAATGCCAGTACTACCACCCGGAACAACTATGGGATGTGCTGCAAAAGTGGGGACGACAGATGATATTGCTTATTTTTTTTAGAAAAGTATTGACTTTTTGCTTATTTTTTGTATCTTTAAAGTAACAGCAACTTAATTTTAAATTTTCATAATAATTAAAAATATAGGTGATTACCATGAATGAAACGGATACAAAAAAACAAGTTGATGTTCTGCAAGATGAACCGATTATTGGTAGTAGCCCGGTAGCAAAAAGGCTTACTAGGGTGGTTAAGCGATTATCTAAAACCGATAGTCATGTTTTCATGTTCGGTGAAACTGGAACCGGAAAAGAGTTTATCGCTCGACTTATTTACTCGCAAAGTTTTCGCCAGAAACGAAACTTCGTTGTAATCGATTGTTCTGCTTTAGGAAAAACAATCAATAATAAAGATTTTTACGGAGAAGATCTGGAGGGAGCCCAGGCTGTGATACGAAACATCGGCTTATTAGAGAAAGCCAATAAAGGTGTCCTATTTTTAGCAAATGTTGGTGAGTTGAGCCCTGACTATCAAGAGGAATTCCTCCAAATTATTCGAGGTAAAAGATTCAGACGGGCAGGCGGAAGAGAAAATATTGATTTAGATCTGCGTATTATTTCAGCTTCCGATCGCGATCTTAAGCTTGATATGGAAAGCGGTAAATTTAGAAAAGAATTATTCTATCTGATAAATACATTCACACTTTACATTCCTCCTTTAAGAGAAAGAAAACAAGACATTCCAGATTTATTTTCTTACTTTTTGAAGAAGTATTGTGAACAGGAAGGACGAGAAGAACCAGCCGTACCATCTGAAGTATTTGAATCAATATTAGAATATGAGTGGAAGAGTAATGTAGGTCAGCTGGAAAACACAGTGCAGAATCTAATAATGATGTCGCCTCCAGAGGAATTATCTTCAGAGTTCTTGCCATTTAGAATCAAGAAACATCCACTGGCGTTTTTGGAGCCAAAAAATTTGAAGGGAGTAATTTCTGAAATAGAAACCTACCTTATTAAAAAAGCTTTAAGAAAATTCGGTGGCAACCAGGTGAAGGCAGCTAAACTCCTGGGAGTTCCTGAAGCAACATTGCGTTTTAAAATGAAAAAACATTCAATTTCAAGCAAATAATTTAATTCGCTAGTATAAAAAAAGGCGATCAGACAAAGCGATGATCGCCTTTTTAAAATAGCCAATCTCATCTTCATAATTTTGATGTTTTAAGAGAAAATAGCCATAATTATTATATAGATTAGAAATATAGGACGTAATGAAGTCAATAATTGTTTCAAGGACATTCATTATATACTACTTTTTTTTGCTCAAGCACTATTAATTTCAAATCATATTCCAGACCGCACCGGCCGAACATAATTATTGAAGTCCAGACAATTGATATAACAAGTACCGTAATTGAAAAAAACAACCCATGCTCGATTGGCATTCTTGGACAAATCTGATGTCCAGATCCCTAACTGTTTATTATCAAATAGTGGATCAATATATAGACCATTACTCTTTTTTTCATTATTCATTAAACACATTGCTTCTTCGAGTGTTGGTAAACGCCAGTCATTATAACCTGAATAACCATTGTCATTGAGATCTTTTAACCAATTTTTCGCTTCATCATACCACATTGAAAATGTAGAACCACCACATTGCCATATCAAACCTGATAAATGATCGAAAATTACTTTATCACCATTAACTTCTTGAATTTCAAGCTGATTATCAATACCGCAACCTTTCTCATTCCTTTTCAGGTCAAAGAAATCGTACTTTTTAATCATGGTTCCAACTTCATCTTCAGATAATTTCTCAGGCTTTTCTCTAAATCGTGTCGGTATTGTGATTGGTTCGGATATTGTCTCATTCTCATCAGAAAGGATTTCTTGTTGTAGTTCTTCATTTATATCTAAATTTAGGAGTTGAATTAAATTTTCATATCCCTGGTTAAAATCACTGAAGTTGACATGAAGTGAATTACGGTGACGAATCAATTGTTTTGTTTCATTGAATAGACAAGTAACTATTGTCTTTTTTTGATATAAAGCATTTTGCAATTCTAACTTTACACAGGAAGACTTGGCTGTTGATTCAGACCATATCAGCATGAACGTGTCACACCATTCTATGGCTTTTCTAAAGACCTCTGGCAAACGATCACCCATTTCAATTTGAGTATAATATATCCAAATTTCTACCCCATCACGCCTTAACTGTCTCGCCAGTTTTCTGGAAATTTCATTATCCTCCCAGGCATGACTAATAAACACTTTTGGCATTTCCCACCTCATTCAAAGGTCCAAGGTAAATTCATACTTGATTGCAGATAATGACATGTTTTGGGCATGATGAATTTCACGGAAGTATGTGTAACAAACAATATATTAAATGCTTCCATATATATATTATAGATTATATAGCCTAAGAATGCAAAAAATTTTAATCTAAAAATAAGAAAAATTAAAATTAAATGAGACAAAGCAACAACAAGTTTGAAAAACTGAGCAAAATAGCTGGATCAAAATTCTTTTGTTTGAAATTTTAGTAAATTTTATGTATATTAATAGCAGAGCCCCGCCTCGAACCGACAAGGAGGAAGTAACTTTGTATAAGTTATGATTACTTTTGCATGAAAGGAACAATGGGATATTTGAATTTTGGAATATGGTTTATTTAGTTCGCTCGATAATTTTTTCTTGACATTAGAAGACAATAATTTGCAAATAATAAGGTACAGGCACAGCAATGAAAATTTATGAATTATTGTACATCATTAGTATTTTCTTGATCATTGTTTCGATAGTTATCTACGTCCTTTCAACTACTATGATTGTAAATCCAGAAGAGAATTCGACATCCAATCTGTTAGGCAAGACCATAGAGATCGACACCTTATTTACAATAGAGGAAACGTGTTCCGAATTGAAAGCAATGGAACGTCAGGGCAACACTCTTTTTTTATGGATATGTATTCCACTGGGAGTTGTGGTATTCCTGGCTGGTCTTATCATCAAAACAAAAAAAGAGGGTCCGGATCTATTTATCGATGATGAACTCGAGGATGATGAGTAAAGTGTTTTTTCATGCTTCTAAACCTGAGTTAAAAATCTGTTGATCTTAAAAGAGATACTTAACAATTCATGTCTTCAGTCGTCTGTTGATCTTAATCTGTTATTTTTGTACCTGATCACGGGCTAGTGATAATCGACAAGGAGTTTAGACTTATGCTAAATAATTTCAAGAAGCTGGGTCCCGGGCTTTTAGTTACTGCTGCTTTTATTGGACCCGGTACGGTAACCACAGCCAGTGTTGCTGGTGCCAGTTATGGATTTGCTCTGTTATGGGTAATCATCTTCTCTATTTTTGCCACCATTGTACTACAAGAAATGACCAGTCGATTGGGATTGATCAGCCGTGCTGGGCTTGGAGAAGCGATTCGCACGACATTTAAAAATCCAATTTTATCTATTTTTTCTGCTATGCTCGTAGTCGCTGCTATTGCTTTTGGGAACGCTGCGTTTGAAACCGGGAATATCATCGGTGCTGCGATTGGACTGGAAGCACTAACAGGTATTGCTCCTCAAATATGGGCGATTGTAGTCGGTGCTGCAGCAGTTTCTTTGTTAGCTTCTGGTAGGTATCGAATTATCGAACGGGTTTTGATTGTAATGGTCGTAATCATGAGCATTGTATTTGTTTTGACAGCAATCATCGTGAAACCAGATATTTCGAATGTAATAAAGGGTATATTGGTGCCGAATATTCCTGCTGGTGCACTCATTACAACCATTGCATTGATTGGTACAACCGTTGTTCCTTACAATTTGTTTCTCCATTCCAGTTCGGTTCAGGAAAAATGGTCAGAATCAGTTCCACAGCGACAGGCTCTGGCAGAGTCAAGAATGGATACCGTATGTTCAATTTCCATTGGCGGTTTAATTACAATAGCAATTGTTGCCACAGCCGGGGCAGCATTTTTTAGACAGGACATTGAGATAAAAAGTGCTGCAACAATGGCAAATCAATTAGAGCCATTATTGGGACCAGCCGCCAAATATTTCTTCGCCACTGGACTTTTAGCCGCGGGCATGACCAGTGCGGTTACCGCTCCATTAGCAGCAGCATACGCAACATCAGGTGTTTTAGGATGGGAACGAAATATGAAAGATAGGAAGTTTAGAGCTGTGTGGGCTTTTGTCATCTTGATTGGAACGATATTAGCCATTCTCGGCAAAAGTCCGGTTGCTGCGATTGTGTTTGCTCAGGCAGCTAATGGAATTCTGTTACCTCTGATTGCTGTTTTTCTTCTTGTTGTAATGAATCGAACCGATCTGTTGAGTGAATTTAAGAATGGAGTACTTGCCAACCTACTTGGAATTCTGGTAGTGCTGATTACATCAAGTTTAGGGATTTTTCAGCTTTTGAAGGTTTTAAAAGTTATTTTAGTATGATTGCGAGAATTTTAGACTTGACTTTTCAAAATTAACTTGTTATAATTTAAGTAATCGGTATTAGTGGGCTATTTCTAGTATAAAGTAAGAAAATGCTTCAAAATACGATATCCAATTTTTCATAATTTACCCCAGATGATTTTGCCAATATGATTATTCGGAGGGAGAAATGACCTACGACTATATCGTGATCGGTTCTGGATTCGGCGGTAGTGTGGCAGCATTGCGCTTGGCTGAGAAAGGATATAAAGTTTGTGTGATCGAAAGCGGAAAACGGTGGCAGGCAAAGGATTTTCCGAAGACAAATTGGACATTCTGGAAATTTCTCTGGGCGCCTGCGTTGTTCTGTTACGGCATTCAAAGAATTAAATTATTGAACGATGTCCTTATCCTCGGAGGCAGCGGTGTTGGGGGCGGGAGTTTAGTCTATGCCAATACTCTGTTTGTCCCACCCGATGCATTTTTCAATGATCCTCAATGGAAAGGGCTGGTTCCCGACTGGAAAGCCGAGCTGATGCCTCATTACGAAACTGCGAAGAAAATGCTCGGTGTAGTGACCAATCCCAAGTTCTGGCCTACCGATTATATGCTTCAGGATTATGCAAAGGAAATCAGACGTGAGCAATATTTTAAACCGTCTGATGTTGGCGTATTTTTTGGTGAGCCAGGTGTGACGGTGCCTGATCCCTATTTTGGTGGTAAGGGACCTGCGCGGAGGGGCTGCACCATGACAGGACACTGCATGGTCGGCTGTCAGGATGGCGGTAAGAATTCGCTGGATCGGAATTATCTTTATTTAGCCGAGGGATTGGGCGTTGAAATCATTCCTGAGCATAAAGTCATTGATGTGAAACAGGACAAAAACGACGAATACATCATCACGTCCCAAAAGGTGACAGATTTTGTTTTCAAAAGGAAAAATGTAAAGCGTGCCAGGGGCGTTGTTTTTGCCGCTGGCGTCATTGGAACACTGGAATTGCTGATGCGTTGTAAAGAAAAGAATTCACTGCTCAAGCTTTCTGATAAGTTGGGACATTTTGTTCGTACCAATAGCGAAGTCCTGGCAGGCGTCACATCGAGGAAGAATCAACAGCATTCCCTGGGCGTGTCGATCACATCGAGCGTGTTTGTCAATAAAAGTACCCATATCGAGCTGGTGCGCTATCCCAAAGGCTCGGATGTGATGGCGATTTTTGCGGGCTTGATGACGGATGGCGGTGGAAAAATTCCCCGACCTCTGAAGTTCATCTGGAATTGCATGCGACATCCATTGCTGTTTTTGAGAACTCGCATCCCCTATAACTGGGGACGAAATAGCGTGATTCTTCTCGTCATGCAAACACTGGATAATTATCTCACGGTTTCCAGAAAGCGGCGGTGGTGGACATTGTTCAAAAAGGGACTGGTTTCCAAAAATGAAGGCAAAAAAATCCCCACGTATATTCCAGAGGCAAACCAGGCGTTACGAGGGATGGCAGAACGAATGGATGCGATTCCACAGAATGCCCTCACCGAAGTGTTGTTTAATATTCCTATGACAGCCCATATTCTGGGTGGATGCATCATGGGAAAAGATGCAGAGCACGGCGTGATCGATAAGTATCATCGTGCCTTTGGGTATGAAAATATGTATATCGTCGATGCTTCTGCGATTCCAGCGAATTTGGGGGTGAATCCGTCGCTGACGATTACAGCGATGGCGGAACGGGCGATGAGTTTTGTTCCGGAAAAGGAATAGGGTATAGGGGATAAGTTATAG
>Ga0209636_10006657_pt1 | contig 11810 bp, 9 predicted proteins | sample DeeMarSWOR152_54_FD_187464 | JGI IMG/M metagenome (GOLD analysis project Ga0209636, IMG submission 187464) | Marine sediment microbial communities from White Oak River estuary, North Carolina - WOR-1-52-54 (SPAdes) (version 2) | ecosystem: Environmental > Aquatic > Marine > Intertidal zone >... | reverse complement strand
TATAGTTCCAATAGGCGCACTCACCTCAGCGTACTATGATTCTGTTCCCGCAGAAAGCTGCATCATGCTTGACTTGAGCAGGATGAAAAATATTGAAATAGACGAGGAATTGATGACCGTTACATTTGAGCCTGGAGTAGTTTGGGCCCAAGCCTACCGCGAGTTGGCGGCGAAGGGATATTGGGTCTCCAACCAGGCTTCACCAGCCAGCGTATCGATTGTGGGCACAACCAGTCAGGCAGGCGCGCACATGCCCTTCGATAAATATGCACTACTCTTTGGGTCTCATTATTCTGACGTAACCATCGGAATGCAGGTCGTTCTTCCCACTGGTGAGCTGCTCGTCACCGGTTCTGCAGCACTGCCTGGCGCCAAACCACAGTTCGGGCGTGCTTATGGACCCGATGTGGGTCACATTTTCTTAGGAGCGCAGGGGACGCTGGGAATAGTTGTGAGGCAGACCCTGCCCCTGTGGCGTATTCCGGAAGTACGGCACGTGGTGACTGGCCTCTTCACGCACGAAAATTACAAAGGTTTAGCAAACTCGATGTACAGAATAATGTATGACCAAATAGAGGGGCCAGTATGGGTAGAGCGAGTATCAGCATTCTATGATGGACCCACTAGACAGGAATGGGAACTCTACATACAACTATATGGCAATAAAGAAGTCGTAGAGGCTCTGAGGAAGTTCTCAGAGAGAATAATAACCGAAGAGGGAGGAACGGTCTATCCTAGCACCCGTTTACTTGAACCAGAAACCACAGCTAGCCCACAAATGTATGAAGAGTATATCTTCTGGAGGCCTAGAGCAAACAGTATAATATCGCCATTAATTGATGTAGGCGTTGTGAGCATTTTTGCTTCAGCCCATTACCAAAAAATACCAGAACTTTATGACGCAATTTTGAAACTCTTCGCCAAACACGGCGTCCCAAAAAGCAGAATCAGAAGAGGAATGGCTGGATCTATGCAACGCAGCGCCAATACACAAATGGTGTCATTGTCATATTATTATGACCCAAATGACGCCGAAGAGGTGAAAAGAGCTAAGACTATAGCCGAAGAATGGGAGCAAGTCTATTCCGAAATAACCGGAGAGAAGCCTATGGGTGGTTTCGGGGGGCCTGTAGCATATCGGCTTTCCCCAACAAGGGCAAAGAGTGCAATGCCGATGCTTGGCGAATACTATAACCTATTAGTGAAATTAAAACGGTGGCTAGATCCAAACAGAATTATGAACCCAGGAAAACTCATGGACCTAGAACCATACTGAAAAAATGAGGACCAAGACCCTTTTTCCTAGTTCATAGGAATCCTGTTTTTCTTAGAGGGTTCACAAAGAGGACCGGTACCTTTATGTATCTAGGATTCCTTTCCTTAGAAGGGTTGGCCGTTTAAAGCCATGCTAAATAATGGTTCCAGCAAAGTGATCATGGAGAAGCTTTAAGGAGGTTTCAAGGAAGCCTTGTCTTGGACACGTCTCGGGTTCACCCTGTACATATTCTCCATCATCAACTACTGCTACGCGTTCTATAGCATCATCCAGTCGAACGTCATAAACATGATAATCTCTTGGGCAACCTTTCTGATTCTCCTGTACGCCAGTGAACGCATAGAGGAAGCATAAAGGGATACAAAAAAAATATTAGATGAGCTTTTAAAACCGAAAAAGTTAGTATAACAGAGGCTGGATCCTGATTTTCCATGACTGGTTTGTGTATGAAAAGCCAGAGGTAGCCGATACTTTCCCCTACCGCTATTGCATTTGAACTGCCGCTGTGAGCTTTTCGAGGTTTCAGTTGAGCTTGATGCTAAGGACTAGGTTAGACGTGAAAATGGGTTGTTAGAGTTTAGAGATGTTAGAGTAAGAATGGTTCGATCTGTCCGTGTGCCGAGGTCCGGCAGCAAGATTGGCAAGCTGAAACCGAAACGAAACACCCATTTTTTCACATTCATGGTTTCAGTTTTCCAGAAGTCATAAAAACTGAAGCAGACCTAACTTCTTCTAATTTTAATCATCAACTTTCTCTCTCCCTCCTTGGCAGGAATATGAAAAGAAGGAGAGAATAGTCGTGTAGAAGAAAACACATGATACAAATGAGACAGCGAAACACAAAAATAACGCATTATCATAATTTTGAGTAAGGCAAGCCAGACCTGTAAATAAATAGTTAGAGGTGACTTTGCGGGGTTGCCCTAGCCTGGTAGGGGGCAGACAGACGAGGCCTAAGCCTGCTAAGCCTGTGGTCCATCGGGCCGCGCGGGTTCAAATCCCGCACCCCGCGCCATAATGGAACCCTACTATCATATTTATTGTCTAGGAAGAAGAGTTCTATCTATAACCAACTTTAAGGATGGGCTTTTAATCAACACAAGGTATATGAAAACTACTTAATAACGCCTGATAATCCTCTAGACTTTAAAGAAGTTGTAGATAGTATGAAAATAGCTCTTTGAAAACTCTTCACCTTCTAAATTTATAAAATCGTGACTGTCTTTTTACAACATCTGAAGCATTTAAATCTCACTATCTATCAACAATCTTATTCCCATCAACATCTTTTCCTTGTCTTCGTCACTTAAACTATCATAATGCTCAGAGGTGACTGCGATAACATATGCTGGTAGTCGTCTCAGCGCCTCTTGCTATGTCTTTCCTGAGGCATAAATACGGGCAACGGTACGCTCAGATTTTGAACTTTTACTAATATAACAATGAACAAATTAGGAAGGTTTTTAGGTCAGCTAGTCAAATGTTGTGAACATCGGAGTTGATTACATGAGTGAAAGTTGGGTTCAAGAGTGCAAAAGAATATTAGATCAAATAAAGAATATTCAAGATATTAATGGAAAAGATCGTTTAGATCTGGTGAAAACTATTAGTTTCATTCTGTATGCGCTTCAACGCAGCGTATCAGGCTGGATTGAATGGGTTGAAAATCCCGAAGTTATGGCAAATTTTTCTCTTGAAGAACTGAAAGAAATGAATAGAAATCTTACTAAACTAACACATCCCTTCATAGAGTATGATTGCGATATAACTTCGCGTACCGAAATGGACTTAATAAGAGAGCCTGAAACACCAAGAGAATCGACGAAAAAAGCAAAAAACAAAACAGAAACATTCTACGTATCATAAGCATACATCAGAAAAACTAGTTAACTAAGGCTTTCTCAAACTCAGAAAGCTTATTAAAAAGAGGGTCGACACAAAAATTTAGAAAAAGAAGGCAAAAATATCAAAAAATGTTATTGTCGTTGTTGTTGGCATCATCAAAAGCATTCCATAAGAAAGGACGTTAACCCATTTTAGACAATTATTACACCTGCTCAACTTCTCAAATTTGGCAGCAACTTTTTTCTTTTTTGGCATATAAGTCATCTAGGTTTAATGTTTAGGTATTTTTCTCTTATTCTAGTATCAGCTATTTTTGCGATCATAGTATTGGAGATTAACACGTATTTGACTCCTGTGAGATCAGCCAGATCAGCTGGTTTCTGATCCTGAGTCACAAGTAGCAAGTCGTTATGCTTCGCATATTTTACGATTTCTCTGTCTTGTGCCCCTTGTAACCCTGCATCTTGGACAGTCACCACATCCCACCCTAAAATTTCGAAATACTCTTTCAAACCCGCATACATTTCATCAAGTAAAAGCTTCAACAAATTCACCTCGTTACATTTATTACCTACTTATGCACTTACACACTTTACTTGGATTTTAATCTGTGCCCTTCACCGTACTGGAATATTCTTTTTTTGTTTTTCTCCAGTTTTTTCTGGAACATTTGATCCATGTTTATCGAGGGACATGCAAGTCGGCTTGCATCTAGGATGTAGAATACTGTATCTATTAGTTCTTCTGCTATTTCCTCTTCACTTTCACCCTTTTTCCACGCGTCACTTGCTTCGCCTAGTTCTATGAATGCAAAAAGAAGTTTTTTCGGAACATCTTCAGGTTTATTGTAAAAACCCTTCTCCAGAACTAGCCGCTCTATTTCACTTTTCATCTGTTCTAAATGCATATTTACTTCTCCTAATCTACTTCATTCTCCAATAATCTGTAAGATTAGGTTTCTTACTCGACTGCGGACATCTAACTCCATGAAAATAATCTGTTGCCAGGTTCCTAAGGTCAATCTTCCGTTGACAAATGGTATGGTCAGACTAGGTCCTATTAGAGAGGCTCTCACATGTGAATGGCCGTTTCCATCATGCCATCTTTTTTCATGCTCATAAACCAGATTTTTTGGAGCTATACGCTCAAGCATATTTGGAAAATCCTTCAACAATCCAGGCTCGTACTCGATAGTTGATAACGCACCCGTGGATCCGGATACGAATACCGTTACAATTCCATTCTTAAGTTTAGTTTTAGCTACAACTTCAGCAACATCTCTTGTAATATCTAAAATGTCACCTTCTCCTCCGGTGTGGATTGAAAGTTGCTTCGTTTTTACGGTCAACCCTAAAACCTCTATAGAACAAGCCATAATTGTTGACTATTGATTAAATAAATATGTATAGTGCATGCGATTACAGGCGTAGCTATGCGCTGAACATCAAAAAACAAATAGATATCTCATGATGACAACTTTACAAGATCAGAAACAATAGAAATTTCAGTTTGCAAAAGGGTGAGATTAAAGCTTAAGTATGTCCTCAGCACTACTTTGACAAGGTGACCGACTTGGAATGGCGTCGATTCTGCTGAGAGCGGTCTTTTTCCCAAGCGTTGGATGACCCTATGATGATTATGTTCCCGAGTACTGTAACGCAATTAAGTCGTGGGATGTAGAGATTTGCCAACAAGTCGTAACAGTAGAGCGTTGCTCGATCCTTGGGGAACAACCATTGTTGAAGACTATAACCGTCTTTATGAGGAATTTGGGATTCAGCCGTTTAAACCTTTGTTAGCTCAAATACCGAATCCAAGCATGTTCATGAGGCGTGGAGTGATTTTTGGACATAGAGACTTCAAACGCGTCCTGAACGCCATGAAAAGTAAGGAAAAGTTTGCCGTGATGAGCGGCATTAAACCTACAGGTGAGTTTCATCTAGGAACTTTAATGACCGCTCGTGAGATCATCGACTTTCAACGAAGGGGAGCCACAGCTTTCTACTGTATTGCTGACATCGAAGGATACGAAGACAATAATATTTTTTTCGAAGAAAGCGAAAAAATAGCTGTCGGCAACATCACGGATCTGCTCGCCTTGGGCTTCGATCCAAAGCGAGGCTATATTTACCGGCAGTCTATGGAGCGGTTGGTCAAGGATTTAGCGATAATTTTTGGCAGGGGAGTGACTCTAGCCACAATGAAAGCGATCTACGGTGAACGTCACATCGGACTCTACTTGTCAGCCCTTATACAAGCAGGAGACATCCTAATGCCTCAACTCGAAGTTTTTGATGGTCCGAAACCAACGGTTGTGCCTGTTGGTGTTGATCAAGACGCCCACCTGAGGCTTACTCGGGACCTTGCAAACAAGTTTCGTTCAAAGTATGACTTCGTTCTTCCCTCCTCCACCTATCACAAAATCATGAGGGGGTTAGACGGGTCGCCAAAAATGAGTAAGCGAAATCCTATGAGCTATTTCACCTTACAAGAGGAACCGGAAGCTATCTTAAAAAAGATTTCAAACGCATTCACGGGTGGAAGACCCACCGTTAAGGAGCAAAGGAAGCTGGGAGGTATTCCGGAGATTTGCTCTATATACGAGATATGCATGTTCCAATTTTTCGAAGATGACGATGATGTCATCAAAATGTATCAAGACTGTAAAAGTGGGAAACTCTTATGCGGAGAACATAAAGAACAAGTGATCGAAATTGTATTAAGCTTTATTAAGAATCATCAACAAAAGCGGCGTAGATACGTCGATAAGGCGAAGGAAATACTTCAAATCGAATAAATACAATGACTTCAATTTAGACATAACAGACAAAGTATAAATAATCTTATCTTTACTCAATTAACGGTGAAGAGGGATGTCCCACCAATTTACACTGCATTGCTTCTAATCTCGTTTTTAATTAGCCAAGGGCATCTTGCATTAAAACCTTTAAAGGGATGCATCTTTATAGTGCTAAACTGCTTCATCAATTCGTGGAGATATTTAGAGTCTGATCTTTTCTGGAGGAAAGATGATGGCTGAGCTTCGAGAACATGAACAAAAAACCTTGCTTGCGTTGGAAAAGCTAAAGGGTAGGGGACATGTTAATCAGATAGTTGAGATCAGCGGTTTAGCCCATGCAGCAGTCATGCGAGCAGCGCTTACACTCGCCCAAAAGAAACTTGTGACATGTCATGAACAAAAACGAACAATCATCACCTTAACTCAAGAAGGGATGCTATATGCACAAAAAGGGTTACCAGAACGTAGAACTCTTGAAATAGCTTACGGAAAGGGTGGAGAAATCCTAATTTCAGACATACCACATGAAGTAGATATACAATCGGGCGCTATTCCTATTACACTAGCTTGGTTAACACAAAAACATTGGGTGACAATAGATAGAGAAAAAGGCGTAATTACTGTCACGCAAACAGAAAAACCACCCATTGGAAACGATGAAATGCTCTTAGAAGTTCTAAAAATAAAAAAGGGCACAGCCATAGTTGAAGAACTTGACAAAAGCGTACAGCAAGCCGCTGTCACGTTAAAGAGACGCAAACTAGCAAAAATGAGGGAGAAAACTCTAAGGGAATTAGAGTTGACAGAGAATGGATGGCAACTGATTCAGAAAGGACTAAAAATCATTAAGGAAGTGAGCCAACTAACACCAGAGCTCATTAGAACTAGAAAATGGCAAAAAGTAAAATTTCGGCGATTCGATGTTACAGCGCCAGGTCCGGTTGCATATCCTGGAAAGATTCATCCAGCACAACAGATCATTCAGAGAGTCAGGGAAATTTTCCTTGAGATGGGCTTCACTGAGATTCGGGGACCAATTGTGGAAACCGCCTTCTGGAACTTCGATGCTTTGTTCCAACCTCAAGACCATCCAGCGAGAGAGATGATGGACACCTTCTATCTCGCGTACCCTCAAAGGGGAGGGTTGCCCAGAAAAGATGTTGTGGAAGCCGTGGCTAAAACCCACGAGAACGGTTGGATAACGGGGTCAAGGGGTTGGAATTACGCGTGGAGCCCTGAAGAGGCGAGGAAGCTCATACTGCGGACCCACACCACCGCGGTAACCATTCGCCACCTCTCAGAACATAAGAAACCCCCGGTGAAAGTGTTCTCGGTAGACCGAGTGTATCGAAACGAGAAGGTGGACTACAAACACCTCGCAGAATTCCACCAAATCGAGGGGATAATCATGGACAAGAACGTGAGCCTACGAACCTTGATGGGAACGCTGAGGGAATTTTACCTTAACCTCGGATTGAGGAAGGTACAGTTTTGGCCCAGTTACTTCCCATACACAGAGCCCTCTGTACAATCCACCGTCTACGTTCCAGAGTACAAGGCATGGATCGAACTATGCGGAATGGGCATTTTTCGACCAGAAGTTTTGGAGCCTCTAGGCATAAAGTATCCAGTGTTGGCTTGGGGAGGGGGGTTAGAACGCCTAATTATGCTAAAACTAGGGGTGGACGACATTCGGCTCCTATACAAAAACCACCTAGGTTGGATTAGGAGGAACCCAGTATGCCAGTGATCACCCTAGATAGAGATCGCTTCTGCTCTTTTATCGGCCGGCGAATTACAGTGGAGAACATGACTAAGTGGCTTCCCTGGTTGGGCGTGGACATAGAGGAAATCGGATTAGACTACGTGAAAATCGAGTTTAACCCTAATCGAGTGGATTTCTCAAGCTATGCGGGGGTGGCTCGGGCGTTCCGTGGACTCATGGGGTGGGAAAATGGTCTAGCTAAATATCAAGCGGTGGAAGGAGAAATCGCTCTAAACGTGGATCCGAAGGTAGCTGAGGTTAGGCCCTATATCGTAGCCGCGATCGTACACAACTTAAAGCTGGACTACGAATCTGTGCGAGAACTCATGGATATGCAGGAGGACCTCCACTGGGGGGTGGGCAGGGACCGAAGAAAGGCATCCATTGGTGTCCACAACCTGGACATGGTACAGCCCCCGTTCCTGTACACGGCTGAGGATCCAGATGCCGTGAGGTTCGTTCCACTTGACAAAGAAGAAGAAATGAGCCTACGAGAAATCCTAGAGAAACACGAAAAGGGCATCGCGTACCGGCACCTCGTGGACTGGGCTCCAAGATATCCGTTACTCGTGGACCGTGAGGGAAGGGTTCTATCCATGCCACCCATAATTAACGGTGAACTCACCCGAGTCAAAAGTCAAACCCAAAACTTATTCATCGACATCACAGGAACCAATCAAAACGCAATCACGAGGAGCTTAAACGTTTTGGTCACAGCCTTTGCAGACATGGGCGGAACCATCGAGAGCGTTCACGTCAAATACCCAGATCATACAGTAGTTTCCCCCAATTTAGTGCCTCAACAAATGACGCTAAGGATTGACTACGCGTGCAGGTTGCTGGGTCTTAAGCTTTCGGAAGCCAAGGCCATATCATGCCTCAGAAAGTGTAGACTGGACGCGAAAAGAGTGGGCAAGGGAGTTTTGGAGGTCTTAATTCCCCCCTATCGAATCGACATAATGCACGAGGTGGACCTCGTGGAGGAGGTAGCGATCGGATATGGCTTTTATAAACTAAAGCCCACTAAGCCAGCTACAGTAACAATTGGAAAACAACATAGAGCGAGTGTCGTAGCTAATGACATCCGAAAAATCATGATCGGGTTAGGATTCGCAGAGGCAATGAACTTCATCCTCACAAACGAAATGATCCACTACGAGAAGATGAGGAGGAGGGCAAGAGAGAGAATTATGCTTGCGAACCCCGTCTCCATGGAATATTCCATAATCCGAGGAGACCTCTTGCCCGGTTTAATGAAGAATCTGCAGGATAACAAACATGAAAGCTATCCTCAAAGATTATTTGAAGTTTCGGATGTGATAAAAATCAGCGAAAAGGCCGAAACCAGAAGCGAGCGAAGGCTTCACGTGGCAGGTGTCTCATCCCACATAACCGCCAACTTCACGAAAATAAAATCCTACGTAGAAGCATTGCTCTCTAACCTCGGCTTAAGGCAGTGCGAGATAAAGGAGACCATTGACCCAAGCTTCATAGATGGGAGGGTGGCAGCCATCCACCTTAAACGCAAGAAGATAGGCGTCTTTGGGGAGATCCACCCTGAAGTACTCAACAACTTCGAACTAGAAAGCCCAACCGGCGCCTTCGAAATTGACCTCGAGGAAATCGTCTAAATAACATTTATCTCCATCCATTCTTCTATTCATATTAGCGATGATAAGAGCAGGACAGAATCCCACCGGAACCTTAACGGCTCATGTAGACGGTCCCAACAGAGGGAGGTGCTTCACCTAACCATGACAGCGGGTTTACCCATACATGAGACACGGTGGGCGCGGGCGCCCGAACCCACGTGAGAGAGAGCTTAACCGAGAGGAGTGGAAATCTCTGCAGTGAGGTTAAGTGTTAGTTACGTGGGACACATCGCCCGCGATAAGAAATCTTAAGTGAATCAATGTCGAAGAATTAAGGGGACGATGAGTTTGGATACTGAAGAAAGAATGAATCTCGTTGTTAGGAACGCGGAAGAGGTTGTCACCCCGGAAGAATTGCGCGCGCTATTGGAGACTGAGGCTAGGCCTAGGGCGTATTGGGGTTTTGAGAGTTCTGGACAGTGAGCGTAGGGAAGACGTTCACCCAGAATGATGCACATCGGAATGGGCTTGGTCTGCGGTTCCAAAATCAAGGACATGGTAAAGGCTGGCTTCCACTTCATCATATTTCTTGCGGACTGGCACTCTTGGATAAACAATAAACTCGGAGGGAATATGGAAAGGATTCACTTATGCGGCGAGTATTTTAAGCACTGCTTCACCGCTCTAGGAATCAAGCCAAAAAGCGTACAGTACCTTTGGGCTTCCGACTTGACCAAAGACATTGAATACTGGGAAAAAGTTGTTCGAATAGCCAAAAGTGTCTCCCTTCAAAGAACTTGGCGGGCTCTACCTATCATGGGTCGAGAAATGAGCTTAACTGATATGGAAACGGCGTGGGTGTACTATCCATCCATGCAGTCAGCCGACATTTTCCAAATGAACCTCGACGTGACCTGCGCAGGAATGGATCAAAGGAAAGCTCACATGCTAGCGAGAGAGGCCGCCGAAAAACTTGGCTGGAAAAAGCCCGCATGCGTTCACACCCACCTTCTTAAGGGACTTCAAGAACCTGAAAGAGCCGAGAGACAGTTTGACGAGAACGTCGACATAAACCTACAAATTAGATCAAAAATGTCTAAAAGCATACCCACGACTTGTATATATATACACGACTCGCCTAACGACATCCAAACGAAGATAAGAGCCGCATACTGCCCACCTAGACAGGTGAAGGAAAATTCCATCTTGGAACTGGCCAACTACGTAATTTTTCCAGAAAAAGAAAGTCTAAAAATTCCACGGCCGTCCAAATACGGGGGACCGGAGACTTTTAAAAGCTACGAGGAGATGGAGAAAGCCTATATGAAGGGGAAACTTCACCCTCTTGACCTAAAAAATGGTGTCACGGAAGCCCTGGAGGAGATTCTTAACCCGGTGAGAGAATATTTTCATAAACACCCACAAATCTTAAGAAAAATGATTGAAATGGATATCACAAGGTAAGATTTGATAGACGTGGCGGGGAGTGGACCAAACTCCTGAGGAAAAACCTTAAAGAAATGAGGGTAAAGCCAAACTTGTTTTTCTGGAATAGGCTTCGGGGGCTGGTGGGGAGAGACATTAAAAACATTGAGGGCTTGGCGACCTACATAGAGATTCTGAATTAAAAATTAGAGTAAAGTATATGAGACACAAAGCGCTTAAAACCTAGGAAATCTTTAAATTAGTTAGGTTAAAAATTGGTTGAGGTGAAGGTTTATGGGATCATCACAAACGGTCACTGTCAAGTACGTTATTCGCGCCAAGTTCGAAGTAGAGGGGGTCGTTGAAAAACCAGACGCCATCGGGGCTGTTTTTGGCCAAACCGAGGGATTGTTTGGGTCCGAATTAGACCTTCGAGAACTTCAAAAGTCTGGGAGAATAGGAAGAATAGAAATCGAGTTGCAATCGAAGAAAGATAAAACAACGGGCATGATACTCATTCCCACCAGCCTAGATCGAGTTTCCGCAGCGATCATCGCGGCAAGCATAGAGAGCATAAATAGGATAGGACCATGCTCAGCACGGGTTATGTTAGAGAAAATTGAAGACGTACGCGACGAGAGGCGGAGAACAATCGTAGAGAGAGCCAAAGAAATCCTTCAAAAGTGGACTATCGAAGTTCTCCCCAGCACCGAGGAAGTCTTCAGAGAAGTTTCAGAGACCTTAAGGTTAGCTCGAGTTGAAAAGTATGGACCCGAAGATTTAACAGCGGGACCTGACATCGAAAGCGAAAAGGAAATAATAATTGTAGAAGGAAGGGCTGACGTAATAAACTTATTAAGATACGGAATTCAAAACGTCATTGCCCTAGAGGGCGCCAAGGTTCCAGAAACGATCATACGCCTGTGCCGAGAGAAGGAGGCTACAGCCCTCCTCGACGGAGATCGAGGGGGAGACCTTATTCTAAAGGAGTTGCAACAGGTAACAAACGTTAAGTATGTCGCTAGAGCCCCACCGGGCAGAGAAATTGAGGATCTGAGCGCTAAAGAAGTCGCCGCCGCCCTTGATCATAGAGTTCCCATGAAGGAA
>Ga0209636_10006656_pt1 | contig 11811 bp, 10 predicted proteins | sample DeeMarSWOR152_54_FD_187464 | JGI IMG/M metagenome (GOLD analysis project Ga0209636, IMG submission 187464) | Marine sediment microbial communities from White Oak River estuary, North Carolina - WOR-1-52-54 (SPAdes) (version 2) | ecosystem: Environmental > Aquatic > Marine > Intertidal zone >... | reverse complement strand
CTACAGCAACAACTGAATCCGCCCCTTTCGGTAGAAATGAACCGGTTGTAATGTAAACTGCCTCTCCAGGGTGTACTTCACATTCCGGTGTTTGTCCAGGATACAACTTGTCGATCACCACAAAATAAATAGGATTCTTCACCGATGCATACTTCGTGTCTACCGCTTTAATTGCAAAACCATCAAAATGTGACATGTCGTGTGGAGGGATATTAACCTGTGACACAATGTTTTCAGACAAGACGCGGCCGTATGCTTCGTTAATGGGAACCATCTGCGAATCTAATGGATGTAAGTCAATAGAATTTGCGATAGTTTTAAATGCCTCCTTTACGGTTACATAAAAAAACCGTCTTATCATTTTTTAATTCACAAGACAGAATATGCCCCAATTAATTATTAATGTTTTTTAAAGCTAAAAGAAGAATCCAACCGATGATCTCCTTTTAAGAAAAACCTTGGCAGAGCCGTATTTTCCGCTCTAAATTTGAGCAGCATAGATTTGAATTCCGAAGCTAATTACGTAAACCCCACGAACAAAAGAGGGGTTCATCCTTGAAATATAGATGAATGTCAAACAATAAGTAATAAGAAGAGGTTAAATCTCTGCTCGAGATGAAAACTCAAACATTTTGCATTTAATTCTAACCAGAATCAGATGTTATTGCTCGGTTTGATCTAGATTTTCTAACCTCTTCACTAAATTCTTTTGGGACTTTTTTATCACGCTAAATTCTCATCATATCTGCATTGTGGCAGTGTAACATGTTCATTTCCGATTAATTTACTTTGCTACCTCAAATTTTGGTTCATGACCGAACAACCATGGGAAAGGTGTAGGTCTGCTTCTTGGATACAGCTCCAATACTTTCTTTCGCAGCTCCAAGTCCCTTGCCGTGAAGGGGGCTGCCTCTTTTTGGGAGAGAACCGCCCTGAAGACAGATAGCCAAGCTGTAAGGGTGTCAGCACTCACCTTCAGCTCTTCCCTCTCATCCTTCCTAAATACCAACTCCCTTTCGCCACTCGGGGGGACAAACATCTCAACTCTGAATAATTCACTGAGATCCTCCGAAACCTTCTTTAGGTCAACTCTACTCCACCACCTGAATCTAACATAATGATAAGGTTCAGCCATCTTCCCCAATCCCGTTACGGAATCTATCTTCCGCTCATATATCCCTTTTGTATTACTACTAAAAGACTGGTATCCAGACGAACGAATTAAAACGATTTATGCTTTTTAAATGCATTTTCTCAATTAATTAATTCGCACAATAAACCTTGCGGTTTAGACTACTCTGAAAACATTTTGGAAGGTTAAGAATACAGTTTTGTAGCAGATTATATGCATGGCGATTCTGCCAAGTTTTGATAACAATTCAAGTAGTGCTTATATGTGTATGTTTCTAAAAGAAGAAGGTAAACTTTGAAGTTAAATATTACAACTGAATACCCCAATATGGAGGAAAGCTAGTTGAAGGTGCTGGTTTTAGGATTTGACGGTGTCTCCCCAAAACTAATTGACAAGTGGATCAACCACCTCCCGACTTTCAAGGTATTTAGAGAACAGGGCATTTTCGGTCAAACAATCCCTCCTGTCCCGGCGCAGACCCCAGTTGCTTGGACGACTTTCATGACCGGTATGAATCCAGGCAATCACGGAATCTTCAGCTTCGCATTGAGGAAGAGGGGAACATACGAAAGAGAGATCATTAGTCCAGGGATGGTAAAGCCTAAAACTTTGTGGCGGATTCTCAGCGAAGCAGGGAAGAGAGTTGGGGTCATCAACGTTCCGATGAGCGCCTTAGAAGAAGTTAAAGGCTTCATCATACCAGGCTTCATGTCAAGAAGCGAAGGCATCCCCCATCCAAAGAGTCTAAGGAAGAAGATTAAGCAGAAATTTGAAGTTGACAAACTCATTGGAGACGTGGAAATCGAAACCCTAGAGAAGGTTAAAAGCGATCCAGACCTTTTTTTCGAAAGGGTCAATCAGATAACAGATGAAATGGCTGAGGTCTCACTGTACCTGCTACAGGAAGAAAGGTGGGATTTCTTCATGGTTGTCTTCATGGGGACAGATAGGATTAATCACTTCTTTTGGAAAGACATCGATGAGACCCACCCTAGATATGAAGAGAGTAGATATAGCAAGCTCGTCAATGACTTTTACATTAAAGTTGACAAAATAATAAACCAGTTCCTTAACTCCGTGGAAGATGACACGTTAGTTATGTACATTTCAGATCATGGATTCTTGCCCATATACAAAGAAGTCGTAGTGAACAACTACTTAGAGGAGCTTGGGTTCCTTAAGAGGAGGAATGGGAAAATAAATTTAGAAGAGAGCAAAGCCGTTTCATATGGTTATGGAGACATATGGCTAAACGTTAAGGGACGAGAACCCGCTGGCTTAATTAATCCAGGTAAAGAATACGAAACTATTAGAAACGAGATTGCAAATGAACTTAATAAGATACAAATCGATGGCCAGAGACCACTCAAAGATGTTAAGAAAAAGGAAGATATATGGTGGGGCAATCACCTAAGGGAAGCACCCGACCTAACCATATTCTTTAATGTAGATTGGCAATCCGCGAGAAGGCCAGAAATTATGAAGAAGAACGAGTTTAGAAGATATGTAAACGATAACCCGAGATGGAGCGGGGGTCACGACGGAACTCACGACCCAATAGACGTTCCAGGGGTCTTCGGCATCCTAGGACAAGGAATTCTAGGAGGAAAAAGGTTAACTGCGAACCTATGGGACATAGCCCCAACAATACTAAACTTAATGAATATCCCCATTCCAAGCGATATGGATGGAAAACCACTACCAATCACCATAAAAGGAGATGAATCGTTCAACCCCAGGAACGTATAAACATTAAAATTTGGACAATTTATCCTTTTTATTTCCTTCAAGAATAATCTTGAAAGTATAATTGCGGAAAGGGTAACCTTTAAAGATTCTTACATTAATACTCTCTTGATAAATCATGGTTAAATACGTAAACATATCTATTCCTGAACCCTTATATAAACGGCTCTCGAAAGCCCTAAAGGGATCTGGCTATCGTAGTTCTACCGAATACATCATTCACCTTCTTCGAAAATTCCTACCAGAGTTGGAGTCAGAGGATCTAGACAGAAGGCTTGAAGCGCTAGGCTACAAATAATCTTACAATATATACATTATATTTCACTTAGGCAATACTATTAGATATTAAACTTAGATTTATCCCTGAGCCCTTTTGCCTGTTTCGCTATAGTGGTAGTTGGGTGCCGTAAATAAATACATACATCTCCGCTTGGGGGTCTTCTAGAATCTTATACCTACCCTGAAGAAGATAATAGATTATGACGATTGAGGTTTTTTAATCAGTATGGTTCTAGGTCCATCAGTTTGCCCGGGTTCATGATCCTGTTGGGGTCCAGCATATGCTTCAATTTCACTAGCAATTTATAGTATTCGCCAAGCATTGGCATTGCAGTCTTTGCCGTTTCTGGGGTAACCCTGTATGCTATCGCCGCCGCGGAAAAACCCCTAACACCTCTAAATTCCTCTCCCGTTATTTCAGAATAGACTTGCGGCCATTCTTCGGCTATGGCTTTAGCTCTTTTCGCCTCTTCGGCGTCATTTAGGTCATAATTATATGACAATGACACACTTTGGATATCGACGTTTTTGCCGCGGGTTCCAGCACCTCCTCTTCTGAACCTACTTATTGGGATGCCATGTTTAGCAAAAATTTTTAACATTGCATCATACAACTCTGGTATTTTTTGGTAATGAGCTCTACCCCCAACTCCTGCACTGGCTACACCAGGTACTGGCATATTTATGCTCCCGGCTCTAGGCCTCCAAAAGATAACCTCTTCTTGCCCCTGTGGGCTCGGTGTGTTTTCGGGTTCAAATAGACGCGGGGTTAAGTAGAGTGTTCCACCTTCTTCTGTGATTATTCCCTCTACGTATTCCCTGAGACGCTTTACAAGTTCTTTACTACCATATATATCCATATAAAATTCCCATTCCTGTCTATACGTTCCATCATAGAATGCTGACACCCTCTCTGCCCATACGGGCCCTCCCCCAAATACATCAGACATTATTCTGTACATCGAGTTTGATAACCCTTTGAAGTTCTCGTGGGTGAAGAGGCCAGTCACTATGAGCCGTACTTCAGGTATAGGCCACAGGGGCAGAGTCTGCTTCACAACTATTCCCAGCGTCCCCTGAGCTCCCAAGAAAATATGCGCCAAACCTGGTCCATACGCACGCTCGGCTCGTGGTTTTACGCCGGGCAATGCTGCGGAGCCTGTGACGAGTAGTTCACCTGTAGGTAGAACAATCTCCGTCCCGAGGGTTAAGTCAGAATAATATGACGACATAATCGGGGGCACCGCTAGTTTATCCCAAGGAAGGTGCATGCCCGCCTGGCTGGTCGTGCCTAAAATTGATACGCTGCCTGGCGAAGCCTGGTTGGAGACCCAGTAGCCCTTCATAGCTAACTCGCGGTAGGCTTGCGCCCACGTCACTCCAGGCTCTAACGTGACTGTCTTTGACTCTTCGTCTAATTCGATTTTTTTCATCCTGCTTAAGTCAAGCATGATACAGCCCTCAGTTGGGGTAGTTTCATAGTACGTCGAGGTGAATGCGCCAAGTGGAATAATGGGAACCTTATACTGGTTTGCGAGACGAACTATCTCCTGAACCTCCTCGGTGCTGCCAGCCCTAACAACGAAACCAGGCTTTTTTTCTTGGACGGCTTCCCTGCGCTGGGATGCCCGATCCCTTCCCACAGCCGCTGAGATTACAGGACCCCCACCCATGTACGCATCCAAGATAATTTCTTTGTCCGTAACGTTCTCAGAACCTACAATACTCTTCAATTTATTGTACAAAACAGATCTATTTGAAGCCAAAACTAATATTCCCCCTCTAAAGCCTCTTTAAACTATTAATTATGCATGTTACTAATAAAGATTTTTTGATTGCCCTTTTCAACAGAAAGCGAGATTGACCAGTTAATTGGGGGAGGTATTAGGAAGAGCACATTCAACCCTTCTCTCTTTTATGTTGAAAGATTTAACCCCAGTCTTCGAAAACAACAGAATTGGACCTTGAAGTTATATGTATTCTCCATCTCGTCTCTCAATGCCGTCGATGAGTTGGAACATGTTTACAAGCATGATTTCATTCGTGGTTTTGCTAGAGCCTCTTACCACTAAGGTTAAGGGTTCCGAGGATTTTGGAGGCTTCATCTTTAGGTGCCGTCTTAAAGAGTTCCCACATAATTTATGTACCCGATAGAGACTGCGAAGAGGCTGGTTAAGGTTATTGAAGGAGAGAAGCCGCTTCTAAGCATCCATCAAAAATATCAGCGGTACTACAGATTGTTCAGCAGTTTATACCATAAGTTGATTGAGATTTTTGATTAGCTAGTCTAAAGGGATATTAGGGTCTTTAGTTTGGAATCTCTTTAGCCGCCTCCTCAGCGGGTAAACCCTCATGAACGACCATCTTTATAGCTTTAGCCATCGCGTCAGGGCGCTCATGAGAGAACAGGTTTCTGCCCACAGCTATGCCTATGGCTCCAGCGTCGATGGAGTCTTCTACCATCCTTAGAAACTTTAGGTCGCTTTCAACTTTTGGGCCACCTGCTTGAATAACCGGCACGGGACAGACCTGTACAACGTTCCTGAAGGATTCTAGATCACCTGTGTAGGAGGTTTTGATGTAGTCTGCACCAAGCTCCGCGGCCGCTCTAGCCGCATACATCACCCTCTCTGCGTTATACCACTCCCCTTTGGGTATCTCCTCACCTCTAGGGTAAGCATGGATGAATAGGGGTATGCCCCACTCTAGGCATTCCTCAACGAAGAGGGCTGTACTTCTTGAAAGTTCAATCTGCCTCTCATGTTTATTCCCAAATAGGAAACCAACAGAGACCGCATCAGCCCCAAGCTTAACGGCCTCCTCGACGGAGCCTATCGGGGCGTCGAAGTGGGGGTTAAACGGTGTGAAGGCGGTCAACTTGACGATTAAGCCAACATTCCCTGCAAAATAAGGGAAAACGCTTTTCACGTTTCCGGGGTTAAGTATAACTGCGTCTGGTTCTCCCTTCATTATCTTGTTAATAGTGTCCTTTATCCTCCCTATGCCTTTCAGGTGGGGGCCATGCTGTAAACCATGGTCTAGAGCTGCGATGAAGATGCGTCCAGTTCTCCCGTTTATTAATCTACCTACCCTATGTTTCTTAGCGACCTCAGACAATCAGATCACCTTCCTTCGATTAAATTGTTTGCAGATTTTATCGTAAACGTTATGAAACTACACCATCGAGTTTATGATTATTGGTTTTAGGCCTTCCAATCTGATCCTCTTCTCTATAGCGAACTTAACATCCTTTAATAGGAACTTGTCGGTGATTATAGGTTTGAGGTCTATCTTCCTTTCCTCCATCATTTTTAAAGCTCTCTTGAAGACTGATAGAGGAGCGTTTTGACTCGCGGTGACATGAAGCATTCCATAGTGTATAAGGTTAGGGTCTACCGTCAGCTTGGTTCCCGTAGGGAAACCAGCGAAGAAGTTGATGCGCCCCTCCTTCCTAAGCGTCTTTAAAGCTGTTTTTGCAGCGTTCGGTGCACCTATACTGAGTATGGCGGCGTCAACCCCTAACCGATCAGTCTCTGACAGAACTCTCTCAACTAGGTTTTCCTCTGTCGGGTTTACGACAATGTCAGCTCCAACCTCCTTAGCTAACCTACGTCTATCCTCATTAATCTCACTCACGATGATTTTACCGGCGCCTGAACATTTTGCTACCATCAGCAACATCAGGCCCATGGGACCTGCACCGATGATTAGTAGGGATTCGCCTATCTCTAGATTTAGGATGCTCACCCCATTTATACTACAGCCTAAAGGCTCCGTAAGTGCAGCTTCCTCTGGGGGAAAGCCATCGGGAATCTTAACGACATTGCCGAAGTTTACCAACCTAGATGGAACCAAAACATACTCAGCAAAGGCTCCATTATAGTCGTAGCCAAAGGTTTTCCTATTCACACACATGTTTTGGTGACCTTTCTGACAATAAAAGCAGGATCCACAGGAAACGACTGGGTACACAGTCGCTCTCTCTCCAACAAAAAAGGATTTGACTCCCTCCCCCACTTCTGATATTTCGCCCACAAGCTCGTGGCCGAGGATCGTGCCGGGGTTCGCTTTCTTCTCCCCCTTAAAAACCCGTACATCCGAGGCGCAGACGGAGGAAAACTCCACTTTTATGAGGAGATCTCCAGGGTTAACTTTAGGGATTGGGACCCGCTCAAACCTTAAATCGTTAGGCCCATAATAAACATTCGCCATCATACTTCCATCCATGCCGACGCGCTCTCCTCCCATCCTCATTCAATAGCGTTCTTTTATAGATACAGGTTATGCAAACTTTTAGTTTTATAAATACTTCTTATCTGTATAATTCTATCAAACTTTTACGTTGATAGACATCGATAGTTGACCTTGTAGCTAATAGTTGCTTTTACCTTAAGATCATGTCTTATTGATCTAATAGTGTTCTTTGGCAGTTTTCTAACGCACGTGAAATAAAGAAACTTGCAAGCCCAGATTAATGGCTCAGTTGTCATTTCCTTCATAGCGTTGCTAAGTTTTTGAAGGTTTCCACAGACAACATCAAGTTTATAGAAATTAACAAAATATAAGTTCAGGGCGACGAGATCGAAAGGGTTGAAAATAGTCACAGCTAAACTTCTGTTTCAGCAGTTTCTTGTCACCTATAAGAGCCAGCAGAACCTTCCAGAAGAAACCTCCCTCTTGGTTAGGTGCCGGCATTGACCGCAGCGTGCTGGCGTGGGCTCCTCCAGGATTCTTTGCAGCTTCTCCAAGACCGCTACTCTGACGAAGCTATCAACATCGCCGTTTTTCTCTAGGTATTGGAGTATGGAAGACCAAAAACTGAAATGCTTAGCTAGGTATCGAATGCTATAGAAGCAACTTTAAGGTTGAATTTATTACATTCCACATTATTTAACTATTACACTATTAATTGTCGTATGCTCCACTTAGAATTAGTTGAGGCGCCACCTGCCGGTTTATGCAGGTGTTCATTATGACATCTACTTGAGAGGCTTAAAAATGAGAGGAGACCTTAAAGCACTTCTAGCAGATAGGCTTAAACCAGACGAGCTCAAGCTTTTATATAAATCCTACGACATCGTTGGCGAAATCGCTATTATTCGACTTCATAAGGTCCTTCAAAAACGAAGACGGATCATAGCCGAAGCTATTATGGAGATCCAAAAGCATATCAAAACAGTCTTATGTCAGGTTGGACCGGTTTCTCGCGATCTACGTCTCCGTAAGCTTAAATGGATTGCGGGAGAGAGGAAAACCGAGGCTACTTACAGGGAGCATGGATGTGTATTTAAGGTTGACTTGGAAAGGTGCTATTTCTCGCCTAGGTTGTCATATGAAAGGATGCGAATCTCTAAACTTGTTAAACCAAACGAAGTAATTGTTAATATGTTTTCTGGCGTAGGTTGTTACTCTATCCTCATTGCGAAGCATTCCGAAGCTGAGAAGATCTATTCTATAGATATTAACTCAGTTGCAATTGAATATATGCGAGAAAACATTAGGCTCAACAAGGTTGAGGGGCGCGTCGTTCCTATTCTGGGAGATGCAAAAAGTGTTATTGAAAAAAAGTTGAGAAATGCCCCGAACCGAGTTCTAATGCCGTTGCCTGAAAAGGCTTATGAGTATCTGGATTGTGCCGTGTTGACGCTCAAGCCAGTTTCCGGATGGATCCACTGTTATGCTTTTGAGCACGCAAAAAAACACGAGAACCCCATCGAAAAAGTCAAGGCAAAGGTGTATTCAAAATTGCAGAAGTTAAGCGTTGGCTTTGAAGTGCCATTCGGTCGGGTAGTGCGGACCATCGGACCCAACTGGTATCAAGTGGTTGTTGATATAAGGGTGAAGGAGTCGTTTTAACGCCTGAAGCTGTGGAGCTTTTATTTTTCTTAGATTGTTATTTAAAGTGGAGGCTCCTCAAGTTTTTTGCTTGGCTTGACCTAAATAGATCCGAACAAACCTTATTCTACAAATCCTTTATAATTCTAATTTGCAATACGATAGATAGGAGGTATGACCCATTAAGAGGAAGTTGATGGACATCTTGGCCTGTCCTATAGACAAGTATTACCCTCTTGAACTCCACGTCTTCGAGGAAGGAGAGGAAATCATAGAGGGCGTAATTATATGCCCAAAATGCTTGCGCTGGTATCCTATCCGAGACGAGATCCCTGAAATGCTACCCGACGAACTGAGAGAAGAAAAAGACGAGTTACCCTTCTTGCGTAAGTGGAAGGATAAAATTCCTAAAAGAATCCTGTTAGAGGGCAAACCCTATAACCTAAGAGGGGAAGTTTAGACAAAAGGGTTTACTTTTTTTGGTCTACTTCTGTTTTCTAAAGTAGAGTGTACCCTCTTTTTCACAGACGTATTCGAATCCAACCTCGAGGAGGCTCTTGATTTCGTTTGGTTTGGTTGCGATTCTAACCGTGAATTCGTCGGTTGTTTCTTTAAGAGATTCTCTAAGGTGATACATTCTCTTCGGAAAAAGCTAGCTAACTATTCCTTACATGGGAAAAAGCGGTAAATGATTTTAAAGTTGTCCAATGTTTTGCGTCTCCGACCTTTTTCACCCACTAAATTACGATGAACGGAACCACTCCTTTGAGGAAATCGGGTTGAAGAGGCGGTTGCATGACCACCGCTGTCATCCAGACGATTTCAAAGAGAACTATGAAAGCCAACCAGAAAAGAATCAAGACCCACCCAAAAAATCATAGTTCTTTGTTCAGACATTTCAGCCTCTTTCCTTTGAATAATTCTCCATACATCTAAGAATTATGTTATAAAAGTACAAGCGAATTATTTTATAAAACCCGTGAAATAGTGATCTTTTCGTCAAATTCAGCTCCCTGCTTCACCCACCTATGCTGAAATGTGGAAAGAAAATAACGTAAATGGTAAAGTAATAGATAACATAAGGGGTCTAGGTCAACAAACTTAACAGTATCTCCTCTAAAAAAGCTTTAAATACCAAAATCAAAATGCTATAGAGCTACCGAGGGGTTAAATGAATCAAATTAAAAAGTTCATACTCCTTAGCTTACGATTTTGGATTTTCTTTTTAAGAGAAATACTTCAGTAACTGAAAGAGTTTAATCACTTTATGTTCCTTTATTCATTCTTCTTCTAAGAAATCTGCTGTACGTTCATAGTACATGTATAAGTTAAAAATAGAAAATCCCAACTTATTTCACATAAGTAACCAAGAACAAACCGACATATTAATCGGGTACTTTGTCAAAAAGCTAATCTCTTAAGAACGATGTTTACATTCTTAATCTAATTATTTTATCCAGATTTTTCGCAGTCTGAAGTAATGTTTTATCTCTGGTTCTCATTAAATCATCTAAGTGTTGGCTGATTTGTGATTCATATTTTTTATAGAGGTTCTGTTTTCCCAAAGCCGAAGCTAAATTGTAAAGTTCTCGTTGGGCTTTTTCGGGATTGTTTCTTATCCATTCAAAGATGAAATCGACTGCTTCTATTTTTCCGCTTCGACCCAGAAAAAATAAAGTACGATATCCTAGGAAATCAGGGTTGTCGTTTATTATAGACATTATTCTAGAGAAATTAGTATTAACAATTTCTTCAATTAGTTCCACGGAATCGGGACTTTTGTTTCTTTGTTCGAAATCTATAATAACCGCTAACGCATAAACCGATTCTTTGAATATTTCAGGATTGCGGAGTACTTCAGGATCTTCTAGACGTTCTCTGATACCCAATCCAACTTCTGGGTAGTGCGCTACTCGTTCATTTCAAGATAATTGATTTAATTCATTAACTCCTAAGCAAAACATTCTCATTTTTTTCATTTTTAATTACTTCCATAATTTTTTGAATTTTTTCAGGGAAAACCCACCCTTTCACACTTTCAGTAGACTCTAGGAACAACCCAAGAACACAAAGATACGGTTGCTTACCATTAAGAAAACCGTTGAAGCTGTGAAAAGAGAGAATTTAATGTAAGACTTGTCGTGTTTAGAACTGCTCTAGTTCGCAACTGGAAAGATAAGAGAAATGTTACTCGTTCTAAGGAAAGTATATGGAGAGATACCTCTTTACGCGCGCGCTTCATCGCTTTTCCAATATCTATATTTAACACCGTATTCTTGCTTGTTTCTCTCAGCTAGCTCATACTTCCTAGAATCGTACTTTATAGTACAGACAGAGAACATGCCGTTGCAAGGTATGAGTTGTTCGTTGAAATTGACTACATGATAGGCCCTAACATTTTGGCGCGCAGATTTAAATGTACCTAACCTATATTGATTGATTTTAGGGGATGAGTGATGGAAGTTTATGCTATTGTCAAAATGCAAAGTAAATCAAGAAAAGGTAAAAGTTTCAGTAGAAGAGAATTAAAGGAAATAGGCTTAAGCCTTAAGCAAGCCTTAAAGCTGGGAATTGAAATCGATTCTAGAAGATCAACCAAATACGATGAAAACGTGAAAACCCTCAAAACGTATCTAAGTAAAGGGGCGCCAACCCCAGAAATTCTGCTTAACTACAGGTGATGGTGAACCGATGAAGATAAACGAAATAAGGTATGGGATGAGTGGTGTATCCATAGAGGGAAAAATTACCGAAAAATCCGAACCTAGGACAGTAAACACACGTTATGGAAAGCGTTCTGTTGCTGATGTAATAGTTGA
>Ga0209636_10006655_pt1 | contig 11812 bp, 10 predicted proteins | sample DeeMarSWOR152_54_FD_187464 | JGI IMG/M metagenome (GOLD analysis project Ga0209636, IMG submission 187464) | Marine sediment microbial communities from White Oak River estuary, North Carolina - WOR-1-52-54 (SPAdes) (version 2) | ecosystem: Environmental > Aquatic > Marine > Intertidal zone >... | reverse complement strand
TTCTATCAGGAGTTGTGGGAGACGATTACACATGGTAAAGAGTGGCAGGGGGAGTTCTACAACAAGAAGAAGAACGGGGATTTCTACTGGGAGTTTGCGTCGATCTCCCCGATCAAAAATGAGGAAGGCATCATTACCCATTTCGTTGGAGTCAAGGAAGACATCACCGAACGCAAGCAGGCCGAGGAAAATTTACGGGAGAGTGAAGAGAAGTATCGCGCACTCTTCAACGAAGCCCGGGATGGTATCGTTATAGTTGATAAAGAAACGGGCAAGATTGTTGAATGCAATTCGGAATTCGAAAATCAAACAGGAAGAAAGCTTGAGCAATTGAGAGAAATGAAGATATGGGAAATTAGAGTCCCTGAAAAGATAGAATCGGCCAAGAAAAAATTTCTTGAAGTAAAAGAAAAGGGGGAGGGTGGATCAAGAGAACTTGAATTTCAAAAACCCGATGGAAAGGTTGTTCCCATCGAATTTCTAAGTAGGGTTGTAAAAATTCGCGGCAGGGAATATCTACAAAGTATTGTGAGAGATATCACCGAGCGCAAACGGGCGGATGAAACCATCAGGGAGTTGGCTTATCATGACTCACTGACCGGCCTGCCCAACCGGATGCTGTTCAATGACCGTCTTACCCTGGAGCTGGCCCATGCACAACGCAACAGGCAAAAGTTCGGCGTGATGATGCTCGATTTGGATTATTTCAAGGATATAAATGATACGCTGGGACACGGCATGGGAGACCAGTTGCTACAAGCTGTTGGTCGTCGACTGACGGGCCTTCTCCGTAAGAATGATACCGTCGCCCGCATGGGGGGTGACGAATTTCTGCTTTTATTACCAGAAATAGCTGGGGTGGAAGCTGCGGTCAAGATTGCCCAAAAAATCCTGAAAGTCGTCGGAAAGCCATTTGTGATTGACGGACACAAACTCCAAATCACCACCAGCATCGGGATTGCCACCTATCCCAGAGACGGTAAAGATGGTGATACCCTGATGACGCATGCAGACAATGCCATGTACCGCGCCAAAAAAGAGGGCCGGGACAACTACAACAGCTATTCGGTCAAGAAAGAGACGGTACGTTCGGGTTCATCCATGAAGAGTATAACAGGTTGAATAAGAGAGTTTTCCTGGCTAGACCGTAAGGTGTCTCGCGACCTTCCTAAGTGGGGATTTACCCCCGAGGATTTCCAAGCGTTACTAGACTTTCCCAAAAACACTCTTTTTTTCTACTCGGGGGCAAGGGGTATGACCTTAATGGGAAGCCGGAGAATCCTCTTCATGATTCCGAGTATCTCAGATCCCACCGCGGAGGCAGAGAGGGGGATAACCGTTGGATCGCGTATATCGCCCGTAATCTTGATAGGAATGGATATGAGGGTCCCGCCGAGGACCTCGCCAACCCACGGAATCTTTTCGATGATGCGATCGGCGGTTTTCAGGGGGGCCACAAGAACCGTGAGATCCAGCTTCTTGGTGATCAGGTCTATATCACCCTGCCAGATTATCTTCATCGAGGGACTATCTACGATCCCTCCTTTCACCGTGAGCTTGCCATCGTGGAGGTTTCCCTTGGCTTCCATGGAGTCGTAGGCGAACCCTTCTTTTGCGAGGTCAGGGAGCTTTCCCATAAAAATTTCGGTGACATTAAGAAGGGCGAACATTTTTGCCAACACCCCAAAGCGATAAATACGACCATCATTGGCAAGGAATTCCCCATCTCCTCGGAGGGACCGGGCCAGCTCTTCATATTTTCCCCGACCTCTGAAGTTCCCCCCAAGGTCAAAATTGCCACTCATAAGCCCCTTTTTATCCCATAGACAGGCAAGGGTAGGGTTCAGTTCCTGATTCTTGGAAACCGGTTTAACATCGAGCAAAAATCCCTCGGGGGATACTTTCATAATCCCTGGAGTGGAAATACCGCATAAATTGGCCTCGGTGACTGAGACACTTATCCCGTCATCACTAAAGGAGATATCGGCGTGAAAGGGACTCCAGGTGAAACTCCCATAGGTGAAATAATCCGATTTGACCCTCAGAATTCCTTGCATCGGGAAGGTCCATCGATTTTTGTCCTGTTCACGATTTCTCTTTTCATTTTCTTTTGCCAGGATTTTTTTTACCTTGCCCCACTCCAGACCATCAGCAGAAAGATCCATATCGAGGAGGAACCCTTTCGCTGAAAAGTCCACATTTCCTCCAAGAGTCATGCGGCTGTCCTCCCACGTGAATAAGGCCGATTCCACCTTGAGCCTATTCTTGGTGGCACTCAACGAAATCCTTTCTATTTTCAAGGGTACCTTTAATTTCCCCAAGGAACCAAGATCTGCCCCCTGAAGCTTTCCCTGAGCCGTAGATTTCATTGGTTGATCTATCAGAATGTGGGCCCGGAAATCTCCCCTTATCCATCCGGCAAGAAATTGATTTTTTGCCAAGAGCTGATCCAGGGTCTTCTTATTCAAATTTCCGTTGAAATTGAGATCGAACTCCTTCTTTTTGAGGTTGAAGGCAAGGGAGGCGCGGGATTGGTCATCCTGGATGAGCAAATTGTTGATCAGCAGTTCTTCGGGATTCCAGGCAATGTCGATGGAGACATGTGGACCATCTTTCAGGGCCAAATTCCCTGAAAAAAGGGTTTTGGCATTCTTGTCCCAGAACAGATGCGCCTTTGAGATAGAGAAAGGAGCACGGACTCTGAGTTCGGGCGGCATGCGGACAAGGTTTGAGACCCACTGGGTAGCTTCCGGCCCCATACTTCCTTCAAGAGTCAAGTCTAATGTCTGAAGGCCTTTCAGATAGCCACCGAGAATACCCGATACCCTTAACGAGGCATCCAAGATGTTTGTTTGAGAATCCTTGAGAGAAAGGTTTTCCGGAATTGCTTCGAATTTTCCCTTAGCCATTGCTAGTGGACCTGGGAAGAGAGTCGAATCCATGGCAAGGTTCTCCACTTCACCCGTTATCCGGAAACGCCATTTTTTAGGCCTGGAGAGCGGGCCTTTCAAGGCTAGGGCTTTCAGTGCGATGGTACCTTGCACGGACTTGAAGACTTTGAGCGCTCCATGGAGTCCTTCGAACGATGAAAGCCATTGACAGACTTCGCCCAGGAAGACGACGGACTTCCCGGATAGGATCTCGAGGTAAGGCGCTTTCTCGAAGCTTAATTGAGCAATAAGCTCAGAAAAAGAGGATTTTCCCAACTTGCCGCTCAGGTTCTTTACACCGATTTTGCGCCCATCATAGTCATAGGAAAGCTGCCCTCTATGAATCTCCAGATGATATGGAATTCGCTCGTAAAGGGCGAACAGATTCAATTCCGAAACATCCACCCTCACTTTGATAGATTCTATGCTTTCGCCCAGAACCAGCCTTCCCAGACTATTCCCCTTCAGGTTCTTTATGAGAGCTACTTCTTTTATGAAGTTTTCATTTTTTACCAGGCGTTTAAGGAGGGGAGGGAGTTGAGCTAGATCAGCCTGTATCATTGTATCCAGGTGGAATGGAGCATCCTTGCCTTTCAGGCCCAATCTCAATATCCCTTCGCGCCCTCGCGAGTTCCCCAGCCGCGCTTCAAAATTTTTCCCTTCAAGAATACCCCGCGAAATGACCACTTCCCCCTTGACGTCCTCTAAATGGAGACGAGCTTTCGGAACGAAGATCTTCCCCTTAAGAATGTTGCCTTTGATGAAAATGTTCTCCGCTTTTCCCAAATCAGCCACCGATCTTCCTTGAGCATTGAGGCTGATCAGGGGTAGCTTACCCCCTTTCACGATGTCAAAAATCTTTTGAGTAATGCGGGAATTTTCCGTCAGAGCGAGGGCTACTTCCCGCGTCGAATAAACATCCACTTCTCTGCCCTTCAATTCCAAACTGACCAGTTGAGAAGTCTGATCTATGAGAAATTTCCCAGAGATACTGAGTTGGGGATAATCAAGATTAAGTTCGGTTAGGGAAACCGTTGTTCTATCCCCATCGACATGCAAAGCTCCCCTCAGGTTTTTGCCTTTTATGACCAATTTCTTATTTGCCCGATGCAAAGTCATGGAGGGTATAGAACCTTGCACCTCTGCCTCTAAAACCTTGAGTCCATCTGTCTTAAAACTGAAATTCAGATTCACTTTCGAATCTGAAACATGCTGATCGGTGAGGGGGAAAAGGTAATCGGTGAGCGCTTGAGGCTGGAAGTGAGTCAGATTAATACGGCCACTGCCCTTGAAATCCTTCGAGTTTAACCACACCTCCACCGAAAAGCTTTTCCAGAGGTTGGAATTACACGTGAGGTCGATCTCGAGCCTGTCCGGGGGCAAACCGATACGTGCATGAATATCCTGGAATCTGAAAACGGACGTATTCTTATCAGAGAGATTCAGCCTGCCTTTTTCCACCAATACGACAATGCCCGGTGCTTTGGATGCCATGAGGGCTAATGCTGGACCCACTTGATCCTCAATGGTTGAAAAGGAGAAGGCCTTCAATCCCTCTTTGTTCTTCTCTGACCTTTCCGGGAGCTTCATTTTGACGTCAGGAGCTTCAACTTGGAGCATGGCGATCCGCACTCTGCCCCTGAAGAGGGGCAAAATTTTAGGGTAAATTGTCAGGGACTCCAAAGTTCCGATAACTTTTCCGGGGATGGATAGATTTCCATGGTGAATCACGACACGAGGACGTGGGAGAAATAAGAGATCAACCATCTGAAATTCCACTTCGCCTCCCATTTTCTGAGAAACGGTTGCCAGGATCTTTTCCCTCATCGGTTCAAGGTTGATTAACTTGGGTAAGACAAGAATCATGAAGACCAGCAGGAGAACCAAAAGCGCTCCTGTACCTCCCAATATCCATAGAGATATCTTTTTACACCTGCTCATTGAGGGATTCAACCTCGATCTGTGACACTACGGGATTGCCGGCTAAGTAGTAACTCCCCCCGTTCAATTTCGGTAAGGTCCGAAACAAATACTTTTTCCCCGAGCCTGAGGAGGGAAGAATGGGATGTCATCAGCTTGTTGCCCAAACCCCCTTTCGCTCCCCGGAAAGAATATTTGACCATTCTAAAGTTCGCTTCACTGCAAATCTAAAACTCGCCCTTTGGGCTCAAACATTAGATTTGCGGCCGTTTCGCTTCATTAAGAATGGTTAGCAAAAATCCCTTAATATTCGCTCCAGGAGGTTTGAGCAACAGCCCCTTATGAGCTGACTTTATATGCCCAATCATTTTCCTCAAAAAAGAAGGGAAATTCAAGGCGCCACTTCAAAAAAGAGGTTCTCCAATTTCGCGGGAAATTCCTTTGAAGCCGGGAAGAGATTGTCGTTTGAATGTAAATCAATCCCAGCATATAATTTTAAGAGGGAACCTCCTGTTTAGAAGAATGGGTTTCCTTAGCATCGGGCGACCTACCGGAAATGGAGAAGGCTATGGAAAATGACGGGATTGTAACCAGGATGTTCGGTCAAACGGGCCAGAAGGTCACCCTGGTTGGTTTAGGGGGTGAAGGTATCCTCCGGACGTATGACTGTTCTCCCCAGGCTCGAGAGGTCATTCGAGAGGCTATTACCCAAGGGATCACCTATTTTGACTCGGCGCATGTCTATGCCGACAGCGAGGTATACTATGGTTCGGTGTGGGCCAAATTGCCAGACGTACGGTCGGGGATTCTTCAGGCAAGCAAGTCAGCAAGTAGGGATAGGGTAGGTGCTTTGGTTGACCTTGGGAAGACCCTTGGGCGCATGCAGACGGATTATCTCGATCTGTGGCAGATTCACGATGTCAGAACGGAAGCGGATCTCAAGGCGATTTCGGGTCCTGGAGGGGCGTTAGAGGCCTTTGAAGATGCCAAATCTTCGGGGAAGGTCCGCTTCATAGGTGTCACCGGACATCATAATGCGAGCATCTTGACAAAAGCTGTGAAAGAATGGCCGGTCGATGCAGTGATGTTGCCCGTGAATCCAGTCGAAGAGATACTTGGGGGTTTCCTGACATCAACATTGCCTGCAGCGAAGGAAAAGGAGATTGCAATCATTGGGATGAAAATCCTAGGTGCTTCCCATTATGTTCGGACCAAGTTGGGAATAACCGCAGAGCTTCTTATCAGGTATGCCCTCTCTCAAGACATTACGGTTGCCATCGTCGGCTGTTCGGCAGTGGGTGAGGTTAAGACATTAGGCCGTGTAGGCCGCGATCCCAGGCCATTGTCTGGGCGGGAAAGATTAGGTCTTGTGGGGAAGTTCCAGCCTCACGTTGGGCAATTGGCCTTTTACCGCGGGATGTTATGAAGACACAAAAAGGGGAGTTAAACCTTCCCCGGGGTTTTCTGAATTTCTTGAGTACTCCCTTGTCCCTTCGCTTCAATGGTTTCCGGCCTTTTGCCCACATTCCCTTTCGCTCACAGAAAAGAATTTTTGACCATTCTAAAGTTCGCTTCACTGCCCATCCAAAACTCGCCCTTTGGGCTCAAACATTGGATTTGCGACCGATTCGCTTCACTAAGAATGGTTGGCCAAGATTCTTTAATGTTCACTCCAGGGAATCCCGCCAACAACCGGTTCCCAAATGACCCTGTGGGTTCACAGCTCGTTATTTTTCCTCCTTTCCAGCCTCAAAAGGGCTGGGCTTTCCCTTTCGTTCGGCTGAGTGTTGTGAATTGGGCCCCTCCAATTCTCATTCTCCAGTTCGCTTGATAGACCTGGGAAGGCGATCAAGTTTGAAAACCGTGATGAATTCCTTATTCAGGCTTATCCATAGCCTTTCAGCAATAATTACATTAGTCAGGGAATCCTTCAAATCCATCCAATCTGAAAAAATTGCCGGATCTCTTGCGACCATCACGAAGTCAGGGTCATCGATTCCCCTGCTTGAACTTCAAGCTTTCCATCTTCGATCGAGAGGCCCATGGAACCTCCCGATGTCTTCACCTGTATCCTTCTCTTCCATCCTGCCAGGTTCTTTTGGGCCCTCTCACTATGAGCCACCTTTGAGGTCATCTCCCCGATCTGAGTGAGAACCGACTCGTAGGCCTTCTTAGCTTCATCGGTTGAAGCTGGAAGCTCTGGTTCAGCAGGGCTTTCCCAGTCCAGATCGCTTTCCTGAAGTCCTCGAATCTCCCTCTTGTGCTCAGGAATTTCCTCCATTGGCACGGCAAAGATATCGGTGGGCTTCCCGATTCTCTTATCCCTGAAGATGACCTTGACCCGTGTTCCCTTTTTGAAGACCCTCGGTGTGAGGACCCCTTTTGTCGTATAGACATGAATAGGGAGAGCTGTATACGCCCCATCGAGCATAACCCGACCCCGGCCGAATGGGACCTGATGCTGAAACAAGGAGTGGCCGAAATAGGTGATGGGAGGAGTGGAGTTCATAATGCCCGTGTCGGGCATCTCCACGAGCTCGAGGGGGTCGAAGTTGCACTCCGGGCAAAAGACCAGGAAGGGCGGGACCCTGACCAGTTTGCACGTGGGACATCTAGCTCCCAGGATCACCTTTCTCTCCTTCAGGCTCAGAAAATAGGGGGAAAATTCCCCTTTCGTCCGCTTGTAGAAGGTGAACATGGCTTCGTTCGACTGAAGATAGTTCTCTCCATGTACTTTAATGATCTCCGATTCCAGATCGGGTATCATGTGCACGGGGATGACTTTCTCCGTCATCTTAAGGCCTCCTTTCGATGATCATTACTGCTCCATACTGGGCAATGGTAGATCCTGTTCCGTGGACCAGGCCTCGTTGTAGACCCTTATTGATCAATTCACGGCGGGCGCTCCAACAGGAGAACATATTAGAACCTCCGACAAAATGGCCTCCATAGGTAAGCCCGCCGCTCGGGTTGACCATTACGGGACCACCGGGGACCATAAGCCCGTCATTAATGAGGTCGTCGGCCCTTCCGAGGGGCACGAATCCCATTTCCGCCATGGTGATCTGAAGCTGTTTGATGAAGGCGTCGTGCAGTTCCACGATTTGAATCTGCTGCAGTGGGTCGGTAACGCCCGCCATCTGGTATGCCGCCTTGGCAGCTAGGTGATCCGACAGGATCCGATGCATAACTTTATGGCGGTCATCCCTTCCAGCCACGTTATGCTCATTGGCGGCACCAACTCCTCCCGTTACCCTGATGACTGGATTGTTCGCATTCTTGCAAATAGCCCTGGCCTTATCGGCGACTGCAAAGATGATAGCGCCAGCGCCCTCGGTATAGACACAGGTCTCGAGAAGCTTGAAGGGATAGACCACATAACGGGAGTTCATTGCCATTTCCGCCGTGACCTTCTCCCCGTAGCGTTGGGCGAAGGGGTTGTTCTGCACCTGTTCGCCAAGGATCTCCGTTATTTTGGCCGAGACGTCGTCTTTCAGGTCATCGGGATATTCGTCCATGTAAGCCAGGACCACTTCGGCATAGCTGTCAGAAGCGGTCCAACCCAACTCCCTTTCGTAAAAGGTGTCCCCAGACCAACCGATGGTCTTGATAACCTCCGATCTCTCATGAGCATGATCACCACGGAAACGGCGAAAGACATCATGCAAAAAAACCCCATATTTGCCCGGGAGGACGAAGATGTGGAGGTTGTCATAAAAAAGATGATTGGAAAGAACGTGAAGGAAATCGCGGTGCTGGACGAAGAGAAAAGGGTAGTTGCTGACGTCACTATGATCGATCTCCTTAAGTTCTTATGATTCAAGGGAATTGCAGTGCGAGTATGCCATGAGCAGGCCCTGAAATGTGACGGGTGATAAGCATGAAATGGCAGGATGATCGTCTCCTTGAAAGATCATCAACTCTCCTTATCTTTGGAGGATTTCGTGGCCGCGGTGAGCGCGCGCCTCCCATTTCCCCAAAATCCAGATGATAGGCGAGTAATTGAGGTACTGCGAACTCTGGCATGATCATACGATCCTGTATCGATGGGTTCCCGCCAAAAAACCTGCCCCGGTGATAGTATAAGGAATACTTAGGCCCACGCTTCCAGGGAGGAAGAACAGAGGAGATAGATTATATCCTCATTACCTCTCACCTTCCTCAATCATAAAGCCGGATGGGGTTATGTAGATTCGGAAGGTCTTCGTTTCGGAAGGGAAGGTAAATACCGTATTGCCGTAAACAGCGGTTACAAAAGGGAGGCGTGCACCGTATTCGTACAGCCAGCGCCAGTGGGGATCCTCTTCGTTGGCGACCAAACTGTACGCCGTAGCAGGTTTGCTCCTTTCGTCCTGGACCCGAATGTAGCGACCCCGCACGCGTGAAAGCTTATACATCGTCTGAAGACCGAAGAAGTTGAGCCACTCGTCCCACTTCAAAATGTGCCCCTCAATGGCCCATTGGTGGCCACCCAGTCTATATTGACTAAGGTAGCCGACGTGTGGTGACTCAAATGTCACAAGCCAAAGGGTCATCTCATCCTTCTGCCCAGGCACCGGAGTGCAGAAGGCCTCGGCCACCAGTGCGCGGTGCGTTAAGGCGGTGTAGGACTGGATGAAGGCGAAGAGGAATAAAATGGCAGCCGAGACGGCAACGGCGAGCAGAATGAGGAGCAACCGGAGCGTACTGGTAACGATACCAACCCGGGCCACGGGTCTGCGCCGCAGGCGATACATGAGGCGACGTACCCTATTGTAGATGAATCCGATGAGGAACGCCAAGCTGACGAATAGCAACCCCAAGGCAATGTAAATGGGGATAGAGCCTGAAAACGGGAGGTTGAGCATGGAGAGTTATCCTCCTCCTTTGATTGAATCCCTTTTCCGTCTTTTTATATAATTTATGCAGATGGTCCTTAATGTCAAAACAAAAATGGGTAAAGTTATGAGTGCACGGAAGTACCTTTTCCTCTTCATGCTGACGGGTGGGGTCTTATTGACCGAAGCCCGAGGAAATACAGCCTCCGTTGACTTGGAGAGCGAGGCCGACCAGGCGGCACTTTCATCATCCATCGTCCAACTGGCAGGTTCAACTCGTTCCTCCTTTGGATTTCGAACAGGTGGCCGTCACGGCCACGGGTACTCCTTTGGGTATTATGGGCGTCATCGAGGGCGCCACTACCGCCACCAGCACAAGGCCCACGGATACTATTACAGGTACCCATACCGTTACAAACAGTACTATCGACCCTACTACCGCGGCTATCGTCACCGGGGACGATACTACCGCCGCCGTTACTGTGATTAGCAAGGCGGGACTGAGGCACTGCTCTCTTGAGCAAAGGGAAATCTTTGGGTCAGCATCGATGGCAGCCAACCCGAGGCTCTTGCAAGAATTGTTCGCTCATAATTCTCAGGAACCAGGCACGTTGGCGTCCATTCTAATCGTTTGTCAGGCACATTTCATCCTGCCCCCCGCGATGCGGCTGCACCTCCGAAGCCCGCCAGCATTAAATTCTCTCATACCTTCCCATCAATTCCGCCTTAGCGATGATATGCCCCTCCATGGCCCTTTCAACCTGCGCCTTTGTCGCTTTTTCTGGAAGGTCTAATCTCCGGTCCAAGGCATAGAGTTTGAAAAAATATCGATGTTCTCTATCGGGCGGCCAGGGACCATAGTAATTCACCTTCCCTCCGGTTCCGATGCCATGGGTACCTTCAGGTTCTTCTCCCCCCCTGATATTACGGAGACTGGGAGGGATATTAAAGACAACCCAATGATCCCACATACCATCAGCCCGAAGGTGTTTTGGAACATCCGGGTCGTCCATGATCAAGACCAGATCTCCCGTTTCAGAGGGGACGTCAGATATGGACAAGGGGGAATTGATATTCTCTCCGTCGCAGGTTTACTTGGAGGGGATCTTCCCTCCGTGTTCAAATGCTGAACTCGTAAGTTTCACCGTTTCTCCTTTCTTCCGTTCATGAGATTCTCCCATTGTAAGGGATTTTCAAAACCTCAGCGGCTGAGGGATGGCTCGTCGGCGTTAGCATTTGGTCGTTCTCGGTTCCCTCCATTCCGCCTCATCTATGGATTGAACCGATGTCCATGCTCGGCCAGCACCTCCCGTGCCCTGTCAAAATCCCGGCCGCGCACAAGCAAATAATCCGTGTCGTGCGTTGAGATTACGAAAATACTCACTCTGGCCTGCGCAAGCGGAACGCTGAGCGATGCGAGAACCCCGGTGAGGGACAAATCGACTCGTCCAAGAACCTTGAAGTAGCACCACCCCTTATCCACTTTCCAACTTGGAGAGACACGCTCTTCTGGCACGATCAACGAAAGTTCCTCGTTCGTCCGCGTGATTGAGCAGAAGGGCGTCGAAAAAACCCAGCCTGGAACCCTCTCATCCGGGCCAAGCCGGCAGATCGCAAGCCGCCCTGGTAAGGCTGAAAGTAATAGTTTTTTCGCCAACTCCCTCAACCTGCTTCAACATTCCTGGTTTTATTCCCGCTTGGAGACCAGTATGCCTTCTTTTTCGCCTGCCCCCAGGGCATTGTAGAAGATTTCCTTGAAGAACATCTTCATGTGTTGCCAAGAGCGTCTGGCTGCTTTTTCATCGTAGGCGGCCCCTCTGGTTTTATCACTGTCTGCCGCAGGATTGGTGAAGGCGTGCACCGCTCCTCCAAAGAAAATCATCTGCCAATCGACACCCGCCCCCTTTTTCGAGTGCCGACAAAGAGCGTGCCTTTGGGGCTCAGGGTCATTGAACGGGCATTGGGCACTTCGCGCGCGAAGAGGCTCAGTTTAAATCCTGGAGGCAACTTGATCTTATGTAGGCAGTGCCAGACTTTTGCTAGGCGGCCAGCAAGAGAGTAAAAAGACCAAGAAGACCAATTGACTGAATAGGATTGGGAATCCTCCCATGGATTGTCTGATCCTTTTCATACCCTCCCCCTTTT
>Ga0209636_10006654_pt1 | contig 11812 bp, 8 predicted proteins | sample DeeMarSWOR152_54_FD_187464 | JGI IMG/M metagenome (GOLD analysis project Ga0209636, IMG submission 187464) | Marine sediment microbial communities from White Oak River estuary, North Carolina - WOR-1-52-54 (SPAdes) (version 2) | ecosystem: Environmental > Aquatic > Marine > Intertidal zone >... | reverse complement strand
GAAAACAGAGCCAAAGATAAAACTAATGTCCCGATGACTAAATTTGACCCCTCTTTTGCCATCTTCCGCTCAGACCTCTCAATTCTTCCACTCGTTGTTTCATCCGCTCCTCTGGGCTGACCAAAGGCCTCTTGTTCTGAGGTAGCCGCGACAACAGGGATTATCAGACGCCGGTCTTTCTGACCGCCTCTGCCTCTGAAATGAATGCCGCTTTATGGTTTTTTTCTCTTGTGAGTTCACCCAATTTCTTGTTAAGTCGATTTCCCCTGAAAAACCCTTTTGAAAATGCGATCCACATTTCTCAAATAGTAGTTGACATCGAAGCAATCCTCGAGTTCTTTTTCCGTCAAGAATTTTGCCACCCTTTTGTCCTTTTTGAGGCGACCCAGAAAATCCTCCCCGGCATTCCAGGCTTTCATGGCATTCGACTGGACTACCTCGTATGCCTCTTCCTTGTCCATTCTCTGGGTCAACTTCAAAAGCACCCTCTGAGAGAAAACCAGGCCTTTTGTTTTCTGAAGATTCTTGAGCATGTTATCCGGGTAGACCGTGAGGTTTTCCAGGATTTGGGTGAATTTCACCAGCATATAGTCGACCAGTGATGTGCTGTCGGGCAGGATCACCCTTTCCACAGAGGAATCTGTCAGATCTCTCTCGTGCCACAAGGAGACATTCTCTAAGCCGGCCAGAGCGTACGCCCTGACGACCCGGGCTAAGCCAGAAAGCCTTTCGCAGGTTATGGGATTTCTCTTATGAGGCATGGAAGAAGAACCTTTTTGCCCTCTGGCAAATCCCTCTTCCAGCTCCAAGATTTCCGTTCTCTGTAGATTTCTGATCTCCGTGGCGAATTTCTCAATGGAAGAGGCGATAATAGCCAGGGTGGTCAAAAACTCGGCGTGACGATCCCTCTGCAGTATCTGGGAAGAAACCGAAGCCGGTTTTAGTTTCAGCCTTTTGCAGACATAGCTTTCCACTCCTGGATCCACGTGGGCATAATTGCCTACCGACCCGGAGATTTTCCCCACGGAGATAGTCTCTACTGCCTTTTTCAGACGATCAGTATTTCTCTCCATCTCCGAATACCACAGGGCGAATTTCAGGCCTAAGGTGATGGGCTCAGCGTGAACCCCGTGCGTTCTTCCCATCATGGGAGTGTCTTTGTACTTCAAAGCCTTGGTCTTTATCTGCCTGGTCAACTTTTTCAGATCCCAGAGAATAATCTCCCCGGCCTCTCTCAAAAGGGCCGAAAGGGCAGTATCCACCACATCATAGGAAGTCAGCCCCATATGAATGTATTTTGCCTCCTGGCCCAGATATTCTCCCACATTAGTGACAAAGGCCAAAAGATCGTGTCTGATCTTTTGTTCTATCTGGTCAATCCTTCGGGGATCGAATTTCGCCTTTCTTCTTATCTTAGCCAGTGCAGATTGTGGAATTTTGCCCAACCGTGCATTGGCTTCGCAGACCAGAAGCTCAACATCAAGCCATTTTTGATATTTGCTCTGGTCAGACCAGAGTTCCTTCATCTTGGGAAGTGTATATCTTGCGATCACAGGCTAACCTTTTTTTACCTTTTGCCAGTCCTCTAGAAACTTCTTTATTCCCGCATCAGTCAAGGGGTGTTTGATCAGTTGCTCGATAACCTTGAAGGGAATGGTTGCGATATCAGCTCCCAGCAAGGCGGCTTCGACTGCATGCAGCGGATTCCTGATGCTGGCAACAATTACCTCGGTGGAAATATCATAGTTGTCAAAGACCGTCACGATCTGCTCCACCAGATCCATACCCACGTGAGAGGCATCATCCAATCTTCCCACAAAAGGACTGACAAAGGAGGCCCCTGCCTTGGCGGCCAGGAGTGCCTGGATGGGCGAGAAAATCAAAGTACAGTTAGTACGAATCGCCTTGGAATTCAAAATCTTTATGGCCTTTATTCCCTCCTTGGTAATCGGCACCTTGACCACAATGTTCTTATGAATTTTGGAGAGCTCTTGAGCTTCCTTTACCATCCCCTCGTTATCGGGGCTGACCACTTCAGCCGACACCGGCCCGTCTACCGCTTCACAGATCTCCCGCAGTATGGTTTTGAAATCGCCCCTATCCTTTTCCCTGGATAGGAGGGTGGGATTGGTGGTGACCCCGTCCAAGACCCCCAGGCTTGCCGCCTCCTTTATCTCGTCCAGATTTGCGGTGTCGATAAAGAACTTCATCTTACAACCTCCGGGATTTAATAGTTCACCTTGACTAAGTAAAGACCTTTGGCTGGTGCGGTGAGCCCAGCTCTTTTTCTATCTTTGGCTTCCAGAATATCCGAAAAATGCGAGAGCAAAAAGTGGCCCCTCGCCACGTCCACCAGAGTTCCCACCAGCGACCTGACCATGGAGTGCAGGAAACGATCGGCTTCTATCTCAAAAACCAGGGATTGATTTTTCATGTTCCATCTGGCACTTTGGACATCACACTGGTTTTCCTCCTTTATTGATTTGGCCACACAAAAAGAGGAGAAATCGTGTTTCCCCAGGATCATCCTGGTAGCTACATCCATTCTCTTTACATCTATGGGGCACAGGATCTCCCAGACGTATCTTTTCAAAAGCGCAGTCCTTTTCAGATATATCCTGTATCTGTACACCTTGGATCTGGCTGAATACCTGGCGTTGAAGTCCGCATCCACCTCCTGAATCTCTTTTACCAGCACATCCTCAGGCAAAAGGCTATTGGCTCCCTCAAAAAGGGCCTTCAGTTCCAGCGTAGATTCAGTTTTGAAATTCGCCACCTGGGCCAGAGCGTGAGCCCCTACATCGGTTCTTCCGGCCCCGATCAGATTGATCTCTTCTTCCAATATCCTCTCCAGAGTCTCCTTGATTACGCCTTGCACGGTTCGACGATCTGGTTGCACCTGCCATCCGGAGAACTCGCTGCCGTCATATTCTAATGTCAATTTTATGTTTCTGATACTCCGACTCCTTGATCTTTTCGAATCCCCGGCCAGGTGGAAACGTTTTTACCAACGCCAATGAAGTCGTCTCTGAGTTGAGATTTTGCCGTCACAATCTTTTGATCAATAAACATAAGATAGCCACAATCAGAGTGCAAGCAAGAAAGAGGTAATCAGCTTCCCTGAACTGCAATTTCCTGTAGGAACTCCTTTCCTGGCCCGATCTGAAGCCTCTGGCATCCAGAGCCAAGGCCAGCTCATCTGCCTTTCTGAAGGAGGAAATGAACAGCGGCACCAGAAGCGGTATGGTCTTTCTGGTTTTCTGGATCAGGTTTCCCTCAAAGGATGCACCCCGGGAGACCTGCGCTTTTCTCAAGTTAGAAGCCTCCTCCACCAAGAGTGGAATAAATCTCAATGAGATCATGGTCACCAGTCCCAGTTCCTGAACCGGGAATCTGGCTTTTTTCAACCAGGAAAAGGATTTGACCATTCCGTCTGTCAGATCCACAGGTGAGGTGGTCAAGCTCAGAACCACAGCTCCTAAAACGAAAACCGCCAACCTTAGAGAATATGTCAGCCCGTTTGAGAATCCTTCGGCACTCAGATGAAAATACCTAAAATAGCACAGAATGTCAAAGAAAGCCGATGTGAAAACAAGCTGAAACAGAAAAATCAGAGCAAAAAGCCATACAAAGGACCTCAGATTTCTCAAAAGCAGGGACCAAGGGAGTCCCGACAAAAAGAAGGCGGACAGCAGGAAAGTTAAAAGGACCGCATAAACCAGAAGATTCAGGGTAAAAGCCGCAAATACCGCCGGAAACAAGATCATCAGAATCTTAGTCCTGGGGTCCAATTCATGGACAACAGAATCCTGGGGAATAAACTGTCCGATTCTGGTATTATCCAAGAAGGCCATGACAAATCCTGTTGGAGACGAAAAAACTTTCTACCAACGTAAACCAATATAAGGACTTGAATCCCCCGTGTCAAACAGAAACTTGGTTTTACGATTCTCGGGTGAGGCTCAGCCAGATGAAATCGACGGGGCTCCAGGCGGATTTCTCCCTTACATAAAGCCGAATTTCTTCTTTAGCATCTCCTCGACGATGCCGGGAACGAACTCACCTATTTTGCCGTCAAAGCGGGCAATGTCTTTTATCAGGCTGGAGCTCAGGTAGGTGTACCTCTCGCTGGGCACAAGGAACAACGTCTCGGCCTTCGGAGCCAAATTGCGGTTCATCAAAGCCATCTGGAATTCGAATTCAAAATCAGAGATTGCTCTCAGACCCCTTATGATGGCAACTGCATCGGTTTTCTTGGCCAGATCGGCCAGAAGTCCTGAGAAGACTAAAACCTCCACCCTGTCCAAACCTTTCAGGCTCTGTTTCACCATCCTTTCCCTTTCCTCGGTGGTGAAAAGATATTCCTTGTCGGGATTGTCAGCAATGGCTACTACTAACTTGTCAAAGAGGTTCAAAGCCCTCCTCATCAGATCCAGATGTCCGTTGGTTATAGGATCAAAACTACCAGGATAAATAGCTGTTCGCATAAGCTCTCTCCCTGTTAAGAATCTCTTGGACCATAATCTCACATTCTCTTTTAATCTATAATCACCCAGTTTTTGATTTCTTCCAGCTTTTTCGACCCAATTCCATCCACTTCCATGAGGTCTTCCACTTTCGCGAATCCCCCTTTGCTTTGCCTCAGAGAAATTATTCTCTTGGCCAGAACAGGACCGATGCCCGGAAGAAGCTCCAACTCTTTTGCCGTGGCGCGGTTTATGTGTATTTTTTCTTTGATCTCAGGCTTTTTTGGATAAAGTTCAACATTTTGAATCAAGCTGGCATCCTTGGTTTCTGTAAAATCTGATATGAGCTCCGGGGCAAAGCCGGGGTGACTCCTTTTGTAAAGCGTTATCCCTCCCCCGATCACCAGGGCCGCCAGTAGAAAAATCAATGCCCTTGTCTCCTGAGGTGTAAAGCTGGGGAATCTCATAGTCTATTCGTACAGGATTTTCAGGATAACCTCTCCCACTTGCTTCAGACTCTGAGGGCTGCACTTATCCGGAGTGTCCTCAAGCGTATGCCAGTAGGGGTAGTCCAGATCGATTATGTCCACACAGCGAATGCCAGCCTGGATAAGCGGAATGTGATCATCCAAAACCCAGTGTTTGACTGAATCATGGAAGCTCTCGAATCCTAATTCTCTGGCCCGACTCCAGATCAGATCGACGATATTTTTCGCATACCGATTGGAATAACCTTCCCTGTAAATGTTTAGGTCTTGATCTCCCACCAAATCGACCAGAATGCCGAATTCTGGCCGATAGTTGCCTATGTTCTCCGAAAAAAAGCGAGATCCCAACACAAACATGTCAAGTCTTCCCGCCGGGCCGTAATCCTCTCCATCAAACAGCACTATATCCACACCCCATTTAGGTTTTTCCGATGCCAGGAGGGAAGCTATCTCCAGAAGAAGCGCTACTCCCGACGCGCCATCGTTGGCTCCCAGAATTGGCTGCGACCTGTTCTCAGGATCAGGGTCCTCATCCGCTATTGGCCGGGTATCCCAATGGGCGCAAAGGATGACCCTCCTTTTTAACTCAGGATAAAAAGAGGCAATGATGTTGCTAAGCTCCAATCTCTCACCTCTCAGGGAATCGAAGTAAGTGAAATCCTGCGATTTAACAAATTTAGTGTATTGCCCCAGCATGTCAAGCAGATATTTCTTTGCCCTTTGGTGACCCGAAGAGCCGGGATTGCGAGGGCCAAGCTCGCACTGCTCCAAAAGATACCGGAAAGCCTCCTCTTCGTTAAATCTGGGGATTCCGTTCTTTTCGCAGCAAAGGAGAATCAGGAATAAAAGGATGCAAACGATTTTTCTCAGAGTTTTGTCTCCCTTAGAATTTGAATTCGATCCAGATTCCCACCTCCCGGGTGTGTCTTTTTGCCCCGGTTTTTTTGTCGTGGGAATCCATCCACCCAAGCATAAGCCCTCCCGTCACCTTTGAGGAGAAACCATAACCCCCGCGCAGCCTCAAGGAGAAATCGGTGCTGTTCGCCCTGACGTTGAAAGGCTGTCCCTGGACGGAGCTTTTCTGTTTGCTATTCTTTTTCATCACGTCCAGGTTCAGATTCATGGTGCTCTGGAATTTTAGCTTCCTCAACAAGGGAAACTTTATTCCTTGGGGCGCGCTGAATGAGTAATTAGAGGAGATTTTATAGGTGGTCTCGTAGCTTACTGAGACGCTCTGGCTCCCTTTCTCTTTCAGATCCTTATTCTCCGTCGTCGACTTGTCCAGGCTGAAGGTGGTTTTGATTCCATTCTTCCAGGTGGAGGAAAAGTAAATTAGTGGCGCAAATCTGTTGTCAGTACTTCTGGCAATTGGGCTTTTGGTATTCAACTCCTCCGATTTGGTCACCTTTCGGATAAAGGTCAATTTGTAGGATAGGTTTGAGAAAAACTTGTTGATAATCTTGAACTTTTCCAGTCCGTTCCAGTTAAAGGTAATGCTGGGGAAAGTCTCGTTGATGTTTTTGATCGGCTTGGAAGATGACGCTGTCCACTTCACGTCCCGCATGTAGCTCAGAGCGGCTGAAATCTGGTTGGTAAGTTTCGCTCCGGTTGCTAGTTTGTAACCTTTAGTAACCGAAGATGCATCACTCCCCCCCCGGTTGGGATCGACTTTTATTGCGGCGTCAGGACTGCTGGTAAAGCCGAATTGATAGGCCAGGGAGGGCCGGTCGAGAAGACCGGAAAAACTCGATTGGGTGACCCTGCTGTAGCTCCCGCTTATCGGCTCAATCCTCGAACTCAGAAATCTCAGCCAGTTCAACGGGCTAATCCTGGAACCTGATTCCAGGGTATCAGACTTGGCGGGAGATGCCTTTCCTAAGATAGCATTCAGATCCAGCCTGGCTTCAACTGATCGGGAACTGTAGTTATCGGCCCTGCGAGTCCCCAGATAGAGCTCTGGATTGGAGTTCTCCTTGTAGCTGGATTTAAAGGAGAAACTGTGAGTCAGAAACCCGAATATGATCGGGGTGTAGGTGAGATCAAAGGATTGCCCCCTCTGTATCTCCAGTCCCAGTTTTGCCTCTTTGGGGTTAAAGGAAAACTTGAGGTTGTTCCTGTCCCTAATATCTCTTTTGGTATTAAAGGAGTAGCCTCCAGTGACGGCATTTATGGGCTTTATCGAGACGTCCACCTTTCCGTCAAAATCCTTGGTATATCTGTCTGTAACGTTACCCGCGCTGTTCGCGGAGTGAGATCTCAGCCCGTTAACCCGACCGGTGAAAATCGTCTTGGTAGGGAAGAAACGTAGTTTCGTGTCCCTGAGGCTGGAAGGTATCAGAGGCAAATTAAGCCAGCTGAGAAAAGAAAGGGTCGGGTTCTTGGAGGGTGAAGCGTCATAACTTCCAGACCAGGTGTAGCTTCGGCTCCTGCTCACCGGTTGGACAGGTGTTCTGCTGTTGTCATCTGAGTAAGAAAAGCCTGTGGAGATTCGCTTCAAAGTCGAATTCAAAAGCCAGCTGTCAGTGTTTTTGGCGAAAGACTCACTGAAAGTAAAAGTTCGGGTTACCTTCTCCGTGGTCTCCGAATCCCTTAACTCATCGGGAATGACGATGTCAGATCCGGTTTTCAGCCTGGGAATGGATGTATCCTTGGTCCAGGAGAAGGTCAAAGGGAGCCTGAATCCCCAGGTAGGGGGCAGAAGTTTCTCCATGTTCACGTTATTCCTTATGCCTACTGTCGTCCTGTTGACTCCGGTTCCCTTCTCCAGGGTCAGCTTCCTGAATTCGCTGTCCTGTCTGGAAAGCGTAAGGTTGAACGTGGCAAAATCAGCCAGAGTCATGCCCAGAGAAGCGTTTCCGGCGAATCCGGGAACCCTTCTAATCTCTGCAACTCTAAGTTCATCCAGCCATATCTCTCCGCTGATCGATGAGTCCTCGCTGCTGTTTGTCACTCCACAGGAAAACCACTTAATGGTAGACAGCGATGGGCTCCCTTCCACCGAATAATTCCCCTCTGTTATGGAGTTAGAGCCTTTTTCTCTCTTGATTTTAAGTCCGGTGATCTTTTCGAAATCGATAACCATCTCATTCCAGTCGGGTTCGACCTGGGTGTGGTATTCGTAGTAGTTTTGGGGATTGAGCCCTATCCTGAAGAAAAACAGAGCATTTGAGACGTTCTGAGGCCCGTGGATCCACATCCTCATGTATTTGTAGTTAGTATAATCCTCGGTGGAATAAAGTATCCGATAGGCCGAGCCACTTTCGTGCGGTTTTAACTCATCAAATCTCAGAACCAGCGATTGTTCTTTCTCCCTCACCCTGGTGGTTCTATCCAGGATACCTGCCACCTTGGGTGGCGGCTCATAATCGGCATTCTCATGGGTGTTTGTTACGAAGATTTCAAATTTGCTCTCTTCTTCAGGTTGGATCTGCTCTTGCCAGCTCAGGTAATCAGCATTCCCGATAAAAGGTCCTGGGTGCTCCATGCCTGGCACCGTTCTTTCCTTATGCTCTGCAGAGGATATCCCCGAGTTCAACCACTTGCTCCCCACCAGTTGAACCGACGCTATCTGGATCAACGAAGACTCGGGTGCGGTGACCCAGAGCCTGGAGAATTGGATTGTATTCCAGTCTGGCTTCCCGACCTCGGAATAGTAAGTGGTGGATGAATCCTTCAGCGGAATTCGGTACAACCTCCATCCGTTATGAAGTGTCCCCTCAACCCAATCAGTTCTGCTGAGATCAATGGTGTATTGGAAATAGTTGTCCACCAGATCTACTACTCCGTTATAGTTGATATCTTCTGTGTCCGGTCGCCTGCCCCTATCCGGGTCGTCGATATTCCCTTCGGTTCCATTGATTTTGGTATAATCGTATCTTGACGACCTGTCATCCGATTTGTAATCGAAGTCGTCTCCACTCGGATCAGAATATTTCTCGTGGCCTGGCTCCAGACGGCTGTTCAATCCATCCAAGCCGGTGTCCTCATATTCATCCAGGATCCCGTCTCGTTGACCATTGACCAAGCTGTCCTCTGTGTTCAGGATCCCGTTGGAGATCACATCCTCGCTGATCTGCCCCAGATCGACATACAGGGTACCCACATCGCCCCTAACCCACACCTCCAGAAATCTTTTTCTTGACTGGTCGTAGTTTCCTTGAGACAGGGGTCTCATGATGCCGTTGCAGACCTTCTTCCCGGTTAGCGTATCAGCCGGTGCGTGAGGGCGATCGGGCAGGAACACTATACTGAGTATGTTGGTTCTGTTTTCCCCTCTCCAGGCTTCCTTATTGGGCCAGATCTCATCTACCCGCACCTGGTCGTACGGGTTGTACCAATACATTCTGGCTCTCTGATAGGAATCATCCGGAAGGCTGGACAGAGTCCAGATTCCTCTCCTTATTCCCAGATCGGTGTAATCCAGAGAGGCTTCGAAATCGTCAACGAAGGCCATATTCTTGGTGTTGGGATTGGGTATGCTTCCTCCCCCCTGGACTGACAAATTGACTCTGGATTCAGTCTCCGTCTCCAACAGGGGTAAAGCATCTACCATATTAGTCAAAAAAGAGGATTGGGAGTTGTAGGAGAGCGCTCCCCCCCACCCCAGATTCTTGGATGGCTCCTCTCCCACCCGGGGGCGCTCCTCCGAGCTTTTCTCGCTCTTATACAAGACCACACCATCGAATTTTAGATTCTCTCCAAAGTCGTATGCTCCCTTGAACCCGAAAAGGCTTTTTCTCTCCGGCATGAAAAGAGGCGCGTATTCATAATCCACCGACACTCGGGCACTCGGATCCAGAGCCTCATCCGTAAGAAATCTTATGAGACCTATCTCATAGACTATGTTATACTCGCTGCCCCTGGCCATGCGTCTGCCGTTTAAGGTCACCACCTCAGAGCCCTCTATAACCGGGGAATGCCCCAGATAATACTCTGCGGCACGAGTAGCGGATTCCACATAAAGATAATATTTGCTGGCTTCGGTGATGTCGGAGCTAACGTTTGAGGTGTATATTTCCGGCACCTTCTCCTGAAGGGTATCGTCCGGATCGCCAGTGAAGCTCAAATCGGAAGCGAACGGAGTGAGTTGGGGGAAGATGAGGTAGCCCTTCTCTATGATGAGCAGGCTCTGGTCGTAAAAACCATCCGGCTCTCTCAGGCCGCTGGCGTCAAATCGATCCAGCCCCAGAATCTCGAGGTATCTCACGCCATCCTGGTGATTCAGGTCGCGATCGGTGTTCTCTCCGTTATTGGGTCCCTTGTAGATGTCGATCTGCAATCCATCAGGATCTATGGCTCTCCCACCGGTCCTCAATGAATAGACATTCCGCCACTCGTATTGCCAGGTAACGTACTGAGGCTTGGGATATTCCGGTCTGATCAGCTTCAGAATATATGTGGTGTCGTATTCTGTGTTCTCGGGCCTATAGTAGTCCTCGTTGCCCACTATCTTCACAGTCCCATCTGCCCGCATTACCTCATAGTACACTGCCAGGACGTCCTGCTGATTAAGAGCTCGCTTTAATTCGACGTAGGGAAGTGTGAAGCTCACCCGCCCGTCTTCTGCGGTTTGCTGGGTTTTGTAGCGATATATTTCATACTCCGAGGGATGAATCGGCTTAAATCTTCTGTATTCCATTTCCTCTCCTACAGAATCACGATGCTCAGGATCCACTAATGCTAGACCGTGTCCGTATTCAGATTGCCTGGTGATGCTGGAATTGCTCAGATAGAGTTCAAAACTGTCGTAGATGATGCTGTCACCGGGACCGAAGTCATCCTGCTCGTGTCCCAGATATCTGTCCTGCCCCAGATAGTAAAAGGTGCGGGCCAGGTACTCATAGTCCCGAATCGGTTCTCTCCTGGTTTCTTTTCCCGCGCTGAACTCGGCTTTCTGGGTAGATCCCTTTTCCTGACTTGCGATCATCGTTAGATCCAGCCCGCCTAACTTCACCTGACTTTTAATTCCAAATAGCCCCTGCACCTGTTCGCTGTAACCCATAAGACCGCTGGTCATGGAAAAATTGGTGTTTCCGGCCTCTATGCTCTGGACGATGCCATCTTCGTCCCCAGTGTACTTGAGGTGCATTTTGTTCTCAAGGTCTGATTGACGTTTGCTGTCCTGATCTACCTCCACGGTGATCCTGGTTCCCACGTTTCCGGTTATTCTGAACTGTGATACCTGTTCCATATTCAGGGAGGGGAACTTTGACTGCCTGGAGGTGGCCGTGTTCCTTAGGCCCTCCTGCCAGTTGCTCCTCCCTGAAAAGGTGATCTTCCTGGATCCAGTCACCCTTAAGCCCGGACCACCCTCGCCAATGAGCTTGGTCACTAATTTGGGAAACTTGACCGGTATCTCGAAGCTCAGAAGTCCGCCCGCTTTGTCCCTCTGTTCCTTTTTAAGCGAGGTCTCCAGCGTACTGAACCACCCTTTTTGGTAAGCGAAGTCGTTATTGCTCCTGACATAAGATGTGAGATCGAAGCTCAGGGGTTGGTAGATCGGATGTCTTCCCGCCTTACCACTGATTGTGGCATAGCCGTAGTCATAATCCACGTCCACTTTTCTCTCAAAACGGAGCTTGCTTCTGAGAAGAGGAGGTGAGGTCGAGATGGAAAGCCCTGGCTCCCTTTCCCCCCCCACAGGTACAAGATAAGGGCAGTCAGAATCAAGCTTGATCTTTAGACCTTGCGAGTGGAGAGAAGGTAAGAAGAGGAAAAAGCAAGCCGCCAGAAAGAGGACACTACTCCCTTTCCTGGCGGTCTTCAGGATTTCACCAAAGAGACACATCAACCTATTTCCTATTCTCTTCAAAGCTCTTTAACTACTCTCGATAGGCAGCCTCCTATTCGATGTGTCGT
>Ga0209636_10006653_pt1 | contig 11813 bp, 15 predicted proteins | sample DeeMarSWOR152_54_FD_187464 | JGI IMG/M metagenome (GOLD analysis project Ga0209636, IMG submission 187464) | Marine sediment microbial communities from White Oak River estuary, North Carolina - WOR-1-52-54 (SPAdes) (version 2) | ecosystem: Environmental > Aquatic > Marine > Intertidal zone >... | reverse complement strand
GAACAAGTAATGAAGACTCTGAAAACTGGATCTTTAATAAGAAGAGTTAGTAAAGCCCCTGAGACCCTATCCACAACAACAAACTTCATTCTAAAATATCCAGAAAAGTATTTGGGTGAGAAAGTATCCATAACAGGCAACTTAAAACTTGTGAAAAAAGGAAAATTTGGTGAGTTGTGGTATATTTTAGAGGATGAAAGTGGTAAAATATTCGTTCGTACCAATAAAATACTTCATACCGGAAAAGGTAAATTAAAAGGAAAGATTGTTAAAAGGGATAAGGGTGTTTTCATACAACTTGAGAGTTTTAAACCGTCTTCAAGGAAATAGAAAAGTTAAACCATCCTCTCCAACAACTGATTTATTCTATCTTCTCTATCTCCCAAATCTCCCTTTGGATAAGGTAGTCTAATAGATTTATAGCCATGCTTTGGAGGATTCAACTTGAATACGGGCTTTATCTTTTTATAATTCTTCAACTTAACCTTCCCTTTAATCAAAGCTTCAGAAAAATCATCAAAACTATTGAAGTCAGTGATATCTTTCAAACTTTCTCTATCAATCTTTTTATCACCGATTATTTTCCCTCTTTTTTCTATTAACAAGGATAAGGTTTTCTTGTTGATATCCCCCCAAGTGATTAAATCTTTAGCCTTTCTCAACATCCCAAGATATTCTTTAGTTTCAGGAATTATAACACAATTATTGGGTTTTTTCAACATCAACATCCTCAATGTATCCTCTATTTCTTTCCTCCTTCCAGCCGGACCACGAACTCTTACCACAGCAAACATACTATCAATTGTTTGATTTTTGTAACTTATAGTTTTCTAATACCAAAAGAATTGACAGTTAACCTTAAAATTCTTAACTACACTTGGATCGATGGTAAACAGGGTATTATTTCAAGTAGGGGAATAATTTAATAAACCCATTGCTTATTTAATTGATATGATTAATACCGTGAAAGAAGTGTGGAAATTGAATCCTACAAAATTTCCTAAAAAGATTATCATCGAAGAGAATGCTACTCAGAAAATACCAGATATCCTGAAGAATTTAGGTGACTTTCACTCTATACTTTGTGTCATAGGTAAAAAGACTCATGAAATAGTCGGTAAAGACATCAAAAAAATACTGGCCAAAGATGGATACAAACCAAATTTTGTTTTTGTTAAAGCGTGCGATGAAAGAACTATTTTTGACGCACAAAAGAAAGGTCTCAAGGCTGATTTGATAATGGGTATAGGTGGTGGGAAGAACATCGATGTGGCAAAAGCTGTTGCATCCCATCTAAAGATTCCATGGGTTAGTGTTCCTACCATTCCCTCACATGATGGTATAGCATCTGATAGATCTGTGGTATCAAAGGGTAAAACAAAATATCCAGTTTTAGGAAATCCACCGATAGCAGTAATAGCTGACACAACAATAATCGCAAAAGCACCTTTCAGATACTTTGCTGCTGGTTGTGGCGATGTCATCTCTAAGATCACTGCGGTATTGGATTGGCAACTCGCGAGAAATGAGAAGGGTGAATCGTATGATGATTATGCTGCTAACTTAGCCTATTCTTCCGCAGAAATAATTATCAAGAACGCAAAAAATTATAGGAAGGATTTTGAATCTTCTATTAAAATCTTGATGAAATGTCTGATCAACTGTGGGATCGCAATGTTAATCACTAACTCTTCCAGACCCTGTTCCGGTTCTGAACACATGTTCTGTCATACTGTCGACAAATCATTCCCAGAAAACAAGGCTTTACATGGAGAGAAAGTCGCTTTAGGAACTTACATCATGTCTTACTTACACGGCATCTATCATGAAGAAATAAAGAACGCTTTAATCTCGTATAAGTTACCAACCAACAGTAAACAAATTAAGATTCCTTCTAGGATATTAGTTGAAGTTCTATCGACTGCTCATAAAATCAGGAGTGACATGAGGTATACAATCCTAAGAAACGGTATTGATAAAAAAGATGCAAGAAATATTTTAAAGAAACTTAAAGTTATTTAGATTTCTTCTTTCTTCTAATAGACTTAATCCTTCTTCCCACAGACTTTATCCTATCTAGAATCATGTGTGATATTGGGGTTTTAGCCCACTTCAAATCAAAATGGTCATCAATCTCAATCCAAGGTTCGTCCTCAACATTCACGTATGTGATGGGATAATTCTGAACTGCTAATTGATCTATCGCCTCTTGGAACCAGAATTTTGGTCCTTTCTCTTCGATTATATTTTCTATCCTGTTGAAGAAGGCTTTGCTACCTTGTTTACTGAATTTGGTTATGCCTATATCCTCACCAAAAGCCTGTGAAGGATCTATCTGTTTTGATACTGAAGAGACCCTTCCATTATTAACGCTCACTTTCATTTCTTCACTACCTAAGGTTCCTTCTCCATCTACTGCAACAACAATCTTTCCACGTTTCTTCATCACTCTTTTTATGATTGTCGGAGAGAACAAATCATCTGCGTTTATCAGGATGAAATCTTCACCCATCAATTCCTGACCAGCTAGCATAACACTGTAGATGTTGTCAGTAGACTGATAAACGCCATTATGACAATAAGATACGTTTAAACCCCATTTAGAACCAGAACCGACATAGTCCTTTATTAATCCATCTCGGTAACCAGTAACGATTACAACATCCTTAATTTTACATTTTTTTAGACTTGATAAGATGTGTCCGAGTATGGGTTTATCCCTTATCTTTATCAGAGTCTTAGGAATCCTGTCGGTAATTGGCTTTAGACGTTTTCCTATCCCTGCAGCCAATATTAAGGCTTTCATAACCACAACATTAAAAGGCTCAATTATAAAAACTTTTCTCTCATACTATATTTAAATTTATTCATTTCTCGACTTATTTATTCAAGAATATAAGAATTAAAAGATTTTAAAGAATTAGAAACACATATAGAATGTCATTGGGTGAATTTGTGGGACTCAAGAAAAGTCATATAATAAGAATGCTTTTTAAGAGTAGGAAGGGATTAGGACAATCTAAGAAATACAACAAGAAGGCGAAGGAATTCTGGAAAGTAAAGGAACAGATGATGATAGACGAAATAACTAAATACATGAGTGGTCCTGAAGAAAAGTTATTGAAGTTAAGCAGGAATTATGCTAAAAAAATTGGTTTTAACGAATTAACCTGTAACAAAGAGGATGTGAAAAGTTTTAAAAGAATTCTAAAACATTTTGGAGAAGAAATAGTAGTTCCAGACTTTGTAAGATATGCAACCAGAACAGGTTTTCTAACAGTCGTGATAGCACCCGCACTCGCTGCGGCAGACGGGTTGGGAGGCATGGATGAAAAGTCATTGAACGAATGGTTGTATGGAATTGGTATATGTTTGCCTGTGAGTGCTGACGTTTGCGATTCTGTATTAGACGAAGAGGTATTAAGACATCCACTTATACCTTACGAGACTTGGATTACTTGTCATAAACTTGGTGCAGCCATCATCTTCTACATTGGTTTGGAACACGTAGAAAAAATCAAAACTGGTGATGGAAAGATCAAAAAGAGGATATTAAAAAGGTTGAAAGAGGGTTTGGATAATGTCTCTGAAAAACAAATGGCAGATTATAAAGCACAAACAGAACCCTATACTTCTCTGAATCTAATCGAAAAAATATACGAGGGGAAGATATGTGAAATAGAAGCTACTGTCTTCGGTACGATACCATCTAAAAAATTCGATATCATTAAAATCTTTGAAGAGGGGGCAAGATTCTTTGCCGGTGAACTTCAGATTGCGGACGACATCGAAGATTTGTTGGGAGATGTTAATCTATGTAAGGAACCTAGCGTCCCAAATCCTTCCTTCTTCTTGACTTATTCTATAGACCTTTGGAATAAAGGGGAGAGTGATATTAAAAAGATCATAGAAGGTGCCATGAAGAGAACATTAGAGAGAGGAGAAAAATACCATGAAAAGGTGGAAGAGGCTTTAGAAAAGCTGCCCAAAGATTTTCCGACCAGGCCATTCTTTGAGATAACTCTGTGGTATTACAACAAAGTTTTGAAGAATAAAGTAAAAGAATTTTTGAAGGGTGATACTTTTTCAGAAATCGAGCCAAAGCTTTTGAAGATTCTGAAGTCAAGATGATTATTAATGGGTATGATTGAATGAAGTTTGGTGTTTCTAGTTTAATTTATGAGGGGGAATTTAGGGAAAAGTTAAGAAGTGGCACAAATTTGAAAAACCTATACTTGAAATATATCGACCAGACTATAAAATTTGCATTAAAAAATGATTTGAGAATAATTGAAATCTGTATCACACCAAATTCCTCAGAGATTCTCTTTTCGTTAGTGAATGAAATTAAGGAAAGGGTTAAGGCATTGGATGAAGTTACTTTTCATCTTCCGTGGAAAGGTAGAACGACTGATGAACTAAAAGAATGTATAAAGATAGCCCATTTGTTAGGTGTTAAAATACTCGTCGTTCATCCAGTTCTAACCGATCCGTTAATTTATGGGAGGTTCGTTGAAATCGAGGGAGAGATTGATGACTTAATTTCGTTAGGTAATAAAACTGGTCAAATGCTTTGTTTCGAAAACCTACCTTTAGAAGTGCCAAAATACAATAGACCTGAGGAATTTGATCATATTATTAAGGAGGGTGGATTTTTGACATTGGATGCAGGACATGCTGTAACGTGTGGTATAAATCCTATCACATTCATCGAAAGGTTTGGAGATAAGATTAAACACATTCATTTACAGGATGGGTTTAAAGGAAAACCAGATAAACATTATGCTATCGGAAATGGGGAATTGGACTACATGAACTTTTTGAAAAAACTTGAAGAAGTGAATTACAGAGATATCGTAATGTTAGAATTAGTCTCTGAAAAAGATTTAATAGTCAGTATGAATCGTTTGAAAGAATTTCTTTAAATGAATTATTCACTAGTCCTATACCTGTGCAAATTTTTTAAAGCATGGAAAACAGCTTTTATTAGGTTGAATCTAGTTCCAGTATCCCCTAGAGTTTGTCCCCATACATCCTTTATCCCTGCAAGACGCAGTATTTTCTTGGTCTCATCGTCTACGGCCAACCCTATGCCTTTAGGAGCAGGCAACAATTCCACTCTGACAGATCCTGCTTTTCCTGTCGTCTTGAAAGGAATGGAATGGGGTTCATCACAACCACATTCCCAAGAACCACAACCTCGAGGAACTTTTATTATGTTTAATTTTGCTTTTTGAATGGCCTTTTCAACGGCTGCTCTACCTTCCTTACCCCGACCTTTTCCAATGCCCACTATACCATCCTTGTTTCCAACGATCGCAAATGCAGTTGAAGTATATCTCCTCCCTGATCTGTGCATCTTCGCTGATATTCGAATAGGAGTCCTCTCTATTCCCCCACCCTTTCCCGGTCTACCACCTATCAAAACCAATTCATTCTCTAGATTTGGAACCAATCTATCCACTATTTGATGCTCCATTATCTTTATTCCCTTGTCTAAGATTTCATTAATATCTGTAATCTGACCTTTCATGACTGATTTTCCAAGTTTCGTTTTTGGGATCCATCCCCCCATTTCTTCAGTTATCACTTCTTCTGGTTTTTCTATCTTTTTAGGAGCTTCTTCAGCCGGTTTCTCTTCTTTTGTTTTCTTTTCACTTGGTTTTTCTTCTTTAGCTTTCTTCTCTTCAGGCTTTTTCTTCTCTTCTTTTTTAACTTCCTTCTTTGGTTTCTCGTTTTTTTTAGGTTTCTTTTTAGATGTTTTCTTTTCTTTCTTCTTCCTTTCTTTCTTTTTCTTCTTCGCTTTCTTCTTAGCCTTTTTCTTTACCTTTTTCTTTTTCGGTTTATCGGTTTTTTTCGGCATTTTCTCCACTCTTTAGTATTTTTGATTTTATCTTTTCAAACATCTCAGTTATCTGATCTGGTTTCGATGCTGAAAACTGTTCTTTATATTTCTTCAGGTTATCCTTTTTAAGTTTTTTAGCATAATCAAGAATGTGTTTCCCACTTATTCTGTCCTCATTAGGTAAAATTTCAGGAGAATGGGGAATTGATAAACCTGCATCCAAAGCACCTTTCAACACAGCATATATCTTGGATCCTTTCACACTAGCTTCCAATCCCATGTCCAAAACAACAGAACTTATTTTTTTCTTCAATGCCTTCTTCCCTATTAACAACCCAAGTAGATAAGCAGAAACCAAATTATTAGAACCATTCCACCCAAACTTATTCAAATCTTGGGTTGTTGCAGATAGAATGGTTTTATCTCCTTTAGGATCATACTCAATTATCTGGGCTTTAATATGTTTTAAAGATTTCCTTACCACTAACCTCGGTTTTTTGGAATAGAGTAACTTCAGTCTCTTCCTATAATCTGTCTTTCCCTTTTTCCTCCTCTTGAACGGCATTTTATATCTGGGTCCTATCTTCATCCAATACACCTTTCTGTTTTAGGTGGAGTTTAAGATGTGATCGACTCCTAAAAGCTCCACTCTTTATCAAGAGATAAGTTTCTCTGTAAGTCCGTGAATCTATGATTTTCTTATCTCTCAATTCCCTCAACATTTTTCTCAGAGGTCTTATTGTATTTATCCATCTTCTCTTCTTTGTGAGTCTCGCTCCTTTAGCACCCTTCCTTCTGCCTGGTCCTTTCTTTCTTTTCTTGGGATGCAATTCGGGTTTTTTGATCTTAGTAGGTTTGACTTTTATGTAACCGTGGGAGATCATCCTCTTTATGTCCGATCGAGTGATAGCATTCTTTATATCTTCGAGGTGTTCTGGATTCATCACTATTCTTGATTCCCCGACTTTCAATATTTCGGCAGCAAGCCTTCTTTGAAGAGATAAACCACCCATAGTATCACGGATTCAGTATTTTAATTCCCAACTCCTTTGCTCTATCTAATATCAATTTTCTTTTCTTTTTACCAATCGTACGAGATATCCTTCCGGCTTCCTTCTCTTTGTCTATAATCTCTAAATCCTTTAAATTCTGGATCAATACTTCTTTGAAACCAGATGGATGTAAACCTCTTAATTTTCTAGGAGCACCGTATCCAACACTCGGCATCGATCCTTTAGATTTTTCCTTAACCTTTAACTTAGAATGCCTGCCTTTCGGCGTCCTCCATTTCTTCTTAACTCTCTTGAGATATTTTGCTCCTTGTTTCAGGAATTTTGGTTTTTTTCTTGGATTAACCATATAATCACTTCGGCTTCTCAACTATGTACACACCATCTTGGAAGATTCTTCTATCGTACTTATTTATTCGACATGCTTGCTCTATGTTAGCAGATGTTTGACCAACATCATCCTTATTCGGTCCCGTCAAGATAATGTCTTGACCTTTGACTTCAATCTTCGTATCACCGACTATTTTCGCAACTCTAGGTACAGTCTCGCCTAGAAAATTCTGAATCATAACCTTATCATTCTCCACCTTCACTGTGACAGGGAAATGTGAATAAACTACTCTCATCTTGTAAGTGTATCCTTCAGTAACACCCTTTACCATATTCTTTATATGGGCCGAAATCGTCCCAACCATTGCTTTTACTTTTCTCCTATCCGAAGGAGAAGTGACAACGATTTTATTCTCCTTCTTCTTAATTTTTATATCAAAAAAATGTTTGAATTCTTTCTCAAGTTCCCCTTTTGGACCCGATACTTTGACGTTTTTGTTGTTCATTTCAACCGTTACGTTTTCTGGTATCACTAACTCCTTCTCCATTTCCATCACTCAAAATATGTATGCAAATAGTTTGCCACCAACGTGTTGTTTCTTCGCCTCTTCATGAGTCATTATTCCCTTGTTCGTGGATAGAATCAATATGCCAAACCCTCTTGCAGGAAGAAATCTTTTTTCCCATTTCTCAAACTCATCCACTTTAACAGAATGTCTAGGTTTTATTACATTACTATCGTTGACTCTGTTTTTAAGTTCAACTCTGAATTTACCAGATCTCCCGTCGTCTATAAACTCAAAATTGCCTATGTAACCTTCTTTTTGTATAAGTTTCAAGACTTCTTTGACCAGATTAGAGGCTGGGGTAATGCATTCTTTCTTTCCCACTCTCTCTGCATTCTTTATTGCAGATAATACATCTGCCAAAGTATCATGTCTCATGTTCTCACGAATAATAACTTAGTTTTACTTAGTAAAGTTTATTAAGGTTTACTTTAAGTAATTTCTACGGTTTTTAGTTCTCTAAAAACATCAAAAAATTTGGATAATCAGATAGATTTTTATTCTCTAGAAAGAATCTCATAATTCATTCTTTATTTTCTCAAGCAGTAAATCAAACCTTGATTGGACTACAGGGGCTTCATATAAACTATTTAAAAGATATTCGTACTTTATTATATCCAGATTAAATATTATTTATGAATAAAATCTTAGTAGTAGGTTTTATCGTTATTCTTATTGCTTTGATAGGTTTTCTGTTTATTGACTTAGACAGGGACGGTTTATCATCCTTTACGGAATTAAAATACGGCACCAAATTTTTAGAGAAAGACACTGACGATGACGGATTGACTGATGGAGAAGAAATAAACATTCATTCAACAAACCCGAAAGTAATAGATACTGACGGAGATGGACTAACTGATGGATCAGAAGTAAACGTTCATCACACAGACCCCAAATCAACAGATACTGATAAAGATGAGCTGGATGATAAATCAGAAATAGAAGAATATGGTACTGATCCATTAAGTTCAGATACAGATAGTGACGGAGTTGATGACAAAGCAGACATCTACCCTCTTTACGATGGTGGCATTGTCGTAAATATAACCTATTGGAAAGAATTGGAAAAGGCTGATGGTGAGGATTGTGGTGATCTTGAATTCCAAATTTCTGCTAGAAAAGTTCCTCAATATATTGTTCGTGCTTTAGATGCTAATGAGCCCTATTCTTATGACTTCCATCTTTGTGAAGATGCAGAGATTATTGCTGGAATATTAAGTGAAACGTCAGATGCGTGTGCGTCTTTTAATGGTTACGTAGTGGGAATGAATGTGCCAGACGATGAAGAGTATGTGTTAATTAGTGTTATGGCCAATGACTTGGATTATTTAGGAACGGATTTGTTAGGTGTCCAATCATTCTCAATTGAAAGTTATGATATTGGAGATTTCTGTGAGGTTCAAAGGTTTAGAGAAAGCATGACAACTTTAGCAGAAAGTATTGGATGTTCTGACCCAGAAGGAAACTGTGATCATTTGAGGGGATATAACGCTCACGTTAAAGTGAAGTTCTATGTAACCGATTTCACAGACATTTGCCCTGATGATGAGCCTACGTGTGTAATATCAGAATAAATCAATGCGGCCGCCGGGATTTGAACCCGGGTCACTGGCTAACTCTCGGAGAAACGGAGATTCCGCATCGTTGGAAGGCCAGGGTCTTAACCAGGCTGGACTACAGCCGCTCATCCCATTTCCCACTGTCTTCTAACCCACTCAACATCTTCTTCGCTTTTCTTTTCTACAGGTTTTTCTTCCTTAATTTCTTTTGGTTTCTCTTCAACTTCTTTCGTTTTTCTTCCTTCCCATTCCACAAGAGCACTTCTTATCCTGTGTGCCAATGAATCTAACTCTTCTTCTGTTATTTCTATGGGTTTGTTCTCTATCAAAGGCATTTGATCTTTATAAACTGGATAGACACGGATATGAAAATGAGGAACTTGTGCTTGCATGACGGAAAAGGCAACACTTATCGGGTTTAAAGATTTTCTGATTTTTTCTCCTATCATCAAAGCTCTGTCGAACATCTTGCTAGCGAGTTCAAAGTTTTCATTGAAATTAGTGAAATGTTTTTTTGGAACGACTATACACATACCTCTACTCCTAGGATTGATGTCCAAGAAGGCCATACAATCCGAATCCTCGTACACAATCTTAGCGGGCATCTCTCTCATTACAATCTTACAAAAAACACATTCGTCTACCATGTAATCTACTAATAATACGAAGCTTAAAATATTAAATAAAGAATAACCTGATGATTCTGATATAAAAGAAAAAAATTAAACATGGTATCCACCTGTTGCATCGATTGTTAATGGTTTAAAAAATAAATCACATGCATCCATGAGGGAAATTTTTAATTTTCTATCTTCATATTATATGCTATATTGTATAGACATTATAAATGAAAAAAGAAAGTTTGAGTAATAGAAACAAAAAAAGGCATCTTTTCCCTTCCACCTATTCTATCGTTAAAAAGATTTCAGAAAGGATACTCCTCAAAATGGAGTAGTAATATTGCGAAATGAATAAACAAAATTTTAGAAAAAAAGACCGCTTTCTCCTTTCTCCCTCTTTCCTCATGTCGTTGTTTCTATGAGCGGCGTCGCAATCACTCGTAGCATGCGTTGAAACTCAACGTTTTGTTGTGTTACTAGCTGTCTGCCCTCTGACGTAATATTGTATATCTTGCGTGGTCTTACACCAGTCGTATCCCACTGGCTATCAACGAGTTCCTTTCTTTCCAGTGATGCCAGTGTGGGATATATTGTCGAAGGTCCAAGGTATACGCCAAAGGTTTTACGTATCGTCTTTATCAGTCCGTAGCCATGCATCGGTGCTTTCGCTAGCATGCATAGCAATATGTAGCTCGCATTTTTCGAAACCAGGTTGCGTACGAATTCGTTCATTCGCATTCTACACCTCCTTTTGGCATTCTCGGATCTCACATCGATAAGAGGTCGTTTGTCTATATCCAAGGCTTCACTGTCTTTCTCCATTTTTTTGTATGTGAGCATTCAAAGGAAGTAAGTCTAAGTTCGCAACGATTCTTTAACTCCTTAAGGGGGGATATTGTTCACTTTTTAGAGTTGACTCGTTGACGATACTTATTTGACTTACCTCCCTATTTTCCCTTTCTCTTTCAGCATAAAATGAGAGGGAGTAGAATCAATTCTAGTAATAATCTAGAAGAGAAGAACAGATTAGGAGACTTTCTTAAAAAGGGATATTTACACACCAATCATTAATCTTGCACCCCTGCGTCTGCCTCCAACTTCAGGTACGATGTACTTCACACGCGCCGTCTATTTTATCCCCACAATCAAGGATAAAATAAACTCTTTGCTGGTTAAAGGGACCTTGAAAAGAATCCCACTCAAAGTAGTCAATAAGGTCAAGGGGCACAAAGTGTGTCTAACACTTTATCTCCTACGAGGGCGTAATCTCAGCCTTGTTTTTGCTCTTTCTTTTTTGGGGTTACCCGATTCACTATATTCCATGTAGCCGAACCAATGATAGTTGCTGCGCTTATGACAAGAGTGCATATGAGTGCTACTGTACCCCAATCGAGAGCGGCTATCGCATTGTCGAACATTTGCCATTTTCACCTCCTATCCTAGTTTTTTGGTGTCACAACCTTGGAGGTCTTTTGTCTGCACCTAAAGTCTTTGTTGTCTTTCGTTGATCACGCCTCTTCCTTTCTCTTCTTCGTTCGTGACTATTAGAGACACTATTTCAAGTCCTTCTGAACATTCCCTCTCTACTGTTACTAAAAAAACGTGATAACTAATAATATCTAATTAAAAATCAGAACTCTGTCTTCAGTCCTTTACCAATTCAAGTCTTCTTATCGACTTTTCATTGTGGTATTTGTGTGTTATTTTTGTAAGCACTAAATGGTAATAAAGCAATTCAATTAAGAACAGTAAGCTTTAAATAAGTTACAAGAATGATGTTTAACTCCAGATTTACGAGAGTCTTTCAATCTCAACTCTCAACAATTCCTTATTTAAATCTTGTGTTTTCATATTTTATATCACCTCACGCTAATTCAATA
>Ga0209636_10006652_pt1 | contig 11814 bp, 5 predicted proteins | sample DeeMarSWOR152_54_FD_187464 | JGI IMG/M metagenome (GOLD analysis project Ga0209636, IMG submission 187464) | Marine sediment microbial communities from White Oak River estuary, North Carolina - WOR-1-52-54 (SPAdes) (version 2) | ecosystem: Environmental > Aquatic > Marine > Intertidal zone >... | reverse complement strand
GCCAAAGTGATCGTTGAGGGATTCTGGAAGGGTATTCACCGAAGCCCCTATCATGGCTTTTCGGTCGAGTTCACCGAGTACCGCCAATACACTCTTGGCGATGACCCCCGCTACATTGACTGGCGAGTCTATGCTCGCAGTGATCGATTTTACATCAAGAAGTTCGAAGATGAGACGAATCTGCGCTGCCACTTGTTGATTGACCACAGCCTATCGATGGCCTACGGTTCTGGAGGCTATACCAAGTCGCAATATGCCGGCACACTTGCGGCGACGCTGGCCTATTTTCTCTTCACTCAGGGTGACGCTGTCGGTCTTGCAACATTCGACGATCAAATCAGGCAATACATGCTGCCCCGCAATCGACCCGGTTATCTGCGCCGCTTGATGCTGGCGTTGGAGGCTCAGCCCAAGGGCAATGCCACTGATTTGGGTCCACCACTGCAGCACATAGCCGGAATGCTGACAAGGCGCGGCCTGATTGTGCTGATTTCTGATCTACTGACGTCGATTGACCGGCTCGAACCGGATTTGGGCTATCTGTGCGCGGGCGGTCATGATGTTGTGGTGTTCCATGTATTGGACCCGGCCGAGTTGAACTTTGACTTCGACTCGCCGGCAATCTTCCAAGATATAGAGACCGGGCGCAACATGTATGTCAATCCGCCCGATGCCCAGACAGCTTACAAACGTATGCTGAACAGACATCTGGCTAAAACCAAGTCCACATGCCAAAACCTTGGGATCGACTACCATTTGTTCGCAACAGATCGTCCGTTCGATTTGGCCCTGTTGGACTTCTTGCAGGACCGGATGCGCCGTAGAAAACGGGTCAGATACAGAAGCGGTTCCATAGTTAGGACTAAGGTATGAGTTTCCTTTATCCATTATTTCTGGCAGGCATCGCCGCGGTCGGTTTACCGATTATACTGCATATGATTCGCCGTCACACGCGCAGGTGCATAACATTTAGCTCACTGATGTTTTTGCGTACTACGATACCCCGATTCAAGAATCGCAGCCGTCTGGAAAACCTGCCACTTTTGATTTTACGGTGCATAATATTGTGTCTGCTCGCATTTGGTTTCTCGCGTCCTTTTTTCCCACGAGAAGCCGCTCAGAAACAGGTCCGCTTAGGAAGGCGGATAGTTCTGTTAATCGATACCAGTGCTTCCATGCGGCGTGCCGGAATGTGGGAGCAGGCACTCAGCCAGGCACAGTCAGTGTTGAATAGTGTTGGCCATGCCGATCGAGTGTGCGTTATGAGCTTCGATCAAAGCACAAAAACACTGATAGGATTCGAACAATGGGGAGCGTTGGATCCTACCCAGCGTGCATCGATCATAATCGAACATATATCGAAATTGTCACCGGGTTGGTCCCTAACCAATCTTGGTCACGCCCTGGTCAGCGGGGCAGAAGCAATTGAAGACGATGAAGTCAACGATGGAGAGCAACCTATCGCAACACATCAGATTGTGCTTATTAGCGATCTGCAACAGGGCAGCAACCTTGAGGCTCTGCGCGCTTACGAATGGCCTAATACTATGGAATTAGTGGTCAAGTTGGTTCAAAGCCGGGGCACTACCAATGCGGCATTGCAACTGGTGATGGACCACAGTGGCTTGGGTAGTCCCGCTAATGACAGCCGCCCTGGCATTCGCATCACCAACTCGCCCGATGCGACTGAAGAGCGATTTCAACTGAAATGGGCCAACGAAACGGCTGCAAGCACATCAAGCCAGGCTATAGATGTTTATGTGCCGCCCGGTCGTAGTATTGTCGTGCATGCCCCGATCCGGGCTGACCGATCAGAAGCCCGGAAGCTGATCTTGACGGGCGACGATCATGACTTCGACAATACCCTCTATTTAGCACCATATTTGCAGCATCAGGTTAATATCCTTTACATAGGCAGCGATGATCCCAACGATTCCAAGGAAATGTTGTATTATGTTCGGCTGGTTTTTGGGGCAACCGGCGCACTCAAACCACGTGTCATTTCCTATCCAGGAAATAGGGCCATCGCAGCCACAGACATTGAGACAGCGCATTTGATAATTATAACGGCCAATACGATCAACCAGGAGAACCGCGTTTCCTTGCGCCGATACCTCGAATCGGGCCGAACGCTTTTGCTGGTTATGAAGTCCGCAGGCGCCGTCAGAACCTTGGCAGGTCTTGCAGGAATCGAAACCATAGAATCTGAGGAGGCTGATGTTGACCGATACACCATGCTCAGCCGGATTGAATTCGAACATCCACTGCTGGCACCCTTCTCCGAACCTCGCTTTGGAGACTTCACCCAGATTCACTTTTGGAAATACCGAAGGATAAACATTGAGGATTTGCTTGACGCTCGGGTGTTAGCTCGTTTCGACAGCGACGACCCCGCCTGGGTTGAGCTACCTGTGGGCAAAGGATCACTGCTGGTATTGACGTCCGGCTGGCACCCGTCGGACAGTCAGCTCGCGCTTTCATCCAAATTCGTCCCGCTGCTTTACTCAATCCTTGAATATGGCGGAATTCTTACAGGACAGCAATCACAGTATTTCGTAGGTGACCACATACCAATACCATACTCAATAAAGGCAGGGTCAGCAAACTTGCAGATTCGCAAACCTAACGATTCCCTGATTAGTATAGATGCTGGCCAGCAGGTTTTTACACAGACGGACTTGCCCGGAATTTATGCCATTGAGTCATCCGTTGGGAATCAGCTTTTCGCGGTTAACGTGCCCGTGAAGGAATGCCAAACAGCCGTTATGCCAATCGAAGATATCGAAAGGTTCGGTGTCTCGTCCAAGCAGTCTTCAAGCGTTGCAGTCGAACGGACTGCGCAGGCAGAGCATCACAGCAACTTTGCAGAATTGGAATATGGGCAGAAAGTTTGGCGGTGGGTGTTTGTTGCTTTGTTGGCTGTGTCGTTAATTGAGATCTGGCTGGCGGGACGGTTGACCCGACCGCCTTCTATACCCCAGGGAGAACAGAAATGATTGAAAAAGCTCTTCGCAAACGACTCCAACCAATAGTGAGTCGCCGAAGGCGTCTGCACTTGGCGTGGAGGTTGTCAGCCTATTGGTTCCTTTTGGGACTCATAGGCATCGGTCTGATAGGCGCTAATTGGCTCTGGGGATGGAGGTCGTCGGTTGCAATCGGAGCACTGTGCATCTCAACCGTGCTGGCGACAGTTTTGGCCTTATACAAATTTCGTCGCATGCACCCAGACTACCGGGCCGTTGCCCGAAATATTGAGCGGCAACATCCTGATATGCAGGCGCTCCTCTTGGCCGCGATAGAACAAGAGCCGGAACGGCCCGATGGTCAATTAGGTTATCTTCAGGAACGAGTCATCGGGGAAGCTCTTAGACACGCGGCAAGTCACGACTGGCTACAGAGCATCTCAACGAAGAAGCTTGTATTGGCAAATCTCGGCCGGATTGCAGCGCTATTATTTCTCATCATGGCACTGTCACAACTGTTACCAACTACCCCTTCTCTGTTAACAATTGATAGGGGCGTGCTTGCTAGCAGAGATTATAATATTACCGTTAGTCCGGGAGACACCAGCGTGGAATACGGAACGCCGGTGGTTATACTTGCGCGGTTTGGTAGGCGCGTGCCGCCTGAGGCGAGTCTTCTTTTCAGCACATCAGGCCAAGAACCGGAGCGAATTGCGCTAGCCAGGAACATGGATGATCACGTGTTCGGCGGCATCATTCAAGAGGTCAATCAAGACCTGCTCTATCATATTGAGTACGCGGGCAGACGCACACGCGATTATAGTATCAGCATCTACGAGTACCCAACACTTAACAGAGCCGATGCCAAGATTATTTATCCTTCATACACGAAACTGCCCGAAAAGGTCATAATAGACACGCGTCAGGTCAGTGCAGTAGAAGGATCGCAGATCATCCTGACATTTATTCTCAACAAACCAGTGACCACGGCACGGCTTGTCACAAAGCAGGGACCGGCTCCGGAGCTGACAGTCGATGGTGAGCACCCGAACATCTATACGACTTCAATTACCGCCACGCAGAATCAACGATACGAGTTGCACTTGGCTGATGCACGAGGGCTGACGAACAAGATGCCGCCGCGGTTTGTGATTGATGTCCATAAGAACCTGCCGCCTGAGCTCAAGCCCATATTTCCCAATCGTGACGTGCTGGCGTCGCCTTTAGAAGAACTCAGTTTAGAAGCAGAGGTCTCAGACGACTATGGCGTGACCGACTATGGGCTGAGTTACACCCTTGCAGGCACGCAGAGCAAAGACGTCACGCTGGGCCAGTTGCCCATTCTCCGAATTTCTACGAAGGATGAAGCTGTTTCAAACGAGAAACAACCGATTCAGTATCTGCTGGCACTGGAAGAGCTTAACGCCCAGCCGGATCAGTTGCTGACGTACTACTTCTGGGCCGACGACGTTGGTCCCGACGGCAAAATCCGGAGAACCTCCAGCGATATGTACTTTGCGGAGATACGCCACTTCGAGGAGGTATTCCGCGAAAGCCAGTCATTCCAAGACCAGAGCAGCCAGAACCAAAGAGAAGGCGGTGAGCAGCAGCAGGGCCGACAAGGCGAGCAACTCGCCCGCTTGCAGAAGCAGATCATCAGCGCCACGTGGAATATCAAGCGGCAGGCCGATCAATCGGGCCGGGTCGATGACCACGAAGAAGATATTGATGTAGTCCGCCAATCGCAGGCTGACGTCCTGGAGAAAGCCATTTCGGCTTTGACGCAGGCTGAAGATCCGCCTGCAATAAAAGCATTACAGGCAGCAACAGGGCACATGGAAACATCGCTGGAGCATCTGACCGAGTCGGTGGAATCCGCTTCGGCAACAGAGCTGACGCCGGCGTTGGCGGCGGAGCAGTCGGCCTATCAGGAGCTGCTCAAATTGAGACAGCGCGAGCATCAGGTAGCACTCGCCCGGAGCTCGGATAGAGGCAGGATCGCCCGCTCCGCCCGCTCCGAGCAACAATTGCAGCAGTTGGAGCTCAGACAGAGGGAGAGTCGATATGAGACAGAGCGGTTGGCTCAGGCCCAAGAGCAAGCGACTCAGCGTGAGGATCTTCAGGTTCTCAACCGGCTTCGCGATCTGGCACGATGGCAGAATGAAATGAGCAACAGGCTCAGAGAAGCTCAGGCTGCGCTTCGGCAGGCCCAGACCGAGGAGCAAAGGCAAGCGATTCGCCGTGAGCTCAAGCGTCTCAGAGAAGAACAGCTCGAGGCGCTTCAAGACGTTGATGAGCTCCAGCAACGAATGGAGAGGCCCGAGAACCGCCAACGTATGGCCGATGCAAGAGAGCAACTCGATCAGAGCCGGTCAAGAATTCGCCAGTCGGCTGAGGAACTGGAGCAGGGGATGGTTTCACGGGCCATCACTTCCGCCACGCGTGCTCAGCGCGAGCTGGAGCAGATGCGTGACGATTTTCGGCGTAGTACGTCCGGTCAGTTTACCGAGGAGATGCGCAATATGCGTGACCAAGCCCAGCAGCTCGACCAGCGCCAAAAAGAAATAGCCGCTGAGATAAAACGGCAGATAGATTCGGAACGAAAGACACTCACTGGTTCCGGTGTGAACCGCGAACTGGCAGATCGAATAAAAGGGCAGAGAGAAAGTATTGAAGAGTTGATTGAGCAGATGAAAAATGTGAGCGAGCAGGCGGAGACTTCCGAGCCGCTGCTTTCGAGAAAGCTCTACGATACGTTGCGCAAGGCAAGCACCGACAATGTTGACAGAGCACTTGAGGCAACCGGTGAACTGCTCAAACGCAATTTCCTACCGCAGGCACAGGAAATTGAGCGACAGGCCGGAAAGGGTATCGAAGACCTAAGGGAAGGCGTCGAAGAGGCTGCCAGGAGCGTGCTCGGTGACGAGGCCGAATCGCTGCGTCTGGCTCGACAACAGCTTGATGAGCTGATTAGACAGGTTAATGACGAAGTGGCTCGTGCTGGCAATTCGGGCCAGCGGCGATTGAGTGATCCCAACGAGCTGGCAGACTCAGCGGCGAATCAGCAGCGCCGTGCCGATGCTCAATCCGGAGCCGGCGGCGAACGCCAGGAAAGGCAATCTGCACGCGACGGCTCACAAAGGCAGGCGGCTGACACCGCTACCGCCAGGGCTAACGCCGACGGGCGAGCCAACCCGAGCGGGTGGGGCGGTAATCAACCCGGGCAGTGGGACGAGATTGATCCGAACGGTCCACTCACCGGCAGAGATTTCAGGCAATGGTCGGACAGGCTGCGCGACGTGGAAGAGATACTTACCGAGGAGGACATGCGCAACGAGGTGGCGAGAGTTCGGGACCGTGCCCGCGCGATACGGGCGGAATTTAAGCGTCATGGCAAGGAGCCGCAGTGGGACCTGGTTCGACAGCAGATCACCAATCCGTTGACTGAATTGCGCAAACGTCTCAGCGAGGAGCTGGCTCAACTTCAGTCGGATGAGGCGATGGTCCCGATCGATCGCGACCCGGTACCAAGCCGTTTTACCGAATTGGTGCGAAGGTACTATGAAAACCTGGGAGGCGAGTGATTATGCTGCTTGGATCAATCATTATCCCCACAAGTCCCTGGGTCTGGCTAGCCGTGCCGGTGTTGACTGCAGTCATCGTACTATTGGTTTGGTCGTATCGGCGCTCACTGGAGATTGGTGTGGTTAACAAGACCGCCTTTTGTCTTAGGCTTTTGGGTGTGTTGGTGCTGGTATTGTGTCTGATGGAGCCATTGTGGAGTGGAAGACGTGCCAAATCCGGCGCCAATCTGTTTGTGGTGATTGCTGATAATAGCAGCGGGATGAATGTTCGGGACCACGGCACGACCCTGAGCCGCGGTGAAATCCTTCAGGCTTCGTTGAAAGTCGACAAGTTCAACTGGCTTAGCACTCTCGCCGACAACTTTCAGGTTCGCCAATATGTATTTGATTCCCGGTTACGGCGAACAACGGACTTTTCAGAGTTGGTCTTTGACGGCAAGGCTTCTGCGATCGGTGTGACCTTGCGAACAATTGCCGAACGCTATCGAGGCAGGCCGTTGGCCGGTGTGCTCTTGATGACTGACGGCAATGCTACGGATATGGCTGAGCAATTCTACGATTTGTCGGGTGTGCCCCCGGTTTACCCGGTAGTAATCGGTGGTCCCCAGCCACAACAAGATATCTCCCTGACAAATGTCTCTGTTAGCCAAACGTCTTTCGAAGATGCCCCGGTGACGATTCAGGCCGACGTTGAGGCCTCCGGATACGCCGGCAAGACCGTTGCGGTGGACTTGTTCGAAAACTCAGGTGAAGTGGTGGAAAGACAAACACGCAAAATCTCCAGGAGCGACGAGAAACAGGCTTTTCGTTTTCATCCGCGTCCGGATAAGACCGGTGTTTTGTTCTATCATCTCGATATCACAGAAGAAATATCGCAGGGTAGATTTTCTGGTCAACTTGAAGCACCATCGGAGGCAACACTGGCCAACAATAAACGAACACTTGTTGTGAACCGTGGGAAAGGACCATACCGGATTCTGTATGTAACCGGCAGGCCGAACTGGGAATATAAGTTCCTGCGACGGGCAATTAGTGAAGATGAGCAGGTGCAACTCGTGGGACTGCTTCGTGTCGCGAGACGGGAGCCGAAATACGATTGGCGGGGACGCCGGGGCGAGGTGAGCAATCCACTGTTTCGCGGATTCGACAATAAGGATGAGGAGCAGACCGAGCAATATGATCAGCCGGTTCTCATGCGCCTTAACACACGTGACGAGGCAGAGCTTCGCGATGGATTCCCGAAAACCGATGAAGAGTTGTTCGGTTATCACGCCGTCATCCTCGATGACATTGAAGCAGGATTCTTCTCGCACGACCAGATGGAGCTACTTCGGCGGTTCGTTGCCGAGCGCGGCGGTGGATTCCTAATGCTCGGTGGGAAAGAATCTTTCCAACAGGGCAACTTCAATCGCACGCCCATCGGCCGCATTCTGCCTGTCCATCTGGACCGGCTACCCCAGGGGCAAACAGCGTCTCAAATCCGTTTGAAGCTGACTCGTGAAGGCTGGCTGCAGCCCTGGGCCAGATTGCGTGACAATGAGCAGAATGAACAGCAACGGCTCTCGAAGATGCCTGCATTTCGTGTGCTCAATCGCGTGGGGGCCATCAAGACCGGTGCCAGAGTAGTTGCTACCGTTGGCAATGAGCCAGCGCATCAGTTCCCGGCTTTGATTACACAACGCTACGGCAACGGGCGTGCCGCAGCACTGACTATCGGCGACATATGGCGCTGGGGCATGAGACAGCCCCAGATGCGTGATGACATGAATAAATTCTGGAGGCAGACACTGCGTTGGCTGGTTGCAGACGTACCGAACCGGATTTCATTCCAAGCCGCACATAAACGCGACCAGGTAAACCAACCGGTTGTATTTCAAGTTCGGGTCCGCAACAAAAATTTCGAGCCAATGGACAACGTTTCGATTGCCATAGAAGTACGTGATCCTCAGGATCAGAAGCTGCGGCTGACTGCCGAACCTGTTCTCAGTGAAACAGGGCTGTTTGAGGCCACATACATCCCCCGCCTTAGCGGCGGCTACTTTGCGCAGGCCGTTGTGACCGATGCCAATGGAACCGAAGTCGGTGACGCAAAGACCGGATGGGCTGTCGATCTTGAAGCCCATGAGTTCCGGTCGATCAGGACCAACCGACCATTGCTTGAAAGAATTGCCCGGCAGACTAGAGGCCAGGTTATTGAACTTGACTCGTTAGACAAATTTGTTCACAGCCTCCCCGGCCGGGATGCACCGATCACTGAAACTTGGATCAAGCCACTTTGGGACTTGCGGGGGATCTTATCGGCCACTTTCCTGTTTATTCTAATGTGCTGTGCCGGCGAATGGACTCTGCGCCGCTGGAAGGGAATGCCGTGAAGGTAATAACAACACTATTGGTTGGTATGTTGGTTATTGGCGGGACTGTGCCCTCTGTGTATACAGCAGAGAAAGAAAACCAGCAAAATCCTGTCGTAATCGTTGTTGTCGGTGCTACCGGAACTGAGGAGTATGCGGTGCAATTCGCCAAATGGGCCCGTCTTTGGGAGGAAGCTTGCTCAAAAGGTGGTGCAAAATTTGCTGCAATCGGTTTAGATAAAGTTGAGGGGTCGGACGATCGTACGGAGCTGCAAAAAATACTGGCGAGTGAATCTAAACAAACCACCGTTGCTTTATGGCTGGTTCTAATCGGGCACGGAACATTCGACGGCAGGAACGCGAAATTCAACCTCCGAGGTCCTGATTTGTCGGCAGACGACCTGGCCGAATGGCTCAAGCCAGTGCTGCGGCCTACTGCAGTAATCAACACTACTTCGTCAAGCGCGCCTTTCCTGAGCAAGTTGTCTGCGCCGGGACGTGTCTTAATCACCGCGACTAAGAGCGGCTTTGAACAGAATTTCGCGCGGTTTGGCCAATATCTGGCTGACGCAATCACTGAGCCACAAGCAGACCTTGACAAGGATGGTCAGACTTCTCTGCTTGAAGCATTTCTGACCGCCTCCCATCAGGTTGACGAATTTTACTCTGCCGCCGGTCGCCTCGTCACTGAGCATGCCCTGCTCGACGACAACGGAGATGGGCTGGGCACGCGCGCCGATTGGTTTCGAGGCATCCGACCCGTACGAAAGGCCGAGGATAACGCGTCTCTTGATGGCTACCGCGCACACCAGCTTCACCTGGTCTACAGCGAAGCCGAGAACAAAATGCCGCCCAGCCTACGAGTGCAACGCGATCGACTTGAGCTTGAAGCCATGAAGCTGCGTGATTCAAAAGAGATGTTTTCTGAAGATGAATATTTTTCGAAACTTGAAGCACTACTCTACGAAATCGCCCAAATCTACGAACAGACCGACAAAGCTGATAATCCCAGCCAGAGATAGCAGCTAAGGTGAAAAAAGAAGAGAAACTAAGAATAAGAAGTGATTACCAAATCCAATCACAATACCAATGAGCCCAGCTCATGCTGTTTGCGATGTAATGATTTCAGGCGATAATATAAATCATCACGAAGTGTAACCTACCGAGGACCTTTTGAGAACAATCCCACTTATTTGTTGTAAATGATCAACCTAAGTTGTTCCAAGATACTCAACTGCCGTAATAGCGATTGGAGCAGTAAAGCACAATTCTACTCGACTTTAACTTTCAAGAATTCTTTCAACCTTTCCTTGATCCACGTCCATCACATACTGAATTCCACTAACTTCTTCTGCCTCATGCGTCAAGGCTGCTATATCATCCCGAGCTATATGTTCCAGAGCGAACTTCCGACTACCGGCCATTAGTTGGCGCAAGCCTTGGGCAAGACGCTCGTAGTAGGTATAAAGCCCCAAGGCACCGGTCGGGAGCTTTTCGAATTCCTCATCCCCCAGCTCTTTGCGGAGCATGCTTGAGGTCACAAATATTTCGTCTCTCGAACTGCCGAAACGTTCAATGTACACAGGAATTTGATTTTCATCAATCGTGCGTCCGATTGTTTTACCTACCATCGCCGCGGCTATTGGGGCCCGAGCCATACCAATCAGCTTCACAAACGGTGCACCAAGGGCAAGGCCTTTGAAAATTTGGTCTTCAAAAGCAAACCCACCAGCTAAAGCCAGTGCAGGCAGATACTCGCCCTTGTCGGCAATTCGTTTGGCATATTGATACAAAAGCGAGTGCAGGTGCACAGGAGGAATGCCCCACTCATTCATCATTCGCCAAGGGCTCATACCTGTGCCGCCGCCCGCACCATCGACAGTCAGAAGGTCGATTTTATACCGTGAAGCAAACAAAACCGCCCTTGCCAGATCCGCCGGCCGATAGGCCCCGGTTTTGAGAAAGACATATTTGGCACCGGCATTACGCAGCTCCTCCACCCGTTTGGCAAATGACTCCTCGGTTACCATCCCCACCCTCGAGTGTCTCTCAAATTCTTTGAACGCCCCTCGTTCAAAAGCTTTGATAACATTTGGCTCAGTCGGGTTCGGCAGGACCACATAACCGCGCTCATACAACAGTTGGGCCTTTTTAAGATCCGTGATTTTCACTTCCCCACCGATATCCTTGGCACCCTGCCCCCACTTGAGCTCTACGCATTCCACCCCGAGTTTCTCGATGGCATATTCCTGTACGACCAGTCGTGTATCCTCAACATTTGCCTGTACTATGATAGCACCGTAACCGTCCCGCTGATAATCTTTATAGAGCTTCACACGGCGTTTGAGATCAGCCGTATCGACCACCCGACCGTTCTCGATAACAGCTTCAGTGTCCATTCCAACAACGTTCTCACCAATGGTCAAGCCGGTACCTGCAAGAGCAGAACCAACCGCCAAGCCCTTCCAGTTGTTCCGAGCGATGTTTGTTGAACCAATCCCCGGAATACCCCACGGATAGCAGAACTTTATACCCTTATCATGACCAAAAGTAACCTCCAGATTGACAGCCGGGAAGATAGCTTTGTCGCTATCGGCTTCTATTCCATGAGCGCCAACTGCGGTTCCCATGATGTTGAAGTGTGAATAGTCTACCGGATAGGTTTTCTCAGCGGCGGTGGTTACCACGCCGAAAGGTTGGGGATAAATAACTTCGTGGCCGCGGTAAGCACTTTTACCTATCTCACACATACCGATACAGCCATCCACGCATGTAACACACATACCAGAAGCGGGCACAACTGAACCTTCTGTCCTGTTCTTCGTTAGCGTTGCAGCCGAAGCATTTATCTTTGAGAGCGTGAGTGACATTTTATCTGGCTCCTTAATTTTTATTAGTCTTTCTTTATCTCACAAG
>Ga0209636_10006650_pt1 | contig 11816 bp, 17 predicted proteins | sample DeeMarSWOR152_54_FD_187464 | JGI IMG/M metagenome (GOLD analysis project Ga0209636, IMG submission 187464) | Marine sediment microbial communities from White Oak River estuary, North Carolina - WOR-1-52-54 (SPAdes) (version 2) | ecosystem: Environmental > Aquatic > Marine > Intertidal zone >... | reverse complement strand
ATTTTTCTTAAAGAAAGTATTTTTGATATTCTCTAAAAAGACTAAAAAGTTATCTGTTTCTATAGTTATTTGAGCATTTTAAAATTTCTACGTTAATTAATCCTTCTTCTCTTAATTTCTCTAATACCCTAGATGCTTCTTCTTTAACTATAACTGTATTAACGTAGGAAAGATTTTCACAAAGGTCTAGATTTGGGGGTTCCCCTTTTGTACAATAGAATATGTTTGTGCCTTTTTTACCATTAGCTCTACACTCCCAAATATTAATTGGAAATTCTTGTTTTACCATTCATTCACCTTTACTCTATCATTAGAGTGAAATAATAAAATAGAATTAAAACTATATAAAATTATCGATAGTTAGTAGTTAGATATAATAAAGTTCGACAAAAAAATTAAGATTGGTTCTCTAAGAACCTTCAGAAGATTTTATTACTTTAAAAAAAGCCCTTACTTCAGAGTCAGGATTTTTTGCTAAATAAGTCATTCCTTCGCGTGATGGGAAAAGTTTTCCTTCTCTCACTTTAACTAAACCGTCTCTTATAACATCCATCGAAACTTCGGTAAAGGTTCTAGAATTAGTAATCATGTGACGTTGTACATACCAAATACCTGTTCCACTAAATTCTTCGCCTTTTTCTAGTGCTTCGTCCCTAGCTTTTGTTACCCAATATATATATTCTGCTTTGAGTCTTTTTCGATTTCTTTTTTTTCTAATATTTACTTCTGGTTCTTGTTCTCGATCTTCTTTAATAATGCTAATCATCGGAAGATCTTCTTCTGGTTCTGAAATAATACTTAAAAGGGGATGTTCTTTAGGTTTTTCAGAAAAGATAGAAACTTTTTTTGCATTCAAATACTCTAATTTTTCATGATATCCTAAAATATCCTTTGCTTCATCTGAAAGAAGATATTTTCCCTTTTCTTCTTTAAGAAGACCCAGTCTTTTAATTTTCTCTTCATATTTTGCAAAAGTATCATAACCAATCAGTGTATTACGTACTATATACCAACGACTCACCCCATCAAAATCTTCATTTTTCATCAAGGCCTCTTCTTCTGCCCCCTTTACTGTATATAACATCTTTAACATAATTTCCAAAGCACTTCTTCTATTCATATCTATCAACCTTCAAAAACAATAGATTCAAGAGACTTATTTTCTTTTAAACCATAATATATTTTTTCAATATATTCAATTACGTCATTTGCTTTATCTGTTAAGGAATATTGTTTTTCCTCTTTTACAATAAAACCTTTTTCTGTGAGGAAATTTTCATATTTCCTGAAGGTACTAGGACCTATCATTAAATTACGTTGTATATACCAGGATCCTACTTTCTCTCCTTTCCTTTTACCTTCTTTTATCGTATGTAATATTCCCAAGTTAATTTCTAAAGTACTTCTCTTGACCATTTTTATCATTATTGAGTTTAACAAGAAATTTTAAATATCTTACTTTTTTACCTTTAATTTTATAATTTGTCGTACTTTTTTCGCATCTATTCTTTTCCCAATTTTTCTAATAACTTGCCCAATTAGGAAATCCATTGATTCTTTTTTTCCTTGTTTGAGCTCTCTAACAGCCTTTTCATTTTCCTTTAGAACTTTATCAATAACATGTTCAATATCCTTAACTTCAATTTTTGAATATCTTTTAACTAAATCATCAAAATCTTCTGGTTTGAATATTATTTCTCTAAGAATCATTTCTCCTCCTCTATCCGTAATCTTTTCATCCTTTATCAATTTTAACAATTTCACAAAAGTTTTTTTGTCTAATTTTGTTTCTCTTAGTGCAACATCATTGTAAAATAAGGTTTTCTTAAGAATGTTTACCCATGTTGCAGCAAATTTTGGTTCAATTTCCTTTACAATATCCTCAAAGAACTGTGCTATTTCTAAATCACTTGTCATTGACCTTGCCATTTCAGATGAAATTTTGAATTCTTTAAGATATCTTTCATATTTTTGATGAGGTAATTCTGGCAAGGTTTTTCTCATATCCTCTATCCATTTATCTGAGACCTCAATTTTTGTTAAATCGGGTTCAAAAATGTAACCATAATCTTCTTCAAATTCCTTTCGCCTCAAAGATCTTGTCACCTTTGCTTTCTCATCCCATGCCCTAGTCTCTCTAACAACCTTTTCCCCTTTTCTCAAAGTGTCTTTTTGTCTAATCGTCTCATAATTTAGTGCTTCTTCTATTTCTTTGAATCCTGTTATGTTCTTTACTTCTGCTCTCTCCCCCCCTTTCAAAGAGATGTTGGCATCTGACTTAATAGAAAATTCACCAATTTTAAAGACTTTCAAATAATCTAAAATCGCTAGAAGTCTTTGAAGAAAGATTCTTGCCTCTTTTGGTGTAGAAAAGTCTGGTTCTGTTACAATCTCACACAAAGGTGTTCCAGATCTGTTGTAATCGATAAGAACGTATTTGGCTGTTGTTATATTACCTCCAATGTGTTGAATCTGGGCAGGGTCCTCTTCTATGTTTATTCTCTTTATTCTTATGGTTTTTGTATTGCCTTTATCATCATTTATATCCAAACTTCCGTCATAAGCTAAAGGTATTTCATATTGTGTTATCTGAAAGTTCTTTGACATGTCTGGATAGAGATAAGTTTTTCTTGAAAAGAACGTTTCTTTATTGATTTTACAATTGAGTGCTAGAGCAATTTTGATTGCAGCATCTATTGCAGCTTTGTTTACTCTTGGTTTGCTCCCTGGCATCCCCAAACATATTGGACAACACCTGCTGTTTGGTTCAGCTTCCATTACTTTTTCCAAAGAACAGCCGCAAAATAGCTTGGTCTTTGTATTTAATTGAACATGAGTCTCCAAACCAATCATGGTTTCCATACTATAACCTTGGGTATTTTATCTCTCCTCTTTGTTTTTCAAATGTGAAGGCTGTTTGTATCAGCTTTCCTTCTTGTAAATGATCAGCCAATATATGTAATCCAACAGGCATTCCTTGAACAAATCCGCAAGGAACAGAAGCATGAGGTATTCCAGCGAGATTTGGTGGATTAGTTAATATGTCAGCCATGTAGTGCTCTAAAGGAGTCATTGATTCTAATTCATTAAATGTGGGAGCTATGGTTGGCATTACAGAAGATGCTAGTACATCAAATTTCTTGAAAACTTTCTTGTAATCTTGAATTATTAGTGTTCTTACTTTCAAGGCTTTCAGATAAAATGCGTCTCTGTATCCTGCCATTCTGGTAAATGTTCCTAATAATACCCTTCTTTTGGCCTCTGCACCAAACCCATTGGCTCTTATTTCAGAAAAATATTCATTAAATCCTTTATCCTCTGGATTAGAGGATAAACCATATCTTATTCCACAGAATTTTGCTAGATTTGTTGATGCTTCTGACAGAGCAAGTATATAATATGCTGCAATTCCCCATTTAGTGTGAGGTAAACTACATTCTGAGTATTCAAAACCCAATGATTCCAAAGTTTTAATTGCCTTCCAAACACATTTTTTAACTTTTTCATCTATAACTTCTCCAAAATACTCCTTTGGTACTCCAATTTTCATTTTTCCTGGTTTACAAAACTTGGTATAATCTTGTGATTTTTGCTTTAAAGTTGTGAAATCGTTTGGGTCATGACCAGCTATTATTGATAATCCATAGGTAGCATCTTTAACAGTTCTGGCCATTGTTCCAATCTTGTCTAAAGAGTTACCATAATCTATCAAACCATATCTACTAACCAAACCATAGGTAGGAGTTATACCAACAACACCACAGAAATTGGCTGGGGCTGAGATTGAGCCTCCTGTAGATTGTCCTAGAACAAATCTAGGATATTCTGATATTGCAACATATCCCCCTGAACCTCCACTGCTTCCCCCACAACACCTTTTAGTATCCCAAGGGTTTTTAGGTGTTTTGAAATCAACACCAACATTAACGCTAAATCCTCCGAACCCAAACTCATCCATTGAAGTTTTACCTATTATCGCTCCCCCGTTTTTCTTTATTCTTTTAACAACAGTAGCATCAAAAACAGGAACATAATTATGAATAATCTTTGAGCCAGCAGTTGTTCTCAAACCCTTTGTGCAAATATTGTCTTTGATAGCAACAGGGAATCCTTTTCTAGGATTCTCGTTAATTGTAACAAAAAGGTTGTATCTCTCATTTATTCTCTTTGCCTCTTCAACAACTTTTTGCATATCCATATCAAACGGCCCTTGGCCCTTTAAAGAATTTATCCTCTTTTTGCTCTGCATTTGACAATGCTTCCTCTTGATTTAATGATTTTTCTACAGAATCCTCACGAACAACATTTTTTATCTCAATTGAATGGAACGAGGGTTCAATCCTCTCTGTGCCAACTTCTTTTAAAGTTAAGAAAGCATCTAAAATCTCTGAAAACTGTTCAGAGAATTTTTCTATTTCCTCTTCTGTAAGATCTATTCTTGCTAAACTCGCAACATGTTCAACTGTTTTTTTATCTATCATATCATCACAGAGCGGCTGGGGCAGGACTCGAACCTGCGACCTTCTGGTTAACAGCCAGACATTCTACCTGCTGAACTACCCAGCCATGTTTATACTAATTTTAAACAAATAATTATAAAGGTATCATTTAATTTAAAATTTGATTTTAATAGTATTTATGGGCCTGTAGCTCAGTCTGGATGGAGCGACTGGCTTCGGACCAGTAGGTCGAGAGTTCGAATCTCTCCAGGCCCGTCATTTTTTCTTTATCTTATCGCAGAATATTTTAATGTTCATCTTTTCAGTCAAGTCTTTAGAGTCCTTATGCTCATAAACATTCTCTTTATCTAGAATATGAACTATCTCATATCCTAATTTCTTCAATTGTTGGGCAACGAATTTTCTATGACACCTCCAAAAGTATCTTTCTGAACATAGTATAACAGAATTAGAATCATTGATTATTTCAACGAGCTTTTTCAAATGTTCTTTGAATTCTTCTGTTTTAGAGAAGTTTTCATATCCCTCTTCTCTGAATCCTCCTAATTCTTGAAGATGAAAATATTTTATATTGTTTTTATTCAATTCTTGTTCTAAACTTTCTTTGTTGAAATGAGGGAATTTTTTACTTGAAGGGAATTTACGAACATCTACAACGATATCAATTTTGAAATGTTTTAGAATTTCTAAAAACTCTTCTAGACTTCTTGTACTATGTCCAACCATGAAGATTTTCATAATATATTTAAAAATTGTTACTTAATTTAAATTAGTGTTAAAATGGCAAGATATGAATGTTCAGAACATGGTTATATAGGAAAAAATGAAGGAAGTATATTTTTTCATCTTCACTGTTCACATGAAATTAATACGGGTGTTGAAAATAAGCAACCTAGATATTATTGTAGAGGAAAATATGTTAATGTATTTAGACAAGAACATGAAAAACAAAATTTTAGGAGTCTCAGATCTCTTTTAATTCATTTAGAAAATGAACATGATATTTACATAATAGCTGAAAGGGGAATTTTACAGAAGAGATTTATTCATATTTGATTACATATTTAAAAAATATCATTGAATTATATCTTATGCCCCTATCGTCTAACCCGGTTAAGGACACGGGCCTCTCGAGTCCGTAATGAGGGTTCAAATCCCTCTGGGGGCACTTTTTTCTTTTTTACCAACCACCCGAGGCGCCACCGCCCCCACTCCCACCGCCACCAAATCCGCCTCCTCCACCACCGCCTCCTCTACCTCCTCCGAACCCACCAACAAAAATCCAGAAATGTGTTCTCCTGTTTCTTTTTTTCTTTATCTTTTTCCCACATTTAGGACATTCGCAAATGACATAATCTCCCTCTTCATGACATTTCATTCTTGTTCCACATTTAGGACACTTACTAAAAGATGAGGAAGCATAAATTATTATCGGCAACAAGACAAAGAAAAATATAATCAGAATAGCCACCACCCATATTATCATCTCTTCTGCTGCTATTTGCTCAGAAATAAAAGACGTATCCCCACTCTTCTGAATAACTGTGTAAATGGCATCAACAGCATCATACAATCCATCTCCATACCTCTCCTCTCTGAAGGCAGGAGTCATATAGGTTCTTCCAATCAGTCCAGCTTTTGCGTCATTAATGATTGGCTCTAAACCATAACCAACCTCAATTCTCCATTTCCTATCATTGATTGCAGCAACAATCAACAACCCATTATCCTTGTCCTCGTAACCAATTCCTGCCTTTTCAAAGACTTTAACAGCATACTCCTCTATGGACATCGGTTGGGTGGAGTCAATAGTTAAAACAGCTATCTGGACCGTGGTGTTTTCCTCAATTCTAGCACCTAATGAATTTATCCTAGATATGTCTGAAGACGATAAAACATTAGCATAGTCATTGACATATTTTTGGATACTGGGAATTTCTTGAGCAAAAACAATAGACGAAATAAGAAATAAGAATATTACAAAAAATACAAGCTTTCTCATCTAAAAACCCTTAACCTATGGATATGTCAACTGTTGGAACAATCTCTGCTCCCTCTCTGGCTTGGAAGTAAGGCCTTTCTCTAAAGCCAAACATGTTTGCAAGCACGTTTGAAGGAAATACTTTTATTCCTGTGTTGTATTCTCTCACCCTGTCGTTGAACCTCATTCTCTCAACCGCTATCCTATTTTCTGTTCCTGCCAATTCATCCATTAGAGAAGCGACAGCCTGGATCGACTGCAACTCAGGATAATTCTCATAAACTGCTATCAATCTTCCCAAGGCTGATTCCAAAGCGTTTCCAACATTTACCTTATCATCAACATCGGTCATTGCCATCCACTGACTTCTCAGTGATGTAATTTCTTCAAGCAAAGATCTTTCAAATTGCATGTACCCTCTTGCTGTGCTAATAAGATTTGGTATGAGGTCTATCCTCCTCTGGTATTGGGTTTCAACCTGTGCCCACTGATTGTCTATTGCCTGTGTCATTACGATAAAGCTGTTGTATGTTCCTATTAGCCAAAAGGCTATTATTGCTATTATAACAATTACCCAGACCCAAGGTTTCAAATAGAAAGGTTTCTGTTTAGCCATACAATTTATTCTCTTATGATGTTTAAAAAACTTTGTTATTAAAGAGAGCAAATCATAGAATTAAAAATAAGTTTTTTGGGGAAAAAGGCATTATTTATTCGTTTAACAGATTTAAAATAAATAAGAATTTAAGAATTATTAATAGTTTCAAAAGTTAAAAATAATAGAAGATATGGTATCTAAACGCTGGGATGGCCGAATCAGGTTAAGGCGGTAGTCTCGAAAACTACTGTCCGCAAGGACTTGCAGGTTCAAATCCTGCTCCCAGCGCCAATTTAAATTTTTTAAAGTCGAAATAAAAATTATTAATAGTGAAAATGTTAAAAACATTACCAGTTCAAGAAGCAGAAGAAACTCAAGAAGTAATAGGAAGAAATAAATATCGAAACGGATTAGAGATAAAGGGAGATATTCTTCTAGCTGTAGGAGATAGAGATTGTACACTTTCTGGTATATTATATAAAACTTATTTAGGCTATAAGTCAATAAAAAGTCATTTAGAAGATTTGGTAGAAAATGGACTTCTCGAGCGTAAAGATTCAAGTAATACTTATATTATAAAGGGAAAAAGGCCAAAAGGATTTTATAGAGCCACAACTAAAGGGAGGGAATTTAGTAGGCTTTATCAAAGTTATTCTGATAAACAGAGAGAATTAAATGAGGAAATTGTAGAAAATGAAAGGAAAAGAGAAGAATTAGAGAGAATGTTATTACCTGTAAAACAACAAATTTCTTAAATCATTTTTTCTTCCTAATTTTTTTCACATTGTCCTTCATGTTCCTTTCAAAGGACTTCAAATATTTTCCTAAATTCATTATTCTTTTGCTTCTTTGCCTAGCTTCATAAATAGCTAAAGAATAAGTTAATAGAAATGTTTCTAATCTATAAGCTATGCCAAAGTAATCAAACCTGAAGTTGAATATTCCCCTTGGCCTCAACCCTGTTTTCTCCTCTAACCTGTCTATGAAATAGATTGTGGATATTCTCAATATTGTTGATAACATGAAAATGAAATGAATGCTTGTTAAGTCTGCTATTATACCCCCTATAAAAGGAGCTATTGCAGAACTTAAGCCTGTAAACAAGTTATAGACTGACACGTAATAAGAACTCCTCTCAAAAGGAACGGCATCTGATAAATAGGCAAATACGGCCAAGCTGAATCCTGCCCAGGAAATATGAGAAACAATAGAATAAAGATATAACCACAAAACATGATTTGAAACTGAATAAACAAAAGGCAGAAAAGATATAGGTATGATACAGCTTAACATAACAGTTTTTCTTCCCAAATAATCCACAAGCATTCCCCATGCACCATAAAACATGATAGCAGATAGTGTACCAATAGCTGATATTATTGCTATGTCAAGATTAGTTCCACCCAAGCTTTGGATTACATGGACAGAAAAGAATGGACCAGCAATTGAAGTTGCAAACTGTAAAAATATTATGGTCTTCATTAGACTCATTAATTTTTTCTCCTTTTTTATGAAAGAGATGCTTATTGTCTTTTTTAATGCAGATTTTAAAGGAATATGATATATTGGCATAGAAGGTAATTTTATGAAAAAGAAAGGTATTCTGCTTAAGATTCCGAAGAAACAGACCATGAAGAACAAAAAGGGTATAAAGCCAGAATTATTTAATATATAACCTCCTATCAAAGTTCCAAAAAAACTGCCTATACCACTAATGGTATTAACGTTGCCAGCAATTCTTCCGCGTTTGTAACTAGGTATTGTTCTTATCATTGTGACTGTCCAAGCTGGAACAGAAATTGAAGCCAAAAAGGATTGAACTGTAATCAATGCTATTAAGCTAATTGGATCTTTAACAAAGGCTACTGGTATCCAGAGCAATGCCCAAAAAATTCCTCCTAGTATAATCATTAACTTCTTGTTTCTTGTCATATCAGACAAACTTCCCCAGAAAGCTTGGGAAAGGAGGTTTGTTAAGTTTGGTAAAGATGAGAGCAAACCAATTAAAGTTTTTGAAGCTCCCAACGATAGGGCAAAAATAGGAATGAATGGTGTGATCAAGCCTTGTGCAACTGACTGAAAAAATGATGAGTTGTAAAAAGTTTTAATTGGCATAAATTTAGAATTAGTATAACTTACTTAAATTATTATTTCCATTTCAAAATCAGATAAATTACAAATATCATTAAAATTGTGCAAGTCATTTCAACAAACAAAAATACTTGCCCTACACTCCATCCTACCCAAAAGAGTGCCTCTCCAACATTCCAGCCTACTATGGTTGAAACAAAAACCAAGGTAAAGCTAACTAAGAATTTGGTTTTTCTGTCTTGTTTCTCAAGCCAATCACTAAACGCCATGTAAAAGATTATATAATATTGATAAATAAAATTAACTATTAATCATTATTAAAAATATAAGAATATATTGGTCTAAGCGCCGATAGTCTAATGGTAGGACATCAGCTTGCCAAGCTGACGATCCGGGTTCGAATCCCGGTCGGCGCATCACTTCTTGACCGGGATGAGAAAGTGATATAAGTTTCTAGCGGTAAATTGTTAGTATGAAACTAAAAACTGGTCCAGTTCAAATATTTGTTTCTAACATTGAGAAAGCTAAGGGGTGGTATAAAGAAGTTCTTGGAATGGAACTGGTAAAAGAATATCCTGACTTCAAATGTATTTTAATGAAATTAGATGAAGGTTACTTTGATATAGGAGTTCCAGACCCCTGTTGGGGTGAGGGATGGGATAAGGTTAAAATTGGGGGAAGAACTCCAATATTCTTTGAAACTGAAAATATTGAAGAGACTTGGAGAGAATTAAAAACAAGAGGGATTAAGGTTGTTGAGGAATTATCTAAAAGGTCGTGGGGAGAAATGAAAGCTGTGTTTGCTGACCCTGATGGAAATGAGTTTAATTTGGTAGAAGTGATTAAATGAAAGGAAGAGGGTTAAGCTATTTAATTCTTTCATGGGCAAAAGCAAATGCTCCTAACAAACCTATATCCTCTCCAAGTTTTGTTGGAATTATTTTTGGTATGTTATTTATTGTATATTTTTTTATTTCCTTTGAGGAAGGTATAATTTTTTTGAATTGATTTAACCCAACAGACCCCATTATGACAATTTCGTCAACTGAAAATGCATTCAACATGTTACCAATTCCATGGGCATTATAACTCCTTATATTTTCAATAATTTTCTTAACTCTTTTATCTTTTTTGTAAATATCAAAAAATCTTTCAACTGTCAAGGTTTTCTTTAATTCCTTTCTCATTGTTTTTTCAATTCCAATACCTCCACTCATAGCACCCCAACAGCCTTTTCTACCACACACACAAACAATAGCTTTTTTTGAATCTCTTTCTAAAATATCATGACCAAACTCTCCATAAAATCCTTCTAAAATCTTTCCATCAACAACAAGGCCAGAGCCTATGCTTGAGCTAATCGTTAGAAGATAAAAATTCTTAACTTTCTTACCAATACCAAATTTTAATTCTGCTCTAATTGCTGCTTTCATGTCATTTATAACAAAAACTGGTTTCTTTGTGTATTTTTTAAATTTAGAGGCAAGGTCTAATTTTGATTTAATATTCAATTGAGGAGATTCTAAAAGAATGTTTTTCTTAACCGGGCCTGGTAAAGCTAAGGAAACAGCAACAACATCTTTAGAATTTATATCCTTTCTAAGCGAATTTGATAGATATTTAATCTGTTTTATTAATTTATCAGGACTTCCTTTTTTTGTTTTAATCGATTTTTTTATTAAAATTTCCCCGTTCTTTTGTATCAGAGCTCCTCTTATTTTAGTTCCTCCAATATCATAGCACTCAAAGAGTTTCATATTACTATTTTATTTTGCTTTATAAAATTCTTAATCTTTTTAAATGAGAGATTTAAATTAATTATATGCCTAAGAAAAAGGCTAAAGCAACAAGAAAAACTAATCCTGACCTATGGTTAGGCCTAATTTTTGGGCTGCTTTCTGGATTGTTAGGAAACCTCTTTATAAAATTCTTATCCAACTTAGTAATAACATCTGATCCTAACGTGAGTTTGGTTGGTGCACTGATTTCAGGGTTTGCTTTTGTTGTTTCTTTTTCTGTCCTAGTAGTAGAATTTGTTAGAAGCTTGAAACTTACAGGAGAGTTGTAATTAACTTATGTAACTATCTGTTTTTCTCCTGATGTAGTACTCTAAATATTTATTTAACGCCTTTCTGTTTATTTCAGTTTCAGAAGTTATATCAGGGTCTTCTATATGTTGAGCTTCATGATATATTGAAAAATCAAATAAATTTACAGGAATTATTTCTGTATGATAATGCCCATTTCTGAAGTCATACACCCTAACGGTAACAGGAACGTATCTTCCTTTAAGGTCCCCTCTAGAATAAATGTCTTTTAAATTAGTTGCTGCTAAGACCTCTTCTTTGACGTAAGGGTTTCGATTCAAAAAATCATAATCAACGACATAAATTCTATGCCTGTCTCTATCATTGAGGAATGGATAATTCTCTAATAAACCAGGTATGTCATAACATCCTGGACACTCTCTTATAGACATGAACCTATGAAACTCTTCGTTTAATTCTCTTAATTTAGAAAGATAATTTTCTGTTATTGAGGGTATTTTTGAGAAATCAATATCATGGGAAGAATCTGTAGTTGCAACAGACATAAAACCATGTAAGATAAGGCATTTGGAATTTATATCTTTATCTAAACTTCATGTAAGTTGGTTTTTTCTCTTTCTTAACTTCTTCTAATTGTA
>Ga0209636_10006649_pt1 | contig 11816 bp, 11 predicted proteins | sample DeeMarSWOR152_54_FD_187464 | JGI IMG/M metagenome (GOLD analysis project Ga0209636, IMG submission 187464) | Marine sediment microbial communities from White Oak River estuary, North Carolina - WOR-1-52-54 (SPAdes) (version 2) | ecosystem: Environmental > Aquatic > Marine > Intertidal zone >... | reverse complement strand
ATATCAGAGCAGCTGCCGATCTGGGCCTGGGCGAAATCGACACCAGCAATATGCAAATCAAGGAAGCTGCAGCCTGACGAAAGCGGTCTTCCAAACCACAGGCAGGTGAAACTGAGGATCAAGGCACACCGCACCACTAGATGGCTAATCCAGATTGTCTTTCTCGCAATCTTTGTATTGGCCTTTGTGCAGACCCGCTATAGCGTACCGATAACGTTCCAGAATATTTTCTTCCGCTGCGACCCGCTCGTGCTCATCGTCGCGAGTATTGCCTACCGCACCATCATCACCGGCACCCTTCTTGCATTATCTCTGATTTTTCTCACCCTTTTATTCGGACGTTTCTTCTGCGGTTTTGTCTGTCCACTAGGAACAATAATAGACATAGCCGATGTTGTTATCAAAAAGAGGTTGAGAGTTGGATCCACATTGAAAAACATAAAATACTACATACTACTTTTTCTCGTGCTCGCTGCAATGCTGGGTGTTTCGTTCCTTCATTTCTTCGACCCGCTTGTAATATTAGAGAGATCGCTTACCCTCATCGTCTATCCCGTGTCCACGTATCTGGCCAGCGTATTCATCCTGACCTCGGTTTCCGTCTATACCGAATCCCTAATCGCCTTGATTATTTTGATTACCATCCTCAGTTTGAATTTCATCACTCAGAGATTCTGGTGCCGCAACCTCTGCCCTCTAGGCGGCTTGCTTGCCTTACTATCGAAGATCTCGGTTTTTAAATTCTCGTTTCTTGAAGGTTGTACTAAGTGTGGCATCTGTGAACAGATCTGTCCGACCGATGCCATCTCTTTTGCATCAGGGAAAATCGACGCTGGAGAGTGCATCGATTGCCTACGCTGTCAGTATGAATGCCCGCCGGCAACGATTACATATAAGAAATCACTTGTACCGGCACCTCTCGATGTAGGGAAGAGACAGCTGATTACCGTGTTAGGCGCAAGTATCTTGCTCGCACCCCTAGCCAAGACGTTGCTCCACAGAAAAGTCCTCGGCAGGCTTATACGACCACCGGGTTCAATCCCCGAATCCGATTTCCTTAACGTTTGCATACACTGTGGTAAGTGCATGAAAGTCTGCCCAACAAACGGGCTACAACCATGCATCCTGGAAGCAGGGGTCAACGGTCTTTGGACACCTAGGCTCGCCGCCCGCATTGGCGGTTGTGAGAAGAATTGCCACATGTGCGGCCAGGTGTGCCCGACTTCGGCAATACGGAAACTGCCCCTAGACGAAAAGACCTATGTGAAAATGGGCACCGCAGTTATCGACCGCAGTCGGTGCATTGCCTGGGAACAGGACAAGGTGTGTCTGATATGTGATGAAGCCTGCCCTTACAACGCCATCAGCTCGCTCAATGAGACAATCCGCGAAACAACCCTACTCCGTCCATTTGTTGATGAACGCATTTGTACGGGTTGCGGATTATGTGAAGCTCGCTGCCCAATCGAAGGACGTGCGGCAATCGAGATTTTTTCAATTGGCGAAGAACGCAAACGGCAGGGTTCATACATCACCGAAGAAAAGGTTAGACTACGTGCCTGTGAGGAAAAAGTCGAGGACATACCCTCGGGTTTCATAATCGACAATTGATACCCTTTGTCCTACTCCTTATTGCTTTTACACAAAAACAGATCAAAGAAAATCCAATAATCCTTGATGGTATAAACTCCCGCTACGCCTCAGAGTACATTCTCATAACAACGCCAATAGGTATCTATACCTTTGACCGTAGCGCAAGAACGTGGAAGAGTATAACCACTGCTCATGGTCTCCCCGCTAACGAGGTCAGAATCTTGGGTCTTGATCAGGGCATCATGTGGGTCGCGACCGACATGGGTTTGGCCTCGGCTGACATTCGGCTGAATGACTGGCAGACATACTCACTTCCCGGACAGAGCACGGGCCTGGCCTTCGACGATAACTATGTTTGGGTCACGGGTGATTTCGGCCTGAAAAGATTCGACAAGTACGTTGAAATATGGGAAGACATCGACCCGATGCCAACCAACGATATTTTGTTCGACAAAACATATCTCTGGCTCGCCACAGGACAAGGCATCCGGCGGTACAATCCCGAGTTCGAAAAAATCGAAGAAATGTATGCCGCGCCAAAATATGATTATTACTACATACTCGAAACCCAGTCAAAACTGTGGTTCCTTGCTGATGAGGGCTTCGTGGCCTATGAAAGAAACACCGAATCATGGTCTGAGTACACTGCATTCGAGATAACCGATTACGCAAGCCTGGGCGATTCGCTGTTTATCGTAAGTGGCAACAGCGTCTTCCTGTATAATCCGGCAACGAACAGCTGGGGACCATTTGTCGAAGTTGAAGGACTGTACGAAGTGAATGGTATATCTATCAGTCCCAAGGCCTCAAACTACATATCGTTTGCTACAAACACAGGTCTTCTATTGTATGACTGGTTTGAAAAAACCCGCAAGAATTACAACCGTGCTAATGGACTTTATAACGATACAATAATCGATGTCTACGAATCAAATGAGTCCATTTTCGCGATCGGGCATAATAACATCCAATATCTGGAAAAAAGCACGAATATCTGGCAAGTCGAGGACCTGGTTACGGCAAAAGGCCTGACCGGTAGAATTCTCTACTACGATGAGGCTGGACTGCACGCTGGCATCATGGATGATTTTGATATCAGACTCGAGGGCCGGGCATACTACTCATTGTCCACGGTCGTCACGGAAAGCACAACGTGGTCAGACTACTCGACGATGAACTTACGCTTGATCGGCCAGCATAAAAGCGATCGTATGTTATCTTTGTATTATGATGATACAAATAAAGAAGACACCTTGTATGGTTTCGGATATCGCGGCCTGGAAAAAGATTTCTTCTACCGTGCCAATGGTGGTTTTATCGAATCTGAATACTACGAGTTCAATCTGATCCCGAACTTTTCAATTCTTGGAGCTAACGCAAGACTGCGGCACGACGCACACAGTCTAATGCTACAGGGAGGGCAACTGCAATCGAGTTTCAGAAGCGATTTCTTTTACGGCCGGTCATTCCAGAAACATGATACAATTCTCGACATTGAATATTCCATGAACACGTTCTACAGGATTACGGGGTTTCCGGCCATCAACCCTTCGGATCATGATACAATTTTCATTGATGACCGGCTCGCAGGTACTGACAGAATCGACACAAGGATTGATTACACAATCGCTGGTAATACTGGCGACTTCGACCCTCTAATAAACGGACTCGACTACTTCATAGACTACACCAGAAGTTATGTTCAGTTGCTAACCCCGGTAAGTGATAGTGCCACTGTAATCCTGAAGTATAATGGAAGGGAGATCGTCATTCAGTCTGATTCAGTGCGCGATAACCTAATGCAAAATATCTACTGGCTTGGCCCCAATATTGTGCCCGGTTCTCTGATACTGGACATCCTGGATACCATGGGGGTATCTCAGCCGCTGAGCGATTTTCTAATAGATAATGACAATGATGGTTTTGTCGACCCGGTATTCATTAACTACGAACTAGGATACCTTGTTTTTCCCGAAGCACGACCGTTTCCATATGAAGTATACGCACAAGGTATTAATGTCTACCTACTGGACTATGAGTTCTCGACACAATCGGTATTCTATCGCCTCAGCGAGCAACCGGTACTCGTCGGTAGTGAGAAGGTGTTTGTGGACGGTGAACAGATGCTCAGAGATTATCATTACATAATCGATTACACATCGGGCACCGTACTCTTTCTGAGTGAAGAGGTTGTGAATGATTTCAGCGAGGTTGAAATTCAGTACGTATCAGTGGAAAGACAACGCGATGATATGTTCTATGCGGTCCAGCCTAACATGAAAATTGGCGACGACCTCAACCTGGCACCTGGGTACACGGCTATGGAAGACGAAAAAATATTCCACATGTCTGGCAGATACGGGGCCGACTCCAAAAATGCGTCGCTCCTCTTCGTGCCGCAACTGGCCGCTAATCAAGAAAAGGAATATGCACATGATTATCTGCTTATCGCCAACTATCACCGATTCACGTTCAATGCCAATTATCGTGGTTATTCAGATGAGTTCGAATCATTTGGTCTCAGTGACCGCCGATACGGCAGGCTGAAACAAAGAGGAGCGGTTTCTCTGGGGTTCGAGCCGGTAAATTACGTGCGCTTCAACACGTCATTCAAAAGGGAATCGCTTATCGATTCCTCCAACGACCCCAGCGCCACACAATACATGTCTGGTCGTGTCGACTATCTGAATCCGAGTTTGCCGAATGGTTTCCTGCTGGTTGCCAAGAATATTCTGCCGGACCATGACAAGATTAGACTACAGTTGAACGCCAATTACAATCTGCAGTTATCACAAAATAATGTGCGTTTCAACTCGGTTGCCCGCCAAGATTTTCTCACCTTTGAAACGGACAAGAAAAAGACTATCGAATACATCCTAAACACCAACATCGCATTGCGCTTTCCGGTACGTGCGGATTTATACCTGCACGGTATAAACCTCTACGTGAACGATGGCCGTGAAAAAGATGAGAGCGAAATGCGTCTAGCGCTCAACGTAGACGTAATACCCGGATTATATTACACGGGAAATTACCGACAGAAAAGACAAACATACTATTTGCCGGAATCAAAAGATGTATCGATCATGAATTATTTTTACAATAATCTGAATGTTGCGCCGGGGCGCTGGTATGCACCACTTAGTATCATTAATCTTTCCCTGGGTAACGGCACAAATTTTGACGAGTACCTCGATAACCTTACTCTCAATCGCGAGCTACCCTCGATCATAACAAAACCGCTTGAGGAAAGTATTGAAACACTCACGGATCTGCGTACTGTCTATGTAAAGGCATACCTGACGCCATTCTCCGATCTGAACCTACAACTGAAACGCGCGATAAACAAAAGCGGTACTGCGCGTTATGACCTTCCCATTCTCAGAACCAGTATCATCGATGAGATCAGGGCTGAGTACGAACAAGCAAAAATCGGCTACATCACCGCAGTACTTAATCGAAATGAAATAAATCTCTACCCTATTCAGACTACGCATAATCTTTATCTGGAATGGGCTAAACCGTGGTCGGCTCTGCTAAGAACAAAACTGAGCAGCAATATAAGACGAGACTCTTATGACTATGAAACAGCTGAAACCAGTGATTCAGAAACGAGGGTGAGGCTGGAAACACTACTGCGCTTTGGCGGCAGGTCTTATGTCAACTTAAGCCTTGCAGGAAGCCGACAGGACCGATACATCGGAGGTGTTACGCGTTCCATACTACCGGGTTGTAGTATCAATCTGAATGTCTTTGAATTTCTATTCATGCAATTTGACTACGAGGCGAACGTCGTAATAGACGCTTCAACCACGCATCTACTCTCTGCCAAAATCACCGGCTCATTCTGAAAAGCCCTGTCTCCCCATTTCGCCCTCTCCGTGTCCCCCATCTCGCTTTCCCCAGAGCTTTTGCTTGACAGCGTGACATTAATAATTATAATTAGCCAATAAATATAGGAGGTTACATGCGTTACGTTAAACTGGGCATACCCATAATGGTCATAATGCTGCTATTCTTGGGTTGCCCGAAGAAACAAGTAGTACAACCGGTCGAAGAGCCGGTAATAGAAGAAATCCCCGAAGAGGTTGTGATACCCGAAGAACCGGAAAGACCGTCTTTCGAGATGGGCCGTATCTTCTTTGACTTTGATAAATCTGATATCCGAGCCGATGCCGCAGAAACCCTGAGGCGAAACGCTGAAATGCTCGAACTCTACCCAGCCGTGAATATCACAATCGAGGGACACTGCTGCGAAATCGGCACTGCCGAATACAATCTCGCCCTAGGCGAGAGAAGGGCAAAGGCAGCATACGATTACTTGGTCATGTTGGGCATTGATCCAATGCGGCTGGCCACGGTCAGTTATGGCGAAGAAAGGCCGCTCGACCCGACCAATCTCGAAAAGAATCGCAGGTGTGAGTTCAGAAGAAGATAGCCGATTTACTGAATTCAATCTAACTAACATGCTTGTAAGAAAACTAATGAGAGTCTTTGCTCTGCTACAAATTTCATTTCTACTGCTATTGACAAGCGTCGGATGTTTGAGCAGACAACGATTCAGCAACTACAACTGGCAGCTTGATAGTCTGCGGTATTATACTAGGAAACTGGACAGCCTCTTGGCAGTACAGGGAAACGAGATCAAACAGCTACGTATCGATCTATTCACGAAGACGAACGAATTGAGTCAGAAATTTGATATGTTGAATTCGCGGCTCGGTGAATCAGAAACTCAGATTACGCAATTGTACAGAAAAATCGGTCCGCCCCAGGAAGCCATGGCAGACTCTGCGGCCATGGCGCAGATCAGCCCCGAAGCTCGCCTGCTCTATGAGTCTGCATACAAAAACTATGTCAAAGGTAACTACCAAGAGGCAATTGAGGGTTTCCAGACCTATCAAAGGACAGCAGTGGATGGGCCGCTCGTAGATAATGCTTTGTACTGGATTGGTGAATCATATGCGGCATTGGGTCAACTACAGAAGGCGGTAAACACATTCCAGGAACTCGTAAACAAATATCCGAAAAGCGCAAGGATACCTACCGCACTCTACCGCATGGGTATTATCTACGAAGAAGGAAAAGATATGAAGACGGCGCGCTTCTATTATAATCAAGTAGTTAGGGAATTCCCAAATTCGCCTGAAGCAGCCCTCGCCAAAAGCAAATTACAGCAACCATGAATATATTCAGAATCTTTTTAGAGTCGAGCCTTGCTGCTCAGACCATCATGATCATTCTGGTCATATTTTCAATTTGGTCCTGGGCGATATTCTTCAAGAAACTATTTGACCTCGGCAAAGTCAGACGTCGGACCAAGAAATTCCTTGCGAGTTATCGCTTTCGCAAAGAAATGAAGGAATGGGATAACCTTGGTTATCAACTAAATGATAATCCCTATGGTCGGGTTCTGGCGAGCGGGCTTGAAGAATTCAAGCGGCTCAAGGTACGGATCAGTGCGCACCTCTTGCATCAAGAGCAGCATAAGAAAAATCAGGGTTTTGTCCACGAACTCGCGGACAACATACGACTAGCTATGGAAAGAACAAAGATGGACGAGATCTCCCAGCTGGAAGTTTCGCTACCCACCTTGAGTACTTTTGTCAGCGTCAGCCCGTTTCTTGGATTACTGGGTACGGTCTGGGGAATCATGGAGGCTTTCTTGGAAATCCGTGCACGCGGCTCGGCACACATCACGATTGTCGCTCCAGGCATTTCCGACGCATTAATAACCACCGTGTACGGACTTCTTGTCGCGATCCCCGCTCTCATATTCTACAACATGTTCCGAAGCCGGGTCAATAACTACGGTAACAACCTCGACAAATTCATTAGCGAAATATTTGCCTATCTGCGCAAAGAGCTGATGACCATATCTCAATGAACAATAAAGGACCGATTTCAGAAATCAACATAACGTCCCTTGCTGATGTTAGTATCACGCTACTCGTAATTTTCATAATCACTGCACCGATGATGACACCGGGGATCGACGTTGACCTACCACGCACCGATGCTTCACTACCACACGACGAAGAAGGCGTCACGGTTTCGATCAACAATGACAAAGAGATTTTTGTTGAAAACGTTAAGGTGGATATTGGGGCATTCGAGGCAAGGATCCGGCAAATTCTGATTAGCAAACCTCCAGGAATCATCATCTATCTGCGTGCTGATGAGAAGATAGATTACGGGTTTGTTGTGGATGTCGTAGGCAGAATGCGCAAAGCCGGGGTTACGGAACTCGGGCTCGTCGCCGAAATTCCCCCTGAATGAACCGTTATCACATCATTTCGGTATTACTCCACATCGTAATATTCGGCGCGATCTTCATATCAGGACGAGCCCACTTCAAGCCTCTTCCAAAACTTGACGTTATCAAAGTCAGCCTCGCGCCTCTACCCCAGCCGAAAATCATTCAAGTTGAGCCGCCCGAGCAAGAGGTTGAAGAAATACTCGAAGAAAAAATCGAAGAAAAAGCACCGCCCAAACCAGAAACAAAAAAGACCGAACCAGCCAAGAAACCGGTAGAAAAGGTGGCCAAGGAATCAGTCAAAAAAGGCCTCCCTGATATAAAGCCAAAAATCTACACTGGGAGTGGCCGAGGCTTCACATATTCGTACTACCTGAATATACTACTCAACAAAATAGCAAAGAATTGGCACAATCCATTCAAAGGAAAGGATGTCATACTGAAGAGCATCGTTTACTTCGAAGTCGACAAGAATGGACATATTTACAGCATTCGCCTGGAAGAAGATTCGGGTAACGAGCTCTACAACGAAACGGCAATGCGTGCCATAGTAATTACCAAAAGCCTGCCACCTCTGCCCGAAGAGTTTGCCGATGATTATCTGAAGGTACATCTAGAATTCCTCACCGCCCAGTGAGATCAATATTCATTTCTTCCATTCTTATTACTGTCTTTGCTTTCGGCCAAGATGTCTACCTGAGACTGACCGATTATGGCGGCGGTAAAATAAATCTTGTAGTCGAGTCATTTACCGCACAAGGCACGGCAGCTGTGCGCGATGAACTCAGCCGTCAAGTCACCGTGATCGAGGACATACTCAAGAGGGACTTGGAGTATTCATTGTACTTCGATATTTTCGCGGACACGACACAAGTCACAGCCAGTAGCGTGCAGGGCGTCATACTGAGAGGCAATGCGACGGGTGAAGACCTAACCGTACGCCTGGAAGATTTTGAAACCCGCGAGAAAATATCTGAACGCATGTACACGATCGACAAAGGTCTCCGCAAAACCGCCCACACAATTGCGGATGATGTCATCAAGATATTAACCGGTGAAACCGGAATTGCTGCGACCAAAGTCGTATTTTCCTACAAGACAGCACGAGGTAAGGAAATTGCTATGATTGATTACGACGGGTTCAACTTCACTCGGATTACCGATAACGGGAACATCAATCTATTCCCTTCGTACGCACCAGATGGTGGCCGGTTACTCTTCTCAACCTATTCCGATGATCGGCTCAATATATATCTTTATGACTTCTCGAAAAAGATGGTAGAAATGGTATCTTCTTTTATCGGACTGAACTTCGCCCCATGCTGGTCGCCAGATGGCACAAAGATATGCATGAGTTTATCCAAAGACGGGAATGCGGAGATTTACTTGCTCGATTTGAAGACAAGAGAGTTAAGCCGTCTTACAAAAAATTCGGCGATTGATACATCACCAACCTTTTCACCCAACAGCCGCGAAATAGCTTTTGTATCCGACCGATCAGGTAACCCACAAATATATGTCATGGATATACACGGTGGTAATGTGCGACGCCTGACATTCCACGGTAATTACAACACATCTCCGGCGTGGTCGCCGCGAGGTGATATCATTGCCTATGTATCGCGTGAAAAGGACAACTCCCAGCAGATATACGTCACCGACCCGACCGACTTCAGTCCGGTACGGCTCACGTACTTACGGAATAACGAAGAGCCGGCTTGGTCGCCCGACGGCTTGCACATCGTATTTTCATCTAACCGCACTGGCCGTTATGAACTCTACACAATGAATTGGGATGGTTCAAGACTGCGGAAACTGACCAACGGCGTTATCGCGAACGCCCCAGACTGGTCACCAACGACGGATACAACAGAATAAATTTTCTAGAACTTTATCTTCATTGTATCGTACTCGGCAACATTATAGATCCACCAGTTACCACTGCTTCTCAATACTCTGAACAGACAGCTGCCGATAGATACCTCACTCCAATATAATACAACATGATAATCACCCGCATCCATCACAGAATTGCTGATCAGGTCAACCTCATAGGAATCTAAACCACTACCCACCGGGATAATTTCCCTAGCCAGCTCTTCAGTACCGTAGTTCAATACGTTCAGTATTGACAAAGAAGCAGGGAATGCGTTGACGAAATCGACTTGTATGCGCACACCAATTAAATACCCGTTTTGATTAAACCAACCCAGCACAGGGTAGGCAACGTAGACGGGCGGCGGTGTCGCGAAATTCTCGCTGCCTGGATCATAAGGATTGATTCGCTCGTGGCACGACAAAACAGTCAGCAGCAGAATGAGAATAACATTCCTTTGCATACGTACCTCCTATAGATCTTTCTGTAAGCCGATTACCATCTTAGGTCCACACGTGTAGCGCATTTCGAGAACGGGCGCGAGGGCCTTTAATTGCGAAAGGCTTGCACGCTTAATCTGATAATACACGGCGCGTGTGAGAAAGAACACGGCGCCAACCGCGAAGACATTTCTCGCGGTATCATTAATCTTTACTCTATCCCACGCCTCGATTGCGGCACTCATACTCTGGCTATTTTTGTAATCTTCATAAGCATCATTTCCCCTTGAATAACAAATCCCCATACCAAGCGTGCAAGTAAACCCTAAAATAGAATTGATCAGCACCTGGCGTGAATATCTGCTCTGCATCATTGCCAAATCGGGCACGCTGTCCAGTGAAGCTGACATGAGTGTCAGAGTTACACAAAGCTGTATCATTCTACCTCCTTTTGCGAATCCTGGCTATACCACCTCTGCTTGGACACGGACACCATGGTTGAGTGAAAAAAGCATATTTCTTACTATGCTGCAACTATGCAGTAATTATAGCAAGGCTATGAAATTTGTCAACGTCCTCAAGATGTTTGCTCGTCCGTCTGGTATGAAATATCGTTACTACGCCGTGCCCTTGACTTCAGGCGCTTTCTGAATAACCTTGATATCATGCTCAAAAGGCATTTCACAGAAGTGAAAGAGGAACCTCCCAATCTTGCGGGCACAAAAGGCTGCACCGTTCGATGGCTTATAAGCCACGAGGAAGGTGCGGTACATTACGCCATGAGATTATTTACGCTGCAGCCTGGTGGTACCATACCCTTGCACGAACACGAAGTCACTGAACATGAGATTTTCATTGTTGAAGGTGGGGGTATTCTTAATGACGGCATCAATGCAACCTCGGTAAAGAGAGGAGATGCTATTTTCGTGGAGGCTGGCGAAAAACACAGCTTTATCAACAATGCAGATCATCCTCTGCAGTTCATTTGCGTCATACCAATTTGATGTTTGCCTTACTTAAACAAAGGGGAATTCTCTTTCTCGGGCTGTCGAATACGGTATCCCAATTGGGTGACCGTCTAACGCACATGGTTATCATAACCCTGATTGGCGTCATGTTCCCGGGCAGAATTTCTACATTCAGTGAATTCTCGGTGACGTTTTCTTTGCCGATCGTGATTCTTTCACCGTTTGCAGGTGTATTCATCGACCATTGGAACAAACAAACAATCATGTTCCGTTGTCACTTAATACAATCAATTCTAATATTCCTTACACCATTTTTCGTCATGCTAACCAACAGTATTATTCCTATCTGGATATTGGTGGTACTGTTTTTTTCATTGGATCTTTTCAATAATACGTCCAAAAACAGCATCATTCCTGATCTTGTCAGATATGATCAACTGGTCTCGGCGAATTCCATTATCATAACTATGGCCCGTATTGCAACTTTTATCGGTATGGTGGGTGGTGGTTACCTCATAGGATGGGTCGGGTGGCAAGCAGGTTTTTTCATCGATGCGTCATCGCATCTAATCGCGGGTACCCTGGTCCTCGCCATGGGTGCTAAAACGCTGTTTGAGCCGGTCAGAAAGGTCGACTTCTCACTATCGAAAGAATTAAAGAAATCATTACATACGTTCGTTTCT
>Ga0209636_10006648_pt1 | contig 11816 bp, 9 predicted proteins | sample DeeMarSWOR152_54_FD_187464 | JGI IMG/M metagenome (GOLD analysis project Ga0209636, IMG submission 187464) | Marine sediment microbial communities from White Oak River estuary, North Carolina - WOR-1-52-54 (SPAdes) (version 2) | ecosystem: Environmental > Aquatic > Marine > Intertidal zone >... | reverse complement strand
AAAATAAATTGGTGAATTTGTGAATTGGTGAATTTGTGAATTGGTAAATTGGTGTATTGGTGTGTGTGAGTTTTGGGACAGGGTATTAAAGAATTACTATTCATACAGGAGCGAAGTGATCTGAATAAATAAAGTCGAACTAATCCTCAGGAGTACTCGGGAAATCGTATCAGGATTGAGTTGGTAAATCAGCGAATTAGTATGGGACTGTGTCACAACTCAATCGAATGCTTCACGCAGAGTTCGCCCACCTGTCCCAGTCGGGCAGGCAAAGTTAACACTGAAATTGCAAAGTGTTTATTAACAGACATTTGTGCTTTGCACACTTGATGGTTGTCTTTGCGTACTCTTATTGAACAATTTAAGTCTTAAATTCATTTCACCCCCTCGATTTTAAAGACGTACACAACTGATCGAACAATGATTGAATAACAATGAATGAAAGACAAATTAACATATCATGGGAGATTCCTCAGTCGCACCACTCCTTCGGAATGACTTGATCCTAAAGAAGGGCGCAACTAACCATACAACAACTGAAGCACCACTGAATTAACAACTGAAGCACTACTGAATCAACAAAAATCAATAACTATGAAGATTAATAACTTGCCTTTATTTATTATCACCAGATAAAAGAAGTTTTTTCAGGCTGTTTATCTGCGATGATGTTCCAAGGACAAAGATTTTATCTGTTCTGGAAAGGATTTCATCGGGTGAAGGATTGATGATATAGAAACCATCTTCCTGTTTGAGGCCTATAATATTAGCCCCGGACCGGTTTCTGATATCCAGTTCCCTTATTTTCTTGCCATCAAAACAAGAGGCTATTGATTCACATGTTAATTCTTCCAGGAATACATTATCAGGTTCCTGAAGCATTATAAAGTCAATGAATTCCACAACATCCGGCTGGATAACAAGCTTGGCCATTCTCTGGCCTCCAACGCGATCGGGCATGATCACGTTCGTGGCTCCTGCACGTTTGAGCTTAACATCAGAACTCTCATTTGAAGCTCTTGAAATAATCATCAGGTCAGGATTTATCTCCTTTGCAGTAAGTACTACATAGAGATTATCTGCATCAACTGGCAGTGTGGTAATCAAAGCCTTGGCCCTGATTATCCCGGCTTTTTGTAATATCTCATCTTTTGTTGCGTCCCCCTCAACATAAAGAATATTATCGGATGCACTTAATTTTTCAATCAGTTCCTGATTATTCTCGATAACAATAAAGGGGATATTCCGGAATGCCAGGTCACGGGCGGCCTGGCTTCCGTTACGGCCATAACCACAGATAATGGTATGTCCTGCTAGTTTTTCGATCTTTTTTATCACTTTTCTGTCCCTGTAGTAATTCCTCAATACCCCATCAATAACATAACGGGTGAATGATGTAACTGCAAAGACAAATATACCAAAACTAATGATGATTAAAAAGCTGGTAAACCACATACCGGCAGATGATAAGGGGACTACTTCTTTAAAACCCACTGTTGCAATAGTGATCACTGTCATATACACTGCCTTTGTAAAATCCAAATCTTCAATAATCATATACCCGAGTACGCCTATCCAACCTATTATGAATAGTAATCCAAAAGCAATCAATGCTGATCTGTCTTTTTCTGCTTTCATCTTACTATAAAAATATTACTTCTCATTTAATTGCCACTACCGGATGATCTGGTTTCCAATCTGGCAAAATAAGCATTTTTTAAAATTACAGTAATTATTCTTTAATTGGAGCAGTGCTTGAGAATAAAATGCATTGGGCACATTCATTCCATTATTTATCCACCCTTCAATTATATTATTTGATTCCGGAGGAAGTTTTTCAAGGAATTCGACAGCTTTCTGTTTGTAATGATCTTTCCCGGTTTGTCTGCCATACTCAAAATATACAGGTATGAGTGTATTGATAATGATATTGTAAACAGCTTCATTCCCCAAAGCCTTTTTTTTTGCGGTTGAAGGCTTATTAAAAAGATAGTGATCATCCCAATATCCTGATGGTCTTAATGATCTCAATTCCTGGTAAATAATTTCAGGCTCATGTTCAAGAAAATTTACCAGGAATCCGGGATTCCGACATAACAATACAGCAAACTGGGCAATACGAATGGTTGGAAAATTCACAGGTCTCATTCTCAAGAATTTCCATAGATCATGATTCATTGGTCTGAGATTATATTTTCTTCTAAGGAATCCATATTCATTTTTTAATCCCATATAATAATCATCTCCATCAGGTATTTCCAGAAAGCCTGCCTGCCCAAATAACAGTGCTTCAGTTTGTGTCAGGTTATGATAATGTCTTTCAAGGAATTTAAATGGCAAAGATTTTGAAAGTATCTCAAATGCCACCCCATTTATTTTAAAACCGAAATTACGGGCAAGCTGCCGGTAAATGGTTTCTTTCCAATCACCCTTTGTTTCTCTGTGATTCCTGACGATATCGCCTGCTTTTTGCTCCATCCTTTCGATCATCAGCCTGTCCAGCCAAAGGTTTAAAACCAGCGGGTCGACATTACGGATTGAGGTGCCACAAGGAATCCAATCGGTATTATAAAGAAGGGAAGAAAAATTATCAAGGATATGCGAAGGGAACCTGATCTCAGTTGTAGGTATTAAATGGTGCCTACTGCCTGATATCTCCCTATCATTCTGATATACAACATGCAGAATGATATTCTGGTAATTTCCGTCATCCTGGTGACCATGTCTGAACCAATCGGATGTCCTGATGTGTATCTCAACATTACCAGCCCAGACGGTTTTTTCGATCCTTATTTTTGCATTAAAGAAATCCGGTCCTGAATCCCGATTATGCTGTCCCACATCCAGTACTTCAACCTCTTCCCCTGTAATAAGGTAAAGAGGCAACATAAACAGCCGGTTTTTCCAGATGTAATGTAGAAAATCTTCGGTAATAGTCATATGAATTCGATTTATTTCATTGTTATTAAACCAGAATATTGTTGTAAACCATATTGATCTTATTAACGTCTTATTAGAAATAAGGATAAGGCTGAGTCTAAGTCTAAGCCTTAGACTTAGACTTAACCTTAGACTTAAATTAAATCTATTACTCTACTCTTTTATGACAAAAAGTGGAAAATATCGGTAACCTCACATGCACTTTTTTTACATGTGTATAAATAAATATTTGAAGATGAACCTGGGAATGTTCAGAGAAGTCTTTAATTCCTGGGGATTTTCAGAGAAGTTTGTAATTGAGGGGAATATTCAGATAAGCTTATGGTTTTTCAGGATGGATTCCATTTGTTGTTGTATTTCAACCGCTTTCTCATGGGCAGTCCGGGCAAAATTCTGAGAATGATCAGCAAAAATAATTGCCCGGCTTGAATTTATGATCAAACCGCATCTCGAGTTTATGCCATATCCGGCAACCTCTTCAAGAGAACCTCCCTGTGCACCAATACCTGGTACAAGAAGAAAATGATCGGGAATATGTTTCCGGATCTGAAGGATTTGTTCAGATCGTGTTGCTCCTGCAACATATATAATATTGTCAGCTGTTCCCCATTTTTTACTCGTCAACAGGACCTTTTCATAAAGGGTTTCTTCACCGTCATTTACTTTCAAAAACTGAAAATCTTCAGCACTTTTATTGGATGTAACTGCAAGAATGATTACCCACCTATCATTTCTTTTCAGGAAAGCACTTATTGAATCATAACCCATATATGGTGAAACGGTTACAGCATCAACGTTCATCCTGTCAAAAAAAGCTCTTGCATACATTTCGGAAGTATTTCCAATATCTCCGCGTTTTGCATCAGCAATAACCATAATATCCGGATCAACTGAACGGATCAGTGCCACTGTTTGTTCCATTTCTTTCCAGCCATCTGCCCCGCGGGCTTCGTAAAATGCAGTATTTAACTTATAGGCAATAACCTGACTGTGAGTGGCATGGATAATCCCACGATTAAATTCTAACTGGGGTTGTTCTACAGAACGAATACTTTCGGGGATTTTTTCAAATTCGGTATCAAGACCGACACACAGAAAAGATTTTTTTATTCTGATCTGGTTAAAGAGATGGTATGAATTCATAGAAATATTATTAAACCAACTCACTTGCTTTAAGCCTTTCTGCATTTTCAGCCATTTGAAGCTGGTCTATGATCTCCTGCAAATTTCCATTTATAATCGAGGATAGGTTGTACATTGTAAGGTTTATTCTATGATCAGTGACCCTTCCCTGCGGGAAATTATAGGTCCTGATCTTCGCTGATCTGTCACCCGTTGACACCATGGTTTTGCGCCTGGAGGCAATTTCATCAAGGTATTTCTGATACTCCAGGTTATAAAGCCTGGTACGTAATTCAGATAAGGCTTTTTCATAATTTTTAATCTGGGATTTTTCATCCTGACAGGTTACAACAATCCCACTGGGAATATGTGTAAGCCTTACCGCTGAGTATGTTGTGTTAACAGATTGCCCGCCGGGCCCTGATGAACAGTATGTATCCTTTCTGATATCATCTGCTTTGACCTGTATATCAAATTCATCTGCCTCCGGCAGGACTGCTACTGTAGCTGCAGAAGTATGAACCCTGCCCTGGTTTTCTGTGACCGGTACTCTCTGAACCCTGTGAACACCGGATTCATATTTCAGAATCCCATAGACTCCTTCACCCCTGACATGTATGATGATTTCTTTATAACCGCCAACTGTTCCTTCTGTAAAACTTGTTACTTCGGTTTTCCATCCCATTGATTCACAATATTTCGAATACATCCTGTAAAGATCCCCGGCAAAAATACTTGCTTCATCACCCCCGGTTCCTGCCCTGATCTCAAGAATGGCACTTTTATCATCCTGTGGATCTGCCGGCAGCAGCAAAAGCTTGATTTCATCTTCCAGGGGATCAATTTTCCCAGTCAACTCCTCCAGCTCGGCCTTTGCCATTTCCCTCAATTCTTCATCTTTTTCATTTGCCAGCATTTGCTTTGCAGAAGAAATATTGCTCAACAGATTTTTATATTGCTTATAAACAGCGATGATTGGCTCAAGATCTTTATATTCCTTATTCAGACGGATGTATCGTTTCATGTCAGAAATCACATCCGGTTGAGTGATCAACCTTCCGACTTCTTCGAAGCGTTTTTTCACGCCTTCCAGTTTTTCCAGTATGAGATGATTGCTCATTAACCCCTCCGATTTTGCAGTGTGCAAAGTTAATCAAAAAAATGAGTGCAAAATGAATAGATATCTCTAAAACTAAGAACCAGACCCTGGGGATCTGGTTTTAGTATCAGCCGTTTATTTTATCTATTTCTCATCAGGCCAGGTAAGTTCCGCACCCAACTGTTTGTATAAATCCCATTGATTCCAGTAATTAGCTTCAATAATAATTTTTCCATCCTTAATCATTTCTGCTGAGTGGTACATAAGCATGATTTTCCTTTCAGCTTTTATATCATACCATGATACATTTGACCACTGAAGTACCCAATCTCCTGCTATATCTCCCTCTTCCGTTGTCTCGGCCATAATATGAATAAAATCAAATTTCAGTGAATCTACTTCTTCAAAAAATTCAGCCATGCCTTGAACCATTTCTTCAAATCCCTCTTGTATATTTACAGAAGGTCCATAGGCAACAACAGAATCTGAATAAAATCCTTTCATCCCTTCAAGATTCTCGTCTTCAAATGTCTTAAAAAGATCCCTGATTAAAGCAATATTTTCCTTTGCTTTTTCGTCTTTTGCCTGTTCAGACGCAGGAGCTTGAGTTTGCTTACAACCTGCCAGGAGGAAAACAACACTCGTGAAAAGAATTAACTTTTTCATAATTTTTAATGGCTTTTAGTTTAAATAAATCAAATATATAAAATAATAATACAGTGGTCAAGGAAAGTTATGGTTGGCTGTTAACCAGAGAGTATTTGGTTGATGGTTCCTGGTTGCTGGCGGGTGCGAGTTGTTATAAGTGTGGGACATGTAAACCTGTTGACAAAGACGCACACAACTGATCGAACAACAACTGAATTAACTACTGAACTCAGCTATAGTAATAATCTCCGGTTTCAGATTTAATGGTCAATTCATTTTTATCCGAAGCTTCAGTCCTGCCAATTATTTTTGCATCGACACTAAAGCTGCGGGCAATTGAGATAATATTTTCAGCAGTAGAAGGTTCTATATAAATTTCAAAGCGGTGCCCCATATTAAAGACCTGGTACATTTCCTTTCCAGGTGTGCCGGAAAGATCATGAATCAGTTTAAAAACGGGTGGTAGAGGAAACAGGTTATCCTTAATCACATGAATCCTGTCCAGAAATTTAAGCACCTTGGTCTGTCCACCACCTGTACAATGAATCATGCCATGTATCTCTTTACGGTATTTATCAAGAACTTTTCTGATTACCGGAGCATATGTCCGGGTGGGAGATAATATAAACTTTCCCGCATTGGTGTCGGTCCCGGGAATTTTGTCAGTGAGGTTAAAAGAACCGTTATATATCAGGTCTTCCGGTATATCATGATCATAGCTTTCAGGATATTTTGCAGCTAGTATTTTTGTAAACACATCATGCCTGGCAGATGTCAGGCCATTGCTGCCGATCCCGCTGTTATAATCCTTTTCATATTCAGCCTTGCCTGAAGAGGAAAGCCCTATGATCACATCACCTGGTCTGATATGATTCTCAATAACATCCATGCGTTTCATCCGGGAGGTTACTGTAGAATCAACAATGATAGTCCTGACCAGGTCACCAACATCAGCCGTTTCCCCACCCGCAAATACAATATTGATTCCATGTGTTCGCAAAAGTTCAAGAAATTCTTCTGTACCATCAATAATCTCTTTTATAACCTCGCCCGGAATTTTGTTCCTGTTTCTTCCAATTGTTGATGAAACAAGGATTTGATCTGTTGCACCAACACAGAGCAGATCATCTGTATTCATAACCAGGGCATCCTGTGCAATTCCGCGCCATACAGACAGATCACCGGTTTCCTTCCAATACATATAAGCAAGTGATGTTTTAGTACCAGCACCATCGGCATGAATGATCATGCAATGATCTTCACTGTCTGAAAGGATATCCGGAACAATTTTACAAAACGCTCCGGGGTATAAACCTTTATCTAATCGACGGATAGCATGATGAACCTCTTCCTTCGATGAAGAAACGCCTCTCTTACTATATCTTGATTGCTGCATTATTCTGTTGGTGGTCTGTAATCGGTCCGTAATACTCTGAACTCTGTGCGGCGGTTTAGCTGATGTGCTATTTCCTGTTGTTCCACGGTAGGCAAACTGTTAATGAACGATTCTGCAAGTGTTACTCCTTCCCTTAGAAAGTTAAATTGTTCATTGTCCCTTTTGGTAATTACTTTTGGCGTTGTTTCTCCATATCCTCTGGCGGATAAGCGTGCAGGATCGATGTCCTTTAATATGAGATAATCAACAACAGACTGAGCTCGTTTTTGTGAAAGTTCAATATTGTCTTCATCCGATCCTCTGGAGTCTGTATGTGACATTAATTCTATTGTTACTGTGGGATTATCGTTCAGAGTCTCAATCAACTGGTCAAGCGACACCATGGCTTCAGGCCTCAGATCCCATTTTGCAAAATCATAAAAAACATTACTGTTGGATAATTCAATGGCTTCAGCAATGTTAGATAGATAAATGATGGTTCTGATATCCGTACTTTGTTCAAGTCCCTTTGTCGTTTCCCTCTCTTTGCCGTTCAGGTAACCACCTTTGGATGCAACAAAAACATAGTCAGTATTGGGTTTAAGCATGAATCTGAAAGAACCTTCCTCATCTGTGGTTGCTTCGAGAGTAATACCATCACTGCCAATTGATTTAATAGATGCACCGGTTAATAATTGATCTGATTTATCATCTCTAACTTCACCAATAACATTGAACTTAAGTGGTGGAAGGACAAACGAATAGATCTCATCATTCCCCCGACCTTTGCGGGATGAACTGAAATAACCCCGTTCCATTTCCTTTTCAAAAACAATCCCGAAATCATCGGCTGAGGAATTAATTGGATATCTCATGTTTTCGATCTTCCAGAAACCATCTTCATCTTTTTTTGCCATGAAAATATCGAGCCCCCCCAATCCTATTCTTCCATTGGATGAAAAATATAGTGTCCCATCAGGATGAATAAAAGGGAACATTTCATCGTCAACAGTATTAATTTCCGGTCCAAGGTTTTCGGGTTTGCTCCATTCATCACCCAGATTACTTCTTGTTACTTTCCAGATATCTTTGCCCCCGACTCCTCCCGGCATATTAGAGACAAAATACATTGTTAACTCATCCTGAGAAATAGCCGGATGGGCAATGATAACACTGTCATCTGCTAATTCTATTTGTTTAGCTTCAGACCATGTTTCCCCCTGCCTGCTGGAAGTAAAGATCTGGCAACCTAAATTTTTGTTTTTATTGACATTGCAGCGGGTAAAATACATTGATGAATAATCCTCATTTAATACTGGTGTACCCTCTTCAAATTCTGTATTGATGTTTTCATCCAGTGGAACCGGCACACTCCATTTTCCCTTCCGATCCATTCTTGATTGAAAAATATCAGAAAAATTCTCGGCAGTTGCCCCATGGATGTCATTACCGTTGGCTTCCTCCCTTGAAGAGGTAAAATACACAACCTGATAATCATCACTTGCATAAAAAGGGCTGAAATCTTTATCGCGGGAATTGAAGAATTTCATGTTTTCCACCTCATAGCCGGTTGGATTCTCTATCCATTCAAGGGCCAGTTCACAGCTTTGAATACCATCATTACCGCGAGGATCATCAGGAACCATTTCTTTATATTTCCGGTATTGCTCAAGTGCATCATCATAATCCTCGTTCATCTTAAGGGCTTCAGCATAACGAAGGTAGATGATCGGATTTGGATATTCCTTCTGAATAGCCTGCTTATATCGGATTTCAGCTTTATCTGGTGCATCTGTAATCCTGTAACATTCAGCGATGAGAAAAATGATCTCTGTTTTTAAATCCTTATCCGTAACCTTATTATAGGCATCTTTGAACAGATCAGCAGCAATGGCATATTCTCCTGCTTCATAAGCAGCACGGGCTTTATCGGTTCTGTCTCTTTTCTGGCTATAGAGACCACCCGGCAGGAATAATAACAAAGATATGATCAGAATATTTAAAGAATATTTCATAATTTATCAGATTTACTGATGTAAATTTAGTGATTTTCCCGTTTTTGAAACTTTATTAATAATAACAAACGCAAAAGTCAGGAAAAAAATATATCCTGGAAGGAAATGGCAGATGATTATTACCTTGTAAAAAGCAGTTCTCTGTACTTCGGTAACGGCCAGATATCATTATCCACAATTAATTCAAGTTTATCAATATGGTAGCGGATATTATCAAGATATGGAAAGACTTTTTTACTGTATAATTCTGCTTTTTTTCTGGTATCATCAATTTTATTGGCCTTTTTTCTTTCTTCAACCATCTCGTATACTTTTGTCTTAATCGCACTGATATGAGAAGATATTTCCTTAACCCTTTCAATCATGGCAGAGGCTATTTCCTTAAATTCCTGTTCACCAAGAATCTCTTTCAATCCCAGGATATTCGTGGATAATTCACTCTGATAACGGATTGCTGTTGGAAGGATATGGTTAATTGCAAGGTCACCAAGCACACGGGCCTCAATTTGCACTTTTTTAGTATACATTTCAAGTCTGACTTCAGTTCTGGCTTCCAGTTCCTTCCTGTTAAGTACACCGGTTTCGGTGAACAGCACCACGGATTTTTCTGAAAGGTAATCTGAAAGTGATTCAGGGACATTTCTGATATTACGCAATCCTCTCTTTTCAGCTTCCAATAACCATTCTTCACTGTAATTATTCCCTTCAAACCGTATAGGTTTCGATTCAATAATATATTTCCTGAGAACCTGAAAAATCGCTTCATCTTTTTTAATTCTTTTCCTGATTAGTTCGTCCACTTCCCTTTTAAATAGTAAAAGTTGCCGGGCGACTGCTGCATTTAACGCGATAAGAGGGGATGCAACGTTGGCAGAAGCTCCAACGGCCCTGAATTCAAAACGGTTGCCTGTAAATGCAAAAGGAGAAGTCCGGTTCCTGTCCGTATTATCAATCAGTATTCTCGGGATCTTTCCAATATTCAATTTAATCTCAATTTTCTCCGTGGCTGTCATTTTACGATCGGTAACATTCTGCTCAATCATTTCAAGCATTTTCGATACTGTCTGGCCGAGAAAAACTGAAATGATTGCCGGGGGGGCTTCATTGGCTCCCAGACGGTAAACATTACCGGGCGTTGAAATGCTTGCCCGTAAAAGATTTGCATTTTCATAAACCGCTTTCATGGTATTGATGAGAAAAGTTAAAAACATCAGGTTTGTTCTCGGTGTCTTACCCGGTGCCAGCAGGTTGATACCGGTATCAGTTGCAAGCGACCAGTTACTGTGTTTTCCTGAACCATTGATATCCTTGAAGGGTTTCTCATGAAATATCACCTTGAAGTGGTGCCGCAGCGCCACTCTCTTCATGAGGTCCATTATCAGAAGATTGTGATCAACAGCAAGATTCGCCTCTTCAAATATTGGAGCACATTCAAACTGGTTCGGGGCAACCTCATTATGCCTGGTTTTGACCGGTATCCCAAGTTTGTATGCTTCAATTTCAAAATCTTTCATGAAATTTGATACCCTTTCAGGTATGGAACTGAAATAATGATCTTCAAGCTGCTGGTCACGGGCTGAAGCATGCCCCATCAGTGTACGATCGGTCAGGACAAGGTCCGGACGGGCATGATACAGGGCAGTATCTACAAGAAAATATTCCTGCTCCCAGCCAAGTGTTGAAATAACACGCGATACCCGCCTGTCGAAATACAAGCAAACATCCGTAGCTGCTTTATCAAGAACCTGAAGTGATCTGAGCAGTGGTGTTTTATGATCAAGGGCTTCGCCGGTGTAGGAAATGAATACCGTTGGAATGCTGAGTGTATTACCTATAATGAACGCAGGTGATGTCGGATCCCATGCCGTGTAACCCCTTGCTTCAAAAGTATTTCTCAATCCTCCGCTTGGGAAGCTGGATGCATCAGGTTCCTGCTGCACAAGCTCACTTCCTGAAAAGTTTTCAATAATTGTACCATTATCAGATAATTCAATAAAGGCATCATGCTTCTCGGCTGTTGCATCAGTGAGTGGATGAAACCAGTGCGTGTAATGCGTTACACCACGCTCTGTAGCCCAGGCCTTCATCCCTGCAGCTACCTCATCAGCCATCTTCCTGTCAATCCTTGTCCCTTTTTGTATTGCTTGTTGAACACTTTTAAACGCCTCACTTGACAAATATTTTTGCATTTTTTTTAAATCGAAAACATTACAACCGAAAAAATCAGAAACTTTATTTGAAGGATAATTAAATTCTACAGGCTGCCTCCTGAGTACTTCCTGTAAAGCCTGAAATCTTAATGTTGCCATCTTAGTAATGATTTATTGTTAAAATGTCAAAAGTATACTTTTTTTTAATTTACCTATCTAAATTTTACAGATATTTTAAAAAATATAATATATCTTATGAACAGGTACTTTTTTTTATAAGTATACCAGATTATTTCAAAATATTATTAATATTAAAATATAAACATGTAACTCGATTAATTGGTGGTAATTATGATTGGTATGTTGGTATATTGGTATATTGGTATATTGGTATATTGGTGAGTGTGGGGTTTGTGATGTGGGTGTGGGTGAGTTGGTGAATTGATATATTTAATTTAAAATAATTC
>Ga0209636_10006647_pt1 | contig 11817 bp, 9 predicted proteins | sample DeeMarSWOR152_54_FD_187464 | JGI IMG/M metagenome (GOLD analysis project Ga0209636, IMG submission 187464) | Marine sediment microbial communities from White Oak River estuary, North Carolina - WOR-1-52-54 (SPAdes) (version 2) | ecosystem: Environmental > Aquatic > Marine > Intertidal zone >... | reverse complement strand
CCCGAGATACTTTACCTCGGTTGGTGCCCTGGGGGTTGCCCTTCAGGCCAAAGACTTGAATATAGTCAATAGGCCTGATCTCAATGAACTCAGATCCATGACAGAAAAAGGGTCCTTTTCGTTTTTAGCAGCCCCGAGATTGGAGCTGATCAAGACGGATTTTCCAGCAGATAATCGGGTAAAGACACAACCCAAGGCCAGGAGAAAGATCCCTGTATTCCTGGGGATCGATGTAGGCTCAACAACCACCAAATATGCCCTCATAAATCAAGACAGAGAGATCATCGACAAAGAATATCGCCAGACCATGGGCAAACCCATTGAGGTAACCCAGAGTCTCTTGAGGATAGTAAAGGAAAGGCTTGGAAACCGTATAGATATCAAAGGGGTAGCCACAACCGGTTCAGGAAGAATGGTGGTTGGTGATTTCCTCAATGCAGACCTGATTATCGACGAGATCACCGCTCACGCACGGGGTGCTGTTGAGATCGACCCCTCGATAGACACCATATTTGAGATAGGAGGGCAGGATAGCAAGTACATCTCTATTTCCAATACCCATCCACTCGACTTCGACATGAACAAGGTATGTGCGGCAGGAACAGGGAGCTTTCTGCATGAGCTGGCAAATAAGAATAGTATCAACATTGTTGAGGAATTTCAGAAAATAGCCCTGTCCTCGGAGAATCCTATCAAATTGACCGAACGATGCACGGTGTTTATGGAATCTGATCTTGTAACCTATGCGCAGAAAGGTGGCCGCAGGAATGATCTTGTCGCCGGCCTCTGTTATGCCATTGTGTACAACTACCTGCATAGGGTAATTGGAAACAAAAAGATAGGCACGAGGATCATGTTCCTGGGCGGCCCTTCTCTCAACAAGGCGATCGTGGCCGCCTTTGAGGCAGTGCTGGGAAAAGGTCTCTTAATACCCAAACACAGGGAGGTACTGGGTGGTTTCGGGGCTGCTATCAGTGTACAAGAAAAGATGGACAGAGAAAACATACAGGTATCCGTCTTCAGGGGGCTCGATGAGGCAATCTATGACGAACTGGATTACAAAGAGACAATATGCCATGCAGACCCTGTGTGCCACAATGAATGCAAGTTGAAGATATATGACTTCAGCGGCAGAAAAAGCGTTTGGGGAGGAGAGTGCGGCAGATATGAAGTAAGGGGCCACTACGGCGAAAAAAAGGAGGATTATTTCAAGGCAAGGGATACTATCTGGGAAAGACACCTCAAAGGTCTCTACTACGATCTGGGAGATCTGAGGAAGGCTGATCTGGAGGATAGCAGGGCCATCTTTGAAATCCAAGGAAGGCCTACTGTTGGGATGCAGAGGGCATTATATAACCACCAGACCGCCCTGTTCTGGGCAAGCTTCTTTGATAGAATTGGATACAGGGTTGTGTTAACGCCAAAAACCAACGATCGGATCTCAAAACTAGGTATTGAATCGATGACAACCGAGACATGCTATCCGGTTAAGGTCTCGCACGGTCATGTCATAGATCTGCTCGGTAAGACACGATTCCTCTTTCTTCCAAACATAATTAATCTTCCTTCCCAAAACGAAGAGAAGAACAGTTACTACTGCCCTCTGGTTCAAGGGAATCAATATATGCTCAAGACAGCATTGGGGCTCAAGGACACCGAGATCCTCAATCCCACCGTCCACCTCAAATATGACCTGGATCTACTGAGCGCCGAATTACATGGACACATGGGCAAGAAGTTAGGGATAAGCCTGAGAAAAATCAAAGAGGCACTAGATGGAGCATTTACTAAACAGCGAGACTTTGAAAGCGAGATGTATGAGAAAGGTGCTGAAATCACCGGTGCCTTGCATAACCACCAACCATTGGTTGTTGTTACTGGTAGACCATATAACCTCTATGATGAGAAGCTCAATCTGAGACTTGGTCAGAATCTATCCAAAATAGGCATAACAGCCCTGCCCATGGACTTTTTTGATCTCAAAGATATTGATCTATCCGATTTCCCCAACATGTACTGGTCCATGGGCGTCAGGATACTGAAAACCGCCAAGCTCATAAAGAAGAATCCGAACTTCTTCGGCCTCCATCTAACCAACTTCAGCTGTGGCCCGGATTCTTTTAACGAGCACTTTTTTAAATATATCATGGGAGACAGGCCCTACCTCATCCTGGAATTGGATGAACACAGTGCCGTGGCGGGTGTTATGACAAGGCTTGAGGCATTCAAAAACGTAATACACTCTGTTCAAAAGATGGAATCCCTGCAGCCTCAAACCGCAGAGGTTACCGCCGTAGGATCGTGAGAGATGGAAAAAGTCACTCAATTGGACACCTTTCGGGTTATGTCGGAGCGGGTTGGACGGTTCAGCGCTCAGGGAAAGACATTCCTGATCCCGGAGATGAACAGGATTGGGGGTCACCTTCTGGCAGGGGTGTTCCGCGGATTTGGAATCAACTCCCTGGTTATGGAGACATATGCAGGTCTCGATCTGGGAAAGGAGTTCACATCCGGTAAAGAGTGCTTTCCGTGTGTGGTAACCCTTGGGGACATCCTTCTATTCATGAAAAAAGAAAAAGAGAGGCTTGGAGATAGATTTAACCCCGAAAACTATATGTATTTCATGCCTGAGTCAGATGGTCCCTGCCGTTTTGGCATGTATAACAAATATCACAGGATAGCCCTTGATTCTATCCCCGGTTTAGACAAGGTGAAGATCGCCTCCCTCAGTTCAGAGGATGCCTATTCTCTCGACGGATTGATACCAGAAGAAAAGATACAAGATTTCAGGAAAGCCGGTTATCTTTCCATTGTCCTCGGTGATATCCTTGACAGGCTCCTGTGGAGGATTAGACCATATGAAAGAAAAGAAGGTATGGCCGACAGATTTATTGATGAGGCAATGGAGCGGATGACCCAATCTTTTTCCAGACACGCATCTGGAAAAGACCTCTCGGGCATTTTTGACGATTTAGCGAGAATCGTCTGTGAAGGAAAAGAGATTATTGACCCTCATATCCCCAGGAAACCTCTCATAGCTGTAGTTGGAGAAATCTATGTCAGGTCACACCTTGAGTCCAACCAGGATACCATTAGGACACTTGAAAAATATGGTGGAGAGGCAGTCAATGCCTCCATTGCCGAATGGATAAACTATACTACCTATGACCAGGTAAGATTAGCCAAGATTGCCCTCAGATTAAACCTTAAGAGATTTCGGCTCAAAGAGGTCAAGGAAGCCCTCCTTCGGTATCTGAAATACAATCTCACGCTCTTCTACCAGTATATGCAACAGAGAAAAGTCTACCGGATGGTGCGGAATTACATCGATATTGAGGAAGATCACAAGATAGGCCATCTGGAAAAGGTATTAAGAGAGGACAATACCTTTTCCTTTGAGGTTGGCACTGAGGCCTGTCTCAGTATCTCAGCAGCCTTAGAACATGCCCACGGGGGATATAACGGAATCGTAAACATATTTCCCTTTACCTGCATGCCGAGCAATCTTACCTCCTCCATTGCCAAGCCCTTAATGGCCAAGTTCAATGTACCCTATATCGATGTCTCCTATGATGGCTCATTTCAACCTGGCAGAGAGGCGGCCTTGAGAACATTCATGTACCAAGCCTATCAACACTTTCAAACACACGGGAGACCCTAAATGTCGGCCAAGATGCTCATAAACGCCGTAGACCCTGAAGAATACCGCCTTGCCATCGTGAAGGACGGTGAACTGGATGGGTTCTACATTGAGACCTCAACGAAAGAGGAGACAAAGGCAAACATCTATAAAGGTATCGTGGTCAGGATTGAGCCCAGTTTGCAGGCTGCCTTCATTGACTATGGGGCGGAAAAAAATGGTTTCTTACCAGCAGGAGAGATACATCCTGAATATTACGAATCTCCGGGGTTAGTCTCCGAGTTGAAGGCACCTGCTCCTATAGAGAAGGTGCTCAAGAAACGAAGGGAACTCCTGGTTCAGGTAACCAAAGAGAGGGAAGGAAGAAAGGGGGCATATCTTACCACCTACATATCGCTGGCAGGCCGCTATCTTGTCCTGACTCCAGGCAGGACTACCGGCGGCATCTCCCATAACATAGAGGATGATGAGGAACGGCAGAGGCTAAAATCTGTTATGAGTCATCTAGAACTGCCAGAAGGGGTCGGTTATATCGTAAGAACTGCAGCCGCGGGGCAGAAAAAGCGGGTAATAGCCCGAGATTTGAATAATCTCCTGAGAATGTGGCAGGATATCAAAAGAAGGGCTGAAACGCAGCCATCTCCATCCATAATATTTAAAGAGCAAGATATTGGCCTGAGGACCCTGAGGGATTATTTTACCGCCGAGGTGGAGGAGGTCCTGGTTGATGACAGAGAAACCTGGTCAGAGATGAAGGATTTTATGCGAATTATCTCTCCCAGACATCAAAGGAGGATAAAGCCCTACAAGGACAAGAGACCAATATTTTCCGAATACGGCATTGAAAAACAGATCGAACAGATATACAGTAATAGGGTGCCCTTAAAGAGCGGAGGTTCAATTGTTATCGACTCCACCGAGGCCCTGATTGCAATCGATGTTAATAGCGGAAGGTCCCAAAGGAGCAGAGGTTTAGAGGGTACAGCCTTTAACACCAATCTGGAGGCAGCCAAAGAGATAGCCAAGCAACTAAGGCTCAGGGATATAGGTGGTCTGGTAGTGATAGACTTCATTGACATGAAAGACCCCAAGCATGAGCGAGAATTGGTGAAACAGGTAAGGGAGGAAGTTAAGCGGGACAGGGCAAAGATGAATGTCTCCTACATATCCAAATTTGGATTGATGGAACTTTCCAGACAGAGATTGAGACCTTCCATAGAATCAAAGAGTTACCAGATCTGCGAATGCTGTCAGGGAAGAGGAATAGTCAGGTCAGTTGAGGCTGCCTCATTGTCTTTCCTTCGCCAGATATGGCAAGATGCATCAAAGGGAACCATAGATAGGGTGACCGGGGTACTGCCAAGCAAGGTGGCTGACTATCTTTTGAACAAGAAAAGGAGGGAGTTAGCTGAACTTGAGAAACGCTATGGGGTCAGCATAGAAATCCAGGGAAACCCTGACCTTCCCCCATGGGGAGGTGGTTTGGAGTTTGTGGAGAGAACTGAGACGAAAGAACTCTAAGATATGTGCGCCTGTAGCTCAGCTGGATAGAGCAGCGGACTTCTAATCCGCAGGTCGCAGGTTCGAATCCTGCCAGGCGTACCAGTAATATGAAGGGATTGCGGTAAACCTCCGCAATCCTTTTTTGTCTCTCTCGCACTTCATCCCCACCCTACCCCCACCTGCAAGTGCATAAAGGTCGAAAACAAGCCAAAATCTGAATATCATCTGACAGGTTCCGCTTATTAATCTGGAAACTCCAGATATCTATATGCTCAAGATGTTGAAGGGTTTTGAACTTGGCAAAACCTGGAGGATAAGTAGGCGCGAAGCATGAAAGTACCATCTCCCTATGGACGCTACAGGAAACCGGGAGTTCAAGTGGCTCTTATATTCATGGTGATAGCATTCATGACGACCTTCGGCCTCACTGAAAACATCACAGCAGTTGAGCAACCCTTCCCTTTTCATCCTGGTGAAAAACTGACCTTTCAGGTCAGATGGAGCTTCATACCGGCCGGAGAGGCCGTTCTTGAGATACTTCCAGTAGAAACCTTACATGGTGCCAAATCATACCATTTTGTGATGATTGCACAAACCTATCCATTCATAGATATTTTCTACAAAGTCCGCGATAGAGTAGATGCCTACACCGACATAGACATGACCCACTCGCTCCTCTATAAAAAACAGAAAAAAGGGAAAACCAAAAGGAATGTGGTTGTGAACTTCGATTGGGAAAAACAACGGGCTCAGTACTCCAACTTTGGACAAAAGAGAAAATCCATTTCCATACTGGCCGGTTCATTTGACCCGTTGTCTGTCTTTTATGCCTTTCGCCTTCATGATCGGGAAAAGAACCCAGAGATCGAAGCCCCGGTAACCGATGGAAAAAAATGTGTAATGGGGAAGGCAAGGATCCTACAAAGAGAAGAAATCAAGACGGCAAGCGGAACCTATGATACCTATCTCGTGGAGCCTGACTTACAGCATATTGGGGGCGTATTTGAAAAAAGCAAGGATGCTAAACTCAAAATATGGGTCACGGCGGATAGGCGACGGATTCCCGTTAAAGTAAAGAGTAAAGTAAGAGTCGGGAGTTTTGTGGCAGAACTCATTTCAGCCGAAGGGATTGTTCCACATGGAAGCATTCTTAAACGGTAATAATTTCAGTCCTATAGGGCCAGGTTGCGAAGGTGAAACCGAGGATTACCTAGCGAGGAAATAGCCTTTGATATCTTTTCCTGGAACGGCCTTTCCAGTTTCCCCTGTGATAGGCATCTGAGATTATGAGAGGCAGCACAAGGGTTGCCTCACCCCAGACCATCTGCTCAAACACCGTATCTACCTTACCCCATGAACATGCCTCCCTGAGGGTCGATCCTGAAAGGCCTCCATCTCTTTGGTCAGCAACAGTTATCTGCACAGCATACTTATGCAGAGGCCGCTCATTGCCTAAAACATCTGCGGCCACCACAACATCCTGGGCAAAGTTCTTTGGCACCCCTCCCCCCACTATAAAAAGGCCTGTCTGTTGGGAGGAAATCTTTATCTCTGTCAGCTCCCTGAAATCCCGCACAGAATCAATAGCCACATGCCCGTGTGGGTTTTGCTGCTGATGGAAAATAAGGCCAAATCCCGCGCTTGAGTCTGAAAAGGCCGGAACAAAGATTGGAACATCATTCCTGTAGGCCTCCAGGGTAACCGAGTTCGCTTTTGGGTGATGTCGCTCAAGATAGGCCCCCATCACCTCTATAAATTCCCTCGAGGAGTAGGATCGTTGCTCCAGACCATCAGCAATCTTTGCAACCGTTACATCGCACTCCCTCAACTCATCCTCATTGATATAGGTATCGTATATCCTGTCGATATGAAGTTCTCTTAAGCGGTGGTCATCTCCCGCAGGATCCCCCAAATAATGGTGAAATCCTATCCCTTCAAAGAAGTCCTGATCTATGATTATTGCCCCGGTAGAGACAATTACATCTACCATGTTGTATCTGATCATATCTGCCACTATACCCTTCAATCCGGCACTAAAAAGGGAACCTGCAAGGGTAACAATGATGGTGCAAGTTTCATCCCTTAGCATTCTGTTAAAGATATCCGAGGCATTGTGTAAGTTTCTGGCCTGGAATGCCATCCGACCGTATGCCTCAATTATGGGTCGTGCATCGAATGATCGGATATCGATATGCTCAATGGTGTCTTTTAGCAGTGATTTCTTGTCCAACGGGCATTACCGATGTTTAAATATATAGCTCAAGAATTTATAGACCAGTTTGGCAGCCATAGAATCAGGTGCCTTGTTGTATTTGTTTGGCATGAGCTCCACCACATCAAAACCAACAACATGGCTCTCTTCGGCCACCTTTCTTAAGAGCCCTACAGTTTGATACCAGTCAAGTCCTCCTGGCTCCGGAGTTCCTGTAGAAGGCATTACAGAAGGATCAAATACGTCAAGGTCAATGGTTACGTACACATGGGAAGATAAGAGATCAACCACCTTATCAATCCAGTCCTCTTGTAAAAGGATGTCTCTGGCAAAAAAAACCCTTGCTCTATCCAATCTATCAAATTCTTCCCTTTCCATGGATCTTATTCCAACCTGTACTGCCGGGCAGACTTCCCTTACCCTTGCCATTACGCAGGCATGGTTGAAAAGAGAGCCGTTGTAAGATTCCCTCAGATCGGCATGGGCATCAAGCTGTAGAACGGTGAGGTCTGAGAATTGATTTTTGATCCCCTGAACAGCCCCCGGAGTTATTGAATGATTACCCCCCAGCATGACCGGGAATTTGCCGTCTCTGACAAAGGAGAAAAGATTTTGCCTCATCACCTGGGTCATATCCTCAGGGGATCTTGGAAGATGGTGTAACTGAAAGGTATGTATCCCCTGCAAATGGACCTCGGTATCTGTCTCAATATCGTATAGTTCTACGTGTGCCGAGGCCTCAATTATTGCCTCAGGACCTGAGGCCGCACCCTTCTGCCACGTGGCTGTATAATCGTAGGGAACAGGGAATACTATGATCTTGGCAGACTCATAATCTGTCCAATTGGAATCCTTTCCTCCGAAGAGGACATCCTTCATGCTGCGGCCTTGGCTAAATGGGTGTTTCTTGGAAAACCTGCACCCCTTTCAATCATGTGAACCTCTGGCTTCTTAGAGACGAATGTCTCGATAATGAGATCTCTGGCCCTATCTGTGTCAAATGGTTTGCACGAGAAAAGATCTACAAAGGCATGACCTTTTTCTACGAAGGTATGAATTGATAAGTGGCTTTCAGCTATGACTACAAATCCGGTTATACCCTTATCTTCCGGGACCAGACCGGCATAAGGGAAGACATAAGGTTGTGTAATCTTGACCATCCCAATCTTATCCGGAAGGGTACTGAGGAAATTAAAGATGAAATCAAGGTCGCTGATCCTCTTTTGATCACACTCAGATAGATCCAGCATAAGATGGGGGCCAAAATAGGATTGCCTGTTCATTGCGCATAACCCCCCTCATAAAGATATTACTAAATGCTGCGCTATAATACACAAAACGAAATTTCTATCAACAATTTTTTTAGGATAGAATCTGGTTCGCTGAGTTTATCCTGAGGAATGAAGGACTCATCCCCCGCCTGTGATAGGTGGGGGACAACATTGCAATCTTGCAATGATGACCCCCGGCAATACCAGGGGGTTAACCTGGTGGGTTATTGAGATGAAGCAACGCGGGCTGATTCAATCCAATATTGTCGCACCAAGGACCTTTTCCATCCTCTCGAGGGCAAAGTTATGGGCCTCTTGATCAAAATCAGCCACCCCCCTGCGAAAGACAAAGGTAGGGTAATCCCTGTTTCTCAAGTCCGCCACAGTTTCCATCACGCAGATAGAGGTACACACACCAACAAGGTAGACGTGGTCAACCCTCTCGGAGGCAAGGACCTCATCCAGATCTGTATCATAAAACCCGCTGTACCTTCTCTTTTTTATATAATATTCACCTGGCACGACCTTAAGATCATCTATCAGCTCCGCTCCCTCAGTATCAACAATACAGTGAGGGGGAAACAGGGCAAACTCTTTATCATCCTTATCGTGACAATCACCAAGAAAAATAATGGTAGCGCGCTCATTCCTCATATGTTCTATGGTGTCCACAACGAATGGGATTATCTTTCTACATTGATCGCCGCAGAATAGGGCACCCTTTTCTTCAATAAAATCCTTGAGCATGTCAACTACAATTAATCCTTTCTTAGCCATAAAATCCCTCTTTTATCCGTCCTCTAAGGATGGTATTGAGGTAATCCAAACAAAATGAGTTCAGTCAAAGCGAGGAAAAGCCCTTGACAATAATAGGAAAAAAATCGTAGGTAACTCTATATGTTATTATGTAAAAAAAATCAACTTCTATTAAGGAGGGAACAGTTGAAAGCTCGGGGCGTTTATTTAGGTCTTTGCTTGTTTTTGGCTCTCTTTTTGAGCATATCTTCATCCTCATTAGCGGGCAAAAAGGTTATCCATATAGTAAAAAAAGGTGACACCCTCTGGTCAATCTGTGAACAATATTACGGTGATCCTTACCTCTGGCCGGAGCTGTGGGAAATGAATAGATTTATCACGAATCCCCACTGGCTCACTCCTGGCGATCCTATAAAACTTCTGGAATATGAAGAGAAAAAACCAGAGCCTGTGAAAAAGCCTGAAGAAGAAAAACTCGAGCCCGTGAAAAAGACCGCTGCATTAGCAAAGGAGCCCTTAAAGGGCCCACCAGGGGGAATAGATATCTCCAGCCTTACCGATACGAGAGCCCTCGGCTGTTTTCGGCAAGAAATGATTGAGCCATGGGGCAGAATCTTTGAACTTAAGACCGAAAAGATGCTACTCGGAAAAGGCGATACAGCCTATGTAAAGATGTATAAGGAGGATATCAAGCCTGGAGATACATTTACTATATGCAGCATCTCAGAGTCTGTTAACCATCCCGTGACCGGAAAAGAATTTGGATACGCGTATTCCTTCAAGGGAAGTCTGGAGATTGAAAGAGCTCAGGAAGATTACCATGTGGCGAAGGTACGTGAATCATTCAGAGCCATCTACAAAGATGACCTCCTTATGCCGTATCGTCCGGTTTCATCCTGTATCCTGCCCATTCCATGCGAGGATACTGTTACAGCCTATATTGTTGCCGCAAAGGACGGCTTGGATCTCCATGGACAGTACTCTGTGGTCTATATTGATGCCGGCCATAGTGCAGGGGTAGTGAGGGGTAACCTCCTTGAGGCCATAGAGGAAAGAAAATCTAGTCCCGACCCACAAAAAAAAGAGCTGGTTGCCTTGCCTCCCACTGTTGTCGGCAAGATCCTCATCCTGCAAAGCACAGAAAACACCTCTACTGGAGTGGTGCTCTCAGCATCGAAAGAGTTTTCGAACGGCACCAAGATCAGGTCCCAGACCTGGGATAGGCGACCAAGGGAATTAGCCGTGTTGCCAGAATGCCCTGTTGAATAACTTCTGCCGCCCCCCCTTTCCTCTGCCACTGTCTGCCCCGTTAAATGCGAAGCTCTTTAACCGGGGCCGGCAGAAGAAGATGTCCGTGAGCGGGGGCTGCCTCCAATCAAATAATGTATCCCGGGATGTTCTACCTTACATGTCACTTGATGGTCACATAGCATTGATTACTGGAGCTGGCCAAGGTATAGGCAGAGCCTGCGCCGTTACCTTCGCTTCAAAAGGGGCCGATCTGGTATTGTTGGATAAAAACCCCGAGACCCTTGGCGAGATCGTCCATGAAGCAGCAGGGATGGGACGCAAGGTCATGAGTGATGTATTGGATCTAACTGAGTTGGAAAGGCTCCCGGAGGTTGCCGAAAAAGCCCGGAAGATGGGCTTGATAGATATCCTGGTAAATAACGCCGGATTTGACCGACCTGGTACCACGGCCAAGATAGACAAGAAAGCATTTGAGGAGGTTCTGGGCATCCACGTTACCGTACCTCTGACCTTGATTCAGATATTTCTTCCGGACATGCGGGCAGCTGGCTGGGGCCGGATCGTAAATGTCGGCTCCATCTACGGAATTACCGGGGGAAAGGGGGAAGTTGCTTACTCGACTGCCAAGGCCGGAATTATCGGATTGACAAAGAGCGTCGCAAAAGAATGTGGCCAGGATGGGGTTACAGTTAACGCGGTACTGCCCGGGCTAACCAGGACCCCGACCATAGAAGCATTTATGGATGAAAGGTACAAGGAGGCAATTATAGCCAGTACACCTCTGGGACGAATGGCTGAACCAGAGGAGGTGGCAAACGTCATTGCATTCCTGGCCTCAGATGAAGCCTCCTTTATCACCGGAATTGCTCTACCTGTTTGCGGTGGATGGGCGGTGTGAGCAATTCTAAGATATATCCTGACAAGCATCATACCAGGTATATCTCCTACCCATATTTTTCTAATTTTCATCAATAGTCAATGCACCTCTCCGATATATATAGGTTAGTTGAGGAATGATATGATTCGCTGCGTCAAGTGAATCTGGAAATTTCCTCAATACTGTGCTAACAATTATGTTTTTAAAGGTTGTAGAAGGATTATAGACCATATCTTCGAGATATGATTCACGTCATGGCAGAATTCTTACATAGTGATTACGACTGACGATGGAAGAGTCAAAGGCT
>Ga0209636_10006646_pt1 | contig 11817 bp, 9 predicted proteins | sample DeeMarSWOR152_54_FD_187464 | JGI IMG/M metagenome (GOLD analysis project Ga0209636, IMG submission 187464) | Marine sediment microbial communities from White Oak River estuary, North Carolina - WOR-1-52-54 (SPAdes) (version 2) | ecosystem: Environmental > Aquatic > Marine > Intertidal zone >... | reverse complement strand
ATGTATCGCAACAGGATTCCTGAAGGAATCACGACAAAGTCCGACTCACAGAACGCCATGTAGCCTTCGTCATTCAACAAACTGAGCGGCAAACAGGCTGTGGTCTCCGAGATCGGCATAATTGTCGACATGCATTGATTGATCGTAATGGCATCTGTTCGGGCTTCATCGAGCAAATCCCTAAAGACTTCGCAGAGAACAAATGCCCGATGTACGTAGGCTTTCGAGGTCTCGAGGACGACATTCTTGTGCCTAAGATACTTCTCCGCCTCATTGTGACAGTGTTTGACAAGGACTTCATTCTGCCGTGCCTTCTTGATCCGCTCGCCAAGTTCGGAATAGGAAACGGGAACGATGTCCAATTTCCAGGTCTGCCGGGCCCGGTCTGGTGCTCCTCTGCCGGCTACTCCCCAGGCGCCCGCACCGCCTACTGCGATGATTCGTTTCTCGAAAATGTTCTTCAATCCATAAAGTGCTCGCAGGCGCCACAGCAGTTCGGCACGGTCATCCACGACAATGTCGTGAACATCCATACCGGGTTCGCTGAATTCGTCACGGGTCTTCCGCAAGAAGTGAGCGTGTGCACCAATATACATGTAGTAGAGGGGGCCTGAGCGGTGACGCACAAACATTAGATTCCACTTGTCGGGCGAGGCCAAAGCCTCCAGAACCTTCGGGGTGCGGCGAGCAGCGTACATGATAAGGACATCGTAATCGTTCTTGGTCGCTGCCACGGCCTGCTCTACGTTGCGCACTGTCACCAGGGAACGGATTTCCAGTGGAAAATCGGCGGATGATTCCATCTGCGTTAAATCCCGCCGAATCCTCTGTTCTTCCTCGCGGAGCTCCTGCTCGTTCTGAATGGCCCCCGTCCAGCGCCAACTGGTTGCTGGCTTTCGTTCGTAGATTTCGCAATTGAAGACCGGCTGAACCTTCAATGGCCGGAAGACAGGCTGATGGTGAGGCGTCTTCTTCGAGTTGCCAAGAGCCGCACTGGCCAGGCCAGGCAGGGCTAATCCCGCTGCCGTTGCGATCCCCGTTGCAGCCAGGAACTGGCGCCGGTTTAGGCCCTGCGGTCGGCATGTTCTATCCACATCGTGCAGAGGACACATGGAATGCGGAAGGATGCCTGGCTTATGTCCTGAATTACACATAATTCACCTCCAATGAACACGAGCTATCGCTCTTTTGATTTTACCTTGCTTGGTTGGACATCTCCTTTACCAAATTTGTCTACCAAATGCAATATCTTCGACCGACTTCGTGGCTGGCAGTCAGATGTTGTCTCTTTACCTTACCCAAAGAACCGCAATCCCCCCGGCCTCTTGACTTGACATCGGTCCTTCCGTGACGGGGTGGGGGCAGTAAGCATACCTTTCGCTGCCGGGCTTGGGTAGGGCTGATAGTCCCTGGCGGTTCCACCTGCGGATTTGAAAAGATTGACTTACGCCACGTCTTAGTCCAAAATATGTTTGTCAAGGGTGTTAGTAACAATGTTATTAGAAAGGCTCGCAGAGCGGGCCTTAACAGGAATGAATGAGATTTTTTGACGCTCTTTGCAGAGGTGTAATATGCTGAAGCGAGATCGAGATCGTACGGCCGGTGAATACAAGCCGCCCAAGTATATCCAAACCTCTCGTCGCGAGTTTCTAAAGAAGCTCGGCGTTCTGCCGGTCGCTGCAATGGCTGCAGAGCAGGTCACAATGGGGTCTGCTGCTCCGAAAGCCGGGTCGAAGCTGCCCCTCATCAACTTCGGGAAGTATTCGCTTTCCCGGCTGATTTGTGGGACCAATCCTTTTAACGGCGGTTCACACCTGTCTGTATTTGTCAACCACGAGATGCGGCGGTACTACACGCCGGAACAAATCCTCAAGACCCTGCGCCGCTGCCAGGAAATGGGAATCAACTGCTGGCAGGCTGGTCGTGACAACTACAAACTGTACCAGCGTTTTATCGACGAAGGCGGCAAAATGCACTATCTGTCCCTCGGGGCCAAACCTGCGGATATTGAAGAAATAGCCAAGGCCGGCGCAATAGGAATCGCCCATCACGGTGAACAGACCGACCGCTTGTACAAAGCAGGCCAGCTTGACGCGATTCACGACTACCTTAAACGTGTTCGTGATGCCGGCCTTATGGTCGGCGTGTCCACTCACATGCCGGCCGTGATAGAAGCCATTGAGGACAAAGACTGGGATGTGGACTTCTATATGACCTGTGTTTATGAGCGCCATCGCAGCGCCGCCGAGCTCGAAGAATTGCTGGGTCAGGCTCCAATCCCTGTAGGCGAAGTCTATCTGCCGAAAGATCCTCCACGTATGTTCAAGGTGATGCGGCGCACCCGCAAGCCCTGCCTGGCCTTCAAGATCCTGGCTGCCGGCCGCCTGTCCGAACGCAAGGCATGGGTGGAAAATGCTTTCCGCGAGACCTTCGAATCCATCAAGCCCGGCGATGCGGTGATCGTCGGCATTTATGACCGCTATAGCGACCAGGTGGCGGAGAACGCGGAATACACACGCCGTTTCAGCCCTCTGAGCAGGCCGGCTTGACCCGAACATATGTCACTGCCGGCTTACGACCGGACGACTCGCCAACAGCATACGATGACTTGTCAACGGCCGTTGCATATCAGCGTGATAGTCGGGCAAGAGCAGCAGACAGACATCAAGAAATTGGGGACGTGTCGCTTGACGGGTAGCCTAAGAAAGTGTATACTGGGTAAGTCTGGGACGGTACCCGTAAAGAAATTGCGTCATCATTATGAACAGACGAAGAGGATTTACGCTGATAGAACTTCTGGTGGTCATCGCCATCATCGCATTGTTGCTGGCGATATTGATGCCCGCATTGCAGCGTGTCAGGAAACAAGCAAGAGCCGTTGCCTGCCAGTCGAACTTGCACGAGTGGGCGCTTGTGTTCGCGATGTATACCGACGACAACAACGGCTATCTGATGCGGGGCTACGCGGGTAACGTAGGCTCAGCGACAGTTAATGACACTTGGATAGGGGCGCTGCGACCATACTATAGTGATCCGGAGATACGCGTTTGTCCGACAGCCACCAAGCCCATGACCGAAGGAGCTCGAGGCACGTTCTCAGCTTGGGGTGTCTTTGGCGCTGGCGACCCTCGGACCTGGGCCGGTCCCCGTCAACCGGGTGATTACGGCAGCTACGGAATGAACGAGCTGGCTTATCACCCACCGCCGACAGTGACAAACAGGGCAACGCACTACTGGAGGAACGTCCACGTCAGCGGGGCGAGCAAGATACCGCTATTCTCGGATTGCATATGGTTTGATGTCTATCCTCGCGACACTGACAGCCCTCCGGGATATGCTGGGGATGTCAGTGGAAACGAAATGCAGCGGGTCTGCATCAACCGGCATGATGGGTACATCAATTGTCTTTTCATGGACTGGTCCATTCGAAAAGTGGGGCTCAAGGAGTTGTGGACGTTGAAGTGGCATCGTGAGTTCGACACGGCAGGCCCTTGGACCAAAGCCGGCAACGCACAGCCGGAGGATTGGCCGGAATGGATGAGAACGTTTAAGGACTATTAGCCAGGCGTCGCCCGGAAATCCTAAATCTGAATCCTTCGGCATAGCTCAGGACCGGTATCAAAATGCGAAACAAACCTGCTCTGGACATAGTTGAAGGGACAGGTTTTTCCTTTTTACTTTCAACTTTGGCTCAACTGCAAAAACGTTGGTTGACGTAATATTTAGGACAAAACGGATTTATCGCACCGTGGGCGCTGGCATGCCGTCATAAGTGGCCGCACTAATGAAGATGCCGCCCGGCGTTTATCCCTGTAAAGAGGGGCTGTATGCGGCTATCAGGGCGCTCGGGTGGCTTCGGAGCGTTGCCCTATCGGCCCCGACGGCGGCACGATTATACTTGTTCATGCTGTTGCCTTCAGCACCTATGGCTTGGCTTCCGCGTCAAAAAAGGCTCCGATTTCAGGGATCTGTTCCGCGAGTTGCTTCAAAGGCTTGCCGGTCTTGTCTCAGCTAGGGTCAATTTTGAGTTTAGGATGCGTGCTGTCAAGCCGGCCCACAGAATCTCACGGAGTGGCTCTCGTATCGGGGGTCGGGGAGGAGCTAACGCCTATTGTTTTGAAAACGCCTTGACAGTCTGATGCACGCACACTAATCGCTCGCTTTTGCGTCTGTCTTTATTCTAAGTTCAGGCTTGCCTGAAATCAGGCGTCGCAACTCCATTTTCGTGGCCCATTTGTGAGAGTCGAGCCCGCTACTTGCCTGCGGCCGTGATTTGCCCGTGTCTTTCTTGTCTTTTGCTCTTTTCATGGCGTACCCTTCCTTTTTTATCGACCACTGTGGCCAATCTCTTGAGGGACTCCTGAAGCAAGAAAAATAATTTGACCTTCATTCTTATAGTATTGTGCGAGACTCGTAACGGCGGGGATGGGCGGATGACTTGGCTCTCGCCCGCGTATACGCTTCCAAAAACTCATTCTTGAGGGCAGAAACGGCGTTTTTCGGTGAGGTCGCCTCATCATTTCTCTGTCAAGAACCGGCCTTAGAGATGGATTTGGCCCGGAGCTGTTCACCTGATGAACCGGATACTCAACAAATGGCACGGCCGGATTCCCACCGAAACGTTCCAGGACGTGCAGATCATCTCGAACAGTCCGGGGTCGGAATCTCTTGTGTAAGAACGCTTGGGCATCGTCAAGTCGTCGGGCTCCGTGTTACGAAAGACCCTATAGCTGCTTTTCCGTCATCGTAGAGAAAAGATGAAGCAAATCACGCTTCATTGTCGCACACGTGCAGCTTCATTATGGCAAAGCGAACGGCAAAACTGCGGGGGCAAGACCGCTGATAGCGATGTACGAATGGTAGTGGTTCGCTGGTGTCGGCTCCGCGCGCGGTGAAGGTGGGGTGTGCCCTAAGTCGAGATTGCCGCACATCGCTTCGCGATGCTTGCAATGACTTTAATCTGGGACTGGGCGGCCTTCGTCCAGTCCTGCGCATCACTCCGGGCCACATCCAATTCAGGGTGAGCTTTCCTGGCTCGCCATGTTGGAGACTCGTTGCTGCGCTGAGTTGGGACGTCTTTAGGCAGGCAACTTGCGGCCATGAATCTGAAAAAAAAATACAACGATTTTGGCGCTGCCACAGCGCTTGGGTCCGGAAATGATTGCGTCTATCGTTCATCAGGGGACATGTCAAAGAAAATTGCTGTCGTGCTTAGCAATTGGTGTTAGAGATCATTGACTTTTGTGGCCAGATCGGGTACACTACTACTATAAAACCTTCTCAAGGTTGCAGGAGGCGCAATGGGGGGTTCCGAATTTCCCCCCTGCCGAAGAAACAAGTCGGATTGGAAGGCAGTAACGATTACCGGAGGGCACGGTTCAACCTGGGGCAGGCAAGCAACGGTGGGTATCGCGAGGATGTGGACAGGGCTGCATCTATCGTAGGATGGACTTGGCAGAAGGGGGGTGACAGAAAGAGGAGTGGAAGTAGCGATGAAGAGCTTGAAATTGATTACAATCATGGTATTCTGTCTTGCAGCCTCGGCGCAAGCGAGCCGTAGACACGAGCTCGACTGGCCCACACAATATCAAGAACTGGCCCTGTGTGAAATCCCCGTGTACATGGAATTGCCCGGATTTGCCAAAGTCCTGAACAAGGATGACCTGGAGATCAGCCTTGATGATGTCAGCTTCGGGACATTCCAAGGATGCACCGACTTCGAGCTGATCGCCATGATCGACATCACCCTCGGCTGTAAGGTGAAAGGCAACCGTAAAGTCCGCGGAGACTATTCGTGCTCGATAGATAACCCGCAAGTTCCGGCGACAGGTAGTACGCCGGAAATACGAAAAGTCTGTGTGAAACTCGAGAACGCGAAATTTTACTATTTTGCTACTTCTCCCGATGAGAGGGTGCAGGTTGCCACACTGACCCTGACGGTATCAGCTCGCTAAGTCACCGTGACCGTTCCGGTGACTCGCGGCATAGCGAGCTAAGCTATCCGTATCTTCTGGTGCCGCGGGATAGCCACAGCCTTGAGCGATGTTTACCTTGCTTTCAAACCTAAAAAAAGTGAATAATGTGCTTGCGATAATATTCAGGCACCGGCAGAGAGAGACGACGCATCGCTTTGTCGTTTTTTTGCCGATTGACAGTTTTTATCCGCAGTCGTCAGATGTGCTAAAGAAGTAACGATTTTTCGGGGGGGTAAAATGCAAACTCTAATTCTGATCGCGACCGGCTTTTTCCTGGCCGTTCCTTCTCAGGCAGCGAACGTGCAGGTGGAAGTGCAAAAGCTGCTCCAACCATCCCAAACGCTGAACGAAAAACTTCCACAGAGCGACGAAAGTGTAGCCCAGTGCCGGCGTGCGATAGAGGATTACTATACGGACAAACTGACCGAGCTGCGACTGCGGACAGAGGCGGCGATCAGGCTGCTCGAGGTCGCCGAGAAACCGAAACCGAATTGGGCGGGATTTGCCGAGTGGGCCCAGTTCGCTGAAACCGTGCTGCAAATTAACGGCTACGAACACGAACCCTATGGGCTTGTTGAAGTGACAACCGAAACGTCCGCCAAGCGGCTCGCGGTGGCGCTCAGCCGGATCGCCGAGAAAAAATGCGACATATTAGCCCAGTTCGAGTGGGAAGTTGCCAACCTCAAAAGGCAAAGAGAGCGTGCCCTGACGGCTGGTTTGGCGCCGCTGGAGCTTGAGAAAAGGCCGCAGGAACGCGGGCCGAAAGCCGAGCCCAAGCCAACACGCGGCTTGGTCACGGGAATCCTCCACAGCCGGCAAGACCCGAGCGCCATCGTTGATGGAAAGATAGTCCACGAAGCAGAAACGATACACGGGGCCAAGGTGATCAAGATACACAGAGATCGAATCGAGTTTGCGAAAAACGACCAGACGTGGACCCAGAAAGTGCAAGAGACGCCGAAGCCGTATTGGCAGTAACTTGTACGACTGCACAAGGACTACTCAGCTTGGGCGAGGTCGGCAGGATGCTGCGCGCAGCGAAGGCCGCGGTGCAACAACGGCGTACAAGGAAACGGGTCAAGACCCGGTGCTCAATCCAAACATTTCGCCAGTCTTCAGCAGACCTGGAACGGCGCAAGAAGGAAACATCGAGATTGACATTCCGGCGTGTGGTTGCTTTAATCGATCACCATGTTTAACAGCATTTCCATAATCGGCGATGGCGGGATGGGCACTGTCTTGGCGATGCTGCTCTGCAAGAAGGGCGTAGCCGTACGCATGTGGGGTTATGACCGCTGGCAGTTGGAACAGATAGCGCACAAGCGCGAGAACAAGAAATTCCTGCCCGGCTACAAACTGCCTCAAGAGCTAATGTTTGAGCCTGATGACCGGCGCATCATGGCCCGTACCGAGCTGATTGTCTCTGCTGTGCCGTGTCAGTTTATGAGGTCTGTCTGGACCAGACTGAAGGATGAGGTTCCGCAGGATGTCCCCATTGTCTCGGTTGCCAAGGGCATTGAGAATGACACGCTGCTGCGTCCGACTCAGATACTTGCTGAGATCCTTGCCTCCGGCCATCATGGCAAGCTCGCCGTGCTCAGCGGACCGACCATTGCCGATGAGTTGGCCAGGAAGCTTCCGGCGACGGCCTGTGCCGCGGCTCGCGACGAAGAATTAGCCAAGCGGGTCCAACACACCTTTAGCACTGCCTGGTTTCGTGTCTATACGAATACGGACATGGTCGGAGTCGAATTAGCCGGTGCCATGAAAAACATTATCGCCATAGCCGCCGGAATCATAGACGGCATGGGTGTCGGCGATAATGCGAAGGCCGCTCTTTTGACCAGAGGGCTTGCAGAGATAAGTCGTCTGGGCATCGCGTGCGGGGCGAGGCCGCAGACGTTTGCGGGGTTGTCCGGCTTAGGCGATTTGGTGACGACCTGCATTTCGCCAACGGGAAGAAACCGCTCGTTCGGCGAAAGGGTCGGCAAAGGCCGGACGCCAGAGCAAGCTCAAAGCGCTACCGAATCAGTTGTTGAGGGCGTTGCCACCTGTAAATCGGTTGTCGCGCTTGCAAGGCGATACGATGTAGAGATGCCGATTACGCAGGCAGTTTACCAGGTGCTGTTTGAGAACAAGCCGGTGCAAAAGGCGATTGCCGATTTAATGAAGCGCCGACTCAAGGCTGAATGATTCGGTTCATAGACCACAAATTGAACAGCCTGACCAGTCCCATAAACCTTCTCTTGCTCGGATCTGTTGCATGAGCTTCTTTCGTCTGACGCGACCGGCTTCGATTGGCCTGTTTCCTTCACGAAGAATCCTCTGCCTTCAAGAAGTTTTTTCGTACCTGGAAAACCTCAAGACGCCCCAACTCGCTCACGCACTGAAACCGTTCCGATGGACGCGGATCGCGCATTTTATCAGAAGCGCGGTCCGTCTTCTGCATGCGTTTGCAAAATGAATGCCCAATATTTCTGATGGCGTTTGGCTCTGGCGGGTTCTGTTTCATATATTTTAGTTGGTATCACGGTGGTTACCCGAAGCAGGGGGGCCGAGGAGTTTAGTACGGGCAGTGGCCTGAAATCCCAGCAAGTCGAAATGGTCGGCTAAGGGAGGCGCATTTTCCGGCAGATAGCAAAACAAGGCTTTGCACAGAGCCGGCGAGCGCCGAGCCTGATATAGCGTACACTTTTTTAGAGGAAGATCGTCTGAAAGATGCTTGGGCTTTCGAAAAATAACGCGTATTCGATTGGTGTCGATATCGGAGATAGTGGTCTGAGGCTGGCTCAGCTTGGGGACAACGGAAAAGGGTTAAGTCTAATTGCCGGCATCAGTGAAGAGCGACCTGAGGACGTGAGACCCCGCAGCAGTCATTGGCAGCGATGGGCCATTGAGACGCTGCACTTGTTGACATCGTATGGCGATTTTCGGGGCAGAGAAGTGGTCGCGGTCGTGCCGACAGATGAAGTCTTTGTCGATCATATAAAGACGCCGAAGACAAACGGTGGTAAACTCTACGATGCTGTCTTTTCAAAGATCAAGCAGAAACTGCCGTTCGAATCCCTCCAGGAAAATACCGTGATGAAATACGTCCAGACGGAGGAGGATAATGTTCTGGTCATGGCGATGGAGCGAAAGATCATTGACAGACATCTGGCCATATACGAAAAGGCCGGCCTGTCGATTAAATCGATGGGTGTTTGGCCTGTAGCGCTGGCCAACTGCTACGTCCGGTTTTTTGGCCGGCGAAAGTCCGACCTGAATGCGGTGGTGATGCTCGTTTGTATCGAGGCAGACTATACCAACGTCGTCATTTGTCGTCATAAGAATCTGCTTTTGGCTCGTTCCATACCGATGGGGGTAAGGCAACTTGATGACGAGCAGGTGGTCACGAGGTTGGTGATGGAGCTGAGCGCGTGCAGACGTCAGTTCGGCTTGATGTACCGAAAGGCTCAGATAGAGCGTTTGATTTTTCTCTCGGGTCAGGCGGTCAACAGAGACATATGCGCGACCATAGCAAAGCAGTTGGAAATGTCGGCCCAAGTAGGAGATTGTCTGGCAGCAGTTCAAATGGGTAATTCTTGTCGTTTGGGGATGGACCGTGAACGTGGCATAGCGCGTTCGGGCCACCCGATAGACCGAAGAGATTGTCGGACTAACTGGGCGGTTGCCTTTGGGCTTAGCTTACCGTAGCCACGCCGGAGGGTCTGCTCGTGAACCCGACAAAAGGAGGTAAATCGAAAGATGGTGAATATAAATTTTGTGCCGGATGATTACGTCCAGAGCAACGAATCGCGTCGAACAAACCTGATGTACCTTGTGTTGCTTGCGGTAGTGATGACCGCTTTGGGCAGCTCGTTTACGGCTATCAAGATACGTCAGGGCGCCTGGTCTGCTGACGAGACGCGTGTCAACACGAGGATGGCTAAGATGCAAGAGACCATAAGACAAGTCGAGGAGCTTCAGACCAAGCGCAGGGCGATGATGAAGACAGCGCTGACCACCGCTGAACTGCTTGAACCGGTACCGAGGAGTGTCTTACTGGCGTCGCTGACAAATAACCTGCCTCCGGGCGTCTCGCTGCTGGAGCTGAAGCTGGTTCAAAAGCAGCCGAAGCAAACCGCCAAAACGGTAGCAACCAGCAAATACCGGGCGGCGCAGGTTCAGAAGAACGCATCTCAATCGGAAGCGTCCCCCCAGGAGATGCAGACGCAAGATAGTGCGTCTGAGAATCCGGAGACATTGTTGGAAACGCATATAGACATTGCGGGTATGGCACCAAGTGATTTGGAAGTCGCACACTATATTGAGCGGCTGAGCAACTCGACCCTGCTGGATAACGTCGCACTGGTCGAGTCGAAAGAGCACACCGCCGAGGATAACACGTTCAGACAATTCAAACTGACGGCAATGCTTGGACAGAACGTCCACCTAACCAAGGAAGACGTCGAGAGCATCCGGAATAAAGCGAGGGACGCCGTATGGAGTTTTTAATGCCGGTCCCGAATGGGGGCCCCGTTCGGGGCCCCCAGGACAAACCGGTTCATCATTTAAGATGAGGGCATAACGATGACAAGCAATTTTAGAAAAGCTGTGTTTTTCATCCTGTTGATCGGCCTAATTGGAGGCGGCTATCGGTATATGATTAAGCCGGCCAACCAGCGTATGGCTGAGGTGAAAGAACGGGTGGAAAAGAAACGGGCTCAATTGGCCAAATTCGAAAAAGCCACCGTAGCCGCAGAGGACCTGACCAAACAGCTTGAGCAACTGCAGGAAGCGATCGCGTTCTTCGAAAGCAAGCTGCCGCCGAAAAGTCAGATTCACGAAGTGCTTGAGCAGGTCACGGTCATCGCCCAAAAGCAGGGTCTCAAGCCCAAGACCATTCGAACGCTCCAGGAAAAAGACAATAGGGGCTATATCGAACAGCCGCTAAAAATGGAGCTGGAGGGCAATTTCAGCTCGTTTTACTCGTTCCTCTTAGAGCTTGAGAAGCTCCCGCGAATCATGAAAGTGCGTGAGCTCAAACTGGATAAGCAAACAGACGACGACGACGAAGGCCAGATCGCATCGGATTTTATCGTGAGCATATTTTTCCAGAACAAAACCGGTTAAGTGTTAGTGAATCTGGAACCCCATGTGAAATGAATGGAGCTTAGCTATGTTGTCTTTCTTACGCGAGCAAGGCAATTTGGATTTGCCGGCACAAAAGTCACACGCTTGCCCCGGCAAAACGCCCGGTGACGGCACGGAGAAATCAAAGGAGCAGGGATACTATACCGTTGCGACTCATGGAAGCAAGGTTCGCAAGAGTACGATATTCCTTGCCGTTCTGTTTATCATCGGTCTGTTGGGCCTTTGGTTTATGATCAAAAAGAGCACGCCCCAGGCGGCATCAGCGGCATCTGTGGACACGGGAGAAACGAAGATTGAGACGGCCATCGCCAAGCTTACCGGCGTGAAATCGGAAATGTTCAGCAGAATGGATGAGATCGTCAGAAAATTTTATGAGTTTTCCGATGTGCTACAGGTCGAGGTCAACGAACTCGTGAAGAATCCTTTCAAACTGGAAATGTTTTTGAGCAATTTGAAGGTGGAGCCCGAAGTGAAGACCGAACAACTGGTCCAAGTGGACGCTGAATCAATCTGGAAGCAGCAGATAAGACAAAAGGCAGCGCAGATGCAGCTTCTGAGTATCATGCGATCGGATCGGGGCGACTGCTGCATGATCGATGATGAAATCCTCTACGAGGGGGATTCCATAGAAGGTTTCAAGATTCGACAAATTGGCAACAATTCTGTAAAGCTGGAGTGGGACACCAAAAAAGATTCCGGGCATCCG
>Ga0209636_10006645_pt1 | contig 11820 bp, 13 predicted proteins | sample DeeMarSWOR152_54_FD_187464 | JGI IMG/M metagenome (GOLD analysis project Ga0209636, IMG submission 187464) | Marine sediment microbial communities from White Oak River estuary, North Carolina - WOR-1-52-54 (SPAdes) (version 2) | ecosystem: Environmental > Aquatic > Marine > Intertidal zone >... | reverse complement strand
CAACTACAGATCGGATCTGTAGACGAAAACAAGACGCTCAGAGAAGCCGAAGCCTTCTTCGGAAGAGAATTCAACGCGAAAATCCATACCTGTCGTGAGGATGATCCGCAGTGCCACGACCCGAAGAGAAAGGCTGGACAAGCTAGACCATACCGCCCCGCAATCTACATCGAATAGGCGAAGAAAAACTCAAAACACAAGTCGAATGAAAGATTATATTAGTTGGTTTAACTTCCATAAAATTTAAATCATTTGTTAAATATGTATAATATTAGTGATAAATTTTGTTAAAGCAGATAGAAATCAGCATAGACCCTAAATCTGAGATTAAGCGAGATTTAGAAGAGTGATGTTATAGTTTCTTTCAAAAGGCGATCTTAGAGGAAAAAATTCTAGGGGGTAACGGGGGTTATAGAATCATGATTTAATAGAAAATTATTTACCTAAAATTCCTAATAATCTTTTGAAGCATCTTAAATTTTTTGAGCCGTGATTCCTATGAATAAGAAAGGCTGGTTTGTAATTAACATAAGGGTCTCAGAAAAGGATTCTGAAAACGAGGACTTTTTGATAAGACTACATTCTGATGTAGTATCTAAATTTAAGGGTAAACTCGAAAGTTGGCATTTTCTCTGGGAAGGTTCACCATTCAGCCATACGCTATTAATGAGGGTCTTTGGAAATCCTGACACAATTGGGGAAATAGGGAAAACGATGACAAAACTGCTTGATGAGGAAGGGATTGAATGGAAAGTTGATGAAGAATACGGCGGGGAAGCTAAGGCTTATGGCACTAAAGGTTGGGAATATCTAATGAAAGTGCTTCATCTTGGCTCAGATTTTGCTATTGACATCATAGAAAATGAAAGAAAAGGTGAGGGAACTGAAGAATTCAAGCGGTCTCTTGGGGGGTATCTTGAAAGATGGATTCACCTTTTCAATAACCAATTATGTACACGAGTCAAGGAAGATACGGCTCTGTTTCATCTCTCAGTACACAGAACGGCAGTTTATATGCTAGGAGAAAAGGAATATCGCAAAATAAGCGAAAAACTTGATAAGGAAATATCTCAATTTCTCCGTCACTCCCATGATGAAAAACGTTTTCCGCTTATTTCTTCACTTCTAGAAAAAAGGTACACATAGAAACTTGTGGTTATACAGCTTTAGCTTTTTCTGCACTTTCATGTATGTCATAAAGTAGCAAAGAAATTAGGAATCAGTAACCTTTGAAAAATAAAATCAATAAGGATTCAGTCTTAGATTGGAGTCATTGCTGAACTTTTTTCAAGGTCTGAAATCATGTCAAGAATTTCCTGAAAGTCTTTTTCATCTATCTCTTTTTTCTTTGCTATGTGGTATAGAGAATGAGTCATCTCATTAGCGTCCTCTTTGAATCCTTCTGCCCGTTGACAAATTCGCATGACCAGTTTTTTCTCTGGATGAAAATCGTTTAAAGATGAACGAAGATTATGTAGGAGTCTGTTGAAATCTAAATTTCTTCCATTATGGATGTCAAAGTACTTTTCCTTATGTTGTAGCGTATTTTGAGTGTATTTCTTTTTCAATATGTGGTGTACAATTAGGTTTTCCAAAACTTTCCTACACAAAATGAATGTGGCAGTATAGCATCCGTAGGTATAAGCTTTGTTAATCTCATCCAGATGTTTTTTCAAGAATTTATCAGTTGTTTCATAATTAGCAATTTGTTTGAGAGTGGTTTTTCTTCTGGATTTGGTTGAGCGTATCTTTATTTTCTCCACTTTAACATTTTTTAACGTATCTCTATCTTCGGGTTTCAACCATCTTGCTACGCTTGAATTTCGTTTTCTAGCGAAAACTTGAGCCGTAGCATTTAGTGTCCAACTTGGGTGTTCTCTTCTGAGTTCTGATAGAGCAACCCTAATCGAAGCTTCTGTCATTTCTCCTTTGGTTATTTCTACTAACTTTTTTAGAATTCTTGGGTCTAGTTTGGTTTTCCTCATCCTTTGTTCCGACTTTGTTTGATTTGCCTAAAAGGAAGCATTCGCTCTATTGTTTTCTCACTAATTTCTAATATTTCTGCAATCTCATTTCTATCAAGACCTGACTTTGCCAAGAGAATTACTACAATCATATCGAGTCTTTTCCCAATTTTGGCAAGCTTTTTTATAACCCGCTTATCATCTGACATCTAAATCCTCTCATAAACAGTTTTACCTTCTTTTCCTACAGACCGAATCAGCACTTTTTTCCTCAAATTACTTAATACAACATAGACATTGCCTTGCTTTTTTCCAGTCTCATTCATTATATCTTCAATGGTATGTTTTCCATCGCACAATTTTAGAACCTTTTTTTCCTCGTCACCTATCTTTGTTTTAGGAAGATTAGCTCTTTGCAATCTAATCAGAATATCTAATTTTGAGTCAATGCTTTTGAGTGTTTTAATTACTTTGTTGAATTGCTTTTCATTTAACATTTTGACCAGCTTTGGGTTGTTTTGTTTTCTGTTTTTGCTTTGACGTTTTCTTCTTTTTACGTTTAATTTCGCTTCGTCTTACACTAACGGTTGATGAAGTCGTGCCAACTATCAACGCAATAACATCGTTAGAAAGCCCTAGTTTAACTAGAATTTCAATTCGCTCTGTTTTGTTCTTGCCTTTAAGTAACTTTTCTTTTTGGATTCCGATTGTTGTTACGATGGTTAGGAGTTCTATCTTCTCAATCAAAGTGTCTAGTTTCTCAAGGAGTTCATTTGAGGTATCACTCAAATCAAATATCTCCTGTTAGTAAGAACTATTGAATATTTTGATTTAAAAGGTTTAAGAAATTCTAATCAACAATCTCTTATGAAAATCAACCGATTTCTCAAACAAACTATGTTTAATAAGAATAATCTATATTCAAAAGCCCAGCTTACTACCCAAAAACATTGAATATTAGTTTGTGTGGTAGCACTTTGGTGAAGCTCAAGTAATTTGAACTCGTTTGCATGCATGCATGCAACATTTTGCCAAATGCCAATGGCATGCATACATAATCCCTATTTGATTATGAATATCAAGCAAGATGAAGTAAAGCTATGTAACTTTGCCTTATTCCACTCCTAAATCCCAAAATTTTACGGTAGTTACTCGGAAAATGATTATATTTAGCCAATTCTTAGATTATGAAGGCTCAGGGGCCCGTGGCCTAGTTCGGATAAGGCGTCGGCCTTCTATTGCTCTGAGAAGGAGAAAGCCGAAGATCCGGGGTTCAAATCCCCGCGGGCCCGCCACTTATGGCAAGCGAGTCCATCCTTTAGAGAATTTTGCGCGTGCAAGATGTCAAGGAAAGATTTGAATACATAAGCAATCATTTCTCAACTCGCTATAACCCCTTTAGCCTGAGAAACGACGCAGTTCAACTGTTTCTCTGATTTCGCGTCAATGAGTGAATCATCTACTAAATCTATGAACTTGCCTTTTTCCTTCTTACTGAGTATCGTTACGATTATCGAAATTCGAAGATAATCCAATACTGATAACAAAAGATTCTTGACATCTTTGTATTTTGACTCTAACCGCTTTTTTCTCTTATTACCGAGTTGGCCACCATGTGCAAAGAGATTTCTAACTTTATATGAATCATTAATTACCCTTTTAACCTCATGCGGGTTGTGTTCGAGGGAACCAAACAATTTGCTTATCCTAAGCCCAAGACGATAAGGAAGTTCTTGGATTTCACCAGTTTTGAGAAATACCGCTTCTAGTCCCATCACAGCATTTGCAATTCTTCTCTCAATAAGGCCGTTCTCCAGTAAAGCATCACTGTAGCGTTTGTAAGCAATAGTAAGATAATCCGTCTTAGTTACACCCATGTCAAAAAAACTTGTTGGTATAGAATCGCTCATCGTTTCCCAGAAATTCTTTAACTTTTGTATGTCCTCCTGAGTAACTAGGTATGTTTCAAGCGCTGTGGTTCTTCTACCAGAAGTCAAAGTTCCAAAACCCATTATTGATTCTGAATACATGTGATAGGTTGTCCATACCACACTTCCAACCTTGAAAAGCCTTAAAATTGTGATTGCTTTTTCAACGTTTTTCCGTATTTCGGCGGGTCCTCTTCCAAGAAACTCAATGTTCATAATAGCAGAAGGGTCTGGTAAAGAACGACGGGGCGTAAAACTATAAACTGGAACCTCTCTTTCTAGGTCTTCGATCTTTGTTTGTCTTAGAGTGATTCCAAAACTAGGTTCTATCTTATCAGGATGCAGCACAACGCCCTGAACTTCAACCCTAGCGCCATACTTGACTGGTTCTTCACGCAAATCTTTCAAGAAAGTTGCAATGACCGAATTTATGTCTGTTTCTTTGGTTTTTAAATCATACAAATGTTGATGGATTAATTTTCTAACAAAATTGTCGAGGATAGAAGAAAGTCTATCGCTTTTGCCAAAAACATTAGCTAGATGCTCCAAAGCAGAGGCATATTCGCTACAATGTTTCAAAGACTCTTCAAGGTTAATGATTGCCCTAACCCACGACTTTTTAGTAAAATACTCTCCACGAGCACTATGCCCAGTGATACCTTTATCGGTATACTGGAACCTTTCTACCTTCCAGCGAAAGTATGGTTCGTCTTGAGGCTGTATGGAGCCGTTGGAAATACCTTCATCTATCGTTTTCTTCACGGTTAGAGCCAGTTTCTTTAATATTTCCAACAATTTGCTATTCATTTTAGGCACTTGTAAGTTTGAAGCGAATTGTTTCCAATTCACAAGGCGTTAATCCCCATAAAGATTGCAACTTCACTCTTCATAAAGTTAATGTGCTAAAATTAGCGCGAGCCTGTGCCTTGGTGCGTGTTATCACATGGATAACTTGGCGTAATCGCGCGCTCGCGCGTTTAGAGTTTACATTTTCGGCCAACTACCTGGTGGTTCTCCGAATAAAGGCTTATGTGGTAGATCGAAATCAAAATGTCTCATCCTCTCACGTAAGAATTTTTCAACTACATCTGGTTTGAAATCTTTTCGTCGGAGTTCAAAACCATAGGTGTTAAGTGCAAGAATGGAGTGGAATTTGATTTGAAGATCCATATTTTCTAGAAATTTATTTGTAGGGTAAACAGTATTTTGAAGCATGTTAGATAATTCTAAATATTTATTTCGAACTTCTTCACTGGGCAACTTCAAGCCTAATTCTTGAATCTTAAAGTTAATCATACAGTTAAGAATTGTAGTTAGAATAACCCAATCTTTGTAACCTCTCTTATAGTATTCTTTGCATTTCTCCCTAAAAGCTGCGTCTTTTTGAAGTACTTCTACTTGTTTTGCAATCTTGTTGCGGCAGTGACGATAGCGATTGCGGATAAATTCCATAGCCCTATTTTTATCAAACCTACGATGTAGTGGAGGCTTTATACCAGTATCTGAGTTCATGGTCCTCTTCTCCGATGATATCTAACAACGCTAAACAAGTGGGAGACATGCCTATAGCTCGGCTGAAAGTGTCCTCTTTGTGCCATCTTTCAAGCTCTTGAGACAAGTCTTCCAAAGGATCAATCGTTGTATCCGCAAGAAGTTTAAGAAGTAATTGCATAAAATAATCCTTGATTTCTTTAGGGTTAGTTTTCCTTAACCACTCTAACATGTCAGGTTTCCAAATCATATAATAGCCATCCGGATCGGGGGGCCTATCAAGTTCGAGTGATGGAGGATTATTACCTGATTCATCGATGTCAACAACAAAATTTACTTTGTCAACAATAAATGCTAGATTTTCCCATTTTGCCAGAGCTAGTGCAGCCTCAATAATGCCTAGCAAGTTTTCTGCAAAAGCCATCGGCCCAAATTGGTTTCTTGTAATTATGTAATATTTGACACCCATTAGGGTCGTTTCAAATTTCCGGTATGAGTGGGTCTCTTCCGTGAGATTATCTGGCATTTGCTCCGATGCAGGTTGGTCCTTCCATTTTGAAAAATAGTCGTCAATTTTCTCTTTGTTCTCAGTTAGCTCTTTGGGTAACTCCTTAACAACATTGTCGATATCACCAAGAGCGTATAGAAGAGCCAGTTTGGACATAAAGAGATTTGCTCGTTCGAGACCATTTTGAAGACCGTCAAACTCTTTTACAACCTTATGGTCTAGATTAAGGAAAAAACATCCAAGAACTTCATCTTGGATCATTAGTTCTTCCTCGAGTTTTTCAGCATTATATCCCTGCGACTTTATGTAATTTAGTAAAAACCAAGAAAATCTATGCCAAGCAATAAAAGAAGCTATTCTGCCAAGTCTGAGCTCTAACCATCCCATTAGTTTCGAAGCAAAAAAACATTCAAGCGGAAATTCAAAAGAAGCGTCTTCAGTTATCATAGATGCGTGAGCGGAAGTTAAAGCTTCCATACGTGCGGCCCAATGTAGACCCATAGCCATGTACGCAATAGAACAGCCAAGAGAGGCATGAATGCTTTTTTCTAATGTTTCTCTTTTAGCTAGTTTCACGCGAGCTTGTCCAAGACATCTTAGACCATCTTTCAGATTATTCATATCCAATAGTTGCATACCACGTATAAAGAGAAGTTCGCCCTCAGAAGTTTCGCTTAGACGGTCTCTTGCAATGGAGACCATCTCGGCAAAAAACGAATCATATCCTGGTAAACCCCCAAAGACCTCGCCCATTTCGCTGAAACGGTTTATTAATTTCATTAAGGGATATGTGCCAAGATCTATAGATTTGGACAGACAGTTTTTCAACTGGGTAAATGCTTGTTTGACCTTAGACTCGTCGTTTATTCCTTCGATTAAGTCCGTGAAAGATAAGAGAGTTTCCGCATACAACGCATTATTTGGGCGGTTTTTTTCTCTGGCTAATCGGTCGAGTTCTTTTTTAATGTTAGATAAACGTTCGTTTAACCTTGCTCTATCTTGGGTGATTTTACCCTTAGTTATTTCTCCATAAAGCAACATCCACAGATTATGAACCAGTTCACAGTCCTCGGCATCAACAGTTCCTGGAAGGTATCCTTCGGTTTCAGAGTATATTCTTTCAAAACTAGATAAATCTTCGAACCACCAATAGGTTGTCCAGGCATGATGATAACCGCATCTAATTATTTGGCCTTTATTTCCGACTTTTTCTGCCAAAGTACGAGCCTTTGAAAACAGGCCGTCTACTTCATGACGTGGTTTCTCAAGACTTCTTGCAAGTTTAGCAGCTTTCAAGTAGTCTTGTGCTAGTACAAAGTCATTTCCAAAGTAAAGCTCAGGTTGACTTAACCTTTTCAGTAGAGTGTCAAATTCTCTTTGTCGAGACGCATCTAGTGGCCCAAGTTGAGGCTTTTCAGCATAACTCACTTGTATGCCAAGTGTTTCGATGGCAAGATCTTCGCGTTTGTTTTCAATGATTTTATTAACAATCCAGGCTCGATCTAAGATGTGTACTTCAAAGCCAAATTTATTGCTTAGTTCCAACTCTACTTGAGCCCGTGTTTTGTCACGAGTAAATTGATTGGTTATATAGAATACTTTAGTGAATTTTCTTTCTAAACTAGCTATGTTCTTAACATCTTCCTTAACTTTTTCTTTCCATCTCTTTTTACAGCTGAATGCAAAACCCCATGTTTCGTCTGAAGGAGGGTCAGGGCTGCCCCAATAACATCGTTCTGTTAAAGATGGAGCCACAGGATAAGTAGAGGCGTCAACTTTACTATCACCACCGCCGATTGGGCCTGTTTGCGGCTTAATATTAGGACAAATTTCAAGTTCAATTAATCGACGACAAAATTCTTCAAAATTTAGTTCTTGCTTTCGGCTAGTGAGCGTATCTAAATGATATTCGATGATACTTTTTGTTAGCAATGGCTCGGTAAGTGAAAGAGTATCGGAAAAAAGGTCAGGGTGGCGAGCACGCATAAATTCTTTTGGCCTTAGAAAATTCTTTTTTGTTGGTATTTTTTCACTGTTTCGCATACTCTCACAGCATTATCATTAACTGCATCTTTACATTAATTACTATTCTAAACCCTTGGGTAAAAATATTTGCATTTGAAAAAAAGAAGTCAAATTCTTTGATTCTGCAAACGATGTGCGCGCTTTTCAGTTGTATACCGTAACAGTAGGGGGTCTTGCGCGCGCGATTGAAGAGTAAGAAAGGGTAATGCGCGTGGATGCCTAAGAAATGAGGTTATCTCGCAGATAACAAACTATTGCAACAGTTCAAAGATGCACGCGCGGGAGTGCGGTTACATTTTGCCTAGGAAAGAGGCTGTCGTTTTTGGCTGGAATGCTGAGTATTCTTCAACTCGCATTCACTGTTTCAATTTTCTTCATTGAATCATTCTAAAATATCTCAAAGCATCTTCTATCATGTCCCGATACTTCAAGGGGCACGGGTTTTTTCGTTCTCCCTTTCTACTAGGAGCTGGACGTTTGACTAATCCATGAGTGTCCTTAACGTCGGCAATCCAGCAAGTTTTTACAGTAACACCATATTTCTTAGCGACATATTCTTGGATCTGTTTGTATGTTGTCAACTTAATTCCCCAATGCCTGCGTAATACCTTATATTTCTATGCACAAGGACCTATTTCGGTCTATAGACCCGACCGGTTAATTTCAAGTAAGATCGCCTCTACATCTTCATCGGTTAGAATCCTAACGTTACGAGTAGCGTAAGCTATACATTCAAGCTCAGAAAGTCTCCGCCCAAGTCTGTTTGTAATATTAAATCTGATTCTTTTCGGAGGATCGAACACAAGCCTTTCAGCAAGAGACCTATCAAATCTTAAACCCGGCTCCCTCATCTTTCTGGAAAGTTTCTCATCGCCCACTATGACATAATGATCCTCAATCTCTTCGGCGTGTCTAGCAGGACCCACAAGGTTGTATCTTGGAACAATTTCTTGACCAAGCCCCACATCTTTTGTCACAAAATATGCTGTTATGAAACGCCTGTGATGCTCCGCCAGAGTCGTATGAAAGAACACGTGGTTGCCTTTGCGGCACAGTAACAACCTTCTATTACCTGTACAATATGACCACTCCTTTTCAAATGTAGGATCCCGATGGGGAACCCAAGAGCCTTGTTCTTCATCATAGTACCTGTAATCCTCAATGTAAGTTATCAGAAGGTTGCTTCCTTCTCCATACCTACTACCCATTAAATCCCTCGATAAAGCATTCGTTCTAAAGTGTTAAGCTTTAGACTCTTTAATTCTTCGACCTTGGGTATGAGTTTTGTTAGATATTTGCTTTGATACCCTCTGTTCCACAAATCGGGATCATTGTAAGCTCAATATCCGTCTGAGATTCATAATGTTGTTTGATTGATAGCAACAGAAAATGTAGTTTTCAGCCCCTATCTCAATATGCGGTTCTGTTTTATATCCTCTTTTTTGCTCGTTCAAAACATCCCTTATATGTAACTCAGAAGAATGAGAATGAAAGAAAAACTGTAACCTTCCCCGTTCTTCAAGCCCTTCAAAAACAAACCTATCAGAAAAATTTTCACTACCTCTAGTCCTGCTACTGCGAACACATTTTGCAAGTCTCTTATTGCTACCATAAGCCATGACTACTTTTCCTCTGGCGCGCGCAAATTAGAGTCCCCTAAAACGCGTTCTCTAAAATTATGCAGTAGATCTAGCGTCTTCTTTCCTTCTATTAGTCGGGTGGGGGGAAGACAATAGAGCCTAACATTAGAATCGCATTGACAAACACCCACTAGCTCTCCTTTCTTTGTTTCATCAAGATTATAGTCATGGCTCTCCCGAGATTTGATTCCTAAGTACGCGTCTTTTTGGAAAGCAAAGACGGCACCTCCCTCAGGAGATAAAAATTTTCTGATTAATCCATCAACTCGAGCCTTTTCGCAATCGGCTATCCTTCTTAGGGCTTTCTTCCGAAAAAGCTTGCGAAGCCCATCAACACCCAACCACATGCCGCTTGCTCCACTTGGCATTGAGTAGAAAGTCGCTAAACCTATTCGGAATGGCGAATTATAACTTAGATCATACAACTCTTTTTTTCTCTCCAAGTTCGATGATGATCTAAAAGAAAGAATACCCGCTTTCTTGAGTGCCCCCCAGAAGCGATGCTCTCGTCCGCGCGCGCTTTCAAAAGAGAAGAACATTTCTGAATAAACGGAATGCGAGGCTGGATTTCCCAAGAGTAGTAGAAGAGGAAGCCTTGAGTCTTTTTTTTCTGGAAGAATACACTCGGTTCGGTAGATTAGCTGTTTATCTTCCAGTCTAATAATGTGAGAATTGTAAGGGTCCGACTTCAAGAACTGACAAAGTCTCTCCTCAAACTCCTCTTGGTCTTTTCGATTTGCATATAGCTCTTGGATATTCAGGGAGACCTTTTGAATACCAGGTTTGACCTCCTCGAATTTAATTAGATCTCTTCCGATAGCTATTTTCAAGATTCTTCACGTAGCTAGCCAATAAGCCTGTGCCAACATAATGCTTTAAAGCACAAGGATAAGGAAATATGGTTTTAGTGAAACACTTTGAAAAGAGAGTTTACCGAAAAACAAAGAAAGGTGCCTGCTTTAGGAAAAAGAGGCGAGAAAAAGGCAAAGAAGTGGCTAGAAGAAAGAGGTTTCACTATTGAACAGTGGTATCCTCAGGCGCATGCAGGATATTATGATATAAAAGCGAGAAAAGGCAGGGAAAAATGGATAATAGAAGTGAAAACTGGAGAGAATCCATCAATAAACGTTGATAATTTTCTTAGGATGATTGGTGAGAAGGGATACAATAGAATTGGTTTGGCGATTGTTACGGAGGATGACGTCCATCTGCTGCAAATCAAGAAAACAAAAATTGCAGCTCTAAAGGCTTGGAAAACTCGGAGAAAGGGCAAGAAGTAGCGCGCGCAACATTCTTCAAAGTCTTGTTCTATCCAAAGATCCAACAGATCTAGTCGCTTTCACGCTGCAAGTTTTTCAAGCATAGCCTAGCCTTCAAGCGTCAAACCAAGGGCCTTGACGCCCTTCCTAAGAAGGCGCTTGTCGTTGTCCTGCGTTTCTGCAGCGGACGACGACAACTACACAACCTCTGAAACACCCACCCAAGCCTCAACTCAGCTTAGAAGTAGTGGTTGTTGTTGTTAACAAACTTAGGAAAAGACTAACAACAACACGCAGATTCCACATCAACCTCGATGAATCGCCAAGCATTGAGAAAGTACGCGCGCGTTTCTAACCTGGATTAACCTAGAAGTTTATAAGATCTCAACTTGATTTAGAAATAACAAACTTAGAAACTCGCGTGGCTTTCATGAAAGTTCTCTTCGTGTGTTCAGGCAATGCTTACAGAAGTCCATTGGCAGAAGCGTTACTGAAGAAGTTTAGACCAGAGGTTGAAGTTGACTCTGCTGGGATAAATCCTCCTTTGATCCCGGTCTCAAAAGCTGCCGGGAAATTCTTGGCAAAAGAAGATGCTGAGCAACACCTCAAGGAGGTTCCCGAAGTTTTGGATAGCAAGCAACTTGATGAATATGACCTTATCGTAGCTATGGAACCGAGACACAAAGTCGTTGTCTTAAGCAAGTGTCCAGAATGCGAAAACAAGATAGTTGTGTGGAACATCCACGATCCATACTTCTCTCCAAACGACTACACTGAAAAGATATTCGAACAGATAAGACAGAAAGTGAAAGAACTAGCAGATTCACTGTGATGTTGATAGAGGCTCACCGGTTCACAGGTTCTTTTTGACTCTATCCAAGGCTTGATTAGCTAGCCGATCTATGCATGCATGCATGAGTGTGCGATTGTATATGTTCTGGCTTTTTGTTGAAGCGGGGGAGTGTCTTAATGGTATTTTGTCGGGTTTTCTTCTGATATCACCTT
>Ga0209636_10006644_pt1 | contig 11822 bp, 11 predicted proteins | sample DeeMarSWOR152_54_FD_187464 | JGI IMG/M metagenome (GOLD analysis project Ga0209636, IMG submission 187464) | Marine sediment microbial communities from White Oak River estuary, North Carolina - WOR-1-52-54 (SPAdes) (version 2) | ecosystem: Environmental > Aquatic > Marine > Intertidal zone >... | reverse complement strand
GAATTGGGCAATATTGATTTGATAATCCACGCAGAGCAGCCGAAATTAGAGCCGGTCAAAGGACAGATGAAAAGATGCATCGCCGGGCTTTTAGGGATTGATTTTACCGCGGTCAACGTCAAGGCAAAAACAAACGAAGAGTTTGGTGAAGTAGGAGCGGGCGAGGCGATGGCCGCCACGGCCATAGCACTCTTGAAAAAGAAGAAAAGAAGGACATTGTAATTGATTACTGATTAACGATAATTGATTATTGAAAAGAAAACCAAATGCTAAAATCAATTACCGAGCAGGAATTTTGAAAGTATATGTAGATGGGTTTGAAGCTTTATAACAGCCTGACGAGAAGGAAGGGAGAGTTCAAGCCGGCCAAGAAAGGCCAGGTTGGGATATATGTTTGCGGGCCGACTGTGTATGGACATGCACATCTGGGGCACGCAAAAAGTTATGTAAGCTTTGATGTGCTGGTTCGATATCTTCGATACATAGGATACAGTGTTACTTACGTGCAGAATATAACCGACGTGGGTCATTTGACCGACGATGCGGATGAAGGCGAGGACAAGGTTGCTGAGGCGGCAAAAAAAGAGAAGAAACATCCGATGGCGCTGGCGGAGTATTACACCCGCAGTTACTTCGAGGATATGGACGCATTGAACTGTGTTCGGCCGGATATAAGCCCGCGAGCCAGTGGTCACATACTCGAACAGATAGGGCTGGTAGATACACTTTTGAAAAAAGGCTATGCTTACGAGGTCAACGGGTCCGTGTACTTTGATGTATCTAAGTTCGAGGACTACGGGAAACTGTCCGGCAGAAATGTTGAAGAGATGCGAGCCGGTGCTCGTGTAGAGGTTTCGCCGGATAAAAGAGCACCGGCGGATTTTGCCCTCTGGAAAAAGGCTGAGCCGAACCATATTATGCAATGGCCGAGTCCGTGGGGACCCGGTTTTCCCGGCTGGCATCTGGAATGCTCGGTAATGAGTATGAAATATCTGGGCAAGACCATCGATATCCACGGCGGCGGAATCGAGAATAAGTTTCCACATCACGAGTGTGAAATCGCCCAGTCCGAGGCGGCCAACGGAGTACAGTTCGTTCGATACTGGGTGCACAATAATATGGTGACTGTTGATAGCCAAAAGATGGGCAAAAGCCTGAATAATTTTATTACTCTAAAACAGGCCTTTTCCGGTGCGCACGAAAGATTGACTAAAAGCTATGACCCGCTGGCGGTGAGGCAGTTGATTTTGAACAGCCATTACAGAAGCCCGCTGGATTTTTCAGATGCGGCACTATTTGCAGCGCAAAGCGGTTACAAAAAAATTACCGAGACTGTTATAGCGGTGCGGAAAAGATTGGCACAGGCACCTAAAGGCGGATTAGACAGTAAAATGGTTGAGGAACTGAAGCACTTAAGGGAAAAATTCGAAGCGGCAATGAACGATGATTTGAATACTTCCATCGCGCTGTCGGTTATCTTTGAACTCGTCCATATGGCAAACAAATTGCTCGAAGAAGGAAATGCAACGACAGAGACGCTTAATGCATTTGATGTCCTGTTTGACCGGCTGGGTGGGGATTGCCTCGGTATTGTAAAAAACAAATACCCACAGACCGGTGGTGTCGATGATGAAACGGTCGACAAGTTAATGGATATTGTGATTAAACAGCGAAAAAATGCCCGTGACCGAGGGGATTTTAAGTTGGCGGATGCAACCCGTTCTGAATTGGATAAAATTGGCTTCGTTTTGAAAGATACTCCTGGAAGAACTGAGTGGATAAGAAGACCAGAACCGAGTGGAGAATAAAATGAGGATACTCGGCATCGACCCCGGTTTGCAGGTGTGCGGATACGCTTGTCTGGAAACAGGCCAAGACAAAGAGGTGCTAATTGAGGCGGGTGTTCTGCGTACATCCAGTACCTCAGCAATAGAAGCAAAGTTGAATCAGATTGCTGAAGATATAGAGTCACTGCTGAAAAAGCTCAGGCCTGAGATTGTAGCAGTGGAAGAATTATACTCGCACTATGCTCATCCGAAAACGGCAATATTGATGGGGCATGCAAGAGGAGTTATATTACAAAGGTGCGCAGAGGCGGCAATCGAGGTCAAAAGCTTCAGTGCGACACGTATAAAAAAATCGCTTACCGGCAACGGCAGGGCATCGAAGGAGCAAGTGCAAAGGACGATTCAAACGATTTTGTCTTTGCCCGATGTGCCGGAGCCCAGCGATGTGGCAGATGCCATTGCGGCAGCCGTGTGCTGTGCAAATTCGAGAGAAATTCACGCTGGAGTAACCAACAACAAACTATGATAGCCAGGATTGAAGGAAAACTTGTCAAGCTTGACAGCGACAGCGCCCTCGTGCAGGTCGCCGCGGTCGGATACGAAGTGATGCTGCCGAGCTATTGTGTAAGTGAGCTGTCGGATAAGGTCGGCACGGATATTACTCTTTGTACTATGGAATATTATGAGGGAGCGCCGGGCGGCGGCTCTTTCGTTCCGAGAATGGTTGGTTTTTTAAGTACCGGAGAGAGGGACTTCTTCACCAAATTCACCAGCGTCAAAGGCATAGGTATAAAAAAGGCCCTGCGGGCACTGAGTATTCCTATAGCAACCATAGCAGGAGCGATAGAGAACGCCGACGACAAGATATGGTGCTCACTGCCGGAAGTCGGCAAGCGAACGGCTCAGCAGATTATCGCTGAGTTGAAGGGCAAACTGCAAAGCTTTGCGATTGGGGCTGAACCGGCCAGGCCGGCGATGTCAAGATTTAAGCCATTTCAGGCCGAGGCGCTGGAGATTCTCATCGCCTGGGGTGAAAAGCGAAGCGAGGCGATGGAACTGATTGAGCTGGCCTGTGAGAAACACCCCGATATAAATTCGGCCGAGGCGCTCGTGCCTTTAGTGTACAGGCTAAAGCAGGGAGTAGAGGTCTGAAATAGTTGGTAGTTCGTAGTTATGAGTTCGGAGACTACGAACTACTAACAATGAACTACGAACTAAACTATGGCGATAGGCAGAATCATAAGCGGACGGTCATTAAACGAGCAGGAGGAAATTTTTAACGTTTCTCTTCGGCCGAAGCTTCTCGAGGAATGCGTAGGCCAGTGCAACGTCAGGGAAAAACTCGCAATTGCCATAACTGCGGCGAAACAAAGGCGTGAGCCGCTGGAGCATATTTTGTTTTATGGTCCGCCCGGCCTCGGCAAAACAACGCTGGCTAACGTTGTGGCAAACGAGATGGGGGCGAGGATTCGGTGCTCATCGGGGCCGGCTATGGTAAAACAGGGCGACGTGATGGGCCTTTTGAGCAATATAAACACCGGCGATGTGCTTTTTATTGATGAGGTTCACCGCCTCAGCACGCCTGTCGAAGAGTTTATTTATCCGGCGATGGAAGAATTCAAGGTTGACTTTACCGTTGACAGCGGCCTGCATGCAAAGACGATAAATTTTCCGCTGAAGCGTTTTACTTTGATTGGGGCGACGACACGGGCGGGGCTCTTGAGTGCTCCGCTTCGCAGCCGATTCGGGATGCTGTATCATCTGAACTTTTACAGCGCAGAAGAGCTGACGGCGATTCTGGTCAGGTCGGCGGAGCTGTTACAATTGCAGTGCGAGGATGGTACGCTGGAATTGATTGCGAGTCGGTCCCGCGGCACGCCGCGAGTTGCGAATCGATTGTTAAAGCGAGTGCGGGACTACGCCCAGGTAAAAGGCACAGGTGTGTTTAGTGCAGGAATAGTCGAAAGCGCGCTGGCAATGGAGCAGATTGATACCCTGGGTCTGGACGAACTGGACAGAGCTGTTCTGTGTGCGTTGGTAAACGTCTATGATGGGGGGCCGGCCGGTATCGATGCGATTGCGGCAACACTCGGCGAAGAAAGGGACACGCTCGAAGATGTCGTTGAGCCGTATCTTTTGCAAATAGGCTTTTTGCGTCGAACCAAGCGGGGCAGAGAGGTCACACAGGCAGCCTGTAAGCATTTAAGGCTCAAGTTCCATAAAAAGAAACGCGACTCCGAACAATCTGTGTTATTTGAACAGGGCGGGCAGTAGATTCATAAGGCGTGAATAAGGAAGGATGGGGCTTAATTAAAACTATGGAAGACGAAATCTGCGAAAACTGCGGCGGAATCATAAGCCCTTTTGAACAGGCCTTTGTATATCAAGGCCGCATTCTTTGCGAGAAATGTGACAAAAAGCTGCGAGTCCCGTTAGAAGTCCGGACCGAAGCTGCGCCAGTCCGGCCCGCCGACTCACCTCTAACGGGGCGTGGGGAAGCCCCAAAAATTGAAGAATTACTGGAATTTCCGGAACTCCGGGTCAGCCCGGTTAAAATTCCGAAGCCTTTACCTCACAAGCGTAGACGCTCGAGAATAACAAGGTCGATGATTCTCTCGCTTCTACTTTCAGTCTGGAGCTTGTTGTCTCTGTTCTTAATCTTTTATGTACCTGTGCGTTACGAGTCCAAATTGAAAGGCAATACCTTCGGCGTTGAATGCCTGATAGTATCTCTTATGGTTCTCTGGTTTCTGGGAGCTTTAGTGTTGTTTATAGCGATTACGTTTACTCAAAAGGACGAGAAAGTAAAGCCAAGCTAAAAAGCTAAAATTTTGAGGTCCCTGAAATGTGCTTTGCCATTTTAGGTGGGCGGCCGAGAAGCTCGGTGAAGTGGTAAATTAAAACTTTCTCAACTTCATTCAGCGTTTTTTCATCCGATTCGGCAATCTTCTTCAAATTTGTCAGACAATTTGCAGCGTTTCCGGTCAGTCTGACTTTGTCCGGGAAACTCACCTCACAATCCCTGCAAATCAGGCCGTTGGCGCTGCTGCTGAAATAACTTTGAGGCCATTCCACGGAAAAATTATTTTTGCAGTTTACGCAGGCATTGAGGACAGGCATCAGGCCGACTTCTTTCAGCAGAGCCAATTGAAACACTATCAACAATGCCAGCGTGCCTCGATGCTCGATGCGTGTTGCTTTTCGCTCGTTGGCATTTTGCAGGAATTGCAGAAAATTGTCGAAAAGGCAGGGATGTGGGTCGTAATCATCTGTCAGGAGGTTTACCAGTTCAGCACTAAAGAGACAACAGTTCAAAGCGAAAAGATTGCTGCGCAGATGTGTAAAGCCGGGCTGCTGCTCGAACTCAGTCAGGAGGGCGAGTTTTTCTTTGTTTGAATCGGAGAAAACGATTTTGCCGAAAGAGAACATTTCGATGGGGCCGTCGAACGCCGACTTGGGCCGTTTCGAGCCCCTGGCGATGGCGCTAATCTTCCCCGCTGCTCTGGTAAAAAATGTTACTATCTGGGATGTCTCTGAGAAATCTATAGCGCGTATGCAAATAGCAAAGTCCTTGGTTAACATATCTCGTATATCGTATTGCGTATTTCGTATTTTTCTTCACGCCACACACAACACAGAACGAATCATCGTTCAGTAATTTTCTGGATTTTAATGCGTTTTATTCTTCTGGCCTCGGCGGAGGCAATGGTAAATTTTAGATTATCGTAATCGAAGCTCTCACCGGTTTTGGGGACATAGCCTAAGTGTGAGAAGACAAACCCGCCTATGGTGTCGTAATCCTCGTCCTCGGGCAGATCCAGTTCGAGCTGGTCATTGAGGTCATCCACGTACGTTCTTGCATCGGCCTCGATAGTATTCTGATCAATCTTCTTTATGGGTTCGGGCGGTGTCTCTTCGTATTCATCGGTTATCTCGCCCACGAGCTCTTCAATGATATCCTCTAATGTAACAATACCGGCCGTTCCGCCATATTCGTCAAGGACTACGGCTATGTGCAATTTTCGCGATTGAAATTCGTGGAGCAGTGCCCTGAGCGTTTTTGTTTCAGGAACAAAATAGGCGTTTCTTATTTTGTCGCGTAGTTTGAAATCTCCCGGGTCTTTGCCGATTTCATTCAACAGGTCCTTGGCATAAATAAGGCCGATTATCTTGTCTATATTTTCCTCATAGACCGGGACACGCGTATGGCCCGCCGTGATGATAGTATCCAGAATCGTCTGCAGGTCAGAGTTGACCTCGACCGCTACAATATCGGTGCGAGGGGTCATAATTTCGTCGGCAGTGGTTTCGTCTAATTCCAGAACGCTTTCAATCATCTCCTGCTCTTCTTCATCGAGTACACCTTCGGTTCTGCGCTGTTCAAGGCCGTTTAAAAATTCTTCCTGCCTCTCTTCTTGTTTTTCCTCCGGCGTTGTTTGAACTACACCGGCGAGTCGGCGCACCAGCCCGTCTGTAAATTTCCAGACGTAAAGAATCGGCCAGGCGAGGATTGAAAAGAGCATCAGCAGCTTGTATGTTCTGCTCAGGATTTTTTCGCCTGCATATTTAGCCCAGGCATGAGGTATTGCCAGACTGAATATCGAAAATATTACCGCTGCAATAATAAATGCAAAGAGATAATCGATAATTTGCGGACCGCCGGTGCGTGCAGTTGCAAAAACAGCCAGTAACAACAGCAATATACAGCAATTGGCGATGAGCCGATATAGAGAGCAGGCCAGAACCAGCTTTTCGGCATTTTCTACGAGACGGTCGGTAAGGTCTTCCTTGTTTGCCGCCTTAAAGGCGTCCTGTAATTTGACGCGTGAAAATATTCGCAAAGCAACGGCATTGACGGAAAAGAACAGTGTACCGCCGGCAAAAAGACAAATCAGCAACACCGCCCAGCCAACGTAGCCCACTTTTTTCAAGCCCTTTAAATATATAGCGTATAGCGTTTAGTTTTTTTCGCAAGAGTGGAACCCTCGCGTCCTGCATCGGTTTCTATCCACTCTCTGCTATCCGCTGTTTTTGTATAATCTACCAAACCGTAGCCGACTTATCAAGAAAATCTACACAATATGCCGCACAGAAGCTTCAACGCCGTTTAACCCCCTGATTTACAGAGGTTTTTGTTTAGCCCTGCCGCTCGCGGCAGGGGTTCTATATCAACCAACTGATTAAAAACAAGTAACGGATGATAACGCTGCGGCCAACCGGCCACGTTTGCGCGTTCCGGTTGAGCGACTTGTTGGAAAATTTATTATTTATATTCCGTACAATGTGTTTTAAAAGTAACTATATCTTTTATTTTTTCTTGGATTTTTTTGTTTCTTTCTTAACCTTCTCTTCTGCTTCACATATCATGTATCCGACTTGTTGGATGCCCCAAATAATTCTACAGTATGTTTCTCTGCCTCCTTTGTAGGCAGCTCGACAGTTCAATGTGCATGGTCTCGCACTGTCTAAAAAACAATAGATTTGTCCTTTTGTACTTTTTGTCACAATTTCCCCTTTTTTTCTAACATAATAACATACAACATTCATCCGCCGCTCATCTGGCGGACTTTTTGACTTGACCCGTTAGAAACTTCCCTGTTTCTAATGGGGTTGCCAATTTAGCCGCTGATTCCGTGCAATTTTCATATCCCTTTTGTATTCCGCTTCAAGGTTGTCAATCCCGCTTCCGTCTCTGCTATTATGGTCTGTATTGTCGCTAAAGGCAAGAAAAAAACAGAATTGGTCACTTTGAATTATATACCGGGCCGTAGCCGAGTTGTTGCAAAATTTCATCTTCGGTACGATGCATTTTTTTCGCCTGCTCCGGCTCTGAATCGTCGAATCCGAGGTGGTGCAGCAGGCCGTGTGTTATGTAAAGTGCCAATTCCGCTTCGCTCGAATGGCCTCGTAAATTCGCTTCTTTTACGGCGACTTCGGCGTTGACGACCAGCTCGAACGATTTAGGGGCCCCCTCGGTGTCGTTATCGGATAAGTCGAAGCTCAAGCAATCGGCGGTGGATTTGCGATTCAGAAACTGCTTGTTTACTTTGCGGATTTCGGCATCGTCTACTATTGCGATGCTAATCTCGTATTTCGTCCCTGCTTTCGCAGGGATGACACCCCTGCTTGTTGTTGGCAGGGGCCGCTTCTCGTTTCTCGTAAAACGATTGCAGATGGCTTTGACCAATTCTTCAAGTTTATGGAGACGAACGTCTATGTCTTTGAAGTTTTTGGCGATTTGAACGACTACTTCTGCCATTTAACATTTTCTCCGTCAAACGGACGCCAACTCTTCGATATTTACTGTTGACTGTTGGCTTGGGATTTGGAAGCACGTTTGCTCTTTTCATCTTCAGCCGATGTTCCTTCGGGTACATCCGGTGCTTTTGGATATGCTATTCGGCCGTGATAGTGGGCCGCTAAGGTTTTTGATATACTTGCCTCTATTTGACTTAATTCCCGCAGAGAGAGGTCGCATTCATCGAATTGGCCGTCCTGCAGACGTTTCATAGACATATTATGTACGACTGTTTCTACTCTCGTTGGTGTTGCTTCGGTCAGGGACCTGACGGCACTTTCTACGGTGTCGGCCAACATTACAATGGCGGCTTCCTTTGTTCGCGGCTTCGGGCCCATATATCTAAATTCACTCTCAGAGGGCGGAGCAACGTCCTTGAGTTTTGATTCTTTAATTTTGAGTTTTTTTGCCTCATTGTAAAAATATTCGACCAGTGTCGTGCCGTGGTGCGTTTCGATAAACTGCCGAAGCAATACGGGCAGGCCGTATTCCCTGGCCATTTCTATCCCATCTTTGACGTGTCCTACAATAATCAATTGACTCATCGCAGGCGAGAGCTCCTTATGGCGACTTGTCGAGCCCATCTCGTTTTCGGCAAAATAGCCGGGCTTATTGATTTTGCCAATGTCATGGTAATAGGCGCCGACGCGGCACAAAAGGCCGTTGCGGCCGATTGCCTCGGCGGCAGCCTCGGCGATAGAACCTATTAACAAACTATGGCTGAATGTGCCCGGTGCTTCCATAGCAAGTCTTTTCAACAAGGGCTGATTCGCATCGCTATAGTCCAGAAGCGTCATACTCGTTGCTATGCGAAAGACTTTTTCGATAAGGGGCAGCAAACTCTGGATGAGCAGTCCCACCAGGAAAGTGGCGAGGGCGTGATAGCCCGCGTTGCTAAAGACCTTACCGGTCTGAATCGTTTTGGCCTGGCCTACCAACGAAAAAAAAGGCGTTTGGGAATTCGCCAAAAAGCCCAAAGCCAGCGCCGTTAAGAACACTATTACCGCCGCCAGGGCGCTTACTTCAAGCAATTTCATTCTTGTTCGGATTTCCCTCAAAGAGAAACAGCAGGTGATAGCGCCGGCAGTCATTGTCAGAAAGAGGAACAACAGGTTGATATCCGTCTTTGGTTCTGCAGAGAGACAGGCAAATAGACAATAGAATATACTCATACCTATTGCAAAGCGCTGGTCATAAGCGATTGTCAAAATTATAGCTGCTGTAACGGCAGTTCCGGTGGCCACGAATGCTCCAAGTTTGCTTGGTATTAACAACAGGATAAAAAGGCCGAGAAGTGCCAGAGCTCTGGCGTGGTTTGTTATAATTCGCTGCTGGTAGTGATGGATATAGAAAGCCGCTCCAAGAGAAATCAGCACCACTACAAGAGCTTTTGACACCAGGCCAAGATAGTCGGCCTGCTTTATTAGCTCTAATGATATGATGGGGATACAGAGGACGACAAAAAGCAGCCACAGCAGAGCTGAGATTAAACGCTCGGTCGTGACGAACCGGCTTACTTGAGAGAGTCGCTCAGCGGCCATACTCCGGCGCACCTGGTTTCGCCTCGGACTTGTTTTCTTCAGAAACCACATTCGCTTACTCTGCTATTACCATTTAGGGTAACGAAAAAAGTAACTCTATTTTTCGCTTTGCCTTTTACCTTTAAGCGTTTTGCTTTTTTTATAGGCCCGTACGATATTCTGAACCAATCGATGCCGTACGATGTCCCTCTGCGTTAATTCCACAGATGCTATACCTTTGATTCTTCTTAGCGTTGTAATCGCTTCAACCATTCCGCTTTTCTGGCCTGCTTCCAGGTCAATTTGCGTTATATCGCCGTTTATTATCATTTTGGAGCCGTGGCCCAATCTTGTCAAGACCATTAGCATCTGCAGCGGCGATGTATTCTGGGCTTCGTCACAGATGATGACGGCCTGGTTTAATGTTCGGCCACGCATAAAGGCAAGCGGAATAATTTCGATAATATCCAGCTCCATAAATTTTTTCATCTGGGCGAAATCCATCATATCTTCCAGTGCATCAAAGAGGGGACGAAGATATGGATTTACCTTTGCCTGTATATCACCGGGCAGGAAGCCGAGTTTTTCACCTGCCTCCACAGCGGGGCGAGCAAGTACGATTCTCCTGATTTGCTTTTTCTTCAGCATTGACACCGCCACAGCGACGGCCAGGTATGTTTTTCCGGTTCCGGCCGGTCCTATACAAAAGACAAGGTCGTTGGCCAACATTGCGTCGATGTATTTAAGCTGTCCCTTAGTAGACGGTTCGATAACCCTTTTCTGGGAATATACGGTAATGGCATCGCTGGTCTCGATAGTTTCGGGTGAATTGTCTTTAGCTATAAAAGCCGTTACATCCGCAGGAGTGAGCGAGCGGCGTTTGATGAGGTGTTTTTGCATTCTGTCGATAATCTCAGCGGCCCTGTTTACACTTTGTTCATTGCCGGTGATTATTAAATTAGACTGGCGGGCGGTTATTTGAACGCCGAGGGATTGGCGCAAAAGACGAAGGTTACTGTCGGCAGGACCGAACAACTCGAGCTGCTTGTGAGCTGAATCTAATTGTATGGTAACTTCCAAATTTTTACTCTATCAAGCGCTGAACATAAAGAACAAATACGCAAACGGTGCTGCGAGCAGCGGCGAATCAATAATGTCCAATATACCGCCGAAGCCCGGCACCTTGCTTGCTGAATCTTTTTGCTCGGCGTCTCGCTTTAACATAGACTCGGCCAAATCTCCCACCTGCGCTATAAAGGCAAAACAAAAGCCAAAAATCGCTGCCAACCACCAGGCCATCGTAATTATATCACAACTTACGGCAAAAAGAACAGCAACTATCATTGCTGTCGCGACTGCGCCGCCCATACCTTCCCAGGTCTTTGCGGGGCTGATTTTGGGCGAAAATTTATATCTGCCGAACGGTGCTCCAATTGCGTAAGCACCTATATCGGAAGACTTTACGACAAAAACAAACATAAGCAGCGGCCAGAGACCAAAGTCGACCCGGATGGCCAGCACAAAACCGCTTAAAACCCCCAGATAAACGATAGAAAAATAATTTGCTCCACAATCAGCGAACACCCCTGAAGTCCCATAACGTATATATTGGTATAAAAGCAGCGCCAGCAGCACAAAGGTAGATAGGAAAAATAGATAAATTTTCGGTGGAACTTCTATAAGCTGGGGCCAATACCAACTGCCTGCAAAAAGAATCGAGGCGATAATTGATATGGGTGTGAAAATCCTCAGATTTTTTGCTGCGGCGAGTTTCGAGAGCTCGAACTGAGCCGGGATTATTAAAAGGGCAATAAGAATACAAAGAAGTGTCCCCTGCACCGCCCTATCATCGGCTGCTGAAGCGGTTAATGAGCCGTCCAGCCAGCCGTCAAAAATGACGACGGCGGTAAAAAATATCGTCATCAATGTTCCAAAAAGCAGTCTGTCTTTGAGCATAATTTAGTTCATAGTTATAAGTGGGATCCCAAACGCCCTTTATTGCGTTTGGGAACCCAGTTCGTAGTCTGTGAACACCCATCCCACTGTCAACTACCAGCTACGAACTCATTTGATAGTGCCAAAACGTCGGTTTCGTTTTGCATAGGCTCGTATTGCTTTTTCCAGAGATGCCTTTTTAAAATCCGGCCAAAGGGTTTTTGTAACGTAGAATTCACTGTATGAAATTTGCCAGAGCAGAAAGTTGCTGACCCTCATCTC
>Ga0209636_10006643_pt1 | contig 11823 bp, 8 predicted proteins | sample DeeMarSWOR152_54_FD_187464 | JGI IMG/M metagenome (GOLD analysis project Ga0209636, IMG submission 187464) | Marine sediment microbial communities from White Oak River estuary, North Carolina - WOR-1-52-54 (SPAdes) (version 2) | ecosystem: Environmental > Aquatic > Marine > Intertidal zone >... | reverse complement strand
ATCAACAACACATCTGTTGATCCGATCATACCAAGAGGACCACTGAGGCTGGACTGCTGCTCCGATCGGTAGAACCTTAAACCCTTCTTCCCCATCAAATGGAGAAGGCACTCCACTCCCGTATGAGCATTTAATCCCATCTCTTCTGAAAAAGGGTGATCAGGTATGTTTTTGACCCGAAAAAGATCATTCGAGAGCGACGCCTCAGCTTGTAGCTTCGAGGCCAGAGGACTCAAGATTGAGAAAAGAAGCCCTTTGCCCGTCCATCGCAGGAAATTTCTTCGGTTCATCCTTTTTTGTGTTCCAAAAACGTTCACCCTTGCCTCCTGATTTTTAGCAGAAAACATTAATTTCTATTATATACATAAGATCTATAATAATAATATATTTTGTGCGGTCATTCAAGAGCAACAGACTTTTTTTTGCAGGAATCCATGAATGTCGCAATGAGAATCATAAACCGAACTTTTTTTTCTATAGAAACAAAAGCCGATAACATCACTTTCGCTTCTTGATTTAGTCGTGAAAAACGATAAAAAAAATTCTCAAACTGGCAGTGGCCAGTTACAAAGACCTTGGCGGACCGACGAAAAGTTCCTGAAATGACATTTCTGATTACATACTGGAATTCATCCTTCACTTTTCACGATCTCAGCAAATGTGGCACCGAACTCCTCGGCCCTCTTGACATCTTCCTCTGAAGGAGCCCCGATAAACTCAAAGGTGTCCACAAGGTTCCACTTCAGGGGCTCGATGATTTTGTTCATCTCCCTCAAAGCTCCTCCACTCCAACCATAACTTCCAAAATAACCTGCTGTCTTATTCTTGATACGTTTCCGGACGGCCATGTTCAGGACATCCGCCATGGGTGGAAAAAGAGACACTTCGTAGGTGGGGGCGCCAATCATGACTCCCCTCTTCGTCCATAGGGAGGGAAGGATGTAGCTCACATGTGCGCGGGCAGCGTCGAAAATCTCCACTGGGATACCGGCCCGAGAAATTCCCTGGGCCACAGCATTCATCACGACCTCGGTGTTCCCGTACATCGAACCGTAGATGAGCGTGACACCAGGCTCAGACTTTCCTGAGGCATATTCAGCCCATTTTTTGTAAAGGTTGACTATGTGGGAGACATTCTTTCTCCATATCAAACCGTGTGAAGGTGCAATCACATCCACAGGGATGTCGGCTAACTTCTCGATAGCTGAGAGAACTCTGGTACTGTAGTTCGCTACAATATTGACATAGTAGCGAAGGGCCTCCTTCTGATAGAAATCTAGGTGTTTACACTCATCATCGAAGATGGCACCATGGATGGCTCCGTATCCTCCAAAGGCATCGCAAGGGAACAGGATGCGATGAGAGGACTCATAAGTCATCATGGTTTCAGGCCAATGCAGGAAAGGGGTCATGAAGAACCGGAGTGTTCGCTGGCCTAATGACAGGGTGTCGCCATCGCCCACGACCTGGACATTCTCCTTGATGGAAAAGAAATCCTCCAGCATTTTTTTTGTTTTTTCCGAACCTATGAGCGTAACTTTCGGAGAGATTCTCCTCAAGGTTCTGAGCAAGCCTGAATGGTCTGGTTCCATATGATTGATGATGATGTAATCGATTTTAGATATGTCAGTGATCTCATCTATTTGAGCAAAATACTCGTCTCCCTTGAAAGATTTGATGAGATCTATGATGGCCTTCTTCTCATCATTGATGAGATAGGAATTGTACGAGACTCCTTCAGTGGTGATTGGCCACAATCCCTCAAAAAGATCAGTGATTCTATCGTTGACTCCAACCCAATAGATATCTTGCTTTATCGGAACGGAAGGCATGCTCGGACCTCCTTTTTTGTTTAACCTCACATTCTAGCACCTTTTATCCTCTTTTATCAAAAGACCTTTTGTGCTAAAAGTATGGGGAACTCAGTCATCTCAGATTTGAGACAGAGGTAGACAAAAATGGTTAATCAGGATTTAGACACAAGAGGCCGCTGGGGATCGAAGGCCGTTTTTGTGTTTGCGGCTGCAGGATCTGCCATAGGATTGGGAAACATCTGGCGCTTCCCTTTGATGGTGGGACTCAACGGCGGTGCTACATTCGTCCTTGTCTATATTGCGGCTGTTGTTCTGATCGGATTTACAGTCATGCTGGCTGAATTTACGATTGGGCGCCACACAGCAAAAAATCCTGTCGGCGCCTATGAGACTATCAAGCCCCGCTCTCTCTGGAAACTGGCTGGATACATGGGCGTTTTTGGATGTGCTTGCTTCTTATCCTTTTATGGGGTTGTGGCCGGATGGGCTTTTGGATATTTCTATAAAACGATCGGCGGAAGCTTCAAAGGGGAAATCACCTGGCAAGCTTCGGATGCCACATTCGCCAATTTCGCCGCTCGGCCACTCGAGATCATCTTCTGTCTGTTCGTGATTATTGGCCTGACAACTTTCGTTATTTCCAGAGGAGTAAAAGCCGGAATCGAAAGATGGACCAAATTTCTGATGCCCATGCTTTTTGGCCTCATCATCCTACTAGCCATACGAGCAGTGACTCTTCCCGGTGCAGGAACAGGTCTGTCTTTTTATCTTAAACCTGATTTTGCCAAGCTCAACACGACTGTGATTTTCTATGCTGTCGGGCAAGCCTTTTTCTCGCTGAGTATTGGAATAGGAACCATGATTACCTATGCCAGCTACCTTTCCAAAAACGATAATCTCGTGTCCTCTGCTGGCTGGGTCTGTTTCTTCGATTCGATTATCGCTCTCTTGGCCGGTATCATCGTCTTCCCTACCCTTTTTGCTACACCAGGAATCACACCGGATAAATTCGAAGCCAGCACAGGATTGATGTTCCAGGTCTTCCCGATCATCATCTCCAAAATCCCTGGCGGGTACATCTTTGGCATTCTTTTCTTTTTCCTCCTTCTGGTGGCAGCTTTGACCTCGACCATTTCCCTGCTGGAGGTTCCTGTGGCTTATTTCGTCGACGAGCGAAACTGGTCACGAAAAAAAGCTGCTCTGTTGGTTGGCCTTTTCTGTTTCCTCATCGGGATCCCTTCTGGACTGTCCCATGGTGGCGTGGGACTCTTCACCAAATGGAATTTTATGAAACATATGGACCTGCTATTCGGTAACATCGTCTTAGCCCTTGGCGGATTGATCATCTGCCTCTTCGTCGGTTATGTATGGAAAAGCAAGAATGCTCTCAAGGAAATATCCCTTGGAAACACTCTTTTCAGGCTTAAATCCCTCTGGGTGTTTAACACCAAATTTTTGGCACCCGTCGTCATCATCATCATTCTCATCTTTATTCTTACTCTCACCGGGTGATACAACCTTTGGCTTTCATCTAGCTGTAGCGGTTATTGCCTCCTAGAATACTCTTCTTTAAGCCCATAATCTCTTGAGCCAACAGTTGGTTGACTCGACGCAAGGATTTCTTTTACAATCTCACACTATTGTGATAATTAATACTGGAAAAAATGAAACCACCCTCTTTCAGGATTCGAGAATAAAGAAATGGAAAGCCAGGATCTGAGCCAACGCGGAAATTGGGGCTCAAAGGTCGCGTTCGTGTTCGCGGCTTCAGGCTCTGCCATCGGATTGGGAAACATTTGGCGCTTCCCGATGGTCGTCGGCCAAAATGGGGGAGCTCTCTTTGTTCTCGTTTATATTCTTGCTGTGGCTTTTATCGGATTTTCTGTGATGCTAGCAGAACTGGTCATTGGCCGATATTCCCAGAAAAATCCAGTCGGAGCCTTTGAGTCCATCAAACCCGGCAGTCTCTGGAAACTCATCGGCTATTTCGGCATTTTAACCGCCGTGTGTATCTTCTCCTACTACGCCGTCATCGCAGGGTGGTCTGTGGGCTATCTTATAAAAATGGTTTCAGGTTCATTCAAGGCCGATGTGACAAGCGAGCTGTCTGATAAAATATTCACGGAATTCAGCTCTGACCCCCTTCAGGTTATCCTGTTTTTTTTGGTGATGATGGGTATCACCACATATATCGTCTCCAAGGGAATCAAGGGCGGCATCGAGAGATGGACAAAAATCCTGATGCCCATTCTGTTTATCTTGATTGTCTTCCTCGCTGGAAGAGCCCTGACCCTTCCTGGAGCCGAGGAAGGAATCTCTTTTTATCTTAAACCGGACTTTTCCCAATTGAGCGGAAAACTCGTGCTGTATGCTCTGGGACAGGCTTTTTTTTCCCTGAGCCTAGGCATGGGTATCATGGTGACCTACGGAAGTTATCTTTCGAAAACGGACAATCTTGTCACCTCGGCCGGATGGGTGTGTTTCTTCGACTCGCTCATCGCATTCCTAGCCGGCGTCATCATCTTCCCCACGCTTTTTGCCATCCCGGGCATTGCTCCAACTGCAGGACCTGGACTGGTCTTTAAAGTCTTGCCCCTCATCTTTTCCAAGATTCCAGGAGGATATCTCTTTGGAATTCTTTTCTTCTGTCTGTTTATGATCGCAGCCTTAACCTCGACCATTTCTCTTCTTGAAGTTCCTGTGGCTTACTTTGTGGATGAGCGGAGATGGTCGAGAAAAAAGGCAGCTATCCTGGTAGGCTTTTTTGTCTTTCTGCTTGGGATTCCATCCGCTCTTTCGTCTGAAGGGATGGCGTTTTTCACAAAAATCGATTTTATGGGCAAAATGGACTTTATCTTCGCCAACGTTTCCCTGGCTATAGGAGCCCTTTTAATCTGCATTATCTTGGGTTACGTATGGGGTGTGAAAAATGCGGCTCAAGAGGTACAATCTGGCAATCCACAGTTCAAACTTCGCTTTCTCTGGGCCTTTTCCATAAAATTTCTCTCGCCAATTGCCATAATCGTCATTCTTTATTTCATAAAAACAATCGCAGGATAGAGAAAATCATGAAGAAAAAAATATTTTGTTTTTGCTGTTCAGTGATTCTGTTAGCCGGATTCTCATCCTTGAACGCCGCTGATGTGAAAGGAAAAGTTACTCTCTCTCCCAAGGGCGAACCTTACGTCCATGGGAATATGCTCCTCATGCCCGTTGGAGAAGAAAGGTACACCAAAGCCGAGATCGACCTTGAAGGGAATTATTTTTACACTGACCTTAAACCTGGAAAATACATCCTGAAGATGGACCTCTACAGCCTGACTCCTTTCGAGACAGAGGTCGATATCTCTGAGGAAGAGGAAACACAAGTCATCGATATCGTTCTCTCACTCACTCTTCTGGATAAGGCACTCGTCTTCACCAAAGAAGCCAGCGATTTTATTTGGTTTCCGCTGATGGTGGCCCTTCTCTTAACTATCGGTGTTCTTCTGACCATCGTCACACGCTTGATCCAGGTCCGGAGGCTTATCCTCTCGCTGAAAATGGTCTTGAGAGGAGCACTGCATAAAGACAAACCAGAAAAGGAAGAAGGAGACATCACTCCTTACGCGGCCTTGATGACAGCGCTGGCCGCCACTGTAGGGAACGGAAACCTTGCGGGCGTGGCTACAGCCATCGCGACAGGAGGCCCAGGAGCTCCTGTATGGATGTGGATTGCAGGATTTTTCGGGATGGCCACAAAATATGCCGAAGGATTCCTCGGGGTTCGGTTCCGGATTAAGAACGAACGCGGGGAAATGTCTGGCGGCCCCATGTATTATGCCCGCTATGGCATAAAAAACCAGAGTTTGGCAAAATTCATGGGTCTGTTTTTTGCTATCTGCGGAGCCTTTACATGCCTGTTCGGAACAGGAAACATGGCCCAATCCAACTCCATGGCTCTGGCTTTCAATGACCAGTTCGGTGTTCCTTTCTGGCTAACCGGATTGGTGATCACCACCATGGTTGGTGCCGTCATCCTGGGGGGAATAAAGAGAATCGGAAGTGTCTCTGAACGGCTGGTACCGACCATGATCATCCTCTATTTCTGTGGAGCCATAGTCATCATCCTGGCCAACATTGCCAACTTGCCTGCCGCCCTGTCCGTCATCTTTAAATCTGCCTTTTCAATCAAAGCTGTGGGCGGAGCGATGGTCGGGACCTCTGTTAAGTTGGCCATCAGCTTAGGAGTTCGGAGAGGATTGCTCTCGAACGAATCTGGACTGGGTTCGGCAGCCATTGCCCAATCCGCCTCCAAATCCTCTGATCCTTCCAAGAACGGACTGATCGCCATGACAGGGACTTTCATCGACACCCTTGTGGTCAATACCCTGACAACTCTGACCATCGTGATCACAGGTATGTATCTCAAAACCGCTGCCTTCGGCTCATCAGAAAATTTGACATCCACCGAGCTTACAGCAGCAGCTTTCGATTCCGTTATTCCTTTTGGAGGATACATCATCGCTCTGAGTTCTTTTCTCTTCGGCTACTCGACTCTTCTTGGCTGGTGCTACTATGGAGAAAAATGTCTGGAGTACATCTTCGGCGTAAGGATCGTCTTTTCTTTCAGGATCGCGTTCATCATGTTGCTTTTTATCGGCTCGATCATCCAGGGCGTTCACTTGAACATTGTCTGGTACATAGGAGATATGGCTAACGCATTCATGGCTTTCCCGAATTTGGTTTCCTTGATCATCTTGGCTGGATTGGTCGGGAGAGTAACCACCAAATATTTTTATGGAAAAGAAAAGAAAAGCGCCATCCTCGATGCCTAAAGGAAAAGACCTCTGGATCTTAACCCTCAAATTCATCATCAGCTCCTCGATAATCGCCTTCATCCTGCTCACCGAAGTCAGGATAAAAGACATCCCTGATGCCCTTAAAGACATCCGTGTCATCTGGCTTGTCCTTTCCTTCTCTCTTCATGCCTTTGGACTTCTCATTAGTGCCTACCGGTGGCAAATTCTCATTCGCGCTCAAGGGGATGAGGTTCCTTTGGGTTTTCTGGCAAAATCCTACCTAGTGGGCAATTTCTTCAACCTTTTCCTGCCCACTCGATTCGGCGGAGATGTGGTTCGCATCTGGGATGGCTCCCGTTATTCACGTTCTCTCCTGAAATCCTCAGCCATCGTCCTCGTCGAACGCTTCACAGGAATCATCATACTCCTTGTGTTTGCCTTTGCTGTATCGGTTTCCCGTCTCCATATAGCCCAGAGCCTTCCTGTTATCTGGATCTCACTCCTTGTTGGTCTCCTTGGACTCCTCATGGCCCTCCTTTTTTTCACACCCTTTGCCCAAGTTCTCCTCACGAAGATTCCTGAAAGGGGAGTTCTCACCAAAATCAAGGCCAAGATGTGGGAGTTCCGGAAGATCGTTCTGGTCTACAGACAAAAAAAAGGCGCGTTTTTCCGGGCACTGTTCTGGGCATTTCTTCTTCAGATCAACGTGATTCTTCATTACTGGCTTGCTGGGAAAGCCTTTGATCTTGGTATTCCGCTCCTTGATTACTTCATCTTCATTCCCGTCATTCTTCTCATCCTAACCATCCCTTTGACGATCAGTGGCTTGGGACTCAGGGAAGTCCTTTTCATCGAGATATTCAAAACCTATGGCATCGCAAGTTACGTGGCCATCTCTTTCAGTTTGATCGCTGATTTTGCCTTTACGCTCATCATCGGAATCATCGGCGGTATTATTTTCATCACAAGAAAATGAGTGTTTAAGCCTTCCTGGATTCGACCGACTAAAACATAAAAGGGCAAAGACTCTATGGATTTAAAGCCACTTATCGGATAAAATATTTAGAGGATGAGAACTTGTTTAGTCAAAGAAATTTTCTTCATCTTCTTTCTCACCTTGGTTCTCCCTGCCAATCCTCATGGCCAATCTTCTTCTTCCCAGCAAAACATTTCAGAATATGAGAAAAAATTAACTGAAATATCCGAACAGATAACAGATATCCGGAAGAAAATCACAAAAGAGGAACAGAGAAAAACTTCCGTTCTCTCGCGTCTAAACAAGCTCGGTTTAAATAAGACGCTGATAAAGAAAGAGATTTCTCTTCACAACACACAGCTGCAGAAGGCTGATCTGGAGCTTTCCTCGATCCAAAAAAATATTCCAAAACTCAAGGAAAAACTCGGTAAAGAAAAGACATCGATCGAAAAAATTCTGGTCACTCTGTATAAGTATGGAAAATTCAGTTATATTGATTTTCTTTTTCGGGCCAATGATGTTGGCCATCTCATCTCGGAAAACAAAAATCTGACCCTTTTAGCCCAATACCAGGACAACATCGTATCAGATTACATGACAACTCTGAGGGAGCTGAAGACGGCCGAGGAGAATCTTGTAACAAAGAAACAGGAGATCATCCAGCTGAAAAAGAAAGCTGAAGAAAAGAAGCAAGAATATTCCAGCCAGGAGACCAAATACAAGGCCCTTATCAGAGATATTGATAGGAATAAAGAAACTCACTTAAAGACGCTGGAGGAGCTCAAGGACAGAGCCGAGCAACTGCAGAATTTGATAAAAAAACTTCAAAGGGAGGAAATCTCTCTCCCATACACTCTAGCTCCTCTGTATGAGAAAAAGGGAAAACTTCCCTGGCCCCTTTCTTCTGGGAGAATCGTTACCCGTTTTGGAACCAGCCGACATCCCCGCTTCAACACAGTCACTCAGAACAACGGAATAGAAATTTCTCCCCAAAAAGACGCTGTCGTTAAAGCCATCCATGATGGGCGGGTGGCCTATACAGATTATTTTGAGGGCTATGGATACTTGGTTATCATCGATCATGGCCTGACTTATTACTCCCTCTACGGACACCTCGGGCCAGAATTCATGGTTGAAAAGGGAAATTTTATCAGAGCCGGACAGCCTATTGGCGTTGTGGGGGATTTTGGTTCTTTGAAAGAGGACACTCTATATTTTGAAATCCGTTACAAGACCGAGCCTCTCAACCCCTTGCAATGGCTTGAAAGAAGATGATAAAATCATTCATCACTGGATGAAGAGATGGCACAAAAAAACCTAAAAATTCTCCTCGTGACCGTGTTTACAGCCATTCTACTCTTTTTTTTCATTCCTGGAAAATTCCTGCCCAGCATATCCCAGAAGTCTCTAAAGGAAAAGAATCTGGTTCTTCTGAGAGATGTTGCGGAATTGATACGGGATTTTTATGTCGAGACTCCCAATCCAACAAAGACTATGAAAGGGGCTTTCAGGGGACTGATCGGCCCTCTTGATCCTCTGTCCTCCTATCTCGACCCCCAAAGCGCGAGTAAATTCAAATCGCTCGGCTCAGCCAAATTTATGGAAACCGGTATCGTCGTTTTTAAAAAATTCGGGACCTACCCCGTGGTCATAGGAGTCAAGGAAGACTCTCCTGCGGAAAAGGCGGGAATCAAAGTCGGTGATGCTCTCAGCGAGATGGATGGTCAGCCCCTGTTGATGCTGAGCATGCTGGAGACCAACCTCTATCTCAAGGATACTGAGGAGGGATCTGCCAAGCTAAAGGTGCTCCGTCGAGAAACCTCTGAAGAAATGAACGTGGAAAGAAAGCATCTTCATGATTCTCCTTTTACGTATAAGCCTTTGCAAAACACGAACGGAATTCTGAAAATCCATCACTTTTTCCCTCCTTGCACAGACATGATCAAGGAAGAGTTGGCGATTCGCATGAAATCTCAAAAGATGCCTCTCATCATCGATTTCAGAAACTGCTATGAAGGCGAGATCCAAGAAGCTCTTCATTTCACTAACCTTTTTCTTCGAACCGATAACGCCGGCTACTTCCAGGATAAAGATGGAGCAAAAGAACAGCTCTCCTGTCTCGAGGAACCAACCGCCCAAGACTTGCCCCTGATCCTATGGACAAACAGCGCAACGATTGGCCCCGCAGAAGTTGTGACTGGCGTACTCAAAGAATTTCATAAAGCACATATCATCGGCACAAAAACACCCGGTCTTGTGGCGAAACAGAGTTTTTTCCCTCTTGAGGATGGCAGCGGTCTGCTTCTGACATCTGGAATCTTCTACCTCTCGGATGGAAAGGAGATGTGGCAAAAGGGGATTGCTCCAGACGAAAAAATTGAAGAGAAGGATCTAAGCACTGATCTTTATCTTAAAAACACATACAAACTCCTTCCAAAGACATAATTTATGAGGACAAGCAGATCGTCCAAGGGAAGACAAGACTTAAGATCTCCTTGGTTCATCTATGTTGTCTTCTGTTTCCTTGCTGTTTTTTCTGCCTTGGGTCTGGATTATTTCAATTGGAAGAAAGGAGAAAAATCTTATCTGATTTCCCTCATCGCTCAACCGAAAAAGGTGAAGATACAAGAAATTACCCCGGGCGTGAGTGTTATCGTTCTCAATCGTCTCTATCTCCAAGAAGTACCGGACACTGCCATCAGTCGGTTCAAAGATCGAAGTGGACAAGAGCATCTAAAGGTCGATCTTTCTTTTGATCAGTACGACAGCCTTGAACCACAGTTGAGGCAAGAACTTATTAAAGCTAAAGCTTCGGTCTTAAAAAAAGAAGAACAGGAAGATGAGGCGAAAAGATATTTTCTTTGGGAGGTCGAAGACTCGCAAAAACAAAAGCTCACCATTCTGTTTTCTTGTAAGAAAGCACCTCCTGAAATAGCTAAAAAAGTCCCAGCCGAAGAGCTTAGGTACAAAGTTGCTCTCATCATGGACGATATGGGTTACAGCTTGGATGCCATCTATGACGTCTTAAGCATCCAGAAGCCGATAACATTGGCCATCCTTCCTTACAGCCCTCTAGGCATAGAAACCGCAAATCTTGCCCACCAGAATGGTTTGGAAGTCCTTCTGCATCTTCCCTTAGAATCCATCAACAATGAGGGAGAGAATAACGGCATTCAAGGATTAATTCATTCCGAGATGAGTGTCCAGCAGATCATTGATGTCGTGGACAGGAATCTTGACCAGATCCCTTATATCATCGGCGTTAACAACCACATGGGATCCAAGATCACTCCGAATGATTTTATGATGCACACCATTCTTCAGCGCCTCAAAGAGAGAAATCTCTTCTTTGTGGACAGCCGAACAACAAGTAAATCGGTGGCCTACGATGTGGCGCGTCGACTCGATATCCCCACAGCCGAACGGCACGTTTTTCTCGATGGGGAGCTTGATGAAGACTACATAAAAAGCAAGCTTATCGAGCTTTTCACTCTGGCCCAGAGAAATGGCGAGGCCATTGGCATCTGTCATCCTTTACCTGAAACTTTAAAAGTGCTCAAGGAAAACTTTCATCTTGTGGAAGAGTACGGAATAGAACCGGTTTTCGTCTCGAAAATCGTCCGTTAACTAAACTTCTTCTCTCCTCTCTCAACAAAGGGAAGATATCTGGAAATCCAGATTCACCGCATGAGTGTGAAATGGTCAATCAAGTAAAATCCGGTCAAACAAAACAAGCCCAGGACCATCAAGATCAAAATGTACAGAAGGGTCTTTTGTTGGAGTCTCTCTTTCATGTCAGACAAAAAAGTGGAAAGGCTGAAGATCTCGAGGGAGAAAGGAAGGAAACCCGTGTAACCCAAAACCGGCATATGGAAAATCCTCCCAAAATCCAAATATGGGAGAGAATACTCCCAATGTGACCCCGCCCAGAAATTCCACAGCTCCCACAAAAATCCAGCCATGAGTCCGGCCAAAACCCATGACCAGAATCGGGACCAATCTCCTGCCTCGAAACCTTCAAGAATCGAGTCGTTTTTCAGCCAATAGTTTATTGGATCGAGCAGAAAAATGAAGCATAGCCAGGGCAAAGGAAAGAAAATTTTTGGCCAGAGCATGACGAAAAAAACCGAAAGCAGGCCCAGCAAGATAAATCCCCAAAGCAAAATCGGTTTAGGGCTTATCCTGAATAGAGCCAGTCTTTTTCCCTTCAAAAAATCACCGAATAAAAGCGAAAGCTCCTTGAGCGCAGGAA
>Ga0209636_10006642_pt1 | contig 11825 bp, 12 predicted proteins | sample DeeMarSWOR152_54_FD_187464 | JGI IMG/M metagenome (GOLD analysis project Ga0209636, IMG submission 187464) | Marine sediment microbial communities from White Oak River estuary, North Carolina - WOR-1-52-54 (SPAdes) (version 2) | ecosystem: Environmental > Aquatic > Marine > Intertidal zone >... | reverse complement strand
GGAGTTCTGAACCACATCAGGAACGTCGTCCGTGGTCCCAGGATTCCCGTCCGGATCGGCAAACCACTGAAAAGCACCTAAGACGTCGTTGTCGAATTCCGAACCAACACCCTGGTTGATGGAATTGTCAGCTATCCACTGGGCTTCCCAGGCCACGCCCACAGTATCACCGGTAGCATGCCCTGCTCCACACATGGTCCCCATAGTGTGAGTGCCGTGGCCATGGGTGTCGACAGGGTATGTAGTCCCTGTGCCCAAAGCATCTCTCCAGCACTCCTGCCACGGGTGCCAGTTCCCTCTCCACCTGTCGGTCAGTGCAGCATGATCTCCGTCCACGCCAGTATCCAGGCCGCCTATCAACCTGCCGTAACCGGTGTAGCCCAGCTCTTTCCAGACCCTGTCCGCATTGATCGCTTTCAAGCTCAGTGTCACCCCTATTCCCAGGGTGGGAGAACCCATGTAGGGGGGGGCAATCGGGCTGATCAAAGTGGCATCGAAGTTTCCCTCAATTGCGTCCACGTCACCCCGTTGAGCTATTCTCATCAGTTCCGCCTTGGTGGCATAGACCACCACCAGATTCATAATCCAGTACGGGGTGTACCCGGTGATCGCTCCCTTTTCCTTCTGCGCACCCAGGTAATTCAGCAGGGCGGGCTGAGACCTCTCAGCTGCCTGTCTTAATGCATTTATGACCGTCTGGTGGCGCACCGACATGGTAGCTTTTTCCTGCCGCAAGGCGTTGTCCATAGCTTTTAAGTCGGGGCGGTCTTTTAGGTAGATGATAGCCGAGGCGAAATCGTTGTCTCCCAAGGTCTCCAGATAAGCCGCAAAGTTGGGCTCGATCTCACCGGCAAATGCCGAGAGATTCAGAGCGACCACCATAACAAATAAGCCAACAGACGTTACAAGTAACCTCTTCATTTTCAAATCCCCCAATTGACAAAGGTTAGAAACTCTTAAATTCTGTGTTAACTCCCCCTCTGTTGGAGTCTAAACTTACTGCCCTTGGCGGATCACCTCCTCCCGAATCTGAAGGTTAACGATAGGGCAGAGGATACAGATCGGCTTATTCCTCCTCTTTCCACCTCCTTTCTTCTGTTAGAGACATCCCTCGACGCGGTCTGTTCCGACAATAAAAGCAAAGGATTGCCTCCTGCTGCCCTTCTGCAAGCCAGCTATTTTTAAAAGATCTGTCTCCTGAAAGCAAAACTTGCAGACCAATATAGAGCAAACGTTCCAGACTTGTCAAGAAAAAAATCGCCTCAGATCACTCTGAGACGATTTTTCTTCTAACCTATTATCCGACTAAGGATTACTTCATCGAGATCATCCTCTTGGTGACCCCATTCTCCTGTCTCAGAATGCGATAGAAATAGACTCCACTCCACGCCGCGATACGACTCTCATCAGTCGTATTCCGGAATGTCATGTGAGTCCAGCGCTTGAGATCATCCTTTGCAGAATCGACATTAATTTGACCGAGATTCCTAATTTGTCGGGCACGGGGAACTTCTTGAGGGTCGCCAGTTATCAGGGACCCAAAAGCCTCAATTCCACTCTCCGGTTGGACGCCCTTCCTTTGGGCGAGTCGTTGTCCGCCACCGGCTTGAACTCTCCGAAGCTTACCATATATATCCTTCCCACCGAGATGTTGAACTTCTCGCTCAGGTATCTTCTGACGCCCTCAGCCCTGTTGTGCGCCAAGGCCAGATTGTATTTGTCAGACCCTATGGCATCTGCATGCCCGGAAATCTCCAGAACCAGGCTGGGGTCTTTCTGCATTCTCCCGCCAATCTCATCCAAGACGTTCTGCGCAACATTGGTCAAGACATACTTGTCGAAATCGAAGTTTATCTGCCTTGTGCCCAGTTCCCTGAATGCACCCAAAGGCTTGGCCCTCTTCAGAGCTTCTTCCGCGTCCATTCTTGCCTGGTCAGCTGCTGCTTTCGCCTCGTCAGCTTTGGCATCCACTTGAGCCAACCGGCCGTCGAGATCATCGATCTTACCCTTGTTCTGCTGAATCTTGCCTTCCAGCTCCTCCACCTTCTGATTCACATATTTAGTGGAGGCACACCCGGCAAAGGCCAACAGCAAGACACAAATCAAGCCTATCGTCACCACTCTACCTACATTTTCTTTTTTCATTTCCTCCCTCCGTTAATAAAGGTCCGTCTGATTCGTTTGACTCGCCCCCTTACCAGAATTTCAAACGCAGTCTATCACCTCCCTCTCCTGGATAATGTGCTCCAGCATCATCACATGTATAACCTAAAAAAGTCTATATGTCAACCCCAAAGCAAGAGTTTCTTTGAGCCGGCCTTTAAGATCGATCTCCTTATCGTAGAGGAACTGGACGTACAGGTTTACTGTCAGGTATTTGGCAATTGATGCAGACAGAATATTTTCCCAGTTGACGTCCACCGATTTCCAATAGTCCTGCTCTGGCGTTCCCTCCAGTTCATCGGACTCAGAGTAAAACATCGCTTTGAAAAGGGTCAGTTTGGTGGAATAACTTACCTTGCCCTTCTCCAGCGAGGTCTTAAAATCGGTAACCCATTCAAACCCGCCGTCATTGGTGGTCTGAGTCTCGGTCTTTTGGCTCAAAGTGTCGACTATCTCTCTGTTTATAACCTGCCTTAGCCCAAATCCAAGGCGCGAGAGAAGCTCGGTCGTTTCGGTTTTGTGCAGCAATTTCGAAGCTCCCGCTGACTCAGACAGGGTTATGGGATTCACATAGCGCTTGACCTCGGGAACCGAGGCATCCAGAAACTGGGATATGGCCCGGAAGGCCACGTAGGGATCGGCAAATGCGCCCAAAGTCAGGCGGGCTATGCTTTCACCATCTATCAGATCAGTGGATTTAAAGGGTTTTCTCCAGTTTTTGGTTTCCTGTTCTTGCTGGTGGGTCTGTCCAAATGCCAGTTTTAGCGTATTACTCCAGTTGACCTTGGGGGAGAGCTGTTTGGCCGCCTTAAAATTGGAGTTTCCCATCCAGCTAACAGATCCTGCTTCCCCACCCACCCAGCTGTCGCTGTAAGAGTTCTGAGTCAAGGTCAGGTTGAAATCCAAAGTCCTTTCCCACCCGCTGGCATGGCTAACCGAGAAGCAAAGAAGCACAGCCAAAATCGCGAAAAAGAGATTTTTCACCTTCTCCTCCTTTTTTTGATTAGTCAATTGTCGACTTGGGCGCTTACCCGCCGAATCTGAAAAATACTCCTCTTTGAATAAAATCTACCCACACTTCAAACACTGGATCAGTAAAGCTCAATCAGCTTATGAGCCTCAGCCAGTCCCCTAAGAGAAAATAGACTCTCCCGATTAAAAGAGACATCCTGGACATAACCGTGTACCCAAAGGATGCCCCAAAGGAGATCATCAAAAACCAGATGCCTATCTTTGCTCCTGCTCCAACTGCTCCTTTATGCTCCTTTGAGAAGAAAAAGTAGATCAGGGCCGTCAAAACTCCAAAGATCAAGAGAAAATTATTGAAAGACCCGAGCCAGTCTCCAGTCCACAGGGGCAATATATTCGCGTGAACCTGCCGGATCAGATCGCCGGTGCCGTACCCGATGATGGCGATTCCGGCAAAGATCCCTATTATCAAGGCCAATGCCCATCTGGATAACCAGAAGAACTTCTTGGTGAATCTGGTAAAGAGCAAAACTCCCAGGGCAAAAGGAATCAAGAGGGTCAAATCGCCCCTCATAAGCGGGTCCCAGAGATTCGGTCTGAAAACGTTGTGATACTGCAGGGAAACCCAATACCCCGCTGATATTCCCACATAAAGGTGCTCGGCGAACTTGTAAAAGGGATTATCCCTGTACAAGAAGCTGAAGATAAAGAGGGTCAAACCCGCTGCCAGCCACGTTCCTATGAGTTCCATTGAAAACACATCTCCTTAAGTCCCGGAAGCTATTTCTTCTTTCCCTTTCTGGTGGTGAAATAAGCTATGTTGCCAATCAGGATAAAAAGAAAAACAATTATGTGGGAAACCGATTGGGAATCCATTCCCCTTCTGCCCAATCCGGTTATCCCGACCAACTTTTCATATTCTGCAGCACCCTTCATCCCCCCGAGAAGGCCCTGCAGCTGTCCCGACTGCAGATAGGGATAGAACTCCGGGGCCACCACTGCAGTACAGCCCGAAACCAGCGGTATGTGAAAACGGGAGACAACCTGCAGAATCCACTCTTTTGTTCCAGGCAAACCTCCCGAGATATTCACAATCAGATCCAAATCCTCGTAATTCTCCATCCCTTCCATTATGGGAAGGTCTTCCACTCTATTTCCGTGATAGTCTGTGGGGAAGGTCTTGGGAATGCTGGTGCCCATGGAGACCATCACCACCTCCCGGCCCTCCTTAAAGCCCAGATTGACGAAATCCACCCCATATTCTTTGTTGAACTCGCCCAGTGCTACCTCTTCAAATGCAGCCTCGGCCAAAGGGGAACCTGCTGGCCAGAGCTGAGTGCAGACGATCTTTATGTTTTTCTGGCAAAGCTGCCTCACTGCCGATACGTGCATGGGCCAGAGCTCAGGCAGAGATCCCGGATCATAGTCGCAGCTTAAAAGAATCTTAGATCCCTCAGGCACGGATTGAATGGTGTCATAAAACCCTCGAACCGGCGGGGTGACCGAAAAGTCGATGTCCAAAGGAAAAAGCAGAGGAAGGGCAACTGCCGCTGCGATAAAAATAAAGATAATCCTCCGGTCGAGCTTATCCAGATATTCTAATATTCTGACTATTTTATCCTTCATCTTGATTTACGTCAAATCGCTGCAGGGCTTCTTGCCCTGCTCCATGAGCAAAAACTCTCATTTAGAATAGGGGCGGAAATTCATTCCGCCCTGAGCCAATCATTCACCTCCCATATAGGTTCTTTCCAATCCAATGAGAACCTTTAGTCCGGTTGAAATTGCGCCTAAGGCTGCGCCAATCATAATAGCCCTTTTGGCGGCCAACTGGGGCACGTTCATGATCCACTCGATGAAATCAGGGAAATCCGGCCAGATGATCTCACCCACCGGAACCCTTCCGATCATAACCAAAACAGCAGTTATGCCTAATAAAGCTGCTGTCCAGGTTCTGATCCGGAAGGCTCGGAACGCAGCCGAGGCTATGAAGAAGGCCAAAAGCGAAAACATGGTGGCCTGCAAGGGATATATGGCATTCATGAAGACCCAGTTGAAAGCCGTACCCCTCTCTATACCCAGTCCAATGCCCAGGGTTAACATCAGAACTAATCCGCACAAAAGGACAATCTTGTATTTCCAGTCGTCCCCTTTTCTTCTTATCACCTGGGAGTTGACCCTGACAATATTAGCCACACCTAAAACATAGGCAAAGGCGATAACGATTATAGCCCACTGGTTCACCCGATGAGCAACCTCAGTCCAGTCCTCCTGAGGAATGAAATAATCGGAGATGAAAAAGAAACCGGCCAAAAAACAGATTATGATTGGAACTTCTCTCCGCATGCTCTCTTCTCTTAATAGACCATGACCAGATAGAAACTTATTATTCCTATAACGGAAATCAAACCGCCCAAAAAGAATACCTGGTTAATCCCCAGAGATCCCTGTATCAGTCCGCCAGTTAAAGGTCCAAAGATTAGACCAGCGCTCATGGCCATGCTGTATACGCCCATAGTGGAACCCATTCCTCCTCTTCTTTTTCCTACGACCGCTGCCAGCGCTGTGCCAGCCGGCATGGCAATGCCTCCTCCGACTCCCAGAACCAAAGCCATCAGGAAGAGCTTAAGAAAGGTATCGCCCAGGGGAATCAGGAATAGCATCAGGGCACTCATTCCACTCCCCAGCAGGAGTAATTTCTTTTTGTCGTAGCGATCCGCTATCCTTCCGAAGGGATATTGCAGAACCGAATTCAGCAATATGGTGGAGGAAATCAGGGCACCGATCTGGGCCAGATTCACTCTATGGGAAATGGCAAGAATAGGTAGGAAGGTGACAACCAACCCTCTGCCAAAGGCATAAGAACTCCGGAAGAGGACCAGTCCCTGCAGCAGCCGATCTTTCAGCAGCAATTTAAATGAAAACTGTCTGCCAGTGAATCGGCTTTTTGGGCCCTCTGAGGCAGGCAAAAAGAACAATACTGCCAAAAAGGAGACAAGGCTTAATCCACCCATGGCCAGAAAGGATGCAGTTTGGCTGAACCTGTCAGTAACCACTCCTCCCAGAAGCGGCCCCATGCCGAACCCGAAGAATAAGGCTATGTTAAAAGTCCCTAAGAATCTCCCCTCCTCCCCTTTAGGCGACATCTCGCCAATGTAAGCCATGGCAATAGGCACTACCATTGCCGATGCGACCCCGTGCAAAAAACGAACGGCTATCAACTGCGTAAGATTTTGAGAAAGAATGTAACCTAAAGACAAAACTGTATAGAACAGGAGGCCTGAAGTGATAAAGATCTTTCTTCCTCTTCTGTCTGAAAGCCTGCCCACCAGAGGCATGAAGATGATCCGGGCCAGGGAAAAACCAGAAAAAATGGCCCCCAGCCAGATTCCTTTCGCTCCCAGGCTCTGGGAATAGATGGGCATCAAAGGAGATACCATACCGATTCCCAGGGAAGCGGCGAATATTGCCGAAAACAGAGTTATAAAAGCTGGATTCAGCATTGTTTCAAAGAAATTGGTCTTCTCCTGTGCACAAATCTGTGCCAATATTGCTGGCAGATGAAATAATGAGGGATGAAAAACAAACCGGCCAAAGAGCATTTTATGATGGGAAGTTCTCTTCGCATTCTATTTGCCTTTGCTCCAAAAGAATAGGCAGCCTCAGGCTTCAGCCTGAGTGAATACGCAACCTGAAGGCTGCGGCTACCAAATGAACGAAAAACATTACTGCACGGAAAACCATGAGGTGAATTTGGTTATTCCAAAGGTTTCCAGCAATGCGCCTATAATCAAGCTTACCATTATCAAGAACTTGGCCAGATCAGAGCCTTTCAGGCTTCCCAGAAGCTTGGGCTCCTTTGACAAATAGGCCGAGGTAGCAAATAGCTCCTCCCCGATAATAGTGTAATCGCAGGCCACCACGAAAAAGGGAAGCTGATGTATGTTGGCAGTTCCTGCAACCTGAATAGCTCCAGTGGAAAATCCTGTTTCAGCCATGATCAAAGACTCTGCAAAAAATGAGCCGAACATAAAATTGGCTGCCGGGCGATCCCTTAACATTATGCCATTAACCCCGGCAGTATAAGCGAACTGCTCATCCGATATGTATCTGACGTTGTTTTTATTGTAAGCATCCGGCCTGCCGGCTTTCGAATACCCCTGCTTGACAGCCTCCTCCGCTACCGGCACCACAAAAGGCCTGCAGATGGGAACTAAAAGTGGGACTTCATATCTTGCCACCATTTCGGCCACATTTCCTAAGATGATCATGGAGGCAACGGTCTGCAGGTTATCCATATCTTCGATTCCCGATATATAGAGAATAGGTTTCCCCATCTCGGTTGCCCTGCCCACCGCCTCCTCGATGGCATCCAAACCGGCAATCCTGCGGACAAAGAGCGATTTCCCGGCTTTGGCCTCTCGGATGAAATAGATCACGAAGATGAAGAAAGCCCCAAGAATAATAAAGACATTGATACGATTGAAATCAAACCAGGAGGATGAATAAAGAAAAAAGGACGACATCAAACTGGCAATACCTTAACCCATTTTGCGTTTTGAGTGGAGTTACCCCATCCTAAGACAGATACTTGAACAACTCACTCAGGTAATCTCTCAAAAAGACCACCCTTTCTGCCAGAAGGGAGACCCTGCCCATTACAGTCAGGCCAAATCCCGCCCCGAAGCCGACCATCAGAGTCCAGATCCCGAATTTAGCACTTGCTCCGAAAGCTCCCGTGTGTTCCTTGGAAAAGTAAAAGTAAGTCAGAGCACAGAACACGCCGATTATGATCAAGATATTGGTGATCAGAGGCCAGGTAGAAACTCCGACGGGAAGCATGGTGGCGCTTAGCTGTCGAATCACAAAGTTCTGAATATACAAGGGGATGGCAATTCCTGCTCCACTGCCTATATAGAAGGCCAGGGAAAAACGTGATATCCATGACCATTTTCTGGAGAATCGCGTCCAGATCATAAGCCCTAAGATGGCAGGAAGTATGTAGTAAAACTTCTCCTGCTTCAGCGGCTCTATCAGCTTGGGCACAAATCCGTTGAAGTATAAAATCACGGTAAAATACCCGGCGGAAACGCCCACCACCAGATGTTCGGCAAACTTGTAGAAAGGGTTATCCTTATAAAGAAACGTGTAAATGGATATGGTCAGAAAAGCCGCAATGCCATTGAATATGATATCATGCGTTCCCATGCTTTTACCTATTTCACCTTTTTAGACATGAAGTAGCCTACGTTTCCCAACACGATGAAAAGTATCACCACTATATGCGTGGTGGTCTGAATAGGCATGCTTTTGAAGGCCGTTAACTGATCCTTTTTCCTGGAAATGTATCCTCCCTTTTCGGCTAAATCCTCATATTCGGCTGCACCCTTCATCCCGCCAATGATTCCGAAAATCTGACCTGACTGAAGAAAAGGGTAATAATCTGAGGTCATAACTCCGGTTACTCCGATCGCCAGTTTAGCGTTGTAGCGTCCGTTAGCGTAATTTATCCAGTATTCGGTGGCTGACCCTGCGGAGATGTTGATTATAGCCTGGACATTATCGAAATTCACTATATTTCTCATCATGGGCAAAGAATCCAGGGACGTGCCATAGTAATCCTCGGGAAAGGGAATTCTGAAGTTCTGCCCCATGGCTAATATGGTAATGGCGGGATAGGGCTTGTACCCCAGATAGACGTAGTCTACGCCGTTTACCTTGTCGTATTCCTTGGAAACCTGGGCAATCACCTGCTCCACCATTCCCGGCCCGTTCTGATGCAGACAACACAAAAGGAGTTTGATCCCTTTGGCGAAGCACTGCCTGGTTATGGCATAGTTCATGGGGTGAAGCTCGGCCATGGCCTCCGGCGCGTAGTCCACACCTATCATCAGGACCTCACCCGGCTCCATACTCTCCACGAAATTATATATATTTCGAACCTCTGGAGTTACGTAGACCGGCACCTTGAAGGGAGCGATGGCTGTGAGCGTCACCACCACCCCGATCACCAGATAGACCCAGCGTCTATCCAGGTTCATCATCCAATCGTAAAGATTACTCTTCCCGTTATCCATTTTTAGTCCCTTCCCATGTAAGTTCTTTCGATGCCTAACATGATCTTGAGAGCGGTAGCTGTAGCCCCCAGCCCCACCCCTATCCAGAAGGCTCTCTTAGCCGCCATGTTGGGCACGGTGAGAATGAAATTCGCCAGCCATTGGTTGACGGCTGACAGAGGCCCCAGGGGCACCAATCTCAACATGATGATTATTGCAGAGACCAGTAGAATGGTCGCTAAAATCGTCCGGGCCCTGAATGCCCGATAAGCAGCAGATGCGATATAGAAGGCCAGAAGGGAAAACATGGAAGCTTGTACCGGTATATAGATATATTCGAAAAGGTGCATGAAGGCGCTTCCCCGAACAAGACTCGCCTGACCCGGAACAAAGCCCACAATAAGTACAAAAAAGAGTCCGGCCAGTGTAATCACATTGTAGCCCCAGCCCGGGATCTTCCTTCTGACCTTACTCACACTCACATAGGTCATGCTCCACAATCCCAGAAGCATGGCAAAACAGCCGATGACTATGATCCAGTCTAAGGTCCATTCGTACAGCCACTCAAACTCCTCCCGGGGAATGAAATACTGAACCAGCATGAATAATCCGGTTACCGTAACAATGGTGAAAGGCATGACTCGGCGCATCTATTTTCCTTTCTAAAGTTGCACTCTGAAGAGGTCTAAGAAAAACTGAAAATGTAAGCTGGCGGCAATGGCGCCCAGAATCAGGGATATGATGACCACAGCCTTGCCCCAATCCTGACCCTTCAGCGTCCCCAGAAGCACCGGTTCCCTGCCCAAATAGGCAGAAGCGGCATAAAGCTCCTCGCCAATAAGGGTATAATCCGTGGCTGCAACAAAGAAGGGAATTTGAGCGATTTCATCGGTTCCCGATATTTGAATAGACCCAGCCACCGATCCGGTCTCGGCTAAGATCAAGGATTCGGCGTAGAACTTTCCCAGATAGAAATTGGTGGCCGGCCTCTCCCTGAGCATTATGCCGTTCACCCCGGCCACGTAGGCAAACTGCATGGAGGTCAGGAAGAAGATATTCTCCTCCTTGTAGATGTCAGGTCTGCCAGCTTCCATATAAGCAGCTTTCACCGTTTCCTGAGCTACAGCCATAACCACCGCGTCATAACAGGGAATCAAAATAGGGGTCTGATACTCGGCGGTTTTCTTAGCAACCCTGCTCAGGATGGTAAAGGAAGCTATGGTGGCTATCATATCCGCACTACCCAAGCCTATTATATAAAGAATGGGTTTGCCCATCTCAGTGGCTCTGCCAATGGCCTCGTCCACAGCTTCAATTCCGGCCAGGGGCCGAACGTAAAGTTCTTTTCCCTTTCTGGCCAGATTGATGAAAGCAAGGGCAAACGCGGAAAAGGCAATCACTGCCACGAAAACCGGGAATTTGCCGGTATGGAACCACTGACCATAGGCATAAGCAGGAGCAGAGACCAGCGATTCTGACTGAATACCGTCACCTTTTGCTCGGACTTTGTAATAGAACTGCTTGTGGCTGGGAAGGTAGTTGGGGCTCTGTTTATCCTTGGCTCCCTGGTCCTCGAAAACGCTTTCTCCGGCAGGGACCATCCCTCTCAGTTCAAACTCACCTTCGGGAGAATCTGACCTCAAGACCTCATAAACCACCACGTTGTTCTTGCCAGCCCCATCGTCAGCAGAGAGCTTCCACTTCACGGTTATCGAATGACCATTGTCATTTGGAGTATCAGAAGCCTCTACCTGCGTAGGAGACGCCGGCATCTCAGCTTCTTCTTGAGCAAAAGCTTTATCTGGGGGAAATATGACAATCGAAGAAAAAAGCAGGAAAAAAACAAAGGCTTGGAGTTTTCTCATCTTGACAGAGTATCTATCCAATCATCCCCAACCAGGTTCCGAAAAGATAATCCATCCTTCCTATGAGCAAAGACATACGGGACATAACAGTATATCCAAAGGAGGCGCCGAAGGTTATCATCAGAAACCAGATTCCGACCCGGGCCAAGCCTCCGAAGGCACCTTTATGCTCTTTGGAAAAGAAAAAGTATATCAACCCGCAGAACGTGCCAACTACTAATATCAAATTGCCAAACCAGAACTCAGCACCCAGAGAGAGAATGCTTTTCTCGATCTGTCTCAATCCATTGCTTACCAGATAATTTATGAAGAAGTAACCTGAAGTAGTACCGACGACGAAGGCCAAGGACCAGCGAGATATCCAGCCGATCTTGGGGAAGAGTCTCAAAAGCATCAAAAATCCCAGAACTCCGCCGAAGATGTAGCTCCAGTGCAGGTAATCGGACAGTCCAGCAGAAAACCCCTCGGTAATGAAGGTGTTCAGGCCTATTCCGACGTTGCGGATCAGCTTGGCTACGAAAACGGTCCAGAACAAGGTGACGAACCAGTGGCCGGCAGAGACCCCCACGAAGAGTGCTTCGCAGAATTTATAGTAAGGGTTATCTCCATACAGAAAGGAGAAGATGCCGAGTGTCAGAAGCGCTCCTATCCAAATTCCTATGTCCGGACTGGGGTGCATTTTTTACCTCCTAAGACTCTTTCCTTTTCTTACGTGTCGCAAAAAAAGCCACGTTGCCCAGTATTACAAAGAACACCACCACGGCATGCGCTA
>Ga0209636_10006641_pt1 | contig 11825 bp, 10 predicted proteins | sample DeeMarSWOR152_54_FD_187464 | JGI IMG/M metagenome (GOLD analysis project Ga0209636, IMG submission 187464) | Marine sediment microbial communities from White Oak River estuary, North Carolina - WOR-1-52-54 (SPAdes) (version 2) | ecosystem: Environmental > Aquatic > Marine > Intertidal zone >... | reverse complement strand
GTTGAGCCAGGTCGTCTATGCCCTTCTGACAGAAAACAACCTTTGCTCCGGCATCTAAAATCCTTTGCACCATGTTCCTTAGCATGTCGTGCTCCTTGTCCATGAACAGCTTCATTTTTGTTGGGTCTCGGATATGTATCTTCGCGTCGAACTCTGTCTTTTTCATCTCCAGCGCGCGGTTTATCAGTGCTATCTTTGCGTCTTTGACGCTTTTGGATGTGGATCCGATTTCGCAGACGTTGCCCACGCACGTTGGACATATTCCCGTAGACGCGGCCTCTTTGCCTATTATCAGCCCCTTCAAAAGGGTTGTTTCCCCCAGGGATTTGCCTTCCTTCTTCTGGATCTGAACGTTGTCAATGTCTAGCTTAACTTTTCCACCTTTTTCTTCGGCAATCTGTTTTATCGCTTGTACAGCAATTTTTGCAAAATGTTTGAGTTCACGAGAAACGATTTTGCTGTACAAAGAGGTTCTGGCTATGGCTTCCATCAGTTCTTCGTTTGAAGGTTCTAGAGGAATGGCGATCTCGTCCAGAGTCTTTAGAGCTGTTTCGGCTGCCTGTCTGTAACCCTTAATAATAAGGGCTGGATGAACCTTCTGATTCAATAGATCTTCGGCCTTTCTCAACAGTTCCCCGGCGATGACAACGGCGGTTGTGGTCCCGTCGCCCACCTCGTCGTCCTGAGTCCTAGCCACCTCCACCATAATCTTGGCGGCTGGGTGCTGGACATCCATCCCCTTCAGCATAGTCGCCCCGTCGTTGGTTATGGTGATGTCCCCTAGGCTGTCGATGAGCATCTTGTCCATCCCCCTTGGCCCCAAGCTCGTCTTCATGACCTCAGCTATGATCTGCGCGGCCATCATGTTCGATTTCCTAGCGTCCCTGCCGCGGCTCCTCTTGGTGTCCTCTTTCAATATCAAAATAGGCTGACCACTCATTTGAGCCAAATATTTCGCCTCCAAATCTCAGAAAACACACCATGGATAAGAATATAAAGATTTGGCTGCTACTCAATTTGTTTATGATGGGTAGATCCGTGTGTTCGCCTTTCTCTTTTCTGTGTTCTTCGTCCACCAGTTTTTCTCTGATCTTTCGCCTCTAGAGCACTGTCGGAAGGGTCTTTGATAGGGTCTTCCACATCGGCCCTCCTACTCCCGATGTCTTGAACGGCGTGAATCCTCCCAATCTCTGTGTGGGGCCTGAGGCGTTTGTACACGGCTTGGAGGATGGTGGGGGCCCTGTTACCGGCCTTGAGGATTTGAAGCCACAGAGGGTGCGAACCCAGCCACGGAGGGTGGGCTGCGCGAAGATAATCTGGCTGAATTCAATCTATTTGACTATGGAATGCACTTCAATAATGGTCCTGTTGTAGAAAAATTTTTACATATCATCTGAGATAGTAATAAAGAACTCAAAAATAGTAATACTAATACAAGGTGTGATGGGGATGGGGAAAGATAGAGAAGGAAGAAAACCGCTCAGAGGGGAAATAGAGAAGTTGATTGAGGTTGGAGATCTAAGAGGGCTGCTAGATAAGGCTGGAGAGTTGCATGGACACCTCTGTAACTACCTGACTTACGGTGTTATGGCGGGCTATATTGCGATGCGTGAATTAGATGTAAAAAGCACGGGCATGGAGGAGGTCATAGCTATCGTTGAAACGAACAACTGTTTCAGCGATGGCGTTCAGGTGATGACCGGATGCTCATTTGGAAATAACGCCTTGATTTATAGAGATCTGGGCAAGACGGCTGTGACGGTGTCTAAAAGAGATGGCTCGGCGATAAGAATAGCCTTAGACCCTGATTTTGAGGATTCCCGAAAAAAGGAGTACCCTGAGGCGTACGAGTTCTGGGATAAGATCGTTGCTAAGAGGGAGAAAGCGACAACTGAGGAGCATGGCAGACTGATGAGGCTGTTCGCCGAGATGTCCATCAAAGAATTGAGTAAATCGCCGGATGAAATGTTCAGGATAAAGCTGATGAAGGTAGCTGTTCCCGAGTACGCCCCCATATTCGCCTCTGTTAGATGCTCCATCTGTGGAGAGAACGTCATGGAGACCAGGGCAAGGGTGAGGGATGGCAAAACCGTATGTATAGACTGTGTCGGAGGGGAACAATACGTCTTGGACGGGAGAGGGATATCGGCAGAGGGCGCCTGACACGTACATATACATTAGGAGGTTTGACATAGATGAGTGAGCGCCTCTTTAATTCTAAGGAGATAGCTCTGATGGCCCTCTTCGGGGCCATGTCTTCACTGGCCACATTGACCACAGCTCTTATTCCTGCTCCCCTTCCAGGCTTGTATGGGGTGATTGCAGTACCCGCTGGCACCATCTTTCTTCTCACGGCAAGAGAGATCGTCGGAAAGACCGGCGCTGCAACCTTCACCCAAATCGTCAGCGGTATCGTATCAACCATCCTCCCAGGGGGGCCGCCCGTGATATGGATCATCCTCCCAACATGGGTAATAGGTGGAATAGTTATCGACCTTTTCTTCTATATGACCCGTCAGATCCACTGTTCAAGGATATTCTATGGAGTTGCCGGGTCCATCTACAACATTCCTGGAGATATCCTCCTCTATTGGGCCTTCAAAATCTCACTCGGTTGGGCCTGGCCATTGCTATTCTTCCTCTATGGCTTCATCGCCATCCACGCCATTCTAGGTGGCTTAGCTGGCGTATTCACACCCTATATCCTTGACAGAATTAAGCCATTAATCAAGTAAAAGGGATTAAGGATGGTTGGAAGCGGAGTCTCCAGAATCAGTGTTTCAGTGTCTCCTGACCTACTCAACGATTTCGATGAAACAATTAACCAGATAGGATTTAATCGGTCGAGTGCGATTCAGGTGGCCATGCGCGAATTCCTCACAGAGTATAAGCGGACTGTTGAACAGGAGGGCACTGTGGTGGGGGCTATCACCATGATCTACGACCACGACGTGAGAGGGTTGATGGAGACCCTGACAGATGTCCAACACCACCATCTCGGGGTGATAAGCTCCACAACCCACGTCCACCTGGATGAGCGTAACTGCCTCGAAATAATCGCTTTCAAAGGAGAAATAAAATTGATTCAGAGCTTGGCCGAAAAACTGATGACCACCAGAGGTGTTAAACAACTAAAATTAGCCACACTTATGGTTTAATAGACATCACCATGCATAGAAAGGTAGAAACTCCAAGCACGAATATACTAGTACTTTTCTAAGTTCTTCATTTTACTTTTTTGTTGAAAATACATATGGTTTTATGTTAAATAGTTTACGGCTTTAAATTCTTAATCTTCTCGAAGACCTTCAGTATCTCGCTGGTGGCCGTGGCATCCGAATATATAACCGGTTTGAGGTTGACAATTGAATCGACGACCTTCCTGTCGTAGGGTATTTTGCCGAGTAAGCGTTCTCCACTCCAGGATTCGATCTTTTTTGACATGGTTGGGTTTATGTCCCACTTGTTCAATACGATGCCGAAGGGTATTTGGAAGTGATTCACAATCTCCAAGATTCTTCCCAGGTCTGTGAATCCGGATGGTGTGGGCTCAGTTACTAGGAGGGCGAAGTCGCAGCCGGTGACCGATGCGATGACGGGGCATCCTATTCCAGCTGCTGAGTCGAGGATCATGACGTCCTGGTCGAACTCTTCTGCCTTCCTCCTGAGCTCTTGAACGATCTTGCCGGAGCCTGTTTCGCCTGGGTATAGCTGGCCTGATACAAGTGGGAACCCCAATTTTGTCTCGTTTAATCTGATCTCCCCGTTCATGACCTTTTTAAGCTCGATGGCCTCTTCTGGACATACTAGCTGGCAGACGCCGCAGCCCTCGCAGAGCAGGGGGTTGATTTTGAAGCCCCGGTCTCTTTCGACGGCTCCAAACCGACATGCATCAAAGCATTCGCCGCATTCTACACATTTTTTGGGGTTGATATACGCCTTTTCGGAGGTTGAAATCCTCTTCTTAGTGTCGTATTCGGTTATTCCTAGCCAGAGTCCTAGGTTGGGGGCGTCTACGTCGCAGTCGCAGGCAACTACCCTACTGTTTTTAGAGAATAGTATGGTCATGGAGCTTGCGAGCATGCTCTTACCCGTTCCACCTTTCCCTGAGGCGACGACTATCTTCATATTAAATCCACCATCTCCTCCAGTTTTCCATGGGAGTACGCCCTGACCAACTCGTCCGAGTATGGTATCTCTATAGTTATCGGGACTCCAAAGTTAATAGCAATTTTTTCAATTTGTTTCCTGTCTCCTATATCCGACTTGTTCAGAACGATCTCTGCGGGAATCTGCATTTTCTGGATAAGCTCGAGGATCAGACCGGCGTCGTGAGCGCCGAGGGGTGTTGGCTCTGTGACGACGTAGGCTTTCCCACAGTTCAAAAGGGCTTGAATCACATTACAGTGTGTTCCCGGAGAAGTATCGACTATTAAGCGGTCAGCTTTAATATCTCCTGCAAGTTTCATCGCCCTTCCTTTTGCTTCTCCAACTATGGGGCCCGTCTCTGAGATCCCTGGTTTAGATCTCCCCGTGACAAGCCAGAGATTACTGTTAACCTCATTGCTGAAATATTCCCCCGCTAATTCCTCTTTGGGCTTAATCGCGTCGTTGGGGCAGGTTATCCAGCATGCTCCGCAGCCGCTGCAGAGATCAAGAAAGAGCATCGGGAACTTCTCTTCGACCCAGAATATGGCGTTCTCCTTGCAGACCCTTGAGCACATTCCGCATTTCACGCATTTAGCCTCATCGAGCTCCGGCAATTCCCGGTAAATCGGCTCCGGGTCAACAATCTCCTCGTTCAATAGCAGATAATCGTTGGGGCATTCAACGTCACAGTCACAGAGCACGACCTTTTCTCCATCATTAGATAGTTTAAGGGCTAGCAAAACCGCGAATGTCGACTTACCTGTACCCCCTTTCCCACCCGTAGAGGCAATCAAACGTTCCTTCATTTAATTAATCTTAGGAGAATAGACGTATATATCTTAATATCATTTCATTTTCCTTAAATCCTTTAAACGACCGAACGCGTGCAACTTTTTGTGATTATTCCCTTTGAAGGAAGGGAAAACGTGTGGTCGCGCGCGTGATTAAATATCATATAATGGTCTCCCTTTTGCCGCCACCACAATTTAAATATATTATAGTTTTAACTAATATATTGATATGGTCTCAAGCGATCGTTCGAAACAAATCGCCCTCATGGGCGTAATCACCGCCCTAGTCTACATAACCACTTCGATCTCGTTTCCCATGCCACAGCCTCTCGGCGTCTGGCATATGGGGAACCTAGTGGCATTCATAGGCTCCATTCTCTGCGGACCATATGTGGGGGCTTTCGTCTGCGCCGTCGGTGCAGGATTGTTCGACATATGGAACCCGCTCTGGGGCAGCCGATTCATTATATGGGCGCCCGCCACCCTGGTGATACGCAGCCTGATGGGCTTCCTCGTCGGGAAGATAGCACGGTTGGAGAACCTAGAACCAAACAGATCAGGGTTGATAGCAATGATAGTAGGGCACGTAGAAAAGAACGTTGGATACTTTCTCTATGACTACTATCTGTTCGGAGCTGTCTCCTTCCTCGACCTCTTAACATTATTCCCCAAGAGCATCGTAGAGATCATCATCACCATAGGTCTTCTAGTCGCCGTTAGGAGAACACTAGGCAAGACCTACTTGGTTTGAGATGATAGCAATGTCCGTAATAGATGCCCACGCCCACTTGGGCGACTTTCCCCTATTCGGAGAGAGCCTCGACGTTGTGAGGCTGCTGAGGATCATGGGTGAATACGATATAGGAATGGCAGTCGTATCCTCCTTACCAAATACGCTGACGTTGGAGGCTGTGCGAAAATATCCTGACAGAATCTCTGGCCTCGTCCGCGTCAACCCCTTCGACGATGAAACAGTGGAATTAATCGGAAAAGCGGTAGACGATTGGGGTTTCAAGGGTATCAAGATGAATCCATTATTTAATAACTTCCTTCCAGACAGTGAAGTTGTATATCTGGTGATGGAGGCGGCGAGCCATCATAGTATCCCCGTTCTAATTCACTGTGGCCATCCGCCGTGGTCCCTGCCTTGGAGCTTCGAGAGGCTTGCTGATCGGTTTCCGGACGTGATCATCATCATGGCTCACATGGGGCACGGGCACATCGTCTACATCAATGGATCCCTAGACGTTGCCGAGGACCACGACAACATCGCCGTGGACACGGCGGGCGTGACGATGCACTCAAAGATCAAGGAAGCCGTGGAAAGACTGGGCGATGACCGCGTCATGTATGGATCCGATGTGCCTTTCGGTCATCCAGCTTGGGAGATACCCAAGGTAAGAACATCTGGTCTTAGTGAGGAGCACCTCCAGAAGGTGCTACATGATAACGCCAAAGAGATCTTTAAACTCTAAAGTAGGTGTTCCAATGTGGAGTGTCTCTTATTCATGAATAACGTACAGGTTACCTTTGAATCAGTTTAGACAGAGAGATGGTTTACATATGATTGGGTGGGAGACGAAGGCTTACGGGCCAGTTCCGTCTAGGCGGTTGGGACAAAGCCTCGGAATAAACCATGTTCCACCAAAGGTATGTACTTACTCCTGTGTCTACTGCCAACTCGGACGCACTATCAGGATGCAGTCCGAGCGGCGCGAATTCTATCCACCTGATGAGATCCTCAGGGATGTGGAGGAACAGATAGACAAGGCACGGAGGAAGAACGAGCAAATAAATTATCTAACCTTCGTTCCTGATGGGGAACCTACTTTGGATGTCAACCTCGGCAGGGAGATAGAACTTCTGAAACCTCTGGGAATAAGGATCGCCGTTATCTCGAACGCGTCGTTGATGTGGCGTGAGGAAGTCAGGAGGGACCTGATGGCCGCTGACTGGGTCTCATTGAAGGTCGACGCCGTAACCGAAAGTCTCTGGAGAAGAGTGAACAGGCCCCATAGTGAGCTGAAGCACGAGATCGTTCTCGAGGGAATGAGAGAGTTCTCAGATGTCTTCAATGGTGAGCTTGCCACGGAAACGATGCTAGTCAAGGACCTTAACGACGGCGGTGGAGAGGCAGAGAGGATAGCTAAATTCCTTATGGATTTGAAGCCGGACAAGGCTTACATAGCGATTCCCACTAGGCCTCCGGCGGAGAGATGGGTGAAGCCCGCTGATGAGGAAGCCGTGAATAGAGCATACCAGATCTTCAGAGGGAAGCTTAGAAATGTCGAATACCTAATCGGGTATGAAGGTGATGAATTCGCCTTCACGGGGAACGTCGAAGACGATCTGCTCAGCATCACATCGGTACATCCTATGAGGGAAGAAGGGGTCAACACGCTGCTTTCTAAGGCGGGCTCGGGCTGGGAAACCGTTGATAGACTGATCAAGGAAAACAGGCTCGTAGAGATAGAGTATCTTGGGAAAAAGTTCTATATGAGAAAGCTACCAAGCCGTGCGAGTTGATCCCAAGAAGATCTAAGATCATATGTAAATATTAACCACTGCGCGAGCAAGCTGATTAATTTAAGTGTTGCAGATTTTATTTCGATCATGCGCTAGTCGAACCCCGCGCACTAGAGCCCTTATTCTAGATGTGGTCACCGATAAAACGGCACAATGCCGTCTATGAAATGTCCAGAACAACGCGCGGCGCGCGAAACAGACGTGTTCCTATGTGAAGCATTATTTATCTCTTTCTTCTTTCTCCTCTAAAGCTGCCCTTCTCTATGAATTTTGTAATGGTTACGGATGTTTCCCTAGATGACCCCCGCCGCATTGGTGATGGTCTTCTGGACCGATTCTCTTCGTTCATTAAGAATGATCTTTTAGTACTCATGGCTTGGGTGTTTTCTTATTTTCATTTTTGATTCCGATATTCTTAGATCCCTTTTTATACATATGATATTTGGTCTAGGTGTGTTTAATTTGAGTTAAAATGGTCTATGCAAATGGAAAAACTATTAAAAGAAAATCGACATTATTCTCCAAGCTAAGCTAGCAAATAGAATACCATAGCCTATTGATATACCCACTAAAAGTATTGCTTTTTTAAATCCGAATTCTGTGATGAGCATTCCTAGAGCAATTACGCATGGAATTCCAATTGTAGCCGCTACACCAAAAGTATAAATCTGGAGGGGAGTCAAAGCCGAAGATATTTCACTGCCTAGAACTGACAAGAGCATTGCCCCAGTTAAGTCCTTTTGTAAAAACCCGAACGTTAGAGGGATAGCGGTTACTTCGGGCAATCCCAACCATGCAGTGATTGGTGCTAACGGTTTCACTAGAACTTCCGTAAGTCTTAACGTATCCAAAATTCCATAAGCTAATCCCCCAAGCGCAAGTAAAGGTATAACGACATATACGAAATCCTGCATTCTAATCCAGCTCTTGGCAAAAACGTTTTTAATCAAAGGCCTTCTATAGGGTGGGAGTTCTAGAAGTAAAGGTTCGCTCTTTATGTCGACGATCTTTTTTATTAAGAAAGCCCAGACCAAGCCAACAACGAGTAAGGTAGCCAGAACGTAAAAAGACAGTCTTATGTTCCCGTAGAATCCAACTATCCCCATTATGATGGCAATCCTGCTTGAGCAGGGCACGAATGCAAACAAAGAGGCGGTACGAAATTGTTCTTTCTCGTTGGCCAAGACCCTAGTGGCTCTGACTGCTGGTACTGTGCAGCCCAAGCCTAATGCTAAAGGAATGAATGACTTTCCTGGAAGACCTAACTTTTTCAAAAACCTTTCTGCATTCACGACAAATCTCGAAAGAAGACCTATGTCTTCTAACAAGCCCAGGATCAGATAAAACAGGAATACGTATGGCAAAGCTATGGAAACGCCTGCCGCAACTCCAGTCAAACCTTGAACTAATATCATCGCAATGATAGAATGTTCTGCCATGCCTAATGGAAATAATAGGCTTTCCGTCAATCCCGTGAGAAAACCTTGTATTAAATTCCCAAGGAATAATAGTAGGCCAAAGATGGCGAGAAGGGACAAACCTGTGGTAAGCGGACCCCAGACCCCGTGTAAAAGAACATCATCGACCTTTTCTTGCATTTTTCCTCTTTCTGCTTCTAGAGGGACTATTTTAGTGACCTTTTCTGCGATGAAGGAAGCCGTGCCATATCTAGTTATTGAGATATCCTCTGCGACCCTTGGATGTTCTATTAATCTCCCCTTAACTTCATCAACTATTCTCTTATCTTTCAAATATCTGTAAAAATCTTCGTCTCCTTCCAGGACTCTTATGGCAATGAATCTTTTCGGTATGGAGGTTTCTTCTATTCGAGAGGATATCTCATTTATCGCTGTTTCTATATGGTCATCATATTCAACCCTAAAAACTTCTTTTTCTTCTCCAGTTTTCAACAACGAATCTATGAGATTGTCTACCCCCCTCTTGGTCAAAGGGTTTATGGGGATTACCGGAATGTTGAGGATATCCCCCAATCTTCTCGAATCGATCTTCACCCCTTTCCTCTCGGCTTCTTCTACAAAATTTAGGGCTATGACAGCTGGCATTTCTGCCTCCAAAATCTGCAAAGCTAGATAGAGGTTTCTCTCAAGGGAGGATGCATCGGTAATTATTATTGCCTTGTCTACTTCCTCTTCGAACAAGGCTTTTTCAGTTACTTTTTCCTCCTCACTTCTATCAGATATGGAATATATCCCAGGAGTGTCTACAAACTTCATTTTTATATCATCAAAGATTTTTTCTGCTTGCGTTATCTCAACCGTAGTTCCGGGATAATTGGACACCACAACCTTTGGACCTACCAATGCATTTAGTAATGAAGACTTCCCTACATTCGGTTGGCCTATCAAAAGTATTTTAAGACTTCTCATATTCCAACACTTTGATTTCTTTCGCTATGCTTTTATCCAGGACGATTTTTTTGTTGTTCACTCTGACAATGACCCCGCTGGGGATCTTGTTAGTTGCTTCTATCACCTGCCCAGGTAAAAGTCCCATACTGATCATTCTTTCAAACAATTTGTAATCAGAAGACATGATGTCTGTAATCAACCCTTCTTTTTTCAATTCAAACTTCATCAAAGGAACACCCTCTTTTTTCAACGTAAATATCCTTTTTATGTTGTTGATGACTTCCTCTGAAACATAATGTTCTAGGAGATGGGCCATTCGATGCGCTTTTCTTTTGCTTCTTGTTTCTTTAAAATAGTTCTCAAGAACAAGATGTCTTTCAACAATGTCCTTAGCTTCATCTAGGCCATTCTTTGTCAAACTAATAAATTCCTTTTCAAAGGATATCAGACCTTCTTCTTCGAGGTACTTGATTGCTTTAGACAAAAAAGAATGAGAAACTCTGATTTTGGCTTTCATAGATTTCAATGAAGTCTTCGCTTTTCTTTCACCCAGTATTCTCAGTATATCCTCTTTTACTATCTTTAAAATATCGTCTTCAGCGACCACGGACCCAGCCCCACCTTGGTTCATTAACTGTTCCTGTTGAATTTATAGAGTTGGGTATAAGGTCAAAATAGGAGATCAGCAGCATTGTGCCCGCCGAGAAGCCTATACCAATAACAATCCCTTTAACATTCCTCTTGAAACGAAGAGCTAGCGCTACTCCTATCAAGGTGGTAAGCCCCGAGAGAAGGGAGAACAATAGTACTGCAATGAAGACTATTGGCAGCATGTCTTCTAAGTTTAATATTCGGGAGCTAATATGGTTTTACTCCTCATCCATACGATGGCGCAATGGGACGTTGCTTTTGAGGTTTCTATTTCCACCCTTCCGATGCCAAAAGCACAGATAAAGATCTCTCGTGCCTGTAGATTGCACACGCCTATGGAAAAATTTACCACCCGCTCAGAGACGTAAACTGGATGCTTTGATTTGCTCTATTAACCCGAAAGTTACTGTATCATGGAAATCCAGACCCAACCGCGAAAAGTTACCAGAGACTCAAGATGCGATTTTTAAAATCACTCTTCTACCCCATTTCGGAGAACTGAAGGATACTGCTATCCTCTCTTATAGTATAAACATAAGGGAGTGCATTCTTAAGATCAGCCATCACACAGCATATATTGCAGAATTAACCATAGATAGTACATAAAAATTGGAGAATATCATTGAGTTCGCGCGCTGATTTGTCCCTAAAATGGTTAAAAAGGGTTTTAAATCTGTTTTTACATTTTTAGGCTAAATACGGAATTATTAGATGACTGCTGACGACAGGAGTAGGGCCACGCCCCCCGGGAAGTCCTCAAAGGAGCCGCCTCCACCGCAGCCGGCGCGAAGATGAATGTTCGCATACCATCTATCATATAGTATTACCCAATACCCGGGGACGCCTTATTACAAGTAACCTGTAATAGCGATTTTCACCGGTCAAGCCTAACCTTACTCGCCAGCTGGTTCTTCTCCCCCTTTTTCACCTGAAGAATCAATCAACCGCCCCTTCATCCAACCACTGCTAAGAGAATAAGCATACACAGGTCAATATTATTTCATTTTATTTTAATCTTCTAAAATACCACAAGCGAGAATACTTATGATCCTTCCCGCTCGCATTATCTCTTGAAGATGTGGTCACAATAAACCAGCACCCATAACACCCTACTTTTCCCAACCTCTTCCATGCTTGTTCTCTCCACAGACTGAGAAAGGTGTTGCTAGGGTCATCTAGAAGAAGAATATCCTATCTCTGCTGAACCTGTGCTTGTGCGGGATGGTAGAAAACCGATAGCGGTTCGTCGATGCCATCGCACGACCGTTATCACAGGATTTAATTGGTCTTTTATAACATGTTTTTGGGATCAAATGAGGGTCGGAGTATTTAGAACAGA
>Ga0209636_10006640_pt1 | contig 11827 bp, 11 predicted proteins | sample DeeMarSWOR152_54_FD_187464 | JGI IMG/M metagenome (GOLD analysis project Ga0209636, IMG submission 187464) | Marine sediment microbial communities from White Oak River estuary, North Carolina - WOR-1-52-54 (SPAdes) (version 2) | ecosystem: Environmental > Aquatic > Marine > Intertidal zone >... | reverse complement strand
GACATTGAAGGTCTTCTTCTTCTTGTTGCGAAGTACCTCAAGTTCGACCTTATCCCCCTTCTCCTTATCCACTACTACCTCAACAACGTCTCCGGGGTCCTCGATTTCCTCGCCGTCAATCTTGACGATGACGTCGCCGGCTTCAAGCCCTGCCTTTTCCGCAGGACTGTCCTCTTCGACCTCGGAGATCAATGCTCCCTCACCATCCTTGACCCCGAAGTAAGTGCCCAACTGCTCGCTGAGTCCCTCCAGCACCACTCCGAGGTAGCCTCTTTTCCCGCCAAAGTAGAAGCTTTGAGGCCCGGGGGTGAAATCCCAGTCTTCACCACGAAGCAAAGAATAACTCTTGGGCAACTTCCCGATGATAACCTTCGGTTTCTTGTTCTTTCCATCCCTGATAATCTCAAGCCTCACCTCTTCTCCGGGTTTGGTTTCTAGCACCCAGGTGGTGAGGTCGCCGGTATCTGTGACCTTTTTGCCCTTGTACTTTATGATGATATCCTTCTGTTTGATGCCCGCTTCCTCGGCCGGGCTATCCTCTACGACCTCGTTGACTAACACTCCCTCAGTGGACTTCAGGTCTAAAGCCTCTTTCAAATCTTCGTCGACGTCCTGTATAGAGACGCCCAGCCATCCCTTCTTACCGGTATCCTTCGTCGCCTGGGCTGGAAGGTTGAAAATCAAGAGGCTCAAAAACACAACTCCCCCGAGCAGGGCCAAACTCCGCCCTTTCTTAAACGGCCAACTCATCATCTTCTCCTCCTTTTGCAGTTCGGTTTTCTGTCTTCTCATCTTTTTTCTATGTGTATCGTTTGGAAAAGTTCCACTTCGAGAGACAGAATTTCCTTGAGGTCCGAGCAGGTTTCAAATAGCTTAGCAGAAACTATGACTAGAGAGTCGATCGCTAAGGTTTTGATAACTGGGCTCCCCGGAGTTGGGAAGACAACACTGTTGAAGAGGGTTGTTGAAAAACTGAACTGTCCGGCATTCGGCTTCTACACCTCGGAGCTGAGAGAAGCTGGCAAACGGGTTGGGTTCTCGCTCACGACTCTCTCCGGAGAGGAAGGGATTCTCTCTCACAGAGATGTCAAATCGCCCTATCGAGTCGGCAAGTATAGGGTTGACCTGAAGAGCTTCGAGAGCCTGGGAGTGAGCGAACTCGAGAAAGGGCTGGCGACTGACAGTCTGCTGGTCATCGACGAAATTGGCAAGATGGAACTCTTCAGCGAGAGATTCAAGAAGACACTGCTTGAAGCCATGGAGGCCCCCAATCCGGTTCTGGCAACCATTCTCTACAAGAGCCATCCTTTCTGCGATAGACTGAAGAAGAGGACAGACACCGAGTTGATCAAGATAGATACACCGAATCGCGAAGAGCTTGTCGATACTCTGGTTAAGAGGTTCGCTGGCCTAGTTGGCGGTGGTGTGAACAGCCGGTGACGAAAAGCGAACCGATGAACTGTCAGCCAATTGCCGACTGTTATTGACACGGTAAGGGAATTGGGTATATTTGCTTGTGTGACGGAACTTGAAACGCATTTTGCAGTTAGCAGGTTGGAAAAGCGCTGATTTGCAGATCGGTAGAAGATAGAGCTTGACACATGAGTAGAGAGAGCAACCTCGCAAAGCAAGTAAGAGGCCTTAAGGAAGACAGGAAGGCGGTAATCCTGGCCCACAATTACCAGATCCCGGAAGTTCAGGACATCGCTGAGTTCGTTGGCGATTCCCTCGGTTTGGCACGAAAAGCCAGTGAGCTGCAACCCGAAGTCATACTCTTCTGCGGAGTGCATTTCATGGCCGAAACCGCCGCTATCCTCTGTCCTAATAGCATCGTGCTGATGCCGGATTCGAACGCTGGTTGCCCCATGGCTAACATGATTAATGTTCGCCAACTGAAAAACCTGAAGGCGAAACATCCTAAGGCGGTTGTGGTCTGCTATGTCAACTCTTCAGCGGCCGTCAAGGCGGAATCGGATTACTGCTGCACCTCCTCAAACGCTTCCAGTGTTATGGAGGCGATTCCCGAAGATAGAGAGGTAATCTTTGTTCCGGACAAATACCTGGGGAGCTGGGCGGCTCGACAGACTTCCCGAAAGGTGATCCTCTGGGAAGGCTATTGCCCCACCCATGTACGCATACTGCCGGAACACATTCTGGCTCAGAAGAAGAAACATCCCAAGGCACTGGTTCTGGCCCATCCGGAGTGTCTGACGGAAGTCTCTGAAATGGCAGATGTGGTGACCTCCACCTCCGGGATGGTGAGGTTCTGTCGGGAGTCGCCGGCGGAGGAGTTCATCATCGCCACTGAGATCGGGATACTGCATCAATTGAAGACCAACAGCCCGGAGAAGGAGCTCTATCCTGCGACCGAGTTGGCAGATTGCCCCAATATGAAGCTCAACAATCTGGAAAAGATGCTGTGGGCGCTGGAGGATATGTCGCCCCAGGTGACAGTTCCCGAAGAGATTGCAGAACGGGCAAAACTAGCCATCGATCGGATGGTCTCCATTGGTTGGAAACGTGAGCCCGCCATGAAAAGTTCAAGCTAACTAAAAACTGAGGCGATATGGAAAAGACCTTACCGTACAGCGAAAAAGTGATGGACCATTTCATGAACCCCCGCAACATGGGAGAGATCGAGAATGCCGACGGAGTGGGAACGGTGGGAAACCCCATCTGCGGGGATGTCATGCGCCTTTATCTGAAGATAAAAGATGATGTCATCGTCGACGCCAAATTTAAGACCTTCGGATGCGGGGCCGCTATTGCCTCCTCCTCTATGCTAACGGAGCTGCTCAAGGGCAAACCGATAGAGGAGGCCAAAAAGATCTCGAACGAGGCCGTTGCTGAAGCTCTGGATGGTCTTCCTGCAGTGAAGCGGCATTGCTCGGTTCTGGCAGAAGAGGCTCTGGAAGCTGCCCTTAAGGATTACTATCAAAAACAGCAGGAGAAAGCGAGCAGCGGTACTGCTTCTCAATCAACCGGGTAGCTGAGGTGCTTCTTTGTGGAGTCCCTCTTGAAATATCGTCACACAATACATGATTTTCGGGGTTGCTACCTGTAATTCAGAAGACTACAGAGAACTGCTCCATTTGTAAAAGGAGGTTCAAATGAGATTCAATCTGAAGGCTCTGAGCCTGAGTTGTGGTATTCTCTGGGCCCTAGTGTTATTCATTCTCACGCTGATCTCGCTGGGCACGTGCTACGCCGACTCATTCTTGGGGGTGGTCGCCTCCGTCTATCCTGGCTACTCGGTTAGCAGCCTGGGCCTGATTCTCGGTCTGATATATGGCTTCGTGGACGGAGCTATCGGGGCTCTGATCTTCGGTGCGGTTTACAACCGGTTTGTGGGCAAACCTGCTTAGGCGGCTAAGTTTGGGCGGCGAATTTGCCCCCGTAACCTCCGGGGCACTTGAACCCGGTGGCAGAGGCCACTGGGCTACCCAGCTGCACACACGCTCTTCAGGACGGCACCCCCCTGGCCTCCAGCCGGGGGCGGGCCACCTCTGGTGCCCGCTAGGGGAATATCGCTCCCGATAGACAACCTGGACACTCACCCCATCTATCCTGAGTGATTCTTCCTAGATGTAGGTGTTTCTGAAAAACAGAGGGTCTTCGTATCCTTCAATAACCCCCATTTGCCTCTGCCTCTCTAAAATTCTCATCATCGCTCTGGCGTGGATTCTCTCGTGCCAGATAAAGCGTCGCAAAACCTTTTTGAGAGTCCACGACTCGTTATCAACATCGACAATCAAAAGATTGTTATGCCGCCGATACAGATCCTCAAGCTTCTTCAGACAAAACTGCCTGATCTTTCGGAAATCTTCTTCCTCGGTCTCGAATTCTATTCTCATCCTCGATAAGTAATAATACTGACATCGCTTAACGTGCTCGAATATCTCCCTTATGGTTTTCTTATTCTGACCGTAAAAGGTCTTCCTGATTCTGGATTCGTCGACCCAGTCTCTGAAAGCAGCACTCTCGTAGATGCTCAAGAAGGTCTCACCGGAATGTAACACTATATCTAACAAGTTGTTATACTGCCCCCCTTCAAGTGCCCCTTTATCCGCCTCTAAAAGGATTTCACTGTCCGCGTCCTCGATCATAAGGTTGCTATTATGTCTTTGGACAACGTGGACGGAGTAATCCTTCACCGGTTTGATATTCAACCACCGCAGGTAAGAACTGACCTCTTTGGGAACTTTCTTGAGAGCCTCCTCTTCAGTTTCACCTCGTACAAAGGCCCCGGCCAACTCCACTATATAACCGAGGTAACCCTTCCCGTTGGTCTCAAATGCAACGGAGGCGGTATCGCCAAATTCTATTGAGAACGGAGGGTCACTAAGACCCTCCCTATAGAATCGGTTCATGTTCCACGACGTCAGATTCATCCGCTCCGGGGCTGAATTCGGCTATTTAATCCTCTGGCTTTTCTCCTTGAAAGCTATTCCCAGTTGTTCGAGCTCCTTCAACACTGGTTCATAGATCGCAGGACTTACGGGGATATGGACCCCGGTGGCATCTATCTTTCCCTCCACGACCAACTTCGCTCCGATGGCAGCCGGCAAGCTCACCGTCCGGGACATGGAGGAGTCCCCGTGGGGTATCCCGAAATCAATGAGGGTTGAGAATGTCTTCTCCTTTCGGTTGTCCTTCGGATACTCCGCCACGAACTCATGATGCAGGATGATCATGTCCCTCTCCCCCTCTGCATATGGCATCTTCTCCAGCATGATCTCACCGAGAAGGTCCATAGCCGAACCCTTCTCCAAGGGTAGAGGTTTATCGCTGAGAAGCCCCAACCACTCAAATCTCTTTATGACGTCTGAATCTGCCTCAATTCTAAAGTAGCTTGCCAGGTCCTTTTTGAGATTGGTAGTATCCGCGCTCCCAATCAGTTTAGCGATAAATTGAGCGAAAGTAAGGTCCTTGATGTCCTCTCTTTCGGTTTCGTCAAGAAGGCCCAGCTCCACCATCTTTTTCAAGGTCTGGCACCACCCCGGATACCGCAGGGTGCCTCGGAACATCGTTTTCGTGGTCTTGATCCCGTAGGTCTCCATATAGGGAATGGAATCTCGGTTGATATAATATTCGAGATCGCCTATCTCCTCAATCTTGATTGGCCAATAATTGTCGAAGAGGTCCTCTCCAGGAATGTTGATCTCCTTGCCGTCTTCTAAGTAGCGACCGCTGTTCCTTCCGGCCAAAAGGACCGCCTTTGGGCTCCACGAGAACTTGTAGCCATAAGGATTGGTGTTGGCCTCCGGCGCCGGAAGTCCCCCGCAAAAGGAGCGAAAACTGGTAATCTCTCCACCTGCATCTTGAACCCCATGGATGATTTTCATGGCGGACATATGGTCGATTCCGGGGTCAACGCCGATTTCGTTGAGGATGAGAAGGCCAAGCTCTTTGGCCTTAGAATCAAGTCTTTTCATAGCCGGGCTGACATAGGAGGTCGTAACCATGTTCTTCCGGTGCTCCAAGCAGAACTCGGCAACTGTCACGTGATGTTCATATGGGAGAAGGCTGATCACAAGGTCGGCCTCCTGCACCAGTCGGCCCAGGGCGGCGGTGTCTTTGACGTTCAGGGATTGAGCTTCTCCGTCAGGATGGTTATCGATCAGTTTCTCTGCCTTGCTCACGGTTCGAGAGGCGACCTTGACGTGAAAGTCGGGCTGCTCCAGCAGGTACCTCACCAAAGGTCTGGATACCAGACCGGCGCCTAAGACCAATACCTTGTGCATATTTTACTCCTTGTCTGCAAGTTCACTTGGAGACCTGAAGGTCTCCGCTACATTTATTCTCTCGGCAATAAACGTTCTCAATAACCAGTGGCGGCCACCGGAGGTGGTCCGCCTTTGGCAGGAGGCCACTGGGCTACCCTGATTAGGTTCACTGTTCACGGTTCACAGTTCACTGAGGAAGTCCCCATTTGCTGTCTACTGTCTGTTCTTTACTTTTCCTGTTCACCACTTCCCCGGCAGAGACGGCTGGTCTCCGGCGAGCGTCTCCTATTTAGGTTGACGTTAAACTTCTACATCGACTACAGGAATTTCTCGATATAGCGATAAGCCGGGGTAAGCTCTCCCTGATATACGATGACCCCATTCTTAATGCTCTCCGGCAGCTTCAGACGGTCGAAAGGAACCGCATAGTCGGCCCTTGCCATCTCCGGGACATATTTCTTCAAGACATTACTGAAGTATGCAGAGGATTCCCTCGGCAATTCGCAGGGGAGATTATAGACTGCTAGAATAACCGGGCCTCGACCTTGATAACCGTCAGCGATGTTGTCTTTCAGCGGGTCATAAACGTAGATCGGATTTCCAGGATCGGTAGCTTTGAGGGTGCACTCGATTGCTCCCCCGATATCACAACTGATATCACCAATCACTCGCAGGCTAGGCCTTGCTCCCGGTACGAAAAGGCGTTTAAGGTATTTCTTGGTTATCAATCTGGGATAGCGTTTCTCCCAGTATATACAGTTCATCAGCACCGTCAAATGCGGAACATAGGAAGAGAACTTGGAGCGATATTTCTCGGGATGATCATAATAGTCTTGCAGTTCGAAGGAGTGCCTCGGATAGATCGGCTCTACCATATGCTCCTCTTTGAAAACCACTTTATAGACACGGTTCTTGGAGTGCTTCGACTGTTTCCCAAAGGCCAGGAGCTCCTGAGGCGTTATCTCCTGTGTCGGCAGAAGACTGAATATCTCCTGAGCTCCCCGGGAGACGTGCCCGTAACCCGCAAAGCCACACACGAAAGGTACCAGCGAATCCGGCAAACCGTCCGCCTTGATTTTACTACCGACCACCTCGATGGCCTCTTCGGCCTCTTGGAGAGTTTCATACCGATAGGCCTGACGAACCTTGCGGAAAGGATTTGGGATCTTCTCCCATTGCAGCCTCTTCCCCAACGCCCACAAGGTATCAATCATCCCTGCCAAACCGGCGTATTTCCCGAAGAAGATGAGCCGTCTCTCTCTTTTGTCCACTATCTTTTCGTAGTCTATCAGGTTAGCTCTCACCTCCAGGATTCTTCTCAGCATAGGCATATTGTGAGCTTGACCCTTGATGACGTGGGCGAAGAAAACGTAGGTGGTCCCCTTCTTGAAGACATCGAGAGGCATCTCCTTGATGCCAAAGACCGTCGAGCAAGGGGAAAGATCTTTTTGAATTTTCGCTCCTGCGTTGGTGTAATCCTCATCGGTAAAAACCCGAATCCTGGAGGGTTCAAGCAGGGTCTCTACAGAATACTTACCTTTGAGTTCTTTGACATGCTCTGGAACCAAGGGAACCCGTCTCTCCCAGCGATTTATATCTTCTCCTCTTATTCCAATCACTCTATTCATCAAAGCTTACCTCTCAGTAACAGGCAACGTTGTATGACAGTATCCGAAAAGCTCGGTCGCAGTGTGCTCTTGAACCCGGCTCCGACTTTCCCAGAAATGACCGGCAATTCCGGTGAGCCCAAATGTAGCATTAATCACCGAAATCGTCAATATGAAAACTCAAAGGCAAGACAACATGCGGAAAGCTCAGATTGGAATCTGTGAGTTGATTTCAGAAGCGAGACACGAGGTTAGAACCTGGCAACAGTCTGTAGAAGTACAAGGTCCTCTTCCCAGTCGGAGATATAGAGTTGATATTCCCCGCGAAGTTCTACCTCTTCGATGACTCTGTAACCGGCCCCGGAGGTAAGTCGATCCAGGTCGTCCAGACCTGGCACATCGGAGTCCAGGCCTCCATAACGGACACAGAAAAAGATGGGTCTGACATCGACGGTTGCCTGGAGGTAGAAACCAGCAGTTGTTTTGCTGTCCGTGGTTCTCTTGTATGTGTGCTTGATATACTCCCCCTTCAGGTAGAGGTTTTTGTAGCTGAGCTGGAAATCCCCACCGAGCAGGATGGTCTCCGCTTCAGCGTCATCAGTCACTCCTACACCAATAGAACCGCCAAGTCCGAATAAATCTACTGGGGAATAGGATACCCGGCCCCCGGGGACTACTGAGACTTCAGCCTGAGCCAGACTGTTTACCGCAAAAAGGACAAGCCCGAAATCCCTCCAGCGAGTGCAAAACTGTAGCCCAATGTCGTTCCAAAGCTCGTGAGTGTTCACCGCCACGAGAGGAGGAGATACGAGCTTTCTGTCCGGGGAGGAGTAGAAATTGAAATCTAGACCGAAGGGGACATCGAACTGCCCGGCGTAGATTTCGGTTCTACCTGTAATGATGAAGCCGATGGTCATGGTGCTGAGCCCAAACGCACCGCCGTCATATGCGATGGCAAGATCGCTTCTGGCTCGTTCGTTTATACGGCAAGTCAGGTCCAATTCCACCTGCCCCAATCTGAAGTGCCCGCTCGAGGTGCTGTCCGGAGTTGAGGCGTAGATCACGTCCGCAAAGCCGGACAGCTCCCAGTTCGCTCTCCTCCCGAGTGCTTGACCGCTTGCGGAAGGTTCAAAAAGACCCGAGAACAGCAGACCCGCAAGCAACTGCATGAAAAGAGGTCTCACGCCTCCGGTGCCGACTCGCAAATCCTATCCTGTCCCTAGTACTGTTCCGATCTGATATGTCAGAAACGCCACCCCCCAAGCCAGAACCAGCTGATAGAAGATGCTGAAAAACATCCACCTGGTTCCGATTTCCCGTCGAACCGCAATTGCGGCGACGACACAAGGGGTGTAAAGCAAAACAAAGAGCATGAACCCCAAAGCGACCAGAGGTGTGATCCCGTGTCTGGGGTCTCCCAGAGCCTCTTTCAAGCTTTCTGACTCTTGGGTTTCCTCTCCAACCTGGTAGAGAACTCCCATGGAGGAGATCACCACCTCTTTGGCAACGAATCCGGTAAGGAGGCCTACGCCCATCTGCCAGTTGAAACCTAAAGGGCGTATGAGCGGCTCGACAAGATGACCTAACCTTCCGACGTAGGATTTCTCGATCGCCTCGGAAGCCTTGGCGGCCCGCAGTCGAGTTATTTGACCCCCCGCCTCGGGGGTGCCCATGCGTTCAAGGGAGCGTATCTGCGAATCGTAATCGACCGAGTAATCCAGGTCTCGGGGAAAGGCTCCCAGAAACCACAGGATCACCGAGGCCACCAGGATGACGCCTCCCATCTTCTTCAGATATATCTTCGCTCGCTCCCACATATGAATGGTGAGGCCCAAAAGCGTGGGCCAGCGATACGGTGGGAGTTCCATAACAAAGGGAGCGACCTCGCCTCTGAAAAGGATCTTGCGAAAGAGCCTGCCGACCAAGAAGGCCATGACTATTCCGGTGAGATATATAAGAAAGATGACGTTTCCGGCACTATCCGCAAAAAAGACTCCGGCGAAAAGGATGTAAACCGGCAGGCGGGCACTGCAGGACATAAGAGGAATGAGAAGTGTGGTGAGAACCCGATCCTTCCTGGACTCCAGAGTGCGGGTAGTCATTATGGCGGGAACACTGCAGCCGAATCCCATAAGCATCGGGATAAATGATTTCCCGTGAAGACCCATGAAATGCATGACCCGGTCTGTGATGAAAGCCGCCCTGGCCATATAGCCAGTGTCCTCCAGAAAAGCGATTCCCAGAAAGAGAATCATTATGTTGGGGAGGAATACGATCACGGAGCCAACTCCCCCTATCACGCCATCGACAATCAGTTCCTGAACCAAACCGGGCGGTATGGCGGTGGTGCCCAGACGAGCTAACCATTCCACTCCGGTCCCAATCCAATTCATCGGGTAACCACCCAGAGAGAAAGTCAATTGAAACAAAAGCCACATCAGAACCAAAAAGATCGGATACCCCAGGAGGCGATTGGTGAGGACCAGGTCGATCTGGCGTGACAACTCCATACGGTCTTTAGGTCTCTCGCTTATCACCTCCCTCAAAGCCCCGTCGATGTAACCGTAACGATTCTCGGAGATCACTCTTTCGGGGTCTGACCCGGTGGTTTTATGGATATGGGTCCAGGCAGCCTCGACCGCCTGCTTCAGCTCCGTGTTTGCAGAATTGCTCTCGCAAAAGATCTCCTTGACCTCCTCATCGCCCTCCAGCAACTTGACTGCGAGCCACCTCGGAGGATAGTGATTGCTGACGGAGGAATTCTTCTCAATCATGGTCGCAATATCCTTGACCACATGCTCGAGGTGAGAGCCGTAAGTTATCGGAACGTGACGATGTCTCTCACTCCGGTTCTCTACCAACTCCACTATCATGTTCAGCAGACTATCAACCCCATCGCCACGATGACCGACAGTGAGCGCCACCGGAGCGCCCAGAAGCTCCTCCAATTTCTGAAGGTCGTACTCCGCTTCAGATTTGCAGACCTCGTCCCACATATTAAGGTCTAAAACGACATCAACCCCCATCTCCAGAAGCTGCGTAGTAAGATAGAGACTGCGGGCGAGGTTGCCGCCGTCGATCACGTTGGTGACGACGTCTGGCTTCGACTCGATGATGTATCTTCTGGCAATCCTCTCCTCCAGAGAGTAAGCAGTCAGGCTGTAGGTTCCCGGGAGGTCGACAACCTCCAAACGATAGCCCTTAAAATCGGTGTACCCAGTCTTCTTTTCTACCGTCACCCCTGGCCAGTTCCCCACCTTTTGATGGGCTCCAGTGATGCGGTTGAAAATGCTGGTCTTGCCGGAATTGGGGTTTCCGGCCAAGGCAATCCTTATCGTCCTCGTTGTCTTCTTCTCCATCTAAACCTGAGTCCGCCTTTGGCGTCCTTCAACCTCTCCACCAGTATGTCCTTGGCCTCCTCCCGGCGCAGGCTGACGTGACAACCGTCCAGGAGATATTCAACGGGATCAGCCAAGGGAGCCTGCTTTATCACCGTTAACTGAACGCCGGCGCGAAATCCCATGTCCGAAAGGCGTCTCCCGAAAGCCCCTCTACCTTTCACTGCTCGTATGATGGCGGTCTCTTCCGACTGTAGCTGCGACAGAGGAACTATGTTACTTTCTATCATGTCTGTGACCTTCGATTCGGCCATTGCGTATCCCTCGAACAACCTTCTCCACACCTCGTCGATGTCTCTTTAGCGTTTCAGTCAATAACTCATCCCGAATGTTACAACTCGCTCACAAAGTAAGAGGTTTCTCACTTCCGTCCAAAAGATCATTATCTCAGAACCTGATTCCTGTATTTGCTCAAACAACCTAACTCACTTTCGACACAACTACTTATAGTCTCCAAAAAGGTGATCAAGCGGTTCAAAGTCTCTCGGCTCAGACCGTGTTCTAATCGACAAGCCTCCACCTCCGCCCTTTTGGGATCGATGAGAAGTATATCCACCAGGAAACGATATAATGTCTTGTGAACTCTATAAATGGAAGCTCCGGCTTCTTCCCCTTTGGGAGTCAACAGGATCTTACCGTAGGGCTGCTGTCTTACCATCCCCGCTTCTTGGAGCTTGGCAACTGCAGTCCGAACCGTGGGAATGGTCACATTTCTCTCCCTTGCGACCTCGCTGACCCCCACGGTGTCCTCTCTCTTGGACAAAAGGTAGATTGTCTCCAAGTAGTCTTCTAACTTCGAACTCAGCATCACGTCTCCCACGAAATAGTAAGATTCCTCTTACATTACTATAATTTCGGCAAAAGTCAAGGCTTTTAAAACCGGTCGAGTTTTTTTCTCGGTCGTGAAATGGCTCAGTTCAGTCCTCCGGCGATCAAATACTGCTTCACGTTCTCAGAGGAGGAGGTTCTGATCACAGCGGGTGCTCGAGTTGCGCTTTCGCACTCTGCAGGGAACAGGCAGTCCTTAATCGACAGAAACCTTTGACTTTTGGGGATATTCTGCTAAATTAATAGAGCCTCGCTGCTCATAGACTTT